>VYLZ01000404.1_pt1 | contig 39866 bp, 35 predicted proteins | sample 5115361 | NCBI WGS metagenome assembly VYLZ01 (sample SAMN12291805, study PRJNA351875) | freshwater metagenome | isolation source: freshwater lake | place: USA: Michigan, Sixteen Lake | collected 2013-08-07 | reverse complement strand
GGTTGTAGATGAGAATGACTTCTGGGAAAAAATTGATTTGTTAAAATCATTTGGTGCTGAAGGGATTTTGGTAATTCCTATCGAGAAAATGATCGCTTAGTCTTAAAGATAATGGAAGTCAGAAATCGAGAATTTAGAAGTTAGAATACAGCGATATGAGAATAGAGAGTAATCCCCCAAAAAACAAATGGCCTGAACTATGTCAAAGGCCACAAATGGAATTGGAATATCTAGACAGCAGTGTTAAAAATATTTTGGCTCGCGTTAAAAAATCCGGAGATGAGGCCTTGAAAGAACTAACGAAACAGTTTGATCAAGTACACCTCAATCAACTTCAGGTGACGGATGAAGAAGTTAAAAAAGCAATTGAAGAGGTGCCCGAACATTTGAAGAATGCTATTCGTGCAGCAGCCAGTAACATTACAAAATTTCACGCGGCACAAAAGAAAGATGACTTACAAGTGGAGACCCAGCCGGGCGTTACTTGCTGGAGAAAAGGTGTTGCCATTCAAAAAGTCGGAATATATATACCCGGTGGATCAGCCCCACTTTTTTCTACTGTGTTGATGCTGGCTATCCCGGCAAAACTGGCAGGATGTGAGGAAGTGATTCTTTGCACGCCACCTGACAAAGATGGAAAGATCAATTCAGCGATTCTCTTTGCTGCGTCCATAACCGGAGTAAAAAAAATATTCAAAGTGGGTGGAGCACAAGCTATCGCAGCGATGGCCTACGGCACCTCAACGATACCAGCCGTCAACAAGATTTTTGGACCCGGGAATCAATTTGTAACAAAAGCAAAACAATTAATTAACCAGGAAGGCACAGCTATCGATATGCCCGCTGGCCCCTCTGAGGTATTGGTGATTGCAGATGAATCCGCAAACCCCTCTTACATCGCTGCTGATCTCCTTTCTCAAACCGAACATGGTGCAGATAGCCAGGTTGTATTAGTTACTCTAACTAAATCAATTGTAGAAGCTACACAAAAAGAACTCACACAACAGGTCACCAAGTTACCTCGATTGGAAGTAGCGCAGCAAGCACTTAAGAATAGCCTTGCGATTGTTTTCAATTCTTCGACAACGCTAATTGACTATGTAAATGAGTATGCACCTGAGCACCTCATCATAAATACAACAGATTGTGATTCAATAGCCGAAAAAATTATCAATGCCGGCTCTATTTTTTTGGGACCGTATTCCCCCGAATCTGTCGGTGACTATGCCTCTGGAACGAACCACACGTTACCAACTAATGGATACGCCAAAGCATACAGTGGCGTTTCGTTAGACAGTTTTATGAAATACATCACCATCCAAAAACTGACGAAAGAAGGATTGAACGCACTTGGTCCGGTGGTAGAGGAAATGGCAGAGGCTGAACAATTACGTGGACATGCCGAAGCAGTTCGGATAAGGAGAATTTAGAATTTAGAAAATAGAATTTAGAATGGACTTTGAATTGAATAAATTGGTCAGGGCTAATGTAGCCAACTTGAAACCTTATTCATCAGCACGAGATGATTTTAAAGGTGACGCTTTCGTGTTTCTAGACGCGAACGAAAATCCATTTCCTACTGAGTACAATCGATACCCTGACCCTCACCAAAAAAAGCTCAAAGAGAAAATTGCCTCGATTAAAAATATCAACTGGGAACAAATATTTCTGGGAAATGGCAGTGACGAAGCGATTGATCTATTGATTCGTGCCTTTTGTGAACCTGGTCAAGACAACGTACTCATCCCACAACCCACCTACGGTATGTACACGGTGAGTGCCGAAATAAATGCGGTGACTATTAAAACAATTCCCCTCACCAATGACTTCGATATAGATGTTGACTTAACGAAAAAAACGTGGGATGTTCATACGAAGCTTCTGTTTCTTTGCAGCCCCAATAACCCCTCCGGCAATTTACTGGACTTTGATAAGGTCCAAATGCTCCTGAAAGAATTTCCTGGAATTGTAATTGTTGATGAAGCTTATATTGATTTCACTAACTATGATGGCTTTGTTCCTTTGTTAAACAACTTCCCCAACCTAGTCATTCTTCAAACCTTATCAAAGGCATGGGGTCTTGCCAGTTTACGCTTGGGCATGTGTTTTGCCAGCAAAGAAATTGTAGCCGTGTTGAATAAAATAAAACCTCCCTACAACATCAATGGCATCACTCAACAAATTGTATTAAAGAGCCTTGAGGAAATCGAACAAAAAAACAAATGGGTCGCGGAAATCATTGATGCCAGAGAGTTCGTTGAAAATGAACTTGTGAAAATTCCAGCTGTCCAAACTGTATATCCCTCACAGGCCAATTTTATACTGATTAAAATTGCAAACGCTAAGAGTGTCTATCAATCACTTATCACCAAAGGAATAGTGGTGCGTGATCGGTCTAATGTACTTTTGTGTGGTGATTGCCTGCGAATAACCATCGGAACCTCAGAAGAAAACAAATTATTGATTTCAGAACTGTCGAACTTATGAAAAAAGTCCTATTTATCGATCGTGACGGAGTGTTGATTTATGAATCACCCACCGATCCGCAAATCGACAGCCTGGAAAAGTTAGAATTTATACCTGGTGTGTTTACCTGGCTTGGCAAAATCGCAACTGAAACTGATTATGAATTAGTGATGGTCACCAATCAGGATGGAATGGGAACTTCCCTGTTTCCAGAGGAAACATTTTTTCCAGTGCAAAGTAAATTGATTAAAGCGTTGGCAGGCGAAGGGATAGTTTTCAAAAGTATACATATTGATCGATCGATGCCGAATGAAAACAAGCCAACCCGTAAGCCTGGAATCGGAATGCTTTCTGACTACTTTACTACCGACTATGATTTAGCTAATTCATTGGTAATCGGTGATCGAATCACAGACATCCAGCTGGCAAAAAATCTGGGTTGTAAGGGTATCTTACTAAGGCAACCAGAACTAGGTGAGTTGAACATCCCATCAGAACTTGCTCAAACATGCATTTTGAAAACCAATAGTTGGAGTGAAATCTACAAAACTGTTCTCCCTAAACGTATTGCCTCGGTGCATCGTAAAACAAAAGAGACAGACATCAAAATAACAATCAACCTTGACGGTGTCGGGAAATCCACCATCAATACCGGACTTGGGTTCTTTGATCATATGCTCGAACAGGTATCAAGACATGGATTGATTGATATGAACATTGAAGTCAAGGGAGATTTGCATATAGACGAACACCACACCATCGAGGATACTGCGTTAGCTTTGGGCGAAACGTTCTTGAAAGCGTTGGGGGACAAAAGAGGTATTGAGCGCTACGGTTTTTGTTTACCTATGGATGATTGTTTGGCACAAGCAGCCATTGATTTTGGTGGCAGGCCATGGTTAGTATGGAAGGCCGAATTTAAACGCGAGAAAATTGGCGAGATGCCTACTGAAATGTTCCTCCACTTCTTTAAATCTTTCTCGGATGCGTCTAAATCCAATTTGAATATCAAAGCAGAAGGCACCAATGAACACCATAAAATTGAAGCTATCTTTAAAAGCTTTGCAAAAGCAATAAAAATGTCAGTACGAAAAGATCCTTTCAATAACGAACTACCAAGCACCAAGGGAACACTATGAGGGACGAAATACGAATAACAAAGTACGAATGAAATTTTTAGGGATACGAATATGGGTTTAGTTTCGCAGTAAAGTATGGACTTAAAGAAGAGGTTTAAAGATTTCGCTATTGCTATTGGCGAGTATATTCAAGTACTCCCAAAGAATACAATCAATATTGCATACTCAAATCAGTTAATCCGTTCGTCAAGTTCACCCGGAACAAATTATAGATCAGCCTTACGTGGAAAATCAACGGCTGACTTCATTAACAAATTAAAGATAGTTGAAGAAGAGTTAGATGAATCAATCTATTTTCTTGAACTGCTGCTGCATTTCAACTCTTCTGACACGGAAAAAATTGAATCTTTAGTAAAAGAAGCTAACGAATTATTGGCAATTACAGTGGCATCAATAAAAACCGCAAGACTAAATCTAGCAAAAAATCGTACTTCGTAACTCGTACCTTGTACTTCCAAAATATGAAAGTCGCTGTGATCAAATATAACGCAGGTAACATGCGATCCGTGGCTTTCGCACTAGAACGCTTAACCATTGATTTTTCGATTACCGACAATCCGGAAGAGATCAGGTCTGCTGATAAAGTCATTTTCCCGGGGGTGGGTGAAGCGAGCAACACGATGAAGTATCTTATGGACTCCCGATTAGACGATGTTATTCGCAGCCTCACCCAACCTGTACTAGGTATTTGCCTTGGCATGCAATTAATGTGCAAACATTCCGATGAAAACAACACGCCCTGTTTAGGAATTTTTGATGAAACCGTTACTCTCTTTCAGCCCGCTCACAACGAAAAAGTTCCGCACATGGGCTGGAATTCACTCGCCCTCACAAAAGGTTGGCTTCCGGCAGATGTTGATGACCAATTTGTTTACTTTGTACACAGTTTTTACGTGCCCGTGAACCAACACACCTCCGCTATAACCAACTACGTGCAACCCTTTAGTGCAGCGATGCGAAAAGACAACTTTTTTGCGGTTCAATTTCACCCTGAAAAATCAGACAAGGTTGGTGAAAAAATTTTGACAAGTTTCCTTAGCCTTGAATAGTCATTTATCAACACAACCTTCATGAGAATAATTCCTGCTATCGATATTATCAACGGCAAATGTGTCCGTCTGTCACAAGGTGATTTTGGCAAAATGAAAGTTTACCGAGAAGACCCGGTGGAAGTTGCGAAAGAATTTGAGGATGCCGATCTGGAGTATCTTCACTTAGTAGATTTGGATGGTGCGAAAAAAGGAGAAGTTGTCAATTGGAAGGTAATCCAAGATATACAGGAATACACAGCTCTCAATGTCGACTTTGGAGGCGGGGTTAAAACTGATGAGGAAGTGCAATCACTTTTGGATCTTGGGGTAAGTCAAATTAACGTTGGAAGTTTGGCAGTAAAAGAGCCAGACAAGTTTATTAAATGGATGAAAGAATATGGCGCTGAGAATTTCATACTAAGTGCCGATGTAAAAGGGGAGAACGTTTCGATAAACGGCTGGCTGGAATCGACAGATTTTAGACTGTTCGATTTAGTAAGCAAATTTGAGGGACATGGCCTTGAGTATCTTTGTGTAACCGACATCGCTACCGATGGCATGCTTACTGGTCCCAATTTTGGGCTGTATAAAAAGCTAAAAAAACAATTTCCAAAAATTAAAATCATTGCAAGCGGTGGTGTAAGCTCCATAGATGATCTGAAGGAATTAAAGTACATAAAGGTATTTGGTGCTATTGTTGGCAAAGCCATCTACGAGGGTAAAATTAAGCTCGAAGAGCTAAAGGAAATTCAATAGAGTACCCAATAGATAACAACATTGTGCTAACCAAACGAATTATACCTTGCCTGGATATTAAAGATGGTCGTACCGTAAAGGGTATTAATTTTATCAACATCCGCGATGCGGGAGATCCTGTCGAACTGGGAGCAGCCTATGCAGAACAAGGATCTGATGAATTAGTCTTTCTCGATATCTCAGCGACCAATGAAAAACGGAAAACATTGGCTCATTTAGTTAAAGAAATTGCGGCACACGTAAATATTCCATTTACCGTTGGAGGTGGAATCAGTTCTATCGCTGATGTTGAACCGCTGCTTGAGGCCGGTGCGGATAAAATAAGCATCAACTCTGCTGCAGTGAAGAACCCTGCTCTTATTGACGAATTAGCGAGAGCTTTTGGATCTCAGTTTGTTGTGCTAGCGGTCGATGCGAGGAAGATCGCCAATCAATGGATAATACATACACATGGAGGCTCTCAGCCGACCGAAAAAAAGTTGTTTTCCTGGGCAAAGGAAGGGCAAGATCGAGGAGCAGGCGAAATACTATTTACCAGCATGGATCATGATGGAACGAAGGCCGGATTCGCGCTTGATCCGCTCAGCAAACTTAATGAGTTGTTGAAGATACCTGTCATCGCATCTGGCGGTGCGGGAAGGAAGGAAGATTTTTTAGAGGCATTTGTTGTTGGGAAAGCTGATGCTGCGCTGGCAGCAACTCTTTTTCACTTTGGGGAAATTAAAATACCTGACTTAAAGAACTATTTAAAAAATAACGGGGTGCCCTCACGCATTTGACATTATGATCGATGTATCCAAATTAGATTTCAAGAAGACAAATGGTTTGATTCCGTGTGTTGTTCAAGATTCAACCACGCTAAAAGTGATCATGCTGGGTTACATGAACGAGGAGGCATTACAGAAAACGCTCACAGAAAAAAAGCTTACTTTCTTTAGCCGTACCAAACAACGCCTATGGACAAAGGGAGAAACTTCAGGTAATTATCTTTTCTTACATGAAGTTGCTATTGATTGTGACCAAGACACGCTCCTGTTCAAAGTGAACCCCAAGGGACCCTCTTGCCACACAGGTGCGGATACGTGCTTTAATGAAAAGAATGAAACTCGCGGAGTCGAATTTCTCGAAGCAATTATTAAAGAGAGGAAACAGAATCCGAAAGAAAACTCATACACCAATCAACTGCTTAGTTCAGGTATCAATAAAGTAGCCCAAAAAGTGGGCGAAGAGGCCGTAGAGTTGGTGATTGAGGCCAAGGATAACAATAAAGAACTGTTCCTAGGTGAGGCTGCAGACCTGATGTATCACTACTTGGTCCTGTTATCAGCAAAAGACACCTCACTTCAAGATGTTGTGAAAGTGCTTCGACAGCGTCATCAAAAATGAGAAAAAGAAAAATAAAGCCGCAGCCAATTGTCTTAAAAGTAACATTTTGAACCACAAAATATTCGGTCATTTGTTTTAAACGATTTGGTTATGAATGAGCGAGAGAAAGTAATCAATGGCTATCCCTTCATTACCTACAATAGAGACGTTTATCCTTCTCTAAAAATGTTGGAATTGAGCAAGGAGTTCTACCGCTGGATGAACGAACGGAGAACCGTCAGAGATTTTTCTGACAAAGTAATTCCTAAGGAAGTCATTGAAAATATTCTTTTAGCTGCATCCACAGCTCCTTCAGGTGCTCATAAGCAGCCCTGGACATTTTGTGTGGTGTCCAATCCTGAAATTAAATCTAAGATCAGAATTGAGGCTGAGAAAGAGGAACAAGAAAGCTATGCAAGTAGAATGAGCGATGAGTGGATCAATGACTTGCGCCCACTGCAAACCGATTGGCAAAAGCCATTTCTGGAAATTGCTCCCTACTTAATTATTGTCTTCAAAAAAGCGTACGACATTACGCCCGATGGCAACAAGAGGAATAACTACTATGTAAATGAATCTGTTGGTATCGCTTGCGGATTTTTATTAGCAGCCATTCATAAAGCCGGCCTGGTCGCACTAACACATACGCCTAGTCCAATGAATTTTCTTTCGAAAATTTTGGATAGGCCGGAGAATGAAAGGCCATTTCTATTAATACCTGTTGGTTATCCAACAGAAGAAACCTTTGTACCTAAATTAGAAAGGAAATCACTCAAAGAAATTTCTGACTGGTACGAGTAATTAGCTGCTTGTTAAAAACCTAGGCCTTTTTCTTTTTGAAGAAACGTCCTTTTTTCTCAGGAGCACTTTCAGCAAGCGTAACACACTCTTCCAGCGTCAATTCAGTAGGTTCTTTGCCCTTGGGTATTTTTACGTTTTTCTTTCCTGCCTTGATGTATGGACCAAAACGCCCGTTAAGAATTTGAATGTCTGGGTTTGTATCAAAAAGCTTTATAGTGCGATTAGCATCTGTCACTCTCTTCGCTTCAATCAACTCGATGGCTCGTTCGGGAGAGATGGTATAGGGGTCCTCTCCTTTTGGAATGGATACAAATTTCTTGTCGTGCAAAACATATGGACCAAAACGCCCAATGTTAGCCACTACCGGTTTTTCTTCAAAATCACCTAGGCTCCGTGGCATCTTAATTAGTTCCAATGCATCTGCCAATGTTACATTCTCGATAAACTGTCCCGGACGTAAGCTGGCAAACTTTGGCTTTTCTCCCCCATCATCATCAGGGTTCTCTCCAACTTGGATGTATGCGCCAAATTTTCCAAGTTTTACATAAACGTTTTTGCCGCTCTTCGGATCAACACCCAACTCTTTACTTCTATTCGAAACGGATGATCGTTCGACCAATTCTGTTTTAGAAACTGTTTTATGAAAAGGCGTATAAAACTGCTTAATCATTTTTTGCCACTTCAAGTTGCCGTTGGCAATCTCATCAAACTCTTGTTCAATCTGTGCGGTGAACGAGTAATTAGTAATATCCGGAAAGTGTTCGACTAAAAAGTCGTTTACGATCATTGCAATATTTGTGGGGAAAAGCTTATTGCTTTCCGCTCCTGTTATTTCGGATTCTGTTTTAGAAGTAATTTTCCCGGAAGCCAACTGAAGGGTTCTGTACTTCCTTTCAACTCCCTCTCTAGCTTCCTTAACAACATATCCTCTTTTTTGAACAGTGGAGATCGTTGGGGCGTAAGTAGAAGGACGCCCCCAATTGTTTTACTAAACTAGGTTCCGTGTAGCGAGACGGATGGCGGGTGAACGTCTGCGTGGCGTTCAACTCTTTTAAATCGAGTGCTTGCCCTACCTTCAATGGCGGCAACACCTTGCTACTCTCTTCATCTTCTTCCTGATCGTCATCCTTTGACTCCATGTATACTTTCAGGAATCCTTCGAATTTCACTACTTCGCCAGACGCGGTAAGTTTTTTATCGCTTGTAGAAATTTGTATGGAAGCAGTAGTTCGTTCCAATTCAGCATCTGCCATTTGGGATGCGATTGCTCTTTTCCAAATCAATTCATACAACCTTTTCGCATTTCGATCCATGATTTGCTTTTGTATTTTCTAAGCTGAATAAACTCTTTACCATAAGCACTCTTAATCTGCTTGGTCGCACCTTCTACAGCTTCATTAGACAAATTAACCGAGTCAGTTCTCATGTAGGAGATGTTTCCCGATTCATATAACTTCTGAGCTACCAGCATTGTCTGGGCTACTGAAAATCCTAGTTTTCTACCAGCCTCTTGCTGCATAGTAGAAGTAGTGAACGGAGGTGCTGGTGATTTCTTCGCAGGTTTCTTTTGCAGATCACCAATCGAGAACTTTGCCCCCTTACAGGTTTCCAAAAACTCCAGCGCCTTTTTCTCGTCAGTGAACTTTTCAGAAAGCTCCGCAATCAATTGTTTCCCTTTTCCTAAATCAAAAATGGCATTGATACGAAAAGAAGATTTGGATTCAAACTTTTCAATCTCACGTTCTCGCTCAACAACCAAACGTACGGCCACTGATTGAACACGGCCAGCTGACAGGCCGGTCCTTATTTTTTTCCAAAGAATAGGAGAAAGCTCAAAACCAACCAAACGATCCAGTACTCTACGAGCTTGTTGAGCATTGACCAGGTTAATATCAATACCGCGTGGTGTTTTGATGGCGTTCAAGATCGCGTTCTTAGTTATTTCTGTAAAGACAATCCGCCTTGTCTTTTTGTCATTGAGGTCCAGCACCTCTTTCAAATGCCACGAAATCGCTTCACCTTCTCGGTCTTCATCAGTCGCCAAGTAAACTACATCTGCCGCTTTTGCTAATCCCTTTAAGTTCTTGATAATGTCTTTTTTATCAACAGACACCTCATATTTGGGTTCAAAATTATTTTTAACATCGATTGCTCCGTTTCCCTTTTGCAAATCACGAATATGCCCCATACTTGAAGCCACCTTATAATCTTTGCCTAAAAAGCTTTCTATCTTTTTTATTTTAGAAGGAGATTCAACAATAACCAGATTCTTCGACATTCCTTTTTTCTTTAAGAGCCGCAAATATCAGTAAAATTTCATAACCGCAAGTTCTCAACTCCACAGAGTACGTGTAGACCTACTGCAAAATTCTTAAAAAACATAGATTGTTTCACGCTCATCCATCTGATTAACATTATCTTGCACCCAACTATAGAAGTTTAAAATAAACACACACTCGTTCTTTCGATGGATCTTGCTTCCGAAAACATGACACGCACTATTTACCTCATCCGCCACGCAGAAGCTGCTAGTAAAGAACCCATGCAAACCGATCTGCAGAGGGAATTGACAACAAACGGGAAACAGGATGCACAAATGGCAGGGATTTATTTAAAAAATAAAGGTGTGATCTTTGATTTAGTGCTTTGTAGCCCTGCCATTCGCACTCAGACGACAGCACAGTTAATTACTATCAACATGTCTGATTCATCCACTAACGTAATTATAGTGCCATCTATATATCATGCCACGGACGATGATCTCTTTACTATTTTGCGCAACCTTCCTCTCGGGAAAAAAAGCGTTGCGCTCATTGGCCATAATCCAAGTATCAGTTGGTTTGCAAGTAGCCTCACAAACTCGAAAATTGAAGCTTTCTCTCCCTGCACTATAGCCGCCTTTCAATTTGAGATTGAAAATTGGACTGAGTTAAGACTACAGACAGGGCGCCTTGACTTTATTCATTCACCTTCCATTTTTTGATTCGCCACATTTTCTTTTACTTTAGGGTTTAAATCTCATATGGAGCTTACTCCTGCTGCTTTCTATCCGCAAAACATCGACCAACAAAGAATTTTGGTAACCGGAAATCAAAGGTCTCGTATTGTGAAGTTTATCACCGGCATGCTGGAAGCAAATCATCGCCCCTACAATCATTTCGCAGATGGCAAGCTCGCTCAGATGGCGGCAGCACCTGTCACCATTATCGAATCAACGGTTTCCCATGAAGCACTCTTTTACAAACATCATGTAGTGCTTGTTTCTCCTGTTGAAATTGAACTCGCCAAATTGGGAGAGCTTCTCGATGCAACACCAAAAAGTGGAATGATTATTTACCCAGAGAAAGAACCTACTATCAAAGTACTGGCGGCCAAAGAAAGAACAGACGTACAAACACTGTCCTACAAGACTATTCCTCACGAAGTAAAGGATGGCAAAATTTTTTTAGTGAGTAGCACCAACGAGAAATTTCCAATTAAAATAAGTGCAGCCACGGATCTTGTATTGCTGGCCGCTGCCAAAGAATTAGTTCGGAAAATTGGGGTATCGTCCAGTCAATTTTACAAAGCTGCTTCAACACTCGAATAGCAATTATATGCCTATGCGCGTGAAGGCAACCCATTAGTTAACGCCCTCATAGACCAGAAAAAATGAAACTAAATTTAAAAATACCTCTGTGCTTTTTTGATCTGGAGACGACTGGAATAAATGTTTCGCAGGATCGAATCATCGAAATAGCAATGATCAAATTGATGCCCAATGGAGAGACCTTCCGCAAAAGCAATTTAATTAATCCAACGATACCCATTAGTGCCGAATCCACGGCTATTCATGGTATTACCAATCAAGATGTAGCCGACAAACCTACTTTTAAAGAAGTGGCAAAAGAATACATTAAGTTTCTTGAGGGTGCCGACCTGGCCGGGTTTAATATCTTGAAATTTGATATGCCCATGTTGGTGGAAGAATTCTTGAGAGCTGAATTGGACTTCGACTACAGCCGCAAGAAAATTATTGACGCACAACGTATTTTCCATATGATGGAAAAAAGAACGCTTTCTGCAGCTGTCCAATTCTATTGTGGAAAAGTACTTGATAGTGCTCACTCTGCGGAAGCCGACACACAGGCCACGATGGATGTGTTACTGGCACAAGTGGAACGCTATGAAAACAAAGAGGTGACTGATAGCCTGGGAAAGAAAGTGGGCATGATTACGAATAGCGCGGAAACGCTCCTGAAAGTTTTCAAAGATGAGCCTGCCTATTACGATTGGATGATGAATGGAGACTTTGCGCTCGATACAAAACGTTGGCTTACTAAAATTAAGCTCAGCATTCTAACAGGAAAGCTATAAACACCTATACTTCCTTCCACGTATGGTCGGCTAATAATTTCACTGCTGCTACAAAATTTTTATACGGGTTTTTAGCTCCCCATTCTTTAGGGCCAATCATAGAAAGCAAATGCGAGTTGTCTTTATTTTGATACAAATAATATACCTGTCCGATCACCGGGCTAAAGCTCAACTTGGCATCATAGATAATCATGCTCAGTTCTTTGCGCTGGTAGATTTCCTTCGCCTGTATCGCAAGCAACTCTATCTGCTGGCGAATCTGCGTAAGTTGCATATTCGTCTGCTCCTCCATGGCGGTGTGTTCGTCAAAACCAGTCCATCGGCCTGATGATGCTTTTGAGTAATTTTAAGAAGCCCTTTTGGTGTAATCTCGTGCTGCACGACCAACGCTAACTTTCCTTCTTTAAAAAGATGAGTTTCAAAGTTAATCGAATCGATAATGATGCATCTCATTGAATCACCAATAGGTGAATCCAAAAATGGTTGCTCCTCGCCATTCGGCTCAATAATATAACTAGACTCAAATGCCTGGTCCTCCATAGAGACCCAATTCATGCTAATCCGCAACTGCTTAGAATTTTCACCCATTTGGATTCGGTAGATTCCAGACCGAGGGCGCATTGCCAGTTCATAAGTACCCTTTTCCGGAAAAAGCTGCCAGGAAGCAATAAAATTATACGCGTCAATCATGAAGAGAAGGACAAAATGGTTTCAAAAGCAAAACAATAGCTTTGCCTCTTATGTAAACCCAAAAAACCGGAATTAGTTTGGCTTATAATAACCTAATGCCTCTGGCATCCATCCTTGCAAATCCTTTATCCTTGTTTCATCGGATGGGTGAGTCGACATGAATTCAGGTGGCTTTTGACCACCGCTCAACGAGGTCATGCGTTCCCAAAACTTTGGTGCTTGGGCGGGATCGTAACCGGCCATCGACATAAAAATCAAACCTATGTGATCAGCTTCCGATTCATGTTTTCGAGAGAATTTTAGCGCACCCAAATTTGCGCCCATACCAACTGCCTCTAAAAATATCTGCTTAGTCGCTGTTGGATTTTGCCCCATTGCTGCACCGAGCGTTGATAAACCAAATTGTTGAATAAGCCCCTGACTCATTCGCTCACGACCATGGTTAGCAATGGCATGGGCAACCTCGTGGCCCATAACAACGGCAACGCCTGTTTCGTCTTTGCATATTGGCAAGATGGCCGTATAAAAAGCTACTTTACCTCCAGGCATACACCACGCATTCACGGTTTTATCATCTTGTATTAAATTAAACTCCCAAGCAAATCCAGCCAATTGATCAGATGCACCCTTTTCGGCCATATATTGTTCAACTGACTTTTGAATCTTACTTCCAACCCTTTTGATCATTGCGACTTGCTCCTGATTTGTAGAAAGCGGCCCCGTCTTGATCACTTCCTGGTATTGTGTAGCAGCCATTCCATTGATTTCTGAACTTGAGACTAAGCTCAATTGACTGCGACCGGTTACTGGCACGTTAGCACAACGAAATAGTAGCGAAGCACAAATAAAAAAAGAGCTGATTCTCATGATCATAAAAGCGTGGTTTAATGAAGTTCAAAGATAAAACCGATAATCACAAAAATTAGAAAATTCGTGGCAAAAAAGGGTTTTTCCCCTTAGAATGTTTATAAATTTGCAAGCTATTAAATCATTACCATGAGAATTTTTGCTATAGGCCGAAACTATGCTGAGCATATTCAGGAATTAAACAATGAAAGGCCTGACGAGCCGGTTATTTTCACAAAACCCGACACAGCCATTTTGCGCAATAACGCGCCTTTCTACTACCCTTCCTTTTCAAACGATATTCACCATGAGGTAGAACTCGTTTTACGAATTTGTAAAGAGGGTAAGAATATTGAGGAAAAATTCGCGTCTAAGTATTACGATGCTGTGGGGATTGGTATTGACTTTACGGCCAGAGACATTCAGTCGAAACTAAAGGCAAAGAGCCTTCCTTGGGACATTGCAAAAGGGTTTAACGGCTCTGCGCCAATTTCTGATACGTTTATTGCCATCGATCAATTTGCAGACAAAAAAGATATCAACTTTAAACTGGAAGTGAATGGAGAGTTAAAGCAAACGGGCAATACCAGTTTGCTGCTTTTTTCGTTTGACTACATCATCTCCTATTTGTCAAAGTTTTTCACATTGAGAACGGGAGATTTGATTTTTACAGGAACTCCAAAAGGAGTTGGCCCCGTTGTTATTGGAGATAAGTTAACCGCATACATCGAAGATGAGAAGTTGCTGGAGTTTGAGGTTAAGTAGTTTTTCTTTTGCTGTCATCTGTTTGGCATTTGCGCACTTTTCAATTGCGCAGTTCAGTCTGCCAAACGAAATCATCCTTAACAAGGCTCCCGAACTTGAACCCTACCTATTCCCTGTTAACCCCGGTCAACCAAATTTTTTAGCCGGAACAATGGGTGAATTGCGTACCACTCACTTTCATGCTGGCATTGACGTCCGAACAAATAGTATGATTGGCGTGCCCATATTGGCTACCCAGCAAGGCCATGTGTCAAGAATAATTGTTGGTGCCTATGGCTATGGACATGCCCTCATGATTAAACATCCGGATGGCAACACCTCACTTTATGGGCATCTCGACAAGTTCAAGGGCCCAATTGCTCGCTATGTATTGGAAGAGCAATACAAGCGAAAGTCTTTCGATCTGGACATCAACTTTGAGGTTAGTCAATTTCCAGTTCAGCGAGGTGATACGATTGGCCTATCCGGAAACACCGGTGGATCAAGCGGCCCCCATCTGCACTTTGAAATAAGGGATCAAAACAATGAAGCGCTCAATCCTCTATCTTTTGGATTTACAGAAGTAAAAGATAAGTATTCTCCCATTGCATTGAAAGTTGCATTGGTAACAATGGACAAAAATTCGCGGGTTAACGATCGTTTCGGGCGATTTGAGTTCAGCCTCGTTCGATCTGGCAATAGCTACAAACTGCCCTTTCCCATTTTTGCCAATGGAAGAATAGGGGTTGAAATTTTGGCGCATGATAAGATCGATCTTTCTCAATTTCGATGTGGTATCAGTCAAATAGAAATGCGAGTTGATAGCGCTCGTATCTTCACTCAGGAAATCAAAAAATTCAATTTCGAGGACAGTTATGACATTGTCACATTGATGGATTTTAAAACGTTGAAAACAAAAGGCGCGAGATTTAATAAACTTTATGTTGGGGATGGCAACGCACTTAAATTTTATGATGGCGTCATATCAAAAGGAATAATTTATGTGACCGAAGGCCAGCGAAAAATAGCAATCTCCTTGCGCGATTTCTCTGGAAATAGCAGTAATGTCAACTTCAGCTTAAAATCAGATCCACCGACAAACAATGCTCGTTTCTTGGAGGCAATGCAAAAGCCAATTGACTTTGATATTGTCGAGAACACACTCGTCATAAATTCGAAGCCATGTTCTAATCAAAAAGATGGAAAGGCCATCATTCACGTCAATGGAATTCAAAATACTATTTCACCCAGTTATTCTAACTCACTTCGAAATGTCCATCTTGTTGACCTCCGCAGTGGGCTCCCGGACTCAATTCAAACCTGCGCTGGTACAGTGCTCCTAAATTTTAAAGGCATAATCCCTTCCGGCACAGACTACGACTACTATAGTGACCTCGTTGATATCAAATTCAAAAATGGCAATCTATATGATACCTTGTATCTTAATACCCGTCATGAAGTTACCGGAAAGATCCGCGAGAAATTCACTATCGCTTCACTTACTACTCCCCTACATAACACCATAACCGTCACGTTAAAACCAACCATCTCCTACTCGAAAAAGGAGAAGACGTTTGCTTATCATATAGAGGGAAACCGATTTGAATTTGTGGGAGGCGAATGGGTAAATGGCCACATCCAGTTTAGCACAAAAGAACTAGGACAGTTTACTGTTTTGACGGATTCTACGCCACCAAGTATTGGTAGAATTTATTGTAATTCACGCACTGCCCGTTTTCGAATTTATGATAACCTGTCAGGAATTGCGAAGTATGAAGCAAACATAAATGGTGAGTGGTTGTTAATGAAGTATGATTATAAAACAGGTATAATTCAATCCGAACGTCTTGACTCAAAGAAACCATTGAAAGGCGACTTCCAATTGAAGGTTACAGATCGAGCAGGCAATGAACGAATACACAAACAAAAAATACTATAACAAAAACGCTGACTAAGATGGCTTTAACTGCTGGTACTCTCGCACCGAATTTTAAGACTACCGATCAAGACGGAAATACAGTAACCCTTTCCAGCTTACGCGGAAAGAAAGTAGTTCTCTACTTCTACCCGAAGGATATGACTCCGGGTTGTACGGCAGAATCCTGCAATCTGCGTGATAACTACAAAGCACTTCAAAAGGCAGGTTTCGAAGTCTTAGGAATTAGTTCTGATGACGAGAAATCTCACAAAAAATTCATTACCAAAGAAAAACTTCCGTTTCAACTGCTTGCTGATGTCGATAAATCGGTTCACCACCTTTATGGAACTTGGATAGAAAAATCAATGTATGGAGGAAATTATATGGGTACTGCGCGTGTCACTTATGTCATTGACGAAAAAGGAATCATCACGGAAGTCATCGAAAAGGTAGACACCAAAAACCACGCAGAACAAATATTGGGTGGTGGCAAAACGTTTGCCTCAATAAAACCTGTTAAAGTAAAAAAGGCTGCGGTAAAGAAAGTGGCCAAACCAGCAAAGAAGGCAGCGAAAAAAGTAAGGAAAAAGTAACTATTTGTTTTCCCATCCCATCGTTCTTTTTACGGCCTTTTGCCAACCTTTGTATAGCTGGATTCGCGTTATCTCCTCCATATGCGGCATAAATCTTTTTTGAATTTTTCTGTTCTTCACAATATCTTCTTTCTTCCATAGCCCAATTTGTATGCCGGCCAGATAGGCTGCTCCTTGTGCGGTCGATTCAATTACTTCCGGCCGCTCAACGTCTGCTCCGAGAATGTCGGATTGAAATTGCATGAGAATATTGTTCGCACAGGCACCTCCGTCTACTTTTAAACTCGCCAATTTTAAACCAGCATCTTCCTGCATGGCGTTGAGAATATCTTTTGTTTGATAGGCCATCGACTCCAAGGTAGCTTTGATGATGTGATCTTTGCCTGTATCACGTGTAAGTCCGAAGATGGCACCGCGCGCATACATGTCCCAATAAGGCGCACCTAATCCCGCAAAAGCAGGAACCACGTAGACTTCATTTGAGCCTAATGCTTTCATCGCAAAATACTCCGAGTCTTTTGACTGATCAATTAAATGCAAACTATCTCGCAGCCATTGCACGGCTGCACCTGCAATAAACACGCTGCCCTCTAAGGCGTATTCTACTTTTCCATCCAGACCCCAGGCAATCGTGGTTATCAATCCATTCTTGGATAATTGAATTTTTGATCCGGTATTCATCAACATAAAGCAACCTGTACCATAGGTATTTTTTGCCATGCCGGGTTCAAAACAAGCTTGACCAAAAAGTGCTGCTTGCTGGTCGCCTGCTACTCCCGCAATCGGAATTTCAATTCCATTTAAATTCCAAGTTCCAAACGCGGCCGCAGAAGGTTTTAGTTCTGGTAAAAGTGATTTTGGAATCGTTAATTCCTGCAACAACTTCTCATCCCATTTTAAGTCGCGAATGTTGTACACCATGGTACGTGACGCATTGGAATAGTCAGTAAAGTGACTATTCCCATTGGTCAGTTTCCAAATCAACCAGGTGTCAATCGTACCAAAGGCAAGATCTCCCCTTTCAGCTTTTTGTCTGGCACCAGCTACATTATCCAAAATCCATTTGATTTTTGTTCCTGAGAAATAAGAGTCGATAACTAAGCCGGTTTCTTGCCTAACGTAATCTGTAAGGCCACGCTTTTTTAAGTCTTCGCAAATAGAGGCCGTCCGCTTGTCTTGCCAGACGATCGCATTGTAAACAGGCTCTCCCGTCTTTCGATCCCAGATTACGGTGGTCTCCCTTTGGTTGGTAATACCGATGGCGACAATCGCCTTTGGCTCAACCTGATTATCTGAAATTAATTTCTGGAGCACACCAAGTTGCGAACTCCAAATTTCATTGGCACTGTGCTCTACCCACCCCGGCTGTGGAAAAATTTGTGTAAACTCTTGCTGCACCATTCCAACGATGGAACCTTTCTCGTCAAACAACACTGCACGTGAACTGGTAGTGCCTTGATCGAGAGCGATGATAAACTTCGGCATAGTAAAAAAAGTTAGAAAATAGAAGTCAGAAGTAACAATTTAGAATTTTCTTAACCTTTAGAACAACAGTTGATATGTCAATGCACCAAGTACGCCACCTATGATTGGCCCCATAACAGGTATCCAAGCGTAACTCCAATCAGATTTTCCTTTGCCATGTATCGGCAAAACAAAATGAGCAATCCGTGGCCCTAAATCGCGAGCAGGATTAATCGCAAAACCGGTCGTTCCTCCAAGGCTTAAGCCGATGGAGATAATCAAAAGACCGACTACGATTGGATTTAATCCTTTCGTAAATTCATTGGCACCTATAAACAACAAAGCCATGATCAACACCATGGTTGCAATGATTTCACTAATCAAATTGGTAAACGTATTGCGAATGGCAGGTGCATTGCAAAATACACCCAGTTTTGCCGCAGGATCAACCGTCTCTTTCCAGTGTGGCAAGTAATGTAGCCATACCAGCGTGGCACCGACTATTGCTCCGATAAACTGCGCTACGATATAGCCAACCACCAGACTTGAAGCAAAACTTCCGTTGATTGCGAGCGCGATGGTTACGGCTGGATTAAGGTGCGCGCCACTAATACTACCAACTGCATAAATCGCAAGCATCACCGCGAGTCCCCAACCGATAGCAATCATGAGCCATCCTCCATTTTCGGACTTTGACTTTCTCAATGACACAGCCGCATTTACTCCACCTCCCAAAAGAATCAATAAAAGGGTTCCAAAAAATTCTGCTAAGTAGGGACTCATACAAATCAGTTTAGGTTAGATTTAGAACTAATGACCTGAAGATGTCAGTTGCACTTCTTGATCGGTCGATTTTGCTTTGATCAACAGCGTTGCGAGCGCTGCCAGCACCAACAGTACTCCGGCAAACAAAACAGCATGACTACTATTGTTTCCCAAGAAATTCTTCAGCACGTAACCAAAAGTCACCGTTTGTAAAATCATTGGTACCACAATCATCATATTGATGATACCCATGTAAACTCCATAACGTTCCTTTGGAATATTACCCACCACCAACAAATAAGGAATACCCATCATACTCGCCCAGCCAATACCAAAACCTGTGATGGCGGGAAACAATAGGTACTTATTTTCGATAAATGGGAAAAGTAAAAATCCTGTTGCTGCCAAAAGTAGACATGCAAAATGAACCATTTTCGCAGATGACTTCTTAACAAAGTATACCAATGCAAAAGCGGAAAGAAAAGTAACCACGTTATACCAACCATTGACCAGACCCGTCCAACTTACAGCTTGTTCATATAGTTCAGGATTCGTAGATGGTGTAGCTTTCCAAACAGAAAGGCCAATACTCTTGGACGCATTTTGCCAATAGCAAAACAACGCATACCATTGAAACAGATAGACTAATGCCAGCTGCCACATCACTTTTGGCATCTCCAAGATTGCCTCGACAATCTCTATATTTTGCGCAAAAAGAATTTTAGTGGTTGAGTTGTTTTTAACCCCATTCAAGACTTTCCTGAATAGAGATTTATAAAACAGAGATGGCAAGAATAAAACAAGCATCATCGTATAAGCAAAAACAGAAGTGATGATTGAAATGAAAAACTGAACAATCAAATGTGGCTGGCCTTCATTTTTTTTGTTGATCTCGTCTATTTCTTCTTTAGTAGGTGGAATCTCTGGTGTGGTGCGCATGCTCCACCAAATAGTGCCAATGGAACAAACTGCTCCTAAAAAGAAAGAGGCAAATACCCAATTGGGGATGGCTCCCGTTCTGCCAATAATTAAAAGGGGGAAAACAAAAAGGGAAACATTAGCAAGGGTTTGGCCAAGACCAGTGAAGAAGCTTTGGGTTTGAAAACCAGTCGGGCGTTGCTCATCGTTTAACTTATCTGCAATAAAAGCTCGATAGGGCTCCATGGCAGTATTATTGCCCACATCCAAAATCCAAAGTAATCCAGCCGCCATCCATAACGCGCTGCTAAAAGGGAAAAAGAAAAGACAAACACTGCAAAGCATCGCCCCAATAAAAAAATAGGGTTTACGCCTACCTAAATGGGATTCACAGCACTTTGCTGCAATCCAAAACTATATTGGATTCCGAAGAACCCAACATTCATATTAATGATCTGCGAGAAAGTGAGTTGGGGTTTTGGAATAGTCATTAAGATTTCGTTAACCGATTAAAGTTGACGAAAGGAAATGGAACAAGCAAGCGGTGTTTGACCAAACTGGGTTAGTTATTTCACCCGTTTTAAAATCATAGCCTCCATTGAACCCAGTGTTACGTTGCCAGAAACAGTTGTCCTCTTGGTAAGTAAATCAGTGTATGTCGTCTCTGAAGGAATTGAAAAAGTGTAGGGTTTTTCATCCAGATTGAATAGCACGATAATCTTTTCCCTGCGACTGAATAAATTCAATTTCCCCGGAAACTAATACTGGATTACTCTTTCGAATAGCAATGAGCTTTTTGTAAAAATCAAAATGCGCTTGATTAAATGCGATTGGGTCATACTCGGTTGGGCCGGGCTGGAAATTGTTTCTGGATTCCGGCTGAAAAGCAAACTCTTTCCACATCAACGGCTTTCTGGGAAACGGATCGTCTGCACCCCACATACCCATTTCTTCTCCGTTCCAGATATGCGGTGCGCCAACTGAGGTATAGGCGTGCACCAGGTAGAGCCGAAGCCGCTTGTACGTTTCCTCATCGGGCTTGCCTGTTTTATAAAGAGGATTATCACTGGGGGAAGCACTGAACTTGTATTTGTTTGGGTTATAAAAATCGGTTAACAATCTGGGGGCATCATGACTGGAGGCCACGTTCATCATCGCATACCGATTTGATTTATTTAATCTGTTCCATTGAAACTCTAAACTATCTTTTAGTGTCTGCGCATCAATCGCGTTGTCATTTTTTGCAAAGAAATACCGAGCGGGTCGATAGGCCTGGTAAAACATAACCGCATCGAACACATCCCCTTTAGTGTAGGGCACGGGATTCATCAAACGATCCGGCCAAGCTTCCCACCAAATCTCTCCAATTAAATACGCGTTGGGTTGAATGGTACGTACCTGTTTCCTAAAGTCTCTCCAAAAACCCAACCCGATCTGATCTGCTACATCCAACCGATATCCGTCAATTCCTTGTGATGCATCTCCGTCTGGAGCAAGCCAACGTTTGGTCACTGCAAAAATGTGTGCCTTCGCTCCATCATTGATGTTTCCTTCATACGGATGCCCCGCCTGCTTGAAGGTAGTAATATTCACTTTCTTTAATTCGGGCAATGACGGAATGTTTAACCATCCATTATATGAGAATTCGTTCTCAGAAGTAGCCGGATTATCGAATGATTTAATATCGAACCAATCTTTGTAAGGGGAAGCCTGTTGGTTTTTTAATACATCCAGCCATGCCCAGAATGTGGTACCTACATGATTCCAGGAATAATCCAAAATGATCTTCATCCTTCGCTTATGCACTTCCGCTACCAATTTTAAAAATAATTTATCAGCACTCGTCCATTTCCAGGTAGCGGGGTCTGCCGGGTTTTCGCTCGCAATAATTTTGTTGTCGCCTACTGGATCAGGGCCAAAATTTACATCCACATGATGATAGTTGCGTGCATCATATTTGTGCAAAGAAGGCGCATCATTGATCGGATTAATAAAAAGAGCCGTTACACCCAAGTCCTGTAAATAATCTAACTTGTTGAGTACACCTTGCAAATCCCCGCCATATCTTCTGTATTGCAGCATCTCTCCAAAAGACTTGCCCGGTAGTTTTGCCCAACTTTCCTGATCAAACCAATTGTTTGTCCAGGGTGTAGCGGACCAGCCTTTAGGTGCATGCAAATTCAACGGTGCAATGTCAATATCGGTTGGTGTTGGGTCATTGGTTTTGTCTCCATTGTTAAATCGCTCCACAAAGATCTGGTACCAGATAACCTCTTTCGACCATGCCGGTGGTTCATTAAATGGAGTGCTTGATTGCGCACCCGAGTTAAACGAGTTCAAAAAAAATAATAGAAACAAAAAGCGTGCATTTGCTCTCATAGCTTACTTTTTTAGTAAAAACAATAGGGGAATATCCAGGCGCTTATTCCATGCCTTTTCAGAATGGTTCTCACCCGGGAAAAACTTTGTCATCCAATTCTTAGCAGTATATCCTTTGGACTTGATCACTTCGTCCGCTTTCTTTTGTAAAGGAGGATAGAGAGCGTCTAACGTTTGATCACCGTAATCGAAATACAACTTGTGCGACTTAGGATTTGGCAGATTTTTGGCTAGGTAATTGAAGAAGGCCTCTGGAATTGGGTTGCCCTCTACTTTAAAAGTGCCTGGCCAATGGGTGCTTAAGCAAGCCGCTCCGCCAAACACGTTAGGATACTCGCATATGGCGTACATGGAAATCAATCCACCCATACTCGAGCCCGCCACGAAAGTATTTTTTGTGTCTGTCTTCGTTGAAAAGTTTTTATCGATAAAAGGCTTTAACTCCTCCACTAAAAACTTCAAGTAATTATCTGATATTGGCTTAAACATCTCCTTTGTCCTTCCCATTTTTTGCAGCTGTGCTGTAATGGTATCCCTTTCTACTTGAGATAAACTCTCATATGGTTTTTGCGGAAAATACTCGGGGTGGCGCGTGCCTTCAGAATTCCAGGCACCTACTACGATACAGTTCTTTACTCTCCCTTCTTTTAACAATCTACCCAATACCTCATCTACTCCCCACTCCTGCTTGTTCCACATGATAGCGGAATCATAAAGACCCTTCCCATCGTGCATATACAACACCGCATACTTCTTTTTGGAGTCATACCCATCCGGAAGCCAAACATCTACATTTCGGGGAACGACATATTTTGACTGAAACTTTTCAAAGTGCTTAATTGTGCCGGTAGACGGCTGCGCCAATTGCGCGAACAGTGAAATAGAAATAGAAAAAAAAGGAACAAAGTATGCCATAACCTTCATAGGGTAGTGAAAGCTATTTCACCAGCTCCAACACCCACATGGTTTTAATAGGAATCTTAACCTTTCTTGTCAGATCAAAAATATTCTCGCCAAGGACATTTCTTGCTTTCGAAAAACCAACAGTGCGCTCGCTATACTTGGTAAAGTCGACTTCCATTTCCTTATCACTCGTATTCATCACACACATGATTGTCTGCTGATCATCATAACGGGAATACACATACAATCCGTCCTTCGGAACATATTGCATCATCTTACCTGTCTTTAAGGCCGATGACTGCTTTCTGTAATTCGCCAATGTCTTTACCAAAGATTGGACGGAAACTTCGTTATCTGTCAAGCCTGCGCCTGTAAATGCATTTTTTTTATCGCCTGCCCAACCACCCGGAAAATCCAACCGGACCCATCCATCGGGATTAGTAAAACCCTTCATAATAATTTCGGTTCCATAATACATCTGCGGAATGCCTCTGCACGTAAGCAACCATTGAATTCCGATTTTTTGTTTCGCTACATCCTCACCTACCACTGAAAAAAATCTGCTTACATCGTGATTATCCAAAAACAAAACATTGCGGTAAGCATCTTTGTACAGGTAATCAAACGCAAGCGTAGTGTACAATTTATTTACACCTTCGGTCCAGCCAAAGGGTTGAGTTAAAGCGGGTACAATACCATAGTCATGAGTTTGAAAATCAGTTGCTCCCTGTAAATTACTTTTGAATGGTGCATCTACGTTATTCTCCACGAAATAGGATTGTGAGGGTACGCCATGTACCCACAGTTCGCCAAAAATGGTAAGCTTCGGATATTCCGCATACAAGGTCGCATTACACCGATTCATAAAATTCAAATCGTTATACAAATACGTGTCGACCCGCCAACCGTCCACACCAAATTCTTCTACCGACCACACTGCATTTTGAATCAGATAATTGGCGACATAAGGATTGGTCTGGTCTAGATCAGGCATCAGCTTGGTGAACCAGCCATCAGTCGTGATCTTTCTATCGGCCATTGCACTATATGGATCGAACAGTGGCTGATCCTTATAAGCTGTGCCCGTATAAGACGGCCAGTTATGAAACCAATCTTTTGCAGGCTTTTCCTTGAAAAGAATATGATCAATATCTACATGATTATAAACTGCATCCTGAATCAATTTCAATCCATGTTTATGCAGTGAGTCACTCATCTGTTTATAGGCCACATGCCCGCCCAAGCGAGGCTCAATTTTATATTGATTGGTGAAACCATATCCGTGCTCGGAGCGTTCTGTCCGATCATTTTCTAAAACGGGCATTGACCACAAAGCCGTAACGCCTAAATTTTTTAGGTAGTCAATATGATTAGTTATGCCTTTGAGATCACCACCATGCCGATGAAAGATAGAATTCTTCGGATCGCCATTGCTAAATCGATCAGGCATGATCAGGTAAATGAAATCGCTGGAGGTGACACCCTTGGCAAAAGCAGTCCCATTTCCCGGTCTGCGTGTATTCAATGGCCAGTTGAATTTGGTTTTCTTTTTTCCATCTACGCCCAAAAAAGTAACCACCCCAGGTTTTGTGTCTGGTGAAATGGCGACATCAAGCGCTTGGTACTTGCCATTTTCGAATAAATGACTTCTTACAATAGAAACACCCGGATAATTGACCGCAAAAATCTGCCTGCTAAACGTGGGGTCATTGTTTCGCAATAAAACTTGTACCGTATTCAATTTCATACCTACCCACCAATTGGGAGGATAGACCTCCACAGATTGAGATTGGGACGAAAAACTAAGCAACAAGCAAGCGATAATAAGTAAAAGTCTCATGGTATTCTGAATTACTGAAGGACTGATTTAGTCCTTCAATATACCAATAAATTAAAATTCAAAACCTTCATTGGCGAACCCCAATTACCAATTGTGTAAAATCGAAAAGCCGATAAAGGCATTGAAAAACCAACGAAAAGGCAAAATAACTTGCACTTTAGTATCTTAACTAAATGGACCAGTTTCTCGATGAAGAAAAAAGTAGGATTTACTACTTTTTTGTCAATACCCGCTGCGCAATCAACTCACCTACAGCCCTACCCTGTTTCCCGCCCACCTCAAAGGCAGGACGGTAGTGTATGCCGCCATACATTCTGCTAATACCTGCTTCTTCTGCCGCTTGGTAAAAGGAAGTAAACTTTCTTGCGCCCATACCAAACTCAACTTCTGTTGAATCGGTAAAGGCATAGTTATCGCCAAACAATTTTGTCAACGCTACTGAAGCCGATGAAGAAATGACGCTGTGACCACTGGTATATTCCGGAAATGGAGGTGTTTGCAAGATAGGCACCCAATCTTCGTTGATATATTGATTGATATAGGTTTCAGGGCGAATCAAACGACTCCTGTACTTTTCATCCCAACAGCTTATGAAACCATCCACGAGCGACAAAGAAACTCTGGTGTACGCTTCCGCGGACTGAACCAAAGAGGCCTTTGTTTGTGCACATACGGTTCTGGTAATATTGATCCAATGGCCTCCGGGAGAAATCTTTTTTGTGGCGAACATAACGTGACCGCGTACATTCATAGCAAAAGGATTGCAATCCCAGAAGCTTGCAATGGCACGTTGCTCTTCGGTAATATTCTTTACCACCTCAAAAACCTCAAATGCTTCTTTATAAAACTGACTTGATTTCTGGATGGAAAACGTTGTCGGAGGAACCGGCTTAAATTGGGCTGCCGAGTCAATTACAAAAGGCCTTATTTTATTCCAATGGGGCTCAACCGCATCCATGTAAGCAGGTGGCGTTGGCTTCCAGGTGGCGGGGTTGTTTTCTATTGAATACTTTGGGAAACTCCGTGACTGCTTATAGTTATCTTTTGACGACCATGTTAGAATATGTGACGCCACTTGATCGCCATAGGCTATTGATCTATCAAAAACATCGTCAGGAATACCAGTTGCCTTGTATTCTTTCATGACCTGTTCAATAAAAATATCCAAGTCTGCCTCCGAAAATATCAAGGTTCTACCAACTTTTAACATGGCTTGCGTGGCTGCCAAGTCAAAACTGTATTCAAGTGAACGATCTGGCTTGGGAACCACTTCCAATCCATTCAACTGACCAGCCAAACTTCTGTAACTAGAATCTTGTTGAATAGCTGCTTCATAAGCGGCAACGCTAACATAGGTATAGATTCTGCTCGCCACGGGCGGAGAAAATATGTCATGCACGATTCGGTCCGTGATTGCTTTCATGGATCGGTGAAGGAACTCTGGGTTCTTAGCTTTTTCCTTATACTCACTATTGTTCGAAGCGCAACTGGTTATAACCAACAGCAAAAAACCAAAACCTATTAATCTCATCTCTTCTTATTTAACAACGTATAAAACTTCCTCCGCTTGTTCAGAAACAAAATCATAGAGTACATCAATTGAAAATATTACGTCCTCGTTTTTTCCCCAAAAAATATTCCCGTTTTGCACATTGAATTTCTTAAACTTCTCTATGGCAAAGTATTTGAGGTTTGCCCCCTTAACGTATCGATGAAACAAGGGTAGAAAATCAACCACTTTAACTTCACCTGTACTGAATTTTATTGAAATCACGAAGTCATGGACGTAGCTGGCCGAGAGAACCAAAACTACTTTCTCTTTAGTTTTAGTCTTATTACCTCGCAGGTTACGTCTTGTTGATAAATGAACACTTTTTGCCATTTCTCGATTATTTTTACTTTGTAAGCCTTTAAAAAAACTGATACTTCGTTTACTTGAGTTTGGCTCAAAGGTCTTTTACCCTTCACTTTCCTAAACAACAAAATTAAGTCATTCTCGTGAATCAAAAAATCAACCTTACACTCTTGCTCTCGACCTACTTGAACATGCACATGGATTGGAAGATGATCATTGGAATAAAATCGAATCACATAATTCAGATATTGAAATATCTTAGGCATAGGTAAATTCCAAAACTACTTCACTGAAAAACTGACTTTCGTCACCCCTACCCCTTTTATCTCCAATGATTTCCAGGTCTTTGGCAGCTTGGTTTTTATTTGCGTGATGCCTGCATCAGAAATGGTTAATCCACCAAATCCATTCATGACGGCCTGTAAAAATCCGCCTGCTCCGGTCGCAAAATAAGGATTAGTGCCACCAGCTGTTTCCGATAAAACACCAAATGGTGGCACCTCGTTTGGTTTGTACGATTTCGCAAACAGCTCCGTTGCCTTCTCCAGATTCCCGATGCGAGAATAGATAGCAGATAAAGCTGAATGCCCCATTGCAGGTCCTTCGGGTGAGTAGCGCGGTTCATAGTACTTCAGATCCTTTTCAATCTGGGCTTTGTCTGTAATGAAGTCTAAGGGAAATGCCAACAAGTTTACGTCTCCTTGTTTAATGATTACACCATCGTAGGTCGCATTTTCTTTTGTTGTGCCATCGGGAAATTTCAAGATGGGTATGTTTTGGGCTACTACTTCCCAATCGGGATTCGGAGCAATGCCCATCTCCTTGGCAGCTTGGGTCGCATACCGAAGTACAGTAATAGCCATGCCATTGGTGAACGCATTGTTGTCAATATTTTCTTGCCATTCGTTTGCACCAATTACATTGTTGATCTCAAATTTCCAAAAATCAGCTACTTCTTTTAGCACAGGATAACCACGTTCTTTCAACCACGTTTTATCTTTGGTTACCTGATAGTATTTCCAAAACGCCCAACCCACGCAGCCGGTAATGTGCTGCTGAAACGGACCCGTTAATGCCCAAACGGGAGTATCTTCGGTGCCCTCAGCCGATGATTCCCAAGGGAACATTGCGCCTTTGTAACCATGCGAAAATGCATTCTGCTTCGCAGCTGCCAGGCGATTGTAGCGATACTCTAAAATTGATTTGGCAATCTCTGGTTGCAGCATAAGGATAGGTGGATACATCCACAACTCCGTATCCCAAAACACATGACCATTATAACCCAAACCAGAAAGACCCATAGGCGAAAGGCTCAAGCCCGTCCCCTCCCTGGCGAACGAGTAGAGATGGTATAGTGCAAATCGAACATCTTTTTGAGTTTGCAAATCACCCTCAATTACAATATCGCTCTTCCACAACTTTTCCCATTCTGCCACGTGGCGTTGGAGCAATCGTTCCGTTCCTTCCAATCGCGCGAAAATGGTGAGCCGTTCCGCTTCATTTAGCGGATCTTGAAAGTTGGCCGTGGAAGTTGCTGACGATACAATGCTAAATGAATAGCTCTCTCCCGTTTTCAAACTCTTGTTGAATTTCGCGAGATGCATACTGTAATCCCAATCTTCATGAATGAGATCAGGTTCTTGTCCATGGGACTCCGAAAAAATAATGCTATTGCTAGCCGCAACTGTGTGCTTACCAGAGGGGCTTTTTCCTACTGAAGATAACAAGACATCAGCCAAGTGATTAGGTGCTTCAATGACACTCATCGGTGTCACGTTGACATCCTTTTTTGCTTTTAATTCCACAATCGACATCGCTGTATAGGGCAAGTGTCGAAGTGCCATCATCGAGTGTTTTACAGATAGTTTATCGCCAACATCAAAGGTTGTAACCAAGATCGCCTTCTTCATATCCAGTGTTTGGCGGTAGTTTGTAATATCTTTTATTCCGATTCGTCTGCCATCAACATCCAAATTCATATTGGCATGGTTAAACGTTTTGAGGATATTAGAAACACGCCCACGTTGATAGTAGTCGTAGACACCATTCAATACCACGTCTCTCACTTTCATGGGTTCGGGCGAAGAGACCAAACCGACCATGCCATTGGCTACGGTTACTCCGTAGTAATTATTTGGGTCTATCGCTTTTGCCTCGATGAGCCATTCATCCTGAGCTGATAGCGTTGTGCCGCCCAAGAGAAGAAGAAAAGAAACAAATAGCAGTTTCATATCATTGAATAATTTTAAGTAATTTAACTGAATCATCATTAACAATCACCAATTCATACCTATTTTTTCCAATTGATATTGGTAAAACTTTACTGATTTGTCCGCGCAATGATATTCCTACTGTCGATCTTCCTACGCATTTAAAATTTCCCCGCCCGTCACCCAACAGCAATTCTCCAAAATTTGCATCATATCGCCCCATTTGGATATTGGATCGAAAAAAATTTCCACCAACTAAAATATCAAGGTTATTATCATTGTTAAAATCTCTGATTTCAAATGTATTTGCAGTTGAAAATTGTATTTGTTTTGGAAGCGATTTGTATTTAAAAGCAAAATTGCCCAAGTTCTCGATATAGGCGCTCTCAAACATAGTAGCCGAATACTTCTGTGAATTACGAATCGTTTCTTTTGAAAAAAAATCCTTAAACTCAGCTTTCGCAAATTTCTCATAAGAGAGATACTTCTTCTTCAAAGAAGGCAATTGCTTTGTCATCTCATCTCGCGTATAAAAAGGATACTCGACTCCACCGACAACATGTGTCAAAATAGGTTCAATCGTTCCGTTTTTATCAAAATCATTCACGTACATTCTTACAGGATTATCAAAATCTGCCTTTAACTTGCTGTTTAAACCTAGATTACCAGCAACCATATCTACATCACCGTCATTGTCAAAATCTCCTGATGCGATCGTGTTCCACCAGCCAGCTTGGTTGTTGAGCAACTCAGCTTTTGTCAAAGTGAGTCTGCCGCTACTATTTTCGAAAACGGAAATCGGTCCCCATTCCGCTGCTACTACTAGATCTTCATATCCGTCATTGTTTAGATCCGCCCACGTTGCAGCCTTTACAACCTAAAAAAATATCTGCATCGCCATCTTTGTCAAAATCATTGACCGCAAGACAAGAACCGGTTAAATAAAGCTCTGGCAACTGGCCATAACGATTGAAGATACCTTGCCCATCGTTAAGATACAGTCTTGGGCTCATGTACTTTGACTTACCCGAGAATTCATTACCGCCACTAACAACAAACAAATCGAGATCATCGTCCTTGTCAAAATCAAAAAAGACGGCATCAACATCCTCATAAGTGCTGTCGGCTTCAATTAATGGCTGAGCAATAGAAATGAAATGGCCGTCTTTTGATTGAAAAAAAATCTTACCCGTTTGCCACTTTGCACCGCCTAAAAACACATCGTCCAATCCATCAGAGTTAACATCACCGATGGCTGCCGCAGGACCTTCAGCTGAAACCATGAATGGCATCAGCGATTGCCGATCAAACTCTACGTAGTCATTTTCTACATGTTTATATGCAAGCGCCAATGTAGTTTTATCTTCTGTAAAGTACTTATTGCCGCTAGTAAACTTCGCGTAATTAAAATGACCTGACGCGTTGTTCTGACGAAGCACAATTTGCTGTTGGCACTTGACGTTGAATAAAGTCTGAAAGGAGCCATCCGTCCAAACCACTACCAACGAATCCATTTCCGAAGAACTTCCTGTACCGAAAGTAAGTCTCGTGTCTACTGAGCTTTGAAAGCCTCTTGTGGGCATGCATTCTTGCATCTGAATTTTACCTCTCGAATAAAGAAATACTTTTGTGCCAATCCCCTGTAGATTCGTTTCTGATCCCAAAAGCTTGACTTGAAGAAAATTAGCGCGAGAGGTAAACAAAGGCAACTTCATCGATATTGTTTACAACGAGATCCAGATCACCATCATTGTCTAAATCGGCATAAGCAGCCCCATTCGAATACGAAGGCTTGTTCAAGCCCCAATCGTCTGTTTTATTGGTGAACGTTGAATCGTTGTTGTTGTCGAATAGAGAATTTTTAACTTTCTCTTGCGGCATTTTTGTTATAAACCGAAGTTGACGTTCGTTCAATTTATTACTCAACACACGTTGTATCGTGTCGTTTGATATGAAGTTTACATAGTCTAAATCGTTTGATCTTCTAAAAATTCCGTTGGAAACGAAAATATCTTTGTCCCCATCGAGATCAAAATCAGCAAAAAAAGTTGACCAGCTCCAGTCAGTTGCGGCTACACCCGCAAACAGGGCAATTTCACTAAAGGTGCCATCATGATTGTTTAACTGAAGGGTGTTGCGTGCATACTGTTCATTGTAGCCAAACTTAGTTTTAAACAAATAAGTGTCATAAGGGTCTTCTGCCACCGAGGACTTCAATCGTTGGTAGTCGTCAGGAAGCATATCCATCGCAATCAAGTCAGGGAAAGCATCATTGTTGAAGTCGGCAAAATCAACACCCATCGTATATCGGCTGGTATGGTTCATGCTTTGCTCCAGTGATTCTTTGAATTTTCCGTTCTTTTGGTTGATATATAGATAATCATTCTCGTGAAAATCGTTACCTACATAAATATCCGGCCAGCCATCAAGATTGACGTCACTTACTACAACGCCCAACCCATAACCCAACGCACTGCTGTATATTCCAGATTCTTTTGTAACGTCAACAAACTTTCCATTGTCATTTCTCAATAGTTTGTCGCCTGCGGTAGGATGGGTTTCATAACGCAATGTGCTTACTTTCCCATAGGTACCATTCTGATGCAATGAATGATTGAGCATAAACATATCTAAATCCCCATCATTATCGCAGTCAAAAAAAGAAGCCTGTGTTGAAAAGCCTACCAAATCCAGTCCATACTCCTTGGCTCTATCTACAAAACGAGGAACGCCCTCCTTGTCAACGCCTTCGTTAATGAAGAGTTGATTCTTTCCCTTAAAAATCAAGTAGTCTCCCACGTAACTAACATAAATATCCAACTTCCCATCACCATTAACATCGGCCATTGTAACGCCAGTGGCCCAACTATCAGATCCGGCAACACCGGCAATTTCTGTGACGTCTATAAATTTGAATTCTCCAGCGTTGAGATAAAGCTTATTGCTTTCTTGATTTGATGTAAAATAAATATCAAGCAACTCGTCACCATTTACATCACCAACGGCTACGCCAGCACCGTTGTAAAAGTACATGTAATTGAATATGTTGAAATCAACAGACTCCGTTAGTTTGTTTTGAAAAGTGATGCCAGACTCACTAGATGGCACGATTCTAAATCGCTTATCTTTATTGCCACAGCCCATCGTGACAATCAAGCAAAAGACGATTAAGAAAAATCTCATGAGTCGTTTTAAAAATCGAGTCCTACCGATTTTGTTTTTTAACTACAGGCAAGTAAATATCTGCTTTCCAATTTCTCTCATTAAAACCCATGCTCGGATTGTCATGAAAGATTTCAACCGGTCGAGCAACTACTTTATAACCATTCTTGTAAGCATAGTCCAGCAGTTGATACCACGCACGGTCAGAAGTAATATAATTACCACGATACTCCGCCTTCAATGCTACTTGCTTATCAAAGGATTTAAATGCAACAGAATCCGTCACAGGGATGATTTCAGGCCGATATATTGGAAAACAAAAATCAAATTTTATTTTACCTAATTGATGATTCCACTCGTTCACCCTAACCATTGGTGGCCCATTCAATCTAAACTTGTGAAAATCAACAAACGAAGAAATAAGAAGATAATCCTTCATCATAGCATTTGCTTTGGCTATTTGGTCTGTTTGATAGGATCGACAGACGCAAAATGAAGAATCCAAACTAGTCTCACCGATGATCCTGACTTTGGTTATTTCCAAATGAGTCTTCACTACTTCATAGAAATTTTTTCCAAGGTAGCCAGCATCCTCCTCGATTGTTTGTGTGGTAAAAGGCACTAACAATTTATTCCAGATTCGTTGACCTGGCTGCGAAACCTGGATCGCAACGCTGGTTAACGAATCGTTCATAGGTGTAAAACGCCAGTTATATAGATATGATCTTTGTTTGAAAACAATTTCTTGTCTTAGACCATTGGTTGAATCAACATCGACAATCCGTGCGTTCTCCAGAGATCTATTCCAAATCCGTAGGGTCGAAATGATATCCCCTGGCACTGTCGCTGCCTTAAAATTAACAACGTATTCAAATGGACGAAATCCAATATAATAAATCAGCGCAACTACTGCCAGACCCCCTGCCCATATCCAAACCTTTTTCATTTCTGATTTTTTAAAACTTTATAGAGTTGCACATTACCATTGTTGACCGTCACCAATACATAACGAAGAACTCCCCTTTAAAATTGTGCCATTACTCTTAAGAATTGCGCCTCCAAATGACCCGAATCTACCGTGAAAAGGCTGGACACCAAAATAATTACCGCCCAACAACAACTCATCTTTTCCATCTAAATCAAAATCGTATTTTGCCTGCGCCAAAATAGGCGACACCTGTAATTCGTTAGGGAACCTGATAAAGGTGTATTTTCCATTTCTCTCCTTCAAATAGCCGGAACCTAGCTCTTCCACTTCGTAAACAACAGACTTTTTCAACTGCTCACTCGTAAATATCTGTTCAATGGATTGCCCGGCAAATGCTTTATAGGTCGAATACTTCTTCCGAAGGTTCGGTAATTGACTTGCCAACATATCAAATCCATCAAGCGGATAATAGCGATCATTCTTCTCTATGGCAATGATTGGTTCCGCTTCATCATTTCCATCGAAATCACTATAATACATCTTCATCGGGCTTGTCTTGGATGCTTTATATTTCGAGTTAAGCCCCCAATTTCCAAGAATGTATTCAACTGCTCCATCTCCATCAATGTCAAATGGGACAATCATCTGCCAAAGGCCGCCCAATTTTTCGCTTAATCTACTATCGCGTTGAAAAGTGGCCTTTGTGTTTTTTAAAAAGACAGGTTCCATCCATTCGCCAACAACTATTAAGTCGACCTGACCATCCTTATCATAATCTTCCCAAATAGCGTCTGTAACCATTCCCAGTGTTTCAAACACATTATTTCGGCTTGGGAAGAATTTGCCTTTTTCATTCACTAGTAAATAAGATTGGGGTATTTTTCCAAAGTCTTTTGAGACAGACTCATTTCCAACAAAAAGATCCAGATCGCCATCCTTGTCGAAATCGAACGGCTTGACACATGAAGCATTTTCATAGTACCCTTCTATTTCTGTCAAACTAAATCCAGCGTCACTTGATGCGTAATAACTATCCAATAGTGGTTTTGATTTGTAAAAAAAATCAGCACCTCCCGTACCAATAAACAAGTCGGCCTTGCCATCCATATTGAAATCTTCAATGACGGCCTCTACATCTTCTTTAATAGAATCTTTGAGTATCGCTGGAATATCTGATCGAACAAATTGATTGGTAGTCTGCAGATAAATTTCTCCAGCTATATGTTTTGAACCGCCAAAATAAACATCCGTTAACCCATCATTATTAATGTCACCTAACGCGGTTGCCGGGCCCCTATCAGACTGTTGATATGGCAACAGTTTTACTCGGTCAAAATCAGTGTATGGATCTTCCTTGTGTTCAAAAGCCAAACCAAGTTCCCTCGGGTCAATTTTTTCAAAAAACAGATTCTGCTTTGGCTTCACAACACCATTTGAAGCACCGGTGCTATCAACCGGATAAATTGTCAATTTTTGATTGACCTTAATGTCTTTTAACTTCTGTATCTTACCATTAGGCCAAACCACTTTTATGGAATCGACTTTAGTGTGTTTACCGAATCCAAAATGAACCATGGGTTCTGAAGAAGACTGAAAACCCCGTACGGTGTATAATTCTTTGAACTGCAAAACGCCATCGGAATAGGCGTATATTTTGGTTCCCACACCGAATGGGTTTGATTTAGAATATCGCAGCGCAACCTTCAAGAAAGCAGCATCGCTATTCGTTTGATTCACATAGATACCCGCCTTTTCGTCAACATTATTTACTACCAGGTCTAGATCACCGTCATTATCCAAATCTCCCATCGCAGACGCTGTTGACGCGGTTAACTCCTTTGGTAACCAATTAGCCGACCTATCTTCAAATACATAACTTCCTGAACCCTTGAAAATATAGTTATTTGCAAGTCCAGATGGCATCATCGCTATCGCCCGCTCATCCACAACCTTGGTCGTACCGATTACATTAACAACTTGTTCACTTGAAACATATTTTAGATAGTCTAAATCATTGGGTCGTTTTGGTATTCCATTTGAAACAAACAAATCTTGATTGCCATCTTGATCAAAATCAGCAAACAACGCACTCCAACTCCAATCTGTGGCAGCAACATTGCCCATAAGTCCCACCTCCGCAAATTGTCCATTACCAATGTTCATTTGTAACATATTGCGTGGAAATTGGTAATTGTATCCGTATTGTCCAGTGCGCATTTTCATAATGCTGACATTCTCTTCATCCACCGACCGTTTCAATACTTCCTCATTTTCTGGTAACATATCAAGGGTAATTACATCAGGATATCCATCATGATCAATATCCGCTATATCGTTACCCATTGAAAACTTACTTGTACAAGTGAAGGCATGCTTACCCTGCTCTTTAAAAGTTCCATCACCGTTATTTATGTAGAGATAATCATCCTCATGAAAATCGTTGCTCACATAAACATCAGGATACCCATCAAGATTAAAATCAGATACTCCAATCCCCAAGCCGTATCCGTTGATACCACCATAAATATTCGCTTTCTCACTAACGTCAATAAATTTACCGCCATCATTTCGAAGAAGCTTGCCACCCGTTTCGTAGGTACGAACATTTCGCAAATTGGCATGACCAAAAGACTCAGGCGTGTGCACAGCGTGATTTACCAAAAAAATATCCAGATCCCCATCCAGATCATAATCCAAAAAAGCAGCCGTTGAGCTGAATGACTCAAAATCCAAACCGTATTCAGCAGATTCTTCTGAAAACGTATTATCTCCTTCGTTTATAAATAATTCGTTATGTCCTTTTAGGCCTTTTAAACCAACCACAGCACATACATAGATGTCCAACAACCCATCGCCATTTACATCACCCATTATGCTGCCCGTATCCCAACTATTATTGCCCGACACGCCCGCTTTTTCTGTAATATCTTCAAACTTTAAATTACCCTTATTCAAATAGAGTCGATTCTTAACTTGATTTCCCGACAGAAATAAATCGGGCAAACTGTCTCCATTAATATCACCTATTGCCACACCGCCACCATTGTAAAAATATGCATAGTCTATTATGTTAAAGTCGCTTGCCGAAATCAAACTATTCTTAAAATCAACACCCGATTCAATCGATTCAAGTTTTTCAAACAACCGCTTTTGATTATGGCAAGACCCGGAAAAAAGAAGTGAGAAAACAATAACAGCAGCCCAGCCGTTAGCCCACTTATGCAGTCTCATCTTTTTACTTAACATCATAGGCAAAAACTCTCGGAATTTCTCCGTTTATCGCTGCAAACATGTACTTGTTTCCCCTTTTGTCACCAAAGGACGCTAAGTGCCTCACTTGCCCACGGACAAAAAATCCGGAAGTAGTATAATCCTGCCATTGAAATTCCATTTTTCCATTGCCGAGAAGCACATTGCCATAACTGGCATCCTGCCGCGAGAACTGTGGCTTGAAATCAAAATTGTTTCCGGCCATTACTAAATCTGTCATTCCATCTTTATTGACGTCTGTACATAAAATCCCACACACACACGACCACTGAACTCGCTGAGGTAGTTTTTGAATGGAAAACTTTCCTTTACCCCCATTGACCGCAATCACAGACTCGGAAATTGAAACTTTCTTAACAAGAGAACTATTTACAATTTCAGGCTTGAACAGTTCTTGAATTGTTCTCTTGGCATAATCTGCCGCTAATAAGTTTTGCTTCTTAAGACCGGGCATTTGGGCCGTCATCTCTCTTCTCATATGAATAGGGTAATCTTTACCATTTTCATGGATGGTCATAATCTGCTCGATGGTTCCATTCTCGTCAAAATCATTAATCCATAAATTCATTGGTGCCTTTTGAGTGGCTACGAAGGGAATATTTAACCCAGCGTTTCCGAGCACCAGATCTTGATCACCATCGTTGTCAAAGTCAAATGCTTCCACAACCTTCCACCAGCCATTCAATGAATCCAAATCACATGCCCATCTACTCAATCGCTTTCCTGAATTTTTAAAAGCGATCGGAGTGCCCCATTCAGAAACAGTCACGAGATCAATCTTCAAGTCACCATCCACATCCAACCAGGTCGCATCTGTAACCATACCTGCCATCTTCAAATCATAGGCATTGCGCTCGGTACCATCCACGAACGAACCGTCTCCATTATTCATCAATAATAAATGCTGTGGGTCAGTCCCGAAAACACCTGGTACGCTTCTTGACCCAACAAACAAATCCGTATCACCATCACTATCAAAGTCAAAAGGCGAGATGACCGATATGTTTGTCTTAGCGGACGGCAATTCATTTTTTGACTTAACGAATTTGCCAGTCCCCGAATTTATGTACAAACGTGTTACATAGGTTCCTATCTTCTCAACGTCATTTCCTCCGGTTCCTACGGCCAAGTCTAAATCACCATCTCCATCCGCATCAAAAAAGGAGGCCGATGTATCTTCTAATTCTTGGTCACCCACAAAGCAACTACTTGGAAACCATTTTAGCTTGCCATCACCCTCATGTAGATAGATCTTTCCGGGTTGTCCGGGCCCACCACCAATAAAAACATCTTCGTTTCCGTCTCCATTAATATCTGCGATGGACAAGGCCGGACCTTCTTTTGAAACATATTTGGTCAGCAACCCTTCTCGATCAAAATCGTCAAATAAATCTTCCCGATGGCCTTCGAATACATTATTCGTTAATTCTCTGAAAATCGTAGGACTCGCTTCTTTCTTCTTTTTGCTTTTCAGGTCCGAAGCTTCTGACTGAGATAAGAACAATCTTTGATTTGACTTGACATCTTTCAGAATGGTCACTTTGCTGTTAGGCCACAGAACGCTCACCGAATCAATCTTCTCCAGTGTACCCAAACCAAAAGTCATAACATAGTCCATCGAAGATTGAAATCCTCTGGAAGGTATTAACTCCTGAATCAATACTTTCCCTTGAGCAAATAGTTTCACTGACGATCCAATCGCAAATGAATTACCCCCGTTTCCTTTTAGTTGGAATTGTAAATAATTATTCTTTGTCAATTGCCTACTCTTGTTTTCAAATACAAAAGCTTCTTGATTAACATTGTTTACTACAATATCCTGATCGCCATCTCCATCCAGGTCGCCATAGGCACAGCCACTGGAGAAACTCGGAATACTGAGGCCCCACTGTTCTGCCATATTAGTGAATGTAAAATCTCCGTTGTTCCGGTAGGCATAATTAGGAAGGGCAGTTACCGGCATCTTATCAATAACGGACAAAATTTCACCTTTTTGACCGGTTAAAATCATGTTTCTAATTACATCATTGGCCAGATAATCTACATAGTCAATATTTGTTAAATCATGGATTATTCCATTCGTGACATAAATATCCTTTAAGCCATCATTGTCCATATCAAACAGCAAACCTGCCCAACTCCAATCTGTTTTAGCAACGCCACTAAAGTAGGCGATCTCAGAAAATGAATTATTCCCGTTATTGACCTGAAGCGTATTTTGAATGTACTGCTGATAAAAATCTCTTTCTTGCTTTAGCTTAAAGACATCGATATTATCGAACTCCATTACTTTTTTTGTGCGCTCAATATGCTCGGGCATCATATCGGTAATAAATATATCTTTCAACCCATCATTATTAATGTCCGCAATGTCCACACCCATTGCAGACAAACACAGGTGAGAAGTCCAATTCTTTATTTCTTCTTTAAATGTCCCATCCTTCTGATTGATATAGAGATAATCCCGTTCATAAAAATCGTTCGAAACGTAGATATCAGGGTAAGTATCTTCATTAACATCTGAAACAAGCACTCCTAGCCCAAAAGCAATCAAGCTGCCATAGATGCCCGCTTGCTCCGTAACATCTACAAACTTCCCTTTGTCATTGCGTAGCAGGAGGTGACCTACTCCTCTGAGCTTCTTCGGGACATTCTCCCAATCGCTAGCTTTTTTGTTTCTGTCTGAAGCATACCCTAAACTATTGACCGGAACATTACTGTTATTTAGGATGTAAGCATCCAGATCACCGTCTTTATCGTAGTCAAAAAAAGATGCATGCGTTGAGAAACCACTTTTTGCCAGATTAAAATCGTTGGCATTTTCCGTAAATGTTAAATCCCCATTATTGATAAATAAATCGTTGTCATGGTTATTACCTTCCATATTTCCTGCATTGCTAACGTAGATATCCAAGAAGCCGTCCCCATTCACATCCGCCATAACCACACCTGTATCCCAAGGTTTATTACCTCCCACACCGGCTGAATCGGTGATATCCTGGAATTTGAAATCGCCTTTATTCAAATAAAGGCGATTCTTTTTCATGTTAGCAGTAAAAAAGACATCTGGAAGCCCGTCATTATTGATGTCACCAATTGCTACACCACCACCGTTGTACAGATTTCTATACTTGAAAATATTGAAATCTGGTTTATCTTCTACCTCATTGCTGAATGTAATTCCCGTCTCCGCAGACGGCAATCTCTTAAAGAGAGAACTATCTGCGACAGACTTGTGGCTCGTAGATTCTCTTTGACCACATCCAACCAACACCACTACCAAACCTAGAAGACCTACACTTAACCTCATTCCTTTCTATTCAAGATTTACAAATTTAATACCCATCAACCATTCTTCCCTTTGATTTAAAGGAAAACTGAACAGGGTACACCTATTTTTATGGACTCTGTAGGACAACAAAGAAATTAGAACACTTAGAGAGAATAAAAATAGCGGATAAAAAAAA
>VYLZ01000050.1_pt1 | contig 39924 bp, 41 predicted proteins | sample 5115361 | NCBI WGS metagenome assembly VYLZ01 (sample SAMN12291805, study PRJNA351875) | freshwater metagenome | isolation source: freshwater lake | place: USA: Michigan, Sixteen Lake | collected 2013-08-07 | reverse complement strand
ATGCTGCCTTTGCTGGGGCTAAAAGTCGGGGTAAAGTTGCTGTTACTATACGCCAATAAGCCGGTCGTGGCATTCAATACCGTAATAGGCGCATAGGTCGCCCCCACTGGCACTGTAACTGTTAGCTGGGTACTGGTAGCTGCTGTAACTGTGGCGGCCGTAGCCCCAAAGATAACAATGTTGTTGGCTGGCGTGGTATTAAAGCCTGTGCCAGTGATGGTAACCGTTGTGCCTGTTGCGCCAGAGGTTGGTGTAAAAGAGGTGATGGTAGGTGGTTGTGCTATAAGCACTGTGGGAAGCCACAAGATAACAAGGAGGGCAAAAGAAGCGAGGGTAGATTTTTTCATAAGCCGGAGTTAGGTTTTAAAACTATTGAAAACGCACGAGGGTGTCAATACCTATAAAGGAATAGTTTTTTGATGTGATAAAAGTTGTAGATGGCGGAAATTTTGAGTGGGCACTCTGGATAGCTTGATTTGATGGGGATTTTATCCGCAAAAGTCAAAAAGTGTTGAACGGTTCTTCCAGGGCACAAGATGATTCGGTTACGTATTTGTGCCCTAAGTGTTAAGTATTCGGCAATTCGGATTTTTTGATTCATCATTAAAAATTGAGAGTGATAGTAGGTGTGAAGAAGACCAACAGCAGGAGGTTCTATCCCATTAGGTAGGGTGTATTTCAAATTGACGCGCCTTTTCTACCCTCACCCCATTGAGGTCCTAGGTTCACGCAGTTCATCATCCCCTCTCCTTCGGGAGAGGGAGATACAAGCTATAGGGAATGGAAGAATTTAAATGGTTGAGGGCAATGAAGAAAACAACTGCTATAATTTGAAACACACCCGTAAGGTATAAACCCGCGATTCTATACTATTTTTGCATACTATTGGATGTGCTGTAATGATTTGTAAAACTCTTGTTTTCAGTGATCATGCTATTGATCAAATGTTTAAGCGTGCTATTTCGGTCGGGGACGTTAAACACGTAATTGAAACTGGAGAGTAATTAGAGAATATTTAGATGACAAGCCTTACCCGAGCTATTTAATGCTCGGTCTTGCAAACTTCAAGAATCTGCACATTGTTGTGGCGAGCGATGAGGGGCTAGCTAAATGTATTGTGGTTACGGCCTATGAAGCCACCACTGATGTTTGGGAAAGTGATTTTAGAACAAAAAAGAAAAAACCATGAACTGCGTTTTATGCCATAATGGAGCAACGGAAAAAGGGCTTGTAACCGTAACCCTCGAAAAGAACCAGACCATTGTACTAATCAAGAATGTGCCCGCTGAAGTTTGTACCACCTGTGGCCATTATTATCTTTCGGATGAAATGACAAAGGTGGTCTTGCAAAAAGGGGGGGACGCGATCACCAAAGGAGCAGAATTGGAGGTCGTAAATTTAAAGGTTGCCTGAGTTCTTTTCAAGTATTTTGCCTTTCCGGCCAGGCAGGCAATCCCTCATCCCATACCGTCATCGCGAGTGCCTGCGCTGGAAGAGGGAGGGACGAAGCGATCCCCTTCTCGAAGTTTGAATATCACTACTGGAGATTGCCTCCCTACCCGTAAGGCAGGCTTCGGCCCGACCACAAACCTCGCGCTCGGTGCTCGCAATGACGTTTCATCATTGACGAGTTGCTATATAAAACGAAGAAGAAAATGAAAAAAGTGGATTTGAAATTACTTGACACCGTGGCTGTTTTAAAAGACGTGCCACAAAAAAGAGTGGTTTTCGGGCAGGTGGGAACCATTGTGGAGAAATTGGCAGATGGTGTATTTGAGGTGGAATTTGCTGATAAGTTTGGGGAGACGATTGCGGAATTTGCCGTGAGCCAACAAGATCTAATGCTCGTTCATTATGAGATGGAGTTCAGCGAATAGTAAAATATTAGAATTACCCACTTAGATTCATACCCACAGAAAGCTAAGATTGATTGCAGCGGGTTGTTGGCGAATAGAAACAACTGCGATAAATGACTTGTTCTCAAGTCATTTTATTACTATTTTTGACTTGAACCCAAGTCAATTATGCTGGATCGTCTTTTTACTTTTCAAGCCGCCTTGCTGAAACCTATCACCAACGAGTTTACCCGCACGCTTTCCCAATCCATCCATTGGAAGCAGCGGATGCTGGGCATCAAAGGCCTGCGTGGCATCGGCAAAACCACGTTATTGCTGCAATATCTCAAGTATGGTTTAGCGGGCAAAGGACTTTACGTAACTGCTGATCACCCCTGGTTTTATGATCATTCACTCCTTGACTTGGCCGAAGAATTCGAGAAAAATGACGGTCGTGTTTTGCTGATTGACGAAATCCACAAGTATCCTCAGTGGTCTACTCAATTGAAAAATATTTACGATGGACATCCAAGTCTACAGGTCATCTTCACCGCATCGTCTGCATTGGAAATACAAAAAGGCCAGGCTGATCTCAGTAGAAGGGTGTTATCTTATGAATTGACAGGGCTTTCGTTTCGGGAATACCTGCACTTTTTTCAGCACCAGGTTTATCCCATTTTCAGTCTAGAGGACATAGTAAAAAACCCGCAAGGCATAATTTCAGCGCTCACTTTTCCAAAAAAAATACTGCCTCTATTTAAAAATTATCTGCGCAACGGCTATTTCCCTTTTAGCTACCACGAGCCGGAAGGAGATTTTATTATTAAGCTAAATCAAGTACTTAATACTGTACTAGAAACCGACTTGGCCGCAATTGAACGATACACAGCTGGCAATGTGGTCACCATTAAAAAACTACTGGGCGTACTATCTGAATCCGTGCCGTTTACACCCAACATTGCTTCGCTCGCCAACAAAATGAAACTAGGGCGCGATACGGTCAACAACTTCATTCAACATCTAGAACGCGCGCGTTTATTCAATTTAATTTACCAACAACCAAAAGGAGTAGCCGCACTTCAAAAACCGGATAAGATTTATCTGGAAAACACCAACTTTGCTTTTGCGCTCAAAGATCAACCCGATGTGGGGAGCCTTCGTGAAACCTTTTTTTTCAATCAATTGCACAATGCGGGTTATATGGTTTCCTTGCCAGCCTCAGGCGATTTTTTGATTAACAAAAAATGGACATTTGAAATAGGAGGATCAGCTAAAAAAGAAAGCCAGCTAAGAAATACAAAAAATAGTTTTCTGGCCTTAGACGGTATTGAAAGTGCCTATCAAAACAGAATACCTCTTTGGCTTTTTGGATTTTTATATTGAAGGAGGAATTTATTACTCCTACGGCAGCACGTTGATTGCTAACTCTTCAAATTATTTCCCCAACGCCTTCAACATCGTATCTCCAATAAGGGCAGGCGACTCTACTACGTGTATCCCACACTCGCGCATGATTTTCATTTTGGCTTCGGCTGTATCGTCTGCACCACCGATGATTGCTCCGGCATGTCCCATTCTTCGTCCTGGAGGTGCTGTTTGACCAGCGATGAAACCCACTACCGGCTTTTTATTTCCGTTTTCTTTGATCCAACGAGCAGCAACTGGCTCATAGCTACCTCCGATCTCGCCAATCATGACAATCGCATCGGTCTCAGGATCATTCATTAATAATTCAACCGCATCCTTGGTTGGAGTACCAATAATCGGATCTCCGCCAATACCAATAGCTGTACTAATCCCTAAACCAGCCTTCACAATTTGATCGGCCGCTTCGTAGGTTAATGTTCCAGACTTCGACACAATTCCGATCCTCCCTTTCTTGAATACGAAACCGGGCATAATACCCACTTTCGCTTCTCCGGGTGTAATTACACCAGGGCAATTTGGCCCTACCAGTGTCACTTTTTTGTCTTTCACATATTGTTTGGCAATCATCATGTCCTTTACCGGAATGCCCTCCGTAATTGCTACAATTACCTTGATTCCGCCTTCGGCAGCTTCCATAATAGAATCAGCAGCAAATGCGGGTGGAACGAAGATGATCGAAACATCAGCCCCTGTTTTTTCAACAGCTTCTTTGACTGTATTAAGCACGGGTCTGCCCAAATGAACCTGGCCTCCTTTGCCGGGAGTAACACCGCCCACTACGTTGGTGCCATACTCAATCATTTGACCTGCATGAAAAGAACCTTCTGAGCCAGTGAATCCTTGAACAATTACGCGGGAGTCTTTATTAACGAGTACGCTCATAAAATAGTAGGGTTAGCTCACAAAATTAGGATATTAAAGTTGTCGGGCAAATGAATTAATTGCTGCAAATTCGGAATTAATCTTGAATCAGTAACCGGAGCAACCGAGGCAATTTTCATTTAGTCATTCGCTATATATGAGAAAGGCGTCAGACCGCTCGAAGCGGTCAGACGCCTACTGCTTGCAAAAACTACTTGATAAAATTTGGCAAAACGGCATGACCAAAAGAGTACACGGCAAAAGTGAATAAAGTAGACCAAAAAATGGCACTAATTAACATGTAAACAAGAATATTCTCACGCGGCTTATTAGTGCTGAGTGCCAAAAGGGTGCCCCCGATGGGTGTTAATATTAGCGGTGTAAAAAAGGCAATCCCACCCAGCCCATATTTTCGCATCAGGACTAAGAATTTCCTTCTCAGAATAGACGGATTCGCTGGTGGTTCAAAATAGCCCCGGAAAAAACGTCTCTTCAACCAATCTCCAAAATAGGTAAAGGCTACCACGCTGATCATCATTCCCAAAATCGTAGATAAAGATGTAGTAAGCGGATGTAGTTTTAATGCGTAACCCTGTATTGGACCCAACACAAATTTCAAACAGCTCGAAAGCACTACTGGAATTGCCTTTAAAATCTCTTCAAGCATTTTATTTGCCGATCATTTCTTTTTCCCAAAACTCAAATCACCCGCATCACCCAAACCGGGTACAATGTAAGACTCAGCATTTAGCTTTTCATCAATAGCCACAGTAAAAAGTGAGAAAGGCACTTTCAACGAGTCCATTATTCTCTTAATCCCTTCCGGGGCGGCCACGAGTGCAGCAATAAAAACATGCGAAGGGTGACCATACTTTGACAGTTCATTAATCGATCGAATAAAAGAAAACCCAGTCGCCAACATCGGATCAATCAAAATGACTTGCCTTTTTTCAAGAGAAGGCATCGCCATGTAGCCTAACTCGATCGAGATTTCCTCTTTCCCTTCCTTTCGATAAGCACCAATAAAGCCAGCGTCTGAGGTATCAAAATAGTTCAAAAAGCCCTGAAAATACGGCAGCCCGGCACGCAGTACCGTTAGCAAAATGGGTTTCTCCTCTAGAAGCTGCATCTGTGTGGCCTTTAGTGGAGTTTGCACATTGGCCGAACGGTACGACATTTTTTTTGAGATTTCATACGCCATAATTTCACCCAACCGAATCATGTTTGTCCGAAACCTAAGCCGATCGCCTTGCTGATTCACATCACGCAACTCTGCCAAAAAATGATTGGCCACAGAATTTTGTTCACTTAAAACAAATACATCCATAAATTCACTTTTATCTGTCGAAAATTTAAGATAAAGTTGTGGATAATGTTGCAAATAAAATGAAAGTCACTTCGCAAAAATGCATCAAACAAGACTGGAGCCTGCTAAAACACCTGTGTGAAATCCCGGCTCCGTCAGGGCATGAAAAACCGTTGAGTGATTTTCTACGACAGTGGATAAAAAAAGAAAAGAAAAAATGGAAGGTTCAGCCAACCATTGTGGCAGGTGAAGAATTTCAAGACTGCCTCATTTTAAAATTTGGAAAACCCAGAACAGCCATTTTCGCCCACTTGGATAGTATTGGCTTTACCGTTCGCTACTTTAATCAGTTGCTAAGCATTGGCAGTCCGGATGCCGAGATGGGAACAAAACTCGTTGGACGCGATAGTCTCGGGCACATCGAATGTGAATTAGAATTTGATAAGGAAGATCATGCGTTCTACAAATTTGGCAGACCCATCGACCGCGGCACTTGTCTCACCTACAAAGTCAATTTTCGCGAAACGAAAGATTACATTGAAACCGCTTATCTCGACAATCGTCTTGGCATTTATAACGCCTTGCAGGTGGCGTCAACATTAAAAGATGGGATCATCGTGTTTAGCTGTTGGGAAGAACATGGCGGTGGCTCAGTTGGATACCTGGCAGATTACATCTATCGGAAATGGAAAGTGAGACAAGCGTTAATTTCCGACATCACTTGGATTACAGAAGGTGTTGAACACGGCAAAGGAGTTGCCATTTCTTTGCGAGACAGAAATATTCCACGCAAGGGGTTTGTCGATAAGATTATTGCCATTGCCGACAAAAATAAAATTGACTATCAGTTGGAAGTAGAGGGAACTGGTTCGAGCGATGGGGGCGAGTTACAGAGGAGCCCTTATCCATTTGATTGGTGCTTCGTGGGTGCACCCGAACTGAACCCCCACACGCCCCTTGAGAAAGTACACAAAGGCGACATTGCTAATATGATTCAATTATATACCTGCCTAATGAAAGAATTATGATAGCCCTAAAAAGTAAATACTCGGCTAAGCATTGGCGAAGTTAAACTGCCGATGGTCGTAGGGAGTTGCTCAAATCTTCCATCGTTGAGAAAAAAGACGTTTGCCTTGCTGGTTTCAGGATGAATAATCCAATATTCCTTTATTTGAAATTGTTCATAAAGGTTCTTTTTGATTTTTAGATCGTAATTCTGATTTCCCTCTGACAAAACCTCTACGACTAAGTCGGGAACTCCATGTATGTGATCGCTGACAATTGACAAATTTTCGACTTTCACAAACACAATATCAGGCTGCACCGAATTGGCCTCCTCGTCAAGGTACACATCAAAAGGTGCAACATAAACTTCTCCCAGGTGATTTTTCTCTACGTGTTCATAAAGCTGACTAAATAACTTACCAATGATACGTTGATGTTTTCGAACAGGTGACGGGCTCATAAAAATATTTCCATTTATCAATTCGGCAAGAGTTCCTTCTGGAAGCATTTTGTAAACTTCCATAATGGTGCGAGGGGGGCGTTCCACTACTTTATTCATAGTCAAATATAAAGAAACGTGAGGATCAAAAGAAAATAAGTAAGTTTGAAAAGGTCTAAATAGTAAACCCATGGATGCTTCACGAAGAACTTTCTTAAAAACGACAGCAGCGGCAACTGTTGGCGCCAGCTTTATGCCATCTCTAGGATTTTCATCGGTCGCTGAGGAAAAAGTCAGGCTAGGGATTATCGGAGTAGGATTGAGAGGGCAAAATCATTTGGAACTTGCCTTGGCAAGACCCGATGTGGAGGTCGTAGCAATTTGTGATGTCCAACAGCGCATGATAGATCTCTGCCTTCCAATGATCGCCAAATCAGGCAAACGCAAACCACAAATCATTTTGGACGGCCCTCAGGGGTATAAGAAGTTACTAGAGAACAAAGACATTAATGCCGTTATCATTGCAACTCCCTGGGAATGGCATACGGTAATGTGCCTAGATGCGATGAATGCCAAAAAACAAGTGGGCTGTGAAGTAATCACCGGAATGACGGTGGAAGAATGTTGGCAACTGGTTGACACTTCTGAAAAAACAGGCATGCATCTGATGATGCTAGAAAATGTCTGTTACAGGCGGGATGTAATGGCCGTTATGAATATGGTTCGCCAAAACATTTTTGGAGAACTCATTCATTTACAAGGTGGCTATCAGCATGACTTACGTGAAGTAAAGTTCAATGATGGAAAGAAACCTTATGGAGGTGGCGCGGAGTTTGGTGAAAAAGGATTTTCAGAAGCACAATGGAGAACCCAACATTCAGTAGATCGCAACGGAGATCTTTATCCAACTCATGGGATAGGGCCGATTGCGATGATGACGAATATCAATCGAGGAAATAGATTTACTCAGTTGGTTTCCTATGCTACAAAAGCAAGAGGCCTGCATGAGCATATTGTAAAAGTAGGAGGCGAGAATCATCCCAACGCAAAAGTAAATTTCAAATTGGGAGATGTCGTTACCACAATGATTGAAACGGCCAACCAAGAAACTATTTTGTTGCAGCATGACACGAACTTGCCCCGCCCCTACTCGATCGGCTTTCGGGTGCAGGGCACCAACGGAATTTGGATGGATGTGAACAAGTCAATCTATATTGAAGGCAGAAGCGAAAAGCCACATCGGTGGGAGGACGCTCAAAAATGGTTGGAACAACATGATCACCCATTATGGAAAAAATATGGCAATGATGCGGCTGGCGCAGGACACGGTGGAATGGATTGGTTTGTTTTAAATGCGTTTATCGAATCTGTAAAAAGAAAAATGCCACCTCCACAAGATGTGTATGATGCGGTAACCTGGAGTGCTATTACACCCTTGTCCGAAACATCGATTAAACAAAAGGGTGCCAGTGTCCGGTTCCCCGACTTTACACGTGGAAAATGGAAAGAACGAAAAAATTCTTTCGCTATAGATGATTCGTATTGATACTGTTTCTGAAAAAATTCTTCATTAGGCTGCCACCACCTATCTTTGCAACTTGTCTAAGGCCAGCCAATGCAGATTAGAGATTTAGAATTTGAAAAGTTTATCGATTCAACATTGATTACCGATAAGGTTAAGGAATTAGCTGTTAGGCTAAACAAGGATTACGCCAATAAAACACCCGTATTGTTGCCGATCTTAAACGGCTCTTTTATGTTTGCTTCCGATCTGATGAAAGACTTGACCGTTCCTTGTAGGGTATCTTTTGTAAAAATCTCTTCCTACTTAGGTACCAACAGCACAGGACAACTAAAAACACTGATTGGCCATGAAGAGAGCCTCTTCAATCAAGATATACTTATTGTCGAAGATGTTATTGACACTGGGCTTACCATTGAAAAAATCATGCACGATTTACGTGAACTTGGCGCTAAGTCGGTAGAGACCGTTGCACTCTTACGCAAACAGTCGGCAAGAGAAAAAAAAGTAGACATCAAATACATTGGCTTTGAGTTGGAAGGTGAGTTTGTGCTTGGCTACGGCATGGACTATGATGGTCTGGGAAGAAATTTGAAAGATCTCTATCGATCAATTTCCTAGTTACCGTGACTCCCCTCCATTTGTAAAATTGTTGAATTAGAGAATCATCGCTATCTTGCCTGTCTTTTCTTAAACCAAACCTTAGCAAGGATGAAAAACTTAGTACTCTTTGGCCCGCCCGGAGCTGGCAAAGGAACACAGAGCGAAAAGCTTATCAGGAAATATGGATTTGTTCACATATCAACTGGCGATTTGTTCAGATGGCACACGAAAAATGATACAGCACTGGGCAAGAAGGTTATAGAAATAATGAATAGTGGCGCTTTGGTTCCAGATGAGATCACAATAGCGATGTTAAAGGAAGAGTTGGACAAAAACCCACTGGCAAAAGGTTTTTTATTTGATGGTTTCCCTCGCACAGTGCCACAAGCCGAGGCGTTGGATCAATTTATGAAAGAAAATAATTCAGCCATTCATTTTATTGTGGCTTTGGACGTCACCGAAGTGGAAGTTCGCACACGTATTGCAAAGCGTAGAACGATTGAAAATCGAGTGGATGATGAGGAAGAAAAACTAAACAAACGCATCACTGAATATTTCACTAAGACCGTTCACGTACTTCCTTTTTACGACAAGCAAGGAAGATTGAATACGGTACATGGGATCGGTGCGGTAGAGACTATTTTTGAGGACATTTGTAAAGTGTTAGACAAAAATTAGTCTCAATTGTTTCCGGTTTCCAGTTACCGGTAACTAGCAACTGGCAACCAATTATGTCCTCAGTTAACTTCATCGACTACGTAAAATTTAATTCACGGTCTGGCCATGGAGGTGCAGGCTGTAGGCATTTTCACCAAGAAAAGTTCGTTGATAAAGGTGGCCCTGATGGTGGAGATGGCGGTCGCGGTGGCCACGTGATTCTTCGTGGCAACTCGCAAATGTGGACGTTGCTTCACTTAAAATATCGCAAACATGTTTTTGCTGAGAATGGACAAGCAGGGCAAGGTCAAAACATGACGGGCGCTTTTGGCAAAGACCAGATTTTAGATGTCCCCCTTGGTACCACGGCCAAACGATTTGAAACAGGAGAGTTAGTTTGTGAAATCACAGAACACGGACAAGAAATAATACTTTCACCAGGAGGGCGAGGAGGCAAGGGTAACTCGCATTTTGCAACTCCTACCAACCAAGCACCCCAGCATGCACAAACAGGCGAGCCGGGCCAAGATGAGTGGATTATTTTGGAATTGCGTTTGTTAGCTGACGTAGGCTTAGTTGGGTTTCCTAATGCTGGCAAGTCGACACTTCTATCGGTTGTGTCAGCTGCCAAACCAAAAATTGCCGATTATGCTTTCACTACACTCACTCCCAACTTAGGGGTGGTTGCTTACCGCGATGGGTTATCCTTTGTGATGGCCGATATTCCGGGAATTATCGAAGGTGCTGCAGAAGGAAAAGGATTAGGTATCCGTTTTTTAAAACACATTGAACGAAACTCGTTGTTATTGTTCATGGTGCCTGCCGATGCGAAAGACATCAAACAGGAATTTGAAATTTTATTGAACGAGTTAAAAAAATACAATCCGGAGCTGCTCGATAAAAAACGATTGCTTGCCATTACCAAATCCGATTTGCTGGATGAAGAGTTGAAACAGGCAATTCAAAAAGAATTGCCCAAGAATATCCCTTCTGTTTTTATTTCTGCTCTCGCCAGTCAAGGCATTTCAGAGTTGAAGGATTTGATTTGGAAGAGTTTGCATTAGGCCATCAAAATTTCATATGGAATACCCAATTCCTTATGCAAAGCCTTGATTACACTTTTGGATAGCTCTCGCTTTCCACTCAGAAACGAGGATACTAGTCCTTTGCTGCCATTAAAATGCTTAACCAAATCTTTTTGCGTAAGTCCCTTTTCTTCCATTATGTAGCGAATTGCACTCACCGGATCGGGCGCTTCGATTTGGTAGTGGACATTTTCATAAGATTCTACAAGTGTTGAGATCAAATCCAATTCATCAAATGCATCGGTCCCTTCTTTCGGATCTCTTGCAATCAATTCATCGATCCGTTTGAGAGCCGCTCGATAATCTTTTTCGCTACGAATAGGTTTGATATTCATAATTAAATTGTTTTTACATCTATACGATCATACTGTTGATGCGTGCCCACAAAACGGACAAATACTTTTCGAAACTTGAATACTACATACACAACTAATCGATACTTGTTTCCTTTTATATTGAACACTAGCCGATTACTTCCGACTACACTCAGATCTGAATACGCTTCCTTCACGTCACGAGGGTCGCGCCAATCCGCTTTCTCCACTATTCTGTACCAGGTTTTCAAAGGCACCTCTGCATCCGTATGCTTCTCCCAAAATGCTCTTAGTGTACTTTTGGCGATGACTCTCATAAACGTAACTGCAAATATAATGCACAGTTTACAAAATGTAAACCGCTGGTGCTAAATCATTCTTTCCAGCTAAGCTCTTGACACCAACAAGTGCCTAAATGGCACAATTGTTCGATTGGCAAAATTCTTGTCTCTTTGCGCTTTATTTAATCGACAAAAATGGAAAATACTGTTCATATGGAGCCCGAACTGCCAAAGCACGATGATTTGGCTGCTGAAACACACATTGGTCAAACCCAGGAGCAGCCTGAACCAGAGAAGAAAGAGGCGCAGCTTGATCCCCTAAAAAAGCTACAAGACGAATTGGCAGAGGCCAAGGACAAATACGTGCGTCTGTATGCCGAGTTTGATAATTTTAGAAGAAGATCTGCCAAAGAGAAGCTCGAAATGATTCAATCTGCCAACGAGCAACTGCTTAAGTCGATGCTGTCAGTTACAGATGATTTTGAGCGCGCAGAAAAATCGTTCCAGGATAAAAACGACAAAGAAGCTGAAGGCTTCTTCTTGATTCAAAATAAATTCAAAAAAATACTAGAGCAGTATAGCGTCAAGGCGATGGAGTTTGGAAAAGAAACAGACTTCAACCCCGACTTGCACGAGGCCATCACGCAAATACCAGCACCCAGTGAAAAACTAAAAGGCAAAGTGGTGGATGTGGTGGAGAAAGGATATTTGTTGAACGATAAAGTGATCCGATTCGCAAAAGTTGTGGTTGGGAGTTAAAATTCTGACTTCGTCAATTCTACATTCTAACTTCCTTTTAATTCATCCCTCAACAAATGGCAAAGAGAGATTTTTACGAAATATTGGGTGTAAGCAAAAGCGCCTCTGCGGAAGAAATAAAAAAGGCTTACCGTAAAACAGCTATTCAATTTCACCCCGATAAAAACCAAGGAGACAAAGCAGCCGAAGAAAAATTTAAGGAAGCTGCTGAAGCCTATGAAGTGCTAAGCGATGAGACGAAGCGCGCTCAATACGATCGCTTCGGCCATAACAGGCCAGGTTCGGGCGGGGGAGGGTATAGTTCGCATGAGATGAACATGGAAGATATCTTTAGTCAATTTGGAGATATTTTTGGCGGAGGGGGAAGTAGCGGAAGCCCGTTTGACAGTTTTTTTGGTGGGGGTGGAAAATCACGCCAGCGCAAAGGGTCAAATTTACGAATCAAACTAAAAATGACGTTGGAAGAAATTGCCAATGGTATAGAGAAAAAAATAAAAGTTAATCGGCTCGTTCACGCTGAGGGAGTAACTTTCAAAAATTGTAGTACTTGCCAAGGCACCGGACAGGTGAGGAAAGTAGTGAACACTATGCTTGGTCAGATGGTGTCATCAAGCACCTGCCCTACTTGCAATGGTGCGGGACAAACCCTCGACAAACGCCCTCCTGGAGTTGACAATTCAGGGCTGGCTTCCAAGGAAGATCTTATCACAGTTAAAATTCCGGCCGGTGTCAGCGATGGTATGCAGCTCTCCATGTCGGGAAAAGGCAACGAAGCGCCCGGTGGAGGCGTACCAGGAGATTTGCTGATTTTGATAGAGGAAACGGAAGACAAAGAACTAAAGCGTGATGGCACAAATTTGATCTACGATCTGCACATAAGTTTTATTGATGCAACCCTTGGCACGTCCGTGGAGGTGCCTTCGATTGGAGGGAAAGTTCGCATTAAAATAGAACCGGGAACGCAGAGCGGTAAAATCCTGCGCCTACGAGGAAAAGGTCTTAAAGACATTAACGGATATGGAACTGGCGATCAGCTTATTTACATCAATGTTTGGACTCCGAAAAAAGTTAGCAGCGAGGAAAAAGCCAAACTGGAAAGCCTTCGCAGCTCGGCCAATTTTCAACCCAGCCCTGACGCGAACGAAAAGGGATTTTTCGAGCGGATGAAAGAATATTTTGGATAAAAAAAATATAACTATTTACCCATCAACCCGTATAACCTCTACTGTGCGTTATTTCCTTAACTGAAAATCGCTAGTGGTTATTAGATTTAGTGGTTAGGCTAAAAGTTATAGAAAGTGTTGAAGACCGTTCTATTCTGGGCAAGCATCGGGGCACATTTGGTCAGTTTTGGCCAAATCAAAAAGCAATTTTCTGTTGAGAAAGCTGAATCTTGCAACAAGGTAAATCTTTCATTGAAGGCAAAAACCGGAAACTGTTTTATCCGACCAAGTCAAAGCTCCGACTTTCTGAATATCTATAGTAATCAGGATTTGGAGCAATATTCGCATTCTTTTAGCAACGAGATCAAAGGCACAACCAGCGTGATCAAACTGGCGCTCGAACAAGAAAGTCAAAGGGGCGTTGGTAAAAAGATTTCTTATCAGGTTTTTGGAAGCGAGGTGACCCCGACTGAAAAATTTTGGAAAGTATACCTCACAGAAAACACTCCTTATTCACTCAGTTTAGACTATGGGCTGGGGAATGCAAACATTGACCTGTCGGGGCTATCTGTCGAGAAACTAAAAATTAACACCGGCAGTGCAGATGTAAATATCACTTACAGCACTGGGATCGAAAACAAGGTAACGATGGATACATTCTTCATAAAAGTAGATATGGGTACCGTTAATGCTCAACATATTAATCTCGCAAGATCTAAAGTGGTTGTTGCTAACGTTGGGTTTGGAAACATGTACCTTGATTTTTCTGACAAACCCACAGCCAGCAATCACATTATTGGAAGTGTTGGCGCTGGCAACCTAGTGATTCAATTACCCAATGACGAGGTACCCATAACGTTAAAAATAAACGACTCATGGCTTTGCAGTCTTAACTTATCCAAAAGCCTAAAAAAAGTGGGTACCAATAGGTTTGCCAACGCAAGCTATTCGAAGAATTCTAAAAACGCCCTGACCTTTGATCTGGATGTATCAATGGGCAAAATTATATTTAAAGACCCCAGGTAGTTTTATATCTGTTCAAACCTTGGTTAGAGAAATCTCAACCCAATACAGTAAACAAAACATTCGAAGAAATTCTTGCATTCGTGGCAATCTATAGGTCTTCGTTCCCTTCATCTAATATTTTGAATTATTACATTAGTTGTATTGTAATTCTATTGCTATTTTTAACACTAATACAAAAACCATACACGTGAACGCACTCATCGCCAATGACATAACCAAAATCTACTCCGAACACACGGCACTAGATCATGTAAGCATCACTATTCCCGAACAAACCATTTTCGGACTTCTTGGCCCGAACGGTGCAGGAAAGACTACACTCATCAGGATTATTAACCAGATCATTAATGCTGACAGTGGCGAAGTATTGATATTCGGTGAAAAACTTCGGGCCAATCATGTCGAAATTATTGGGTACTTACCTGAGGAGCGTGGTTTGTACAAGAAAATGAAAGTGGGCGATCAATTATTGTATCTGGCTCAGCTAAAGGGACTCAGTAGGCACGATGCCATGGCTCGCATAAAAGTATGGCTCGAAAAATTTGAGATCAAGGACTGGTGGCACAAGAAGGTGGAAGACCTTAGCAAAGGTATGGCGCAGAAAGTGCAGTTCATCAGTACCGTTTTGCATGAGCCAAAATTGATTATTTTAGATGAGCCATTCTCTGGCTTCGATCCAGTAAATGCGCAGTTGATCACAGAAAAGATTCTGGAGTTAAAAGCCAACGGAAGCACCATTATTTTTTCTACGCACCGCATGGAGACGGTTGAATCTCTTTGTGATCATATTGCACTAATCAATAAGTCAAAGAAAATTCTGGAGGGCGCGAAAAAGCAAGTGAAGGAAAGTTATCGCTCTAACACTTTTTTGATCGAACACCGTGGAAATCATTTTACGTTGCCCGCTGAAAAATATGAAATCAAGTCGCAGACAAAAATAGAAGAAGATTTGTTTTCCACGACCATTAAAGCTGTTGACGGCATCAAAGGCAATCAGGTCATTCGCGATTTAGTAGATATCACCGAGTTATACAGTTTTCAGGAGAAGCTGCCAACCATGGCTGATATTTTCATTGGATTGATCAAGGCCGATGGTGACGAAGCTTTGAGAAAGCATTTACAAGAAGTATAAATAAAAGCTTCAAATCACAAGCTCTAGGTCGCAAGCTTGTGCGTGTTGTAAGAAGTTTGCGGCCTCAAACGATAGATCACTATTTACGCTAAATTAGTAATATGAATAAAGTCTGGTTGATCATGCAGCGCGAGTTCTTAAACCGCGTACAAAAAAAATCGTTTCTCATCACCACCATCTTAGTTCCATTGATTTTTCCAGCCATCATCGGTGTGCTTGTTTACATCATGAAAAAGGAAGCAGAATCGGCTAAGGCTGACACAGTCCAAGTTGTCGATGAGAGCGGAAAATTTATTTTCGAGAATGGCAAACGTTTCGCATTTGTTCCTCTTTCCTTGTCGCTAGAGCAAGCCAAGAAGGCATACAACGAAACAAAAGATTTCGCACTGCTGTATATACCTCCATTTGATCTAAACAAGCCAGATGGCATGGTGATGTACACCAAAGAAAACCCTAGCATTGAAAAAGTGGGAAATTTGGAATCGATACTTCAAGATCGCATTCGAGATTTGAAACTGGAAGAATACAAGATTGACAAGGAAACCCTAAAGGGATTAAAGGTAGACATCAATCTTAAACAGATTAATCTATCAGAATCGGGCGAAGAGAAATCCAGCAATTCAGGTATTCTCTATGGCTTGGGTTTTAGCTTGGGTATATTGATCTACATGTTTGTCTTGATTTATGGCATTCAAATTATGCAAGGTGTAATTGATGAGAAGACCTCTAAGATTGTAGAAGTTATCGTCTCCTCGGTGAAACCATTTCAATTGATGCTAGGAAAAATAATTGGAATCGCTTCTGTAGGTTTACTACAGTTTACAATTTGGATCATTTTAATCACGGTGCTTTCGACTGGGGTATTGGGGTACTTTGGTTTAAAAATGCCTCAACAGCAGGCGATGGAAGAAGTGGCTAAGCAAATAGACAACGAAGAAGTAAAAGTAGCTATGGATCAACAGAGCTCTAAAACAACCGAGTTATTCAATAACTTCTTTCAACTACCGTTGGGTAAAATTGCGTTTGTTTTTGTTTTCTATTTCCTTGGAGGATATCTCTTATACGGAGCCTTATTTGCCGCTGTTGGATCAGCAGTAGAATCCATGCAAGAGTCACAACAATTCCAGTTTCCAATTACACTCCCTCTTCTTATCGGCTACTTTGGACTTTTTATGTTTATTCTACGCGATCCCCACGGAAGTGTAAGTTTTTGGCTTTCGGTGATTCCTTTTACATCGCCAGTAGCTATGGTTGGTAGAATTGGATCCGGAGTTCCAGATTGGCAGCTAGCATTATCGATGGCATTGTTAATCGGTGGTTTTCTTTTTACAACTTGGATTGCTGGAAGGATATATAGAGTTGGGATTTTAATGACCGGCACGAAAGTAAGTTGGAAGGTGCTTCTCAAATGGTTCCTTATGAAGGCGTAACCAAAAGTAACCAATCGATAAAATCAAATCCGGATCTTTTCATCCGGATTTTTTTACTTACCTTCAATCCAGTTATGGTCGGTAATCCCTCCTCATCTGGCTCGATGGAATTCTACAACGATAACACCAATCTAAAGTGGATTATTTTGGCCGTATCAGTCATCATCAGCGGTGGAACAATTCTATTTACTAAAATACTCGTTGATCAGTTAAAAGAACGCGAGAAGAATCAAGTACAGCTCTTTGCAAAAGCGATCGAGTATAGTAACAATGATACTGAGAATGAAATTCTCTTTATCACAGAAGAGATCATTTACAAAAACAACTCGATACCTACCATCCTGCTGGACGAAAAAAATAACATCACTTTCTATCGCAATATCGATATCGATTCTTCTTGGAGCAAAGGAGAACAGGCGCGGGTTCTAAAAGACGAGTTGGAAGATATGAAGAAAGCATATCCACCTATCGACATAGTTTTGAAAGACCCGATTAGTCAAGAAGTATTTGCCACGCAAAAAGTATATTATAAAAATTCTTTCCTGCTTGCCGAGCTCACGATCTTTCCTTACATCGAAACTTCGATCTTGGCAATTTTTGGATTTATCGCTTACTTGGCATTTAGTTATTCAAAGACTTCTGAACAAAATCGTGTTTGGGTAGGACTTGCCAAAGAAACTGCACATCAGATTGGCACTCCCCTTTCGTCATTAATGGCATGGATAGAAGTGTTGCGAGAAGATCCCGAACTAAAAAATAAAAGTTTTGTAGACGAACTAGATAGGGATATTCGGAAACTACGGGTGGTCACTGAACGGTTTTCTAGTATCGGATCGGCCCCTGTTCTAAAAACCGAAAATATTTTCCATTTGGTAAACAACGTTGTGAGCTACCTACAGCCTCGCCTTTCTTCAAAAGTAAAAATCGAAGTGTATACATTGTCGGAAAATATTGAAGCCAACGTTCATGCTCCTTTATTTGAGTGGGTTTTGGAAAACCTTTGTAAGAATGCAGTAGATGCCATGGAAAATACAGGCACAATTGCAATAAAGATTTTAAGAGGAAGCGACCGCAAGGTATTGATTGATATTTCTGACACGGGAAAAGGCATCCCAAAAAAGCTTATCCAAAGTGTGTTTAAGCCCGGCTTTACCACGAAGAAAAGAGGGTGGGGGTTAGGTCTAGCTCTCGCTAAAAGAATTATAGAAATGTATCACGAAGGGAAAATATTTGTCAAATCATCAGACGAAGCCCAAGGGACGACTTTTCGTATTGTATTAAAAAGTGCTTAACGGCTTAGGTTCCGTTATCACAGGCTTTTCCATAAATAAAGTGTTGCGTACGCCTCCCAACCTTTGTACTTTTTAAAAATTCGTTTGACTTGATCTAAGGTCGGTTTCGATTTCATTTTTTTCAAATTCTTAATCGCATTGTGAACACCTGCGTCTTCTAACGGGAAGGCCTCCGGATATCGAAATGTTTTCATCAGTGCATAATTGGCCGTCCAGTTCCCAACTCCTTTTATACTCATCAATTTCTCCTTAGCCACTTGAAAGGGCAGTTTCTTTAGTTTCTCCTTGGTGATCTCTCCACTCAAAAAGGCCTGAGCAATTAACACCACGTACTTGCTTTTTTGTCGTGAGAATTGAAGCGGCAAAAGGTGTTCATCACAAAGGATTGAAACTACCTGTGGTGTGGGGAATAAATAGTATACCCTATCGCCAACAGTATGCTTTTCACCAAATTGCTCTACAAATCGTTGTTTTAAGGTGGATGCAAACTGAAGATTAATTTGCTGACTTATCACCGCCCACACCAACGACTCAAACAAATCAGGTTGCCCAATGATGCGATAGCCAAAATATTCCTTTACTAATTGACCTAATAATTTATCATCCTTAACAAGGGCACAAAACGGTTTCAGGTCCGCATCCAGGTCAAACCATTCCTTAATAAACAGAATAAGTTGTTCCTTTTCAGATTGTTGCAGTGGTATGCCGCTAACTACTCTTACTTGTAGTTGGTTGGATTTCTCTTGGATCAGTTCAAATACAATTTTTTTTGATCCGATTTCAATCATTTTTGAAACGTGATTATCATCTACAAAATGCAAAAGCTCTTTTGGTGAACGTTGAAGAAACTCAATAGACCTTTTAAAACTGAACTCATCGAAAACCGGAATATGAAAAGACTCCATACCACAATACTAGAAAATTATTTTCCTATAAAAATACCGCATCACTAAAACAGCAAGAATCGGGTTTTACAGATTCACGGTGAGCTCTACGTTTACCATATGATTGATTTGACATTGATTCGATGGGGCGAAACGTATCTTTCTCATTTGTATATGATCGCACATGAAAAACTAACAACGAGTGAGTTGGTCAGGCTCCTAAAAAGTAAAAAAATAGTATTAGCAGGAAACAAGAAGCTCAAAATCTATGGTTCGCTCGACTGTCGATCGGGCAAGAGAATGAAAAAAATGAATCGTGTATTCTTTACAAGTCAAAAAGAAGCAACTGAATTAGGTTATCGACCTTGTGGCCATTGCATGAAAATCGACTATGTGTTTTGGAAAGAGAGCAAGAAACAGGTTGAATCCGAGAGACGGAAACGCCAAATTTGATCCATCAAAAAATAATATCTTTATGATAATGATCGAAGACAAAATAAATTACCTGCGAATAGAGCAGGCTATTCAGTACTTGGAGAAAAACTTTCACCGCCAACCAGAGTTGGATGAGGTGGCGGAAAAAGTACATCTTTCTCCTTTTCATTTTCAACGAATCTTTACGGAGTGGGCGGGTATAAGCCCAAAACGTTTTCTCCAATTCCTGACTGTTGATTTTCTAAAAAGCAAATTAACGCAAACCAAAAATCTAGTCGATGCGGCAGAAGCAGCAGGGCTTTCGAGTCAATCACGTGTATACGATTTGTTTACCACATTGGAGGCTGTCACTCCGCAGGAATACAAAATGCGCGGTGCGGGCATACGAATAGAGTATGGCTTTCACGAAACGCAATTTGGACTTGCTCTACTTGGTGTTACTGAACGAGGCGTTTGCTGGCTGTCGTTTATCACGACCGATGAAGATCCCAACTACGAACTTGAAAAAATGAAAGAACATTGGGATCACTCCATTTTTCATCATGATCAAGAACTAACGGCCAGTATCACCGATTCCATTTTTGGTCAAAGATCTCCATCGAAAAAATTACATGTATTTGTTAAGGGCACCAACTTTCAAGTAAAAGTTTGGGAAGCTCTTTTGCGATTGCCCTTAGGAAGCGTAACTACGTATCAGGGAATAGCAGAGAAAATACAAAATCCAAAAGCGATGCAAACTGTGGGCTCCGCGGTTGGTTCCAACCACATCGCCTATCTAATTCCATGTCATCGCGTCATTCGCAAAGATGGAAGTCTGGGAGAATACCGTTGGAATTCAACACGTAAAAAAAGCATAATCGGCTGGGAAATGGCAAAAGCGAGTTGAGGCAAGAAGCCTAATCTTCTTATATTGAAGACGATTCATTAATATGGAAAATTTTCAACAACCCGCCTCTCAGATTAAACGTGTGCTACTCCCAGGTATTATTTTACAATCTGTCTTGATTGGTGGCGGTTATGCTACGGGGCGTGAGATTGTAGAATACGGAGGAAAATTTGGAGCCAGTGGTTGGATCAGTGGGCTTGCTATCTTTTTTGGATTCTCCCTTATTTCTATTTTATCAATGGAGGCATGCCGTCAGTGGCAAGTGTATGATTACAAATCCTTGTTAAAAAAAATGGTTGGCAAAGGATGGATAGCTTACGAAATTACCTACCTGTTGTTGGCGATCTTGATCATCGCAGTGATGGCTGCCGCTGCTGGAGAAATATTAAATAATACGCTGGGTTTTAATCAATGGGTGGGTGTGATGTTAATTGTGGTGTTGGTTGGGTTTCTCAATTACAAAGGAGATAAGGTGATCACCAAACTGGAAACGATTGGAACAATTGCTCTATTCAGTGCGTACATCATTTTTTCAATTGCCGTATTTAGCACCCGAGGTTCAGCGATTGCCGATGTGTTTACCAACTGGGATAGCAGCTATTTGCCAGATGCGCCACACTTCGGCCTGTTGGTTTGGACAGGGATTCTTTATGTTGGCTATAACCTGGCTGTTTATCCTGCCTCGTTTTTTACCTATCGAAATATTCGTTCACGCAAAGAAAGTATTGCGGCTGGGTTTATTTCCGGTGCGCTGATGACGATTCCATGGTTCCTCACCTACTTTGCTCTGCTATCTTATTACCCAAGTCAAGAGGTGCTGGCCTCTACTATTCCCTGGCTTAAAATGTTGGAGCCTTTTCATACTGTAATGATTGTCATTTTTGGAGTGGTGGTGGGCTGGACATTAGTTGAAACCGCCACAGGAATGATTCACGCTTTCATTCATCGCATTGAAAACGAATTTGCCGAGCGAAGTGCTGAACCCATGAAAAAGATTCACAAGGCCTATATTTCTACTGCCGCGTTAGTCGCTTCGCTAGTGCTCGCACAAGTCGGAATCATTGATCTGGTAGCGAAAGGGTATGAAATGATGGCTTATGCAATGATCGCTGTTTATGGGTTACCGCTCTTGTTCAATTCAAAAAGGCTGCTATTTAAATAATACACATGATTGCTGTAATGGCGATTGGTTCGCCAACCTTAAAAGTGGTGAAGGGTAATCTGGCAGAGCTGCTGAAGAATGAGTAAGATTATCCCCTCAAATGATACGCCTTCGTCTTCGTAAAAGCTCTTAATCCAGCATGTGAAAGCGTAGCCCCAAAACCCGAATGATTCCGTCCACTCCAGGGCAAGGCAGCACTTACACGATCGCAGCAATTCCAGTAGCCAGTGCCTGAATTAATTTGTTCTAAAATATTCTCTGCCCGCGATTGGTTGTTAGAATAGACTGCTGCGGTCAATCCGTATTCAGTATCTTTCATCAACTCTATCGCTTCATGATCATTGCTAACTTTCATGATACCTATGATAGGGCCAAATGATTCTTCACGCATCATACTCATTTGATGAGTGGCATTGGTGATTACAGTTGGTTCGAAATAATATCCTGTACCGTCAATACGCTTTCCTCCCACCAGAACCTTGCTCCCCTTTTGAACGGCATCTTGAACCTGCGTTTCAAGAAAACTAAGTTGATCTTTTCTACTCAACGGACCAATGTAAACACCTGCCTCCGTTGGTTTTCCAATCTTCCATGATTTTACCTCTTTGATAAATTCATCCACAGCAACTCTGGCCGTTGCTGTAGAATGCTCCATCTGCCGTACTGGCAGCAACTGCTTTTATGTCAGCAACATCATCAGCCACATACAATGGGTCTTTGCCTCCTAACTCCAGTTGGCAGGGCACCATCTTAGGCGCGACTTTCTCGTAAATGTATTTTCCGGTTTTGTAGGATCCGGTGAAAAAGTAACCATTAAATGGAAGCTCCAATAAAAGTTCACCTACACTTCTTGCGCCAACCGCAACATGAAACACATCGTTGGGTACACCAGCTTGCTTCAGAAGTCTTTCAATTTCCAATCCCGTTAACGTAGAATATTCAGAAGGTTTATACATCACAGTATTCCCTGCCAGCAAAGCAGGAACAAAAACATTTACCCCTACGAGGTAAGGGTAGTTCCAGGCTGAGATATTGCAGACTACCCCCAACGGCTCGTATGAAATCCGTTCCGTGAGGTTTTCTTCTTGTGTCATCACCTCATCCGACAAATATTTTGCAGCATGATCGGTCAGCCATTTGATGCGCGCCCGAGCTCCATTGATTTCATTGCGAGATTGCTGCAGGGGCTTACCCACCTCCGATGTAAGGATAGAAGCCAACGATTCGATATTCATCTCCAACAAATCGGAAAAAGTTCGGAGAATTTCAGTTCGTTGTGCCAGTGTAACTTTTTGCCAATTGACTTGGGCAGCTTGCAGCAACTTGAATTTTTGATTGACAGAATCAGGTGAATCTTCCTGAATATCTCGAATAATTTCTTCGGTGGCCGGATTAACGATTTTCATTTCTGTGAATTATAAGCTTCGCACTTCATCTAGAAAACTCTTTTTTATAGTTGCCGTCAATGGATTAGATTGATCGTTCATTCGCTCAGGGTGCCATTGAACCAATAGTAAGTAGGAATGATTCTTAGGATCGACTCTCTCTAAGCCTTCGATCACCCCATCCTGTGAAAAACAATTTGCCACCAAACCAATACCCACATGCTTCACCGATTGATGATGCGCGCTGTTCACTTCTCCTAACTCCAGTAAACAAATTTTACTCAACTGGCTATGACCATCGATTGAGATGGAATGATAACGATCTCTTCCTTCGCCAAATTTGGAGTGATTGAATTTTCCAAACGAAGGCAAATCAGGAATAAGTGTGCCGCCAAAAAATACATTCGTTATTTGAAGCCCCCGGCAAATGCCGAGTAAGGGCAAATTATTTTGTTGGGTATAGTTGATTACACTCAAATCAAATTCGTCTCTTCTCTCATCAACATCATCCGGATAACAAAACTTTAATAAATCGGGTCTGTTATAAAATCGCGAATGTACATCCTCTCCGCCCGTCAACAACACTCCCTGGCACTCCTTAATTACATCAAAGTCGTTGAGTACATAGCCCAACTTGATGACTTCCACATCCTCGTCTTGAGATATCCAAGCCGCATACTTATCGTATTTACTGCAATCTCCAACGCCTATCGTTATCTTTTTCATTTTTCAAAGCGCCTTCAAATACAACTGCTTAAAATCTTCTCTACTCACAGGCTTTGGATTATTGGGATGCGCAAAATCGGCAATGGCTAAGTCTGCCAAAGTTTCTATATGGTCAGGCTTTACACCAATCGCGCTAAGTTTATGAGGGACATTGATTTTCGAATTCAGGTTAAACAAATAATCGACAACCGCTTTACCGGATTGCTCCTTCAATTCCAGTGTACTGGCTATTCGTTTGAACTTATTTTCAAATCCTTCAATATTAAATTCCATCCCGTAAGGAATATTGACTGCATTCGCCAGACCATGGTGTGTATCTAGGAGCGATGAGAGCGGGTGCGCTAATGAATGCACAACGCCTAACCCTTTTTGAAAGGCAATGGCCCCCATCAACGAAGCAATCAACATTTTACTGCGCGATTCGAGATCAGGTTTATTCACGGCCGTTTCCAGCGATTGGTGAATCAAGGATATTCCTTCCAAGGCAATTCCCTCACACAAAGGATGCTGCATTCTTGCTAGATACGCTTCCATGTTGTGAGTGAGCGCGTCCATGCCAGTAGCTGCGGTAATAAACGATGGAAGTTCCATTGTTAACAAAGGGTCGGCAAAAATAATTTTTGCCAGCAGCTTAGGTGAGAATAATATTTTCTTCTGGTGTGTTACATCATCTGCAATGATCGCACTTCTTCCAACTTCGCTGCCTGTTCCTGCCGTGGTCGGAATGGTAATGAAATGGGGCACCTCATTCGTCACAAACACATCCCCTCCAATCAAATCGTCATACTTAAATAAATCCTCGCGGTGATTGATTCGCAAAAGAATGGCGCGTGCCACATCAATGGCTGCACCTCCGCCTATCCCAATGATAGAGTCCCGCTTGGTTCCATCAAAAACGTCCGTGCCTTTGTACACATCCGATTTCACCGGATTTTTATGAATGTCTGAAAATACTTCTACAGAAATATTTTTAGCTTTCAAACTCTCTACAATTTTTTTGAAGAATAGAAGTTGTGCAACTATGGTATCTGTAACAACCAGCGGCCTTGACAAATTATTCTTAACGAGATAGTCCGGTAGTTCATTACTGGAGCCAGCACCAAAGCGTATGGTGGTAGGAAAATTGTATTGATAGATTTTATCGAAGGTCATGATCTGTAGTTTTGCTTATTAAATTTTTATTGCCCTTTTCTTTTGAAGCCAATAGTCTTTCTCGGCTCGTGCTCTTGTCTGATTAGCTGCTTCAATGCTTTGAATATTACTTGAATTTCCTCTTCATGCTTTTTGGACTTGTCGTCTTGCTGAAGCATCTTTTTCTCAATCTTTTCCATCTTCAACAATAGATCCTGATGACTAAGAAAAACCTCCCGAATTCGCGTAAAAATTCGGATAATCTGTATGTTTACATCAATGGCAGTGTCGCTATTGAGCACACTAGATAACATCGCTACTCCTTGCTCGGTAAATACGTTGGGCAACTTTCGCAGGCCCATTTTTTCCTTATTGGAAGTCGCAATTTGCGACTTCCAATCTTCCAACTCTGGTTGCGTTAACTGGAACATGAAATCAGGCGGGAAACGCCTTTCATTCCGTTTTACCTGTTCATTTAACCGCTTAGTTTCCACTCCATACATCTCAGCTAAATCCCGATCCAACATCACCTTTTTGCCGCGGATGCGGTAGATTTTGTTGATAACGGTTTCGTCAGCAATAGCTATCGACTTGCTCATTGGTGCTAAATAATCTCAAAATATCTCTTGTACTCCCAATCCGTCACCGCTTTCAAATGTTGCCTCCACTCCCACTCACGTGTTCGAGTGAAGTGCTCCACAAATTGTTCTCCCAAAATTTCTTTTACGATTGCAGACTGTTTCATCTTCTGAGTGGCTTCATACAGATTTCCTGGCAAGACACCATTAGAAAAATCCTTATAGCCATCGCCAAATAAGGATTGACATCCGCACCTATAACTCTCGTCTCTAACCGACATGATTTACTTCCGCTCGCCAGCACACGTAAAGCAACTGTGCGATTATCAATTCCCCACGTCAACGTGGTGGGTGCCCAAGCGCCTTCTACCAATCGCTTGTAACTATTGATCGTTGGCGCATACATCGGAAGCAAATGTGGTAGACAAAACAATTGCCCTGCGACATAACTCTTCATCACTTCACTCATGTGATGCTTGTCTTTCTCCTCATAAAAAAGATTCCTCTTACCTGCTTTATCCCACAAACTTTGATGTACGTGTCCACCACAGCCCGGAAGAGATTCACTGATCTTCGCCATAAAGGTGGCCATGACGCCATGTTTATAAGCAATCTCTTTTACAGCCGTCTTGAATAATGTCGCGCGATCTGCTGCTTCAATCACACCTGCATATTGAATCGCGGCTTCTAAAACACCAGGCCCCGTCTCGGTGTGAAGTCCTTCAATAGGCACACCAAACTTTTTTAGTAAATCAAATAAATCAGAGAAGAATGGGTTTTCTAACATGGTTCGCAAAATAGAATACCCAAACATGCCCGGAGTAAGTGGCGTCAGGTCTTTATAATTTTTATCCTGCGCGCTTTGTGGTGTCTCTTGAAAATTAAACCATTCAAATTCTTGTGCAAAGAAGGGTGTAAAACCTTCGCGTTTGGCATCGGTATAAACTTTCTTCAGCAACTGACGTGGACAAACAAAAGCCGGATTTCCTTTCGCGTCCATAATCTCCCCGAGAAAAAAGGGAAGGCCGTTTTCCCAGGGAATTTTTCGAAACGTAGTGAAGTCAATTCGCGTAGGTACATCAGGATAGCCGGAGTGCCAACCAGTGTATTGGCCATTATCGTAGGCAACATCATTCACATCCCATCCAAATGCCACATCACAAAAGGTAGTACCTCCATCTGTGAATGAAAGAAATTTCTCCGTTGAAATATATTTACCACGCAATACTCCATCAATATCAGCGTAAGCAATTTTTACTTTCCCAGCTGGGTGATTTTTTACATACTTAAAAATTTCTTGTGTTGTCATTGCTTCTTAGAATTTCGTGAATTCCAACCTTTAAAGATGCCATAACTTACTCCAATAATCAAAAAATATAGGCCTGCTAATTTCAAATTAAAAATGGCCATTGCCACAAAAGAAAAAGAAGCAATGGCAAGAGCTACAAATGGAAAAATCGGATACAAAGGGACTCGAAATGGCCTGACCAGATGTGGCTCCTTAGTACGGAGTTTAATTAAAGATAACATAGAGATAATATACAGTGTCAATGCGCCAAATACAGCAATGGTAATAATCTCACCTGTCTTGCCTGTCAACAATGCCAATATTCCCAGCACCATATTTACCAGCAGTGCACCGACTGGTGTTTTGAACTTTCGATGAACCTTACCTAAGAATGCTGGAGCATATCCAACTCGGCCAAATTCATAAGTAGACCGGCTCGCAGCCAGCATCAATCCATGAAAAGAAGCAATCAAACCAAAAAGACCAACAACCAGTAGAAATTTAAAACTCACAGAATTGGCATCAACTACCTGCGCTAAAGCCAACGGCAAAGGTGAATCGGAAATCGCTCCGTCAGATTTAAAAACAATGGCTTCCCAACCGGACACCCCGACTGAGCTAACAAATGTGACAAGGCACAAAAGGACGAGTGTTGCGATTGCAGAGCCAAAACCAACAAGAATAGTTCGCTTCGGATTAATTGCCTCCTCCGCCAAATTAGCGACCCCTTCGATTCCTAAAAAAAACCAAATGGCAAATGGGATGGCAGCTAATACTCCTGCATAGCCAAATGGAAATGCATTTTGTTGCAAATGGCTAAGTTGAAATTTCGGGACTGTAAGCCCTGCAAAAAACAGCAACCCCATTACCGCAAGAATGGTAATCACTAATTCAAAAGTAGCAGCCACTTTTACGCCTGAAATATTCAACGCAACAAAAATGAAGTAGGCCAGACTGGAGAAAATCAATACCGATACATTGGGAAAGAAGATGTTACCATATGAACCGATGGCAAATGCGATAGCGGGTGGTGCAAAAATGAATTCGATGTTCTGCGCCATGCCGGTAATGAACCCAACATCTTTTCCGAAGGCGCGATTGGCATAGTCAAAAGCTCCTCCTGACTTGGGGATGGCACAAGCCAGTTCTGTGTAACTAAATGTAAACGTGATATAAAGAATGATAATAAAGAAAATGGCAATGGCCAATCCAAGCGTGCCGCCTTTCTCCAATCCTAAATTCCATCCAAAATAGTTTCCGGAAATAACGTAGCCAACGCCTAAGCCCCACACCATCGCTGGCGTGAGTGAACGTTTGAGGTGAGGCTGTGACATGAAAGGCTTTGGTCAAAAAGGCAGAACCAAAGTAGCCATTAAATCCCCGACATCAAAAAAGAAGGCTATTTCCTCTTCTTGTCTTTAAATCCATACGGACAATGGCGACAACCACTCTGACAGCAGTAGCCTCTTTTGAGATGAAAGGCTTCTGTAAAAACCATAAAGCCGTTTTCCACATAGAAATCTGGCGACTGATTCGTTTCAGAACCAGCGATCGCGTCCACTTTCGGATCAATTAGTCTCTTTGCCACCTGTCAAAAATTGTACCTCACCCCAACTACATAATTTCTTTCTTGGGTAGTAAAGCCGTAAACGCCAATAAACTTTTCATTTAACAGATTATTAATTAATCCATAGATCGACAATTTTCTATCAAACAATTCCTGCGAAGCAGAAAGACTGATTAGGTCATAAGCATTTAGCTCTACTTCGCTAGCCATAAAATTTTCATCGTAATACAAGTCAGTTCGTGCGCTTGTATGTAAATAGGTGGCTGTGAGAAGCGTGCCCTTGCCTACCCGATAGGTAGCACCTACACCCCACTTTTCTTTCGGTATGCGGTAGAAAGACTTCTCATTGTCGCTGCTTTGGCTTGTATAGTCTGCACGAAAGCTCAGTACTTTGTTAAAATGATAGACGCCATCCAAAGTAACACCGCTCACTTTCCGGGTAGCGGCCAGATTTTCATAACGGGTAATGTAGCCGATCGTGTTTTGTTCATTTCGAAGAAAATTAACAGCACTGATGGAAAACTGGTTATTAGCAAAGCTCACTCCATATTCGTAGTTGACATTCTCTTCAGGTTTTAAATTTCTATTGCCAAAAGGCGAATACAGTTGATATAAACTTGGTGTAACAAACGAAGACGAAACCGAGCCGAAAAATTTGAGTTTTGAATCCGCAGCAATATTTACAGTCCAGGATGGATTCAGATTATACAACAACTTGCTCCCGTATTCGCTGTGTGTATTCAATCGGGTGCCAACGTGTAGTTGCAATCCTTTTTCGAAATCTAAAAATAAAGAAGTGTAAGGATCAACAATGATAAACCGGGTCGTGTCGATTGTGCTCACATTCTTCTCTCCGAATTTTAGTTGTTGAAAACTAACCCCACTCAATAGTTTGACATAACCACTTAGCTGATGGGTATGAATTACTTCGGTAAAAAAATTACTCCCATCGTAAGCGGTCGGATACAAACTGGTAAATTCTCGGTTGTTACTCAGCTGTTGGGCTGTTAATTGTACACTTCCGTTGGTGTAGGTATAATACCCTTTGAAACCAACACGGATTTGTGATTGCACCAGACTATTGCTTGCATCTTGAAAGGCTCCATCATCATACTTCGCATCCAGCCAATCGGTGCCGCCAAAAATATCCAGTTTAAATTTTGGACTGAATTGGTAGCCCACTTTTAAAAATCCGTTTCTTCGGGTTATTCCATCTTTATCAAAATTACCAGCACCATTTTTTTCAGTAGCAGCAGAAAAACCTTCTGATGAAAAGTTGTTGGCGAGCACTTGAAAAGTAAGCTTATCAGCCTTTCCATTCAAGTTCAAATTTTGCCCAAAGCTATTCCAACTTCCTGCATTCAAATCAATACTCCCATGCAATCCCGCTTTATCCGCATTTTTTGTTTGTATGTTAATAACTGACGCTGCCGCACCCGATCCATAAAGCGTACTCAATCCACCTTGCAACACCTCCACATTTTTTAATTGATCGGTGGCTATGTAACGTAAATCATAAAACGCATCAATGCCAGAAGGGTCATTCATAGGTATACCATCTACTAAAATCAACGTTTGCCGATTGCGCGCACCTCGCACATAGTAGTTAAGGTTAGATCCGGGCGTCCCAAAATTTCCATCCACTTGTATGCCAGCAAGGTTGTTGAGCAGATCAGAAAAATTTCTTCCCGGCTGTTCTCGTAGTTGCTGTTCACTTAAGCGCAAAATAAACTTGCCTGATTTTTCGATGGGCAAATCAAACTTAGTTCCAGTTACCACCACTTCCTGCAAAGTGCGCACGGAATCTTGCGCTTGCTGGGCAGTTGTTTTACTTGGCGCCAGCCACCAAAGGACAATTAGAGTGATTGCCCAGACTCTTTTCTCTTTCTTCATTTTTAAAAAAGTTTAAAGGTTTGAAAAAAGAATAAAAGGCTGAAAATGAAACGATGAAAATGCACTGATAGGAACCTGCAGAATCCTGACATTACATTCTTCAAATGAATCACAGTCGCTTTTTACCCGAAGCACTGATACTAATTGCATTTCGGCAGGTCTCCTGGCTCTCCACATTCGCTAACGCCTTCCCATCCGCCTAAGGCGGACAGTGGCTTAGATAGTTAGTTCATTACGTGGACTACAGTTGCGGGAACAGCCCCCGAATCGAACGGGGTTCCCTTTTAATCTTCCGGTGATGTAACTCAACAGAAAAACCGCAATACGGGCGCAAACATAATAAATTCTGTAAACTTGTGGGATGAAAACAGATTTTAGATTTGCGATTTTAGATTTGAGATTGTTCTGCATCTTGTGTTTGTCAATTTGCAGTCTCCTATCATGCAGCAACAAAAAAGATCAAGCAGCAAAGGCAGAAAAAATTTCCCGCACAAAATATGCTCAAGGCTTTAAGGTAACCATCGTTGGCAATTCCAAATTGGTCGAGGTAAAGCAACCCTACCAAAACGCTACATCAGGTTATCAGTACTTATTAGTTCCAACAGGTGAAGTACCACCAACACATGATGAAACAACACAAGTAATTATTGTGCCCGTAGAAAATATAGTATGCACTTCCACGACCCACATTCCCCTGCTCGACTATATCAACGAAACGGAAAAACTCATTGGCTTTCCCACCACGGACTATATCAGTTCAGAGAAAATGAGAAAAAGAATTGATCAAGGAAAGGTAAAAGACCTCGGCATCGATAAAGGAATGAATATTGAAATGCTCTATACACTCAAACCTTCACTTGTCATGGGTTACACCATGACCAAAGATTTAGGTCAACTTAAAAAAATCCAGGAGCTGGGCACCCCTGTAGTGATCAACGCGGAGTATTTAGAAAAACATCCGCTCGGACGTGCGGAGTGGATCAAGTTCATGGCGCTCTTCTTCGGCAAAGAAAAAGAAGCTGATTCTGTTTTTGCTGAAATCGAAAAAGAATATTTGAGCACGCAGCAATTAGTGAACGAAGTAAAAACCAAACCAACCGTACTCAGCGGCATTGTGTATGGAGATGCCTGGTTCATGCCAGGCGGTCAAAACTACGCGGCCAAACTATTGAAAGATGCTGGCTGTGAATATTTATGGGCTGCTGATTCTACCAATGGTGTTTTACAGGTGAGTTTTGAATCGGTCTACACCAAAGCAAAAGACGCGGACCTTTGGATCGGAGTTGGCTCGTTCAACAAACTAGCCGAAATCAAAGCTAACGAAGAAAGATACACGTTATTCAACGCCTTCAAAAAACAACAAGTCTATTCGTATAACGCTCGAAAAGGCGCCAAGGGTGGTAGCGAGTTTTTAGAACTCGGCTACCTACGCCCCGATTTAATTTTGAAAGACTTGGTGAAGATTGCGCATCCAGAACTAATGCCTAGTTATGATTTGTTCTTCCACAAAAAATTGAACTGAGCTTTTTCCACTAAGGTTTCACCATCAAAAGCTCCCAATCTATCATTTCAGAACATTTGACAAATTCGGAATCAGATTCCGGATTTGTCAAATTTCATTATCTTTGCCTATGGTCATTCGAGACGCCTCTACCAAGCTCCTTCAACTGGCAAAAAAATTTCCGGTTGTTGGCCTATTAGGCCCACGCCAATCCGGTAAAACCACCTTGGCAAAAGATTTATTTAGCAAGAAGCCCTACGTGAGTTTTGAAAATCAGGATACTGTATTACTTGCCCTCAACGACCCTCGTGCGTTTTTAAAACAATACAAAAACGGAGCGGTGTTTGACGAAATACAGCGCGCACCCCAATTGTTGTCCTACCTACAAGAATTAGTGGACAGCCATACTAAAAAATCAAACTTGTTCGTGATAACGGGCTCACAAAACCTCCTCCTGTTGGAAAACATCTCTCAAACGTTGGCTGGGAGGATAGCCTTTATTCAACTACTGCCATTTAGCATCGCTGAATTAGCAAAAACTTCTTTCAAAAAACAAGCACTTGATAGCTTCATTTTGAAAGGTGGTTATCCACGGGTCTACCAGCAGCGCATTGCGCCACGCGACTATTACCCCAATTACTTGCTTACCTATGTAGAACGGGACGTACGCCAAATAAAAAACATCAGCAACTTAGGACTCTTTCAGCGCTTCCTTAAAGTCTGTGCCACGCGCGTGGGGCAACAGATCAATTATTCTTCTATGGCCAATGACTGTGGTATTGACCAAAAAACAGTACTGAACTGGCTAGGCATCTTAGAGGCGAGCTTCATTGCAATTCGATTGCAACCGTTTTATAAAAACCTTGGCAAACGCTTACTGCAAATGCCCAAACTTTACTTTTATGACACAGGGCTTTGTTGCTCGCTGCTCGAAATTGAAAATGAAAAGCACTTGGCAAACCATCCGCTACGAGGAGCGTTACTAGAGAACCTGATCCTTCTTGAATTGCTGAAAGGTCGGCTTAATCAAGGCTTACGAAGTAATTTGTTCTACTGGCGCGATCGCACAGGCAACGAAATTGATATATTGATCGATCAACCGAGTGGCGCCATTCCCGTTGAGGTTAAATCGGCATCCACTTTTAACTCAGATTTTCTGAAAGGAATCAACTACTGGCAAAAAATCAATCCCAAAGTAAAAACTAGTTATCTTGTTTTTACTGGCAAAGACGGGGAAACGGACAGAACCAAGATTCTGAATTGGCGGAATTTGGATAAAATAAAGTCGAAATAAAAAATGACAAATCCGGAATCAGATTCCGGATTTGTCAAATGTTCTTGTCTCATTTTTTCTTCAAATACACATTTCCATACTTTAACTCAAAGCGATATCCCGGGTCATTGCCAAGTTGAACGGTGACGAGCGCATAAAAATCTTCATCTTTCCTGCGCGAAAACGGATGGTGAAAATTAGAGTAGATTTGAAAAGTCATATTATGGAACCAGAAATTTTATTCTAAAACTGAAAAAATTAGCAATATCCATCACATCCGTCATCTCAAGTTTCTGTTTCGGCAGGCGGTAGGCGAAACCGGCAGACAGGAAATACCCTAATTCGAGGCCTGAGTTTCAAAAGAGGATATTGCCTCGTCTAAATTTCCACGCTACGAAACAGCAAAGTCAACCCGAAAACCCTGATTGCAAGCGCTAGCGTTCAAAAGTGAATAGCTCGAATTTAGTATTGGAATTTTCAGTTTCAGAATTATTGCAATTTAAATAAAAAATAATACCTTCAAGTTATGAAATGGCTTTTATCAACTTGTTTGCTGGGGTTATCTCTTTTGGCAAAAGGCCAATTTATTGTTGGAGCTGGTACCGCCATAAAATCCGAAGCCACGGCAACCTTGGTTACCAACCTGTCTATCACCAATCAAAGCACTCGCACAGACCTTAGCAAATTAAAACTAGTTTTAGCTTCTGCTTCAACTCGAACCGAAACCTTTAGAACAACCGGAAATCCACTTTCGATAGGAAAACTGAGCATGAATGGTGGAAACTACACTTTGTTAGGGGATTTTACGGTATCAGATGAACTGGTTTTTACCTCGGGCAACCTAATCGTGGATAAAGTAGCTTCCGCTGGAACGCTCACCTACACAGGCGCAAAAGATTTGGACGGAAGTGATCAATCTTTTGTTAATGGCCGCATTTTTATTAAGGGTAGTAGCGGACCTCGCACGTTCCCGATCGGCAACGCAAAAGGGCTACTTCACAAACAGTGAAAGGAGTCTTCCCTGATCATTTTTGGGAATTCTCCATTGGAGGCACCGGCAATAGCTTTGGAGGAAGTCTTCTGTCGTTGAGCAGCAACCTCACCTCTGATTTCTTTGTAGCTGATGGCGATCCGATCATTTTAGAAAAGGAAGGTGCAGGCACCATTGCTATACTACGCACTAGCCAAAGCTGATGTAGTAACAGTATTTATCCACAAATTGATTACACCAGATAAAGATGATCAAAATGATGCGCTGTTTATTGCAGGAATTGATGCCTATCCTGAAAATGAAGTGACTTTGTTAGATCGGTGGGGGGTAGTTGCAGCGAATTGGAAAAATTTCAAAAATGATGAAAGTAAAAATTTTAGAGACCTTGCTATTGGCAATTACATATGCATTCTTAAGTATAAGAAGGGAGCAGATGAAATAAATGTAAAGCCTCAAATGATAACAGTGTTGAAATAGTTTTGCATGATTAGACCTTTACTATTATTTTTCTTTCTGATTTTCTCCTTTGTTGCCAGCGGCCAAGACATTCCTTTGTTTAGTCAAAAGCTAACGAATTCATTTATGTATAACCCGTCACTGGCCGGGAATACATTTGGATCAATTACAGCCTCCTTCCGAAATAATTATTCGGGAGTATCGGGCGCTCCAAAAAACTATTTTATCAGTGCCCATACACCCTTTGCCAACCATCGTTTTGCTTTTGCCTATCATCTGCCGTTCAATAAATTCAGCAGATTGTCAATGGGCGTGGGGGCAGAATTCAATCAACTAAGATTCGACTACAATCCCGCAACAGACCCGTATATCACTAACGATTTTACTTATCAGCGCTATGCAAATGGTGCCGGCAAAACTGATTTTTCATTCGGCCTGTCTTATCAAAATCGGTTTTTTAAAATGGGCGTTGCTGCCAATCGGCTGGCTACGGCTTGGCTTGAGCCAATCGATAAGAAACAATTATCAAACTACTATACGGGCTTCATTCAAGGCACCATACCCATTCGAGGTGGGGAAGATTTGTTAGAACCCTATTTTGCATTCCGCAAGTTTTCAGAAACCAACGACACCTACGATGTTGGTTTATACTATACTTACAACAACAAGATTACTGCTGGCGCTGCAACTCGTGCCGGAAGCGTAATGAATTTTACGTTGGCATATCGGCTTAGCAAATATTTGTTAGTCGGCTATTCCAATGAGATCATCACTAGCCCTGTTGGTGGATTCACTGGCACCTCCAACGAGTTTACGCTTCGTTATGATTTTAATGATCAGAATTACCAAAAAAGATTCAGTGCAGATTATAAGCAAGCACTCGCCTACCGCAGAAAGGCTTTAACTACTGCCTCTATCCGCAGAACACCTGGCGGCCATACACCAAAGCAATTAGCAAAAGCACAAAAACGTGTGGCAGCTTTCTCTCCCAGCTCACGCTACCAAAACACAAAAAAACTGTCAATGGGTAAAAAGGTTTCTTCTCGAAAAAACATCAAGAAAAGAAAGCCGAGCTACAACAAGGCCAGAAAGAGTAAAGCTAAAGCGCCTTACAAACGCAGGCGATAAACGTAAGAATAATCCCCTACTTCGGTTTGTAAATCAAAAGCTGATCGTCAAAAACAAATTCACTTTTATCAATTCTGGCTTCCATTGTCGGGGCTTTGGCACCCTCTGTAAAAGTTTGTCGTGAGGTAAATACCCTGGCTTCATCCCACCAACCGCCATCTATAAAAAGTTGCAATGTTTGCGCTCCTCCTTCAACGATTACTGATTGAATATCTCTTGCAAATAAATCATTGACTAAATCCTTGATAAAGTCCTTCTCACTGAGTTTCACAAAAACAAGAAGGCTTTTTTCCTCTTGCTTTATCAGGTTATAGCAAATGGTATCCACTGACTGATCAAAAAGATGAATTGTTTCGGGTAGACGTAAGAAGCGATCGATGACTATTCGTTTTGGGTTTCGTCCAGACCAGTCGCGTACGGTGAGCGATGGATTGTCGTGGGCAGCGGTGCTGGTTCCCACCAAGACGGCATCTTCTTCACTACGCCATTTATGCACAAGCTGCCTCGAGTATTGATTACTGATCCACCTGGAATCATAGTTGGATCGCGCTAAAAATCCATCAGCCGTCTGCGCCCATTTCAATATAATGTAAGGCCGTTGCTTTTTGATAAAGGTGAAAAAGCGCTGATTCAAATCTTCGCCCTGTTGTTCCAGCATTCCAGTCAGCACTTCAATTCCTGCCCTCCTCAACTTTTCTATCCCCTTCCCTGCTACCAAGGGATTCACATCTAAATTGGAAATCACAACTCTCTTAACCTGATGCTGAACAAGTAAATCTGCGCAAGGTGGCGTCTTTCCGAAATGGGAACAGGGTTCAAGGTTAACATATACGGTACTGCCTTTCAGAAGATTCTGATCGCTAACTGAACGGATGGCATTCACCTCGGCATGTGCCTCCCCATATTTTTGATGCCAACCCTCACCAATAATTCTACTATCCGCAACGATCACGCAGCCTACTCGGGGATTTGGGCTTACCGTGCCAATACCCAATTGAGCCAGCTCCATGGCGCGCAACATAAATCGTTCGTCTGTTGTCACAGAATATAATTTACTTTGCAAAGGTAAGGATACAGCGAAGTTGTCAGTAATAGGCTCCCTGACAATTTTGTTCCCACAAGACCAAATGAGAAATGAATGCCGAACCTTCGCATTTTTAAGAAGAGTCGGCCACCGAATTGCTGCGCACATTTGGCGCTTGCCAATTACCGCGCATTCTTCAGCGACACCAAAGCAATGGCAAGAGCCAAATACTCACCCACATTTACGAATAAAGAGTCTCGAAAAATTTAAACTTGTAATTAGACGCTATTTCCAAGGAAGACCTCTTTAAGGAAGCAGCAACTTTAGTATTACTCTCTTTTTGCAACTCTGCACTAAGATTATAGTAATGCATCAAACTAAAATATTTATTGTTAACATCAAAGTGCGAAACTTCAATACGGTTGAAAATAGTTCGGCTATCTTCTTTTCTTCCAGACTTTAAAAGTGAATCTGCATAGGTAATCCATAAAGCACTTAGAATACCTTGGGTATGGTAGTTCAAATCAGTTTTGTACGAATCAAGTGCCCGCTTAATTATTAAAAGTGACTCATCATAGTAACCCGCCCAACAGAAGGCCTCTGATACTAATAGATGATAGGAAGGTAAATTCTTACCCAATGAACCATCTCTTGGCAATTGTTTCTCGAGGTCAAAAATCTCTCTAATCAATCCGCTCTTAACTTCCCCAAAATAATAGGCTTGAAACAAAATATTACAGGCCATTCTCCTACCGGTAGGAAAAGGATGTAAATCATTTGATAACTCAATATTATTGATGCGCTTAATTAAATCAGAACAGCTGACTCTGTCTTTCAGTAAGAAAGAATGTAAAAAGAGGATACATAGACTAAAAAGTTGCGCTTCGTTATCCTTTCTAATTTTTGAATATGACCTAATAGCCTTGTGATGTCTGATAGTAAGAAAATCATAATCAACAAAACACTCGAAGTAAAGTGCTTGTGCCACAGGGTTATTCACATAATGATTTACAAGCAAATCAAACATTTTTGGACTTGATTGTAACTCCAAACCAAAACTCATTAAGGGTTTCTTAAAATCCCCTTGTGTGTAATCGAACTTTCCTTTAAAGACATCCAAATCAAAAAAGCTTTTTAGAAAGGGTATATTGCCATCTCTGAAAGCATACTTGATCAGCCACGAAAGTGTCGTATAAAACTGAGGGGTTTCCCCAAAAGCTTGATAAAGATCATTTACAGCATCCGTGGTCAGGTCAGTATTTGCAGCCTTATCCGTTTCATTCAAAGAATGCTTAAAATCATAAAAATCTGCATAGCCACAAAAAGTTGAAAGGATATTCAGGGTTTCCAATGATGGCTTACCGGAGGAGGGCATCACCTCAAAAAATCTGCGGAGAGTATTAACACTTACAACTCTACGCGTTCTGCTTTCAATTAGCTCAGTCAGCTTATCACAATCAATCTTCGTTGAAATAGGTTGCCCATATTCCTTTGACGCTAAGTCAGTTAACGCAGCTATGTGCCTTTCTTGAAAATCTGAAAACGATGATGGCATAGCCAAAAATAGTAAATAATTTCATTTGGGCTCGGTTTGGGCAGAGCTATCATTTATAAATGGATTTCTTTACATGAGAAATTGAATCAAATGAAAGAAAAAAAGCTATCGTTCGAGCGAATCGCTCAATTCTCAATCTTAGGGCTCTCGGTAATTTCATTATTGATGGGTTTGATTTTAAGTATGGCTTATATAGTCAGCCTCATTTTTTGCTATGACAAAACATTATGCGGCCATGTATTTGGCGAAACAGATTTAAAACTAATAGCAGTATTAATAGCTGGAGGGCTTCTTGGAAGTATGCTGGATTTTGTTCTTAAAAAAATCATTAGAGAACACATAGAAAAATATTATTGAGTACAATAATTGAAGAAAATGAATCCTTAGAGAAGGAAGAAGACGAAGAAGCAAAGAAGGAAGAAGAAAACCCACGTAGTGAACTTGATACAGTTATTGTGCCCGTTGCGAAATCATACGCCTCTGTCTTAAAAAATCGCGAATACAGATGCCCCGCGGAAAGAGCCTTAAAGGCAGGTATCAAATACATCGCCTTTTATAAAAACAAGGAAGTAATAGGTGTTGGTGAAATTCAAGAAGGGTATCCCAAAAAAGAAGGGGGTGATCAGGTTTTTAAATTTAAGTATACATCTCTCTCAATACCTCACAATAAAAAGGGTGCTTTCGTACAGAATAGATTGTACTGTACTTATGAAAATTTGTTGAAAGCAAGTAATACGGATGAAATTTGATACTAACATTTATGAAAGGATATTTTAAATGTGCTTGGGCAATTGCATTGTCATTTATAGGTAACCTTGTAATTGCCCAATCATGGCAAGTGGTAGGTAGCGCTGAATTTTCCAATGGTCAAGCTACGTTCACATCAGTTGCCATTGACGGTAACAACACAGCTTATGTAGCCTATGCTGATGGAGGGTATCAAAATAAAGCAACAGTAATGAAATACAACGGCACCAATTGGGTTAATGTTGGTTCTCCCGGATTTTCAGTAGGTACTGCATATTATATTTCACTGTCTATATTAAACAATATTCCATACGTTGTTTATCAAGATGGTGGAAATTCTAACAAAATAAGTGTGATGAAATATGACGGCATCAACTGGGTAGCTGTTGGAACACAAGGGTTTTCTGTAGGTGTTGCAAAATATACATCAATAAGCACATCATCAGGCTCAATTTATGTTTGCTTTACTGATGGCGGATATGGGGATAAGGCAAGAGTGATGTATTATGATGGAAGCAATTGGATTTCTTTGGGTTCAACGACCCTTACATCAGGGGCAGTAACACAAACTAAAATATCTAAAGCATTTAACGGCCCATTTTATTTGACATACCTCGATGCCAATAGTTCCCTACAGGTAATGAGATACGCCTTTGTTAGTGGCGTTGGGGCAACATGGGCTTGGGCTTACCAAGGAGGAGGTCAAATTAGTAATTACGTATCGATTGCAACAAGTCCAGTAAATTCAGGATATGGTAAGTTTTATGTTAGCTTTTCTGATGGTAGCTATTCTCAAAAATTATCAGTTTGGTATGAAAAAGTAAGTGGTATTAACCCAACTACTGGTGATGATACCTATACCTCCGGATTCATAGGCGGAAGAGGTATCTCAGATGGGGTAGTATCTTATAATGGGGTAGCTGAAGATAAAAGCGGCACACTTTATACTGTATATTGGGATGTAGCAAACTCTTCGAAAGCTACAGTTAAAAAGTTTAACGGTAGCAGTTGGGCTTACGTAGGCTCTCCAGGATTCTCTTTGGCACAGCCTGGTTATGTGGGTATTGCAATTAATTCTGTAGGCACTCCATATGTTGCGTACCAGCAATACAACGTAAATAGTCAACCCTTCAGAGCAACCGTTCAGGCTTTTTTGCCCAAGCAAAATCAAACCAT
>VYLZ01000247.1_pt1 | contig 40597 bp, 44 predicted proteins | sample 5115361 | NCBI WGS metagenome assembly VYLZ01 (sample SAMN12291805, study PRJNA351875) | freshwater metagenome | isolation source: freshwater lake | place: USA: Michigan, Sixteen Lake | collected 2013-08-07 | reverse complement strand
GTTCACATTGGCTATCTGAGGAAATGAGCTGGAGTTCGTAAGTTGGTTGAGTGTTGAATAGACTGGATTTAACAAGTCACCTACTGGAAATTGAATTTTACGACCACCACCTGCGAGAGTGTAGTTTCCGACAGCCGAAACCTGCGGAAAAAATAACGCGTTCGACAATTGTAAATTTTGCACACTTCGCTCGTAATTGAGCTGTTCCTGCTGCAGTTGCAGATTACTTTTAAGACCTTCTTGAATGTAGTTCTCTAATACCCGTGATTGTGAAAAGCTATTCTGAGCAAGCGAGATCGCGACCAGAAATGATATCAGTAAAAATTTAGCATTCATGACTTATTCGTTTAACGCAATTCCTTTTTTTAATTCTTATGCTTTCAATCGCTCCATCACCGTTTGAAAAGTTTGGTAGGTAGACGCCATCACAGCATCTACAACTAATTTTTTATCCCTGGCCTCCTTTACATGAGCAATGTGATTGCTAATTCCCAACGAGCAAAGGCCGTGTATAAAACTCCAAATCATCATCGAAAGATTTTGTGTATCCAAGCCCTTGAAATGACCTGACTGTTGACATTGAGTGACCGTTTGAAACAAGACGTCAAATGCGCGGTCTCCTTCTTTCCATTCTTCGTCTAAACAATTTGACACATATTCCATTGGCTCTGTGCGTACAAAAAGTAGTTCATACACTCCGGGATTGGTGGTAGCAAATTTGATGTATGCATTGCCCATTTCAATCAGGCGCTCAAAGGGATCAGTAAATTTTACTAGCGGCTCGAAATGCCGAACAAGAAGACGGAACCCATCCAGATGCAGTGCGTGGATGATCTCGTTTTTGTCTTTGAAGTAGAGGTAAATCGTGGCCGGACTATACTCTATGGCTTCCGCTATGTTGCGGATACTGGTTTGATCCAATCCCTTGGCCAGAAAAAGCTGTTGTGCAGACTGAAGGATTTTGTCCCTCATCTCTACCTTGTCTCGCTCCTTTCTTTCTTTTACGCCCATATAATCGACTTATACGAGCAAAATTAATAAACGGTGTTTATTTTTAGATCAATGTTTATTAAAAAAACATAACCAATTGATAATCAATTACTAAAATTTTAACTAGCTGCTTTATAAAACGCGAACAGCACCTTTTTTGTCAACTCCAAAACACAATTTCCTTTAAAGTTTGTGCCGCGCAATGAATGAGGTTTCCGTACGGGGCGGGCATTTATTGTACAACCAAACCAGTACTGACGATACCTGACTATTTCTCGAAGTGTTGGGCAAACTAGGCATTCCTTATGCATGTTTTGGCATAATTAGCCTGCGTTTCGGCTTCAACCATAGTAAATTGAGGATTTCAGGTGTAATATTGTCTGCTAACCTTCTTATGTTCCAGACCTTATTCACTTTTACTTCCGGCTTTTCACTCAAGGTCATAAGTCGCTACTCGTTGTTCTCAGTTCTACTTTTTACTAGTAGCTTTTCGTATGGTTATGATTCATTGAACTTGGCTTTAAGCCTTCATCAATCATCTCAATTTCAAAAAGCACTTCCCATTTTTATTGACCTATCGGAAAAATTCAAGGCCAAAAGAAATATTTCGGATTACGCGCTCTGCCAACTTAAAATTGCCGACATCATCAGAAACTATGGCGGTGTAAATACGGCAATAGAACTTTTGACTACCAATGAAAAAGTAATGGACGTAGGCTTGGAAAGGCCAACGTTAACACTTGCTCACAATAACATTGCTAAAGCAGAGGCCCTATACACTGCGTTGCGTTTAACAGAATTTAAACAGGCCATTCTAAAATCAATATCCATTAAGAAAAAGATACTGTTACCAGAAAAATATCTAACTAAGGATTACTTGCACTTAGCGCGGTACTATAAAGAATTACCCAATCAGAATGATAGCTGTTACTTTTGGTTGCAAAAATCATTGGTGCTTGCTAAAGCGGACAAATCTTTTTCAATCTATATTCTACCAAGAATTTATAATTTATTTGGTTACTACTATCACCCAGCTTCAAACGCATACTTTAATAACAAAAGAGATTCTTTGAAGAGGCACTATGTATTATCAAGAACATACTATGATTCGGCTATGGCGGCATATAAAAAGCAGCCCTTGCCAGATCAGCTTATGCAAGGAAAAATCTATCACAACCTTGGTAATTCCTACTCAAATGAAGCGGGTCTCGTTAATAAAATGCAACTGGTTCACCATGCAATTAGCTATTACAAAAAGAGCCTAAATGCAATAGAAATACTTGGGTCACCATCTGACCTTACTCAAAAAGATTGGGTAATTGGACGCGCCTATGAAAGATTAGGTCTATATGACTCTGCAATATCTACCTTTCAAAAAGGAATCTCCCGACTTATACCCGAATTTGAAAAGGAAGATTTGAGATTACCACCTCCTTTGCAACCTACCTTTAATGACGCTCGTTTTATTTCGCTTGTCACCAATAAGGCAAATAATTTTTACAACAAATACAGAGCGAACCAAGACGTGAAGGATTTATTGGCTGCGTTTCTACATTATGAGTTTCTATTAAAGTTTAATCATTACTTGCTCTCACAATCTGTTCATGAACAAGAAGTAACTCATTGGAATTATTTATACGGATCAAATACCTATCAGCAATTAGTTATTTCAGCCTATGAGCTATTCCAAAAAACCAATGACAAGAGTTGCTTACTGAAATCATATGGATTATTAGCTTCTGCAAAATATGCATGGCTAAATAAAAATGATATTAAGCCTGCGCTTGGTAAATCAATTAGTTCCTCGGTTTTAAAAGAGGAAACAAAGCTTGTTAAACGGAATATCTTGAAGAGCATATCTGATTTAACTGAGGCTAAAGTAAATTCAATTCTTCCGCCCATACCAACTACTTCTGTGATTGCCTCTTTAGCTGAAATTAATGAAACCAGCCAGATTTTAGATACGATTACGGTAACCAGCTTGCAACATAAACTCCGAAAAGAGAATGAGGTACTCGTAGATTTTTATGTTTGGGGTCACGATTTATACTCTATTATTATTTCAGGGAAAGATTTTAACGTCCTGAGGCAGAAGACTCCCAAGAATTTCAGTTCTACTATTTGGAAGCAGAAAGGGAACTTATTAGGCAATAAACCAAATGAATATGCTCGGAGTGCTAATACCATTTATCTGGAAACACTTGATTCGGTGTTAAATATTGTGCCCAAAGAAATTAGTCGTTTGATTATTTGCCCTGATGCAAGTTTGCAGGGCATTCCATGGGATGCGCTAGTAGTTGACACTGCAAATACCAAATCATATAAAGAATTGAATTATTTACTTAATCGGTTCACAATCCGTACTGTATTAACCCCTCGTCATTTAGTAGTTAAGAATCGAAAAATAGATGGCTTTTTAGGGATCGCCCCTGATTTTATCAATTCAAAAAAGTTTTCTTCGATTCCGTTCTCTACTAACTTGGTAAAAACAAAGGCAAATGATCACAATGGTAAATTTCTCAGCTTATTGCCAATAGATACTTTGAATGTCAACATTTTTCATATCGCTTCCCATGTAGTAAACGATTCATTGCGACCTTACCGCTCTGCCATTTATTTTAATGATAAAGATAGTATAACTATTTCTGACCTTTCGTATTCTAAAGTTCAACCTACGCTTGCCATACTTAACGGATGCCAGACCGGAAGCGGAACGTATTATCAGTCAGAAGGGACTATTAGTTTTGCACGTGCGTTTTACCGCATAGGTGCTGAAAGTGTTTTAATGACCTTGTGGAGCGTAGACGATAAAACAACCGCTGATATACTTGAAGTTTTCTATAACGAGATGGAAAGCGGAAATCGTTTGGATGCCTCCCTTGACTTTGCTAAAAAAGAATTTATTAAGAGGGCGTCATCGGATGAATTGGCTAACCCTTACTATTGGGCCGGGCTTCAGTTGAGTGGTAAAGCTGATGCAATTTATACAAAAGGATATTTCTGGATATTTCTTTCTGGAATTGGCGGCACTGCCTTTCTAATTCTCGCACTCCAATATTATAAAAGGAAGAAATCAGGATTCTAGTTAATCACGTTTAGTACCTTTTCCGATTCCGCTTGCAAAAAGGTGTCCCCTTCTTTTCTAATTTTCTCTAATAGCTCCACTGCTTTCTTTTCTTCACCTAGTGACCAGTAGGCAAGTGCCAATCGATATTCTGTTTTTGCAAAGAAAATGCTTGATGCTTCAATTTGATTCCATTTTTGTATCGCCAATCGATTTTTCTTAATTCGAAAATCGCAAAGTCCAGCGAAATAAAGTACCGTATCGCTCTTGGGATTGTCGGTCAATAACCTTTCAAATGCCTTACCTGCTGCCTGATAATCCTCCGCCTTAAAAGTGCTAATGGCATTGTTGAGCTTTATAGTATTGTTAGCTCCCATTGAATTCGGTAAGCCCGGTTCAGCAATGTCAAAGTCGTAAGGGTTTGGCTTTTGAAAGGCCAGATAAAAGATTGATCCTGATATAATCAGAATGACAAACACTGCTGCCATTTTCCAAGAAAATTGAAACCGCTTCTTACTTTCCAATGAGCGGTCGAATTCCGCCAATTTGAATTTAAGTTCCTCAGCATACGATTGACTTATTCCAGCAACTATAAGTTTTCGTAACGTTACCTTCTTTTGGAGAGTGCTATCCGATTGTAGATTCTTTCGGAATTTGTCCAATTGCTCAGCATTCAATTCTCCGCGTAAGTATTTATCTATGGTTTCAGACTCTTCCATGTTCCACTAGTTTAAGTTATCCTTCAGTCGGCTCATGTCTATTCTATCTTCCAGTGATTTTAGACACTCGTATTTTCTCTTCTTCGCCACGTCAGCATTTTTATAGCCTATGTGCGAAGCAACTGACTCCATATCGTACCCTTTTTCATAAAACAATTCTAAAATCTCTTTGCAAGGCGAGCCCATAGCTCGATAAAGTCTCTTTACCAGATTTATAAGATGTTCTTGATCATAATGATCATTTATGCCGTTGTCGTGCTCGTGATTAATGCTTTCATAAGCTTTAGCTTCAATGCCCTTCCTTTTTAAGGCATTAAGAATGATATTCTTCCCTATGCCAAACAGGTAGGTTTTTACGGTTGATTCTAATGTATCTGCCTTTCCAGCCTTTACATTTTTATATAATGCTACCACCGATTCCTGAAAAACATCCTTCGCTTCCTCAATAGATACCTGATGGTTACGGATTGCCCAACTCACAAACTCATCGCGATAGGCTTCATAGAGCTGAAACAGGATTTTCTCACTGCCAGCTTTAATGGCTTCAATAATTGCAGAAGTTTGAAGGTTCAAAATGTGAGCGTTGCTTTTCAAAGGCTTAGTAAATGGAGGGAGTGAAAAGTAACTTGAATTGTTCTAATACGGTTTCTTTATAGGGTTTTGTCTGGTATCAAACAGGCATAAAATCTCTACTCGATTCCCTTTGATCCGGTAGAAAATTAAATTATGAGGAATAAGTTGAATACTTCTAATATCCGGTTTCTTCGCAGACTGCTTACCGATAGAAGGGTGTTTGGAAATGAGTTCGACTCTTTCTTCTATCTTCTCCAAAAAAAGAAAGGCGGTTCTTGACGAAAAATTTTTGAGCAGGTACTGGTAGGTGCGATGAATATGGCTACGAAAAAGCCTGGTGATGACTATTTCTTTCTCCATTCCGCAAGCTCACTCTTGAAATCACCCCAGCCCACCACTTGGTTTTCATCGGCTTCTTTCATGGCTGCTTCCAGCTCGCCCAATTGACTTGCGCTCAGGGCATCAACTACATCTTCTTTTGAAGAATAGAAGGCAACATCTTCCATCACTTGAGCAAGTGCCTTTTCATCGTGGATGGCATCCACCAACTTATGAATCTGGTTTTTTACGGTATCGTTCATGCTTTTTTTGGCCAGTTCTTATTATCAAATATCCAATAAAAACTTTACACTAGTGGCTTCAATAACAGCCTCAGCCTGTTCCCTTGAAACCGATGGAAAGCCGAATAGAAACTCTTCCAAAGAACTCTCTTCGAGATAATCGAACAGCGTTTTTACGGTTACCCTCGTGCCTTTGAAAACGGGGACTCCTGCAGCTATTTCACGTTCAATAGTAATGTATGAGTTAAGAGATTGCATATTGTAAATCAAAATTAGCATTTATTGCTTACACCGCAATATGACAGAAACGGTGGTTTATTGAGGCCAAATTCTAAGTTCTCACCCTCTATAAAAAAATATTTTAAGATTTCAGTTACTTCTGGGTTTGGGGGTTTACAAAGGAGAAAAACAAATATGAAACAATTAAAGATTTTACTTCCTTCATTTTGTATGCAGCCAGAGTGGGTGCAAGACGCAATGCTTCGATCGGCTAAAGAACATATTAACAACAACGGTGTCGTGGTCGTCACTGAATCGGGCAACGAGATACATATACAATTTACAGATTATGAAGAGCTAAAAGAATACCTTTCCAATTATTGTAGTAGTTTAAAAAAATAGGTTCATGCAGTTTATTTCAAAACCATTGTGGGTGAGATATAAACACTTAAAATTTAAATAAAAACACTATGAAAACAACAATGAAAAATCTCTTTTCTCTTATTCTGATGGTATCAGTATTGTTTCTTGCAAGTTGCAGTAAAACAGACGATCCTACACCTGTAACACCCACAGTCCAGACGAATTTGGATAAGGTGAAGGCTACTTTGGTCGGTACTTGGACATTTTCAAGCATGACAATTACTGGTCTCAATTCAGCTAACACTTCGGTTACGGCAACAGTAACAAATTGTACCTATCCATCTGATACTTTTTTCAAAGATAAGGGTTGGAAATCTTTTACTCCTGAGTATATCTATCAATTTAAGACTGGAAATGCTGTTGATGTTACCGATTTATGTCCATCAAAAGGATCGCCTTTAGCTGGCAATGTGGTTGCAACTGAAAATTCAAATGGAACTGTTAGATTAACATTCGATTTAGGTGTGAATTATGATGTCAATGTTTCTGACCTTACTTCAACAACAATAAAAGGTACGGTTATCAATGACAAAGGATATGTTGTAATAATAACTTACAATAGAAAATAAATTCAAAATTTCAATATAAAAAAGCCTTCCAATCGGGAGGCTTTTTTTGTTTATACAATATTCAATTCTCTAAGGTACAAGAAAACGTCAGCATTACCGTTTACAATTCCACCATTAGTACTTGATAGTCCTTTGTAGAAATATTTAGTCGATCCAATACCTTTATAATCAGTACCAATCAATTGATTTGCTCCAGTATATGGAGGATCAAACCCATTTCTAAACCCTTGCTTTGATGAACCGTCTAATGTTTTATCAATGATATTGAGAATATCTTCTTTAGGTACTTTAATAAAGTCAGTAGCGTTTAAATCTGCTCTGGCTATGTATTTAGTATTAATTTCAGTTGCAGCAATTAACTGAGTATTATCGTTTGATTGAAACACATTACGGTTATCCTCATTTAATAATCTTGTTCGTCCGGCTTCCCTATCTTCTAATGCACTGTTATATCTAGTGTACCGAGGGAAATATAACGAAAAATTCAACACTCAACACCAAAAACAGGTATATTACCACCATCAATATTAGTGCCGTTTGATGGTAATTGATGTGTAACATTCCCGCCTAATTCATTTGTTGTAATAAGTCCAGATGAATATGCCAATCTTTTTTCATTATTAAATGCTGCATCCTGTCCTTGGTCGGTGTTATCACCGACCGCAACCGAGATTGATATTGAAACATGGATAACGGAATAGAATTTTTTACGGCCACTTGCCTGAACTGGCAACCGCTGCTGTGCCCTTGGTCGGTGTTATCACGTGAGGACACCGACCAAGGGCAAATCGGGGAAATATATTGGGTGTGAGGTGGTGGTCGGTGATAACACCGACCAAGGGCAGCTTCTTATAGTCTATTTCTATTAAGTAAGTTAGCGCAATGGCTTCATCGGCTCGCGATGTCCCACCCATGTAAATCGTTTGGTAACATACTCGGGGTTCGTGAACGAAGCATTACCGGATGGATTTCCGCCTGTTACGTGAAAATCTGAGAAGGCGGCATTTTGATTCATGTAGATTCCACCCACCAAATTAAACGATACAGGCGTAGCAGCGAGCGACATTTCATCTGCAATTTTCTCACGAACTGTTGCATCAGTCGTGTAGGCGCCACACGAAATGGCTCCATGTTTTTGTGCCATCTCTTTCGCTAATGCAATTGACTCGTCAGTATTTTTTGTTTTGATCAATAAAGCGATTGGACCAAACAACTCTTTGCTGAATATTTCTTTTTTGCTTGAATCTACCTCTACTACCACAGGTGTCGCTACTCTCGCGGTCTTAAATTGCGAGTTCTCAAAGCTTCGTGATTTCAACCACACTTTGCCGTCCATTTTTTCAGCGTCAATGACACGCACACTCGTATTTTTATTTTGCACCGCACCAAGCACGAAAGGACCTGCTTTCGGGTTGTCAACCAATCCATTGATGTTAGCCACAAATTTTTCAGCAAACTCGTCAAATGAAATCGCACCAGTCGAAGTTTTGATACCACTGGCCGGAATGTAAAAGTTTTGAGGAGCCGTACACATTTGACCGCTGTATAAATTAACAGAAAACGCCAGATTGGCAGCTACTTTATCCGCATCTTCTACTGAATCTAAAATCACAGAGTTCACACCCGTTTTTTCAGTAAAAACCGTTTTGCCTGGCAATGCCTCTAAGTAAGAACCAAAGGCTGAGTTGCCGGTGAAGTCAATCAATTTTACTTCCTGATGTTCGGCCAACTCCTTAGTGATCATTTTATCAAATGTGTCAACCGCGAGCTGACAGGTATTCGGATCTAAATTATTTTCAGCCAATACTTTTTGAATCTCTGCTACAAAAATGGCAATAGGTAATATTGCTCCCGGGTGTGGTTTCACTATCACTGAATTGCCAGTGATCAAGCTTCCGTAAATGCCCGTCACTGAATTCCATGTAGGAAAAGTCGAACAACCAATAACAACTGAAATTCCTTTTGGAACAGCGCGCCACTCTTTATTTATCTGTAGGTTGAATTTGCCCATGGGCTTATCCCAAAGCGCTTTCTCCGGAAAACGATTCAACTCTTCGTAGCCTGCCGCAATGGCTTCAACAGCGCGGTCGGCAGCATGAGGGCCTGAAGCTTGAAAAGCCATCATATAGCCTTGGCCTGTCGTGTGCATGGTGGCATAGGCCACTTCAAAGAATCTAGCTTTTAGGCGATCTAACGACTCCATTAAAATACCTGCCCGATCTTTGGCTGACACCTTACGCCATTGGTGAAAAGAAGTATTGGCGCGTTCAATAAAGGTTGCTGTACTGAAAATCGGGTACGAGACATTTAGTGGCTCTTGAAGATAGGGGGACTCCTCTTGCCCTGCCCAACTACCGGGACTGCCTTGTTTTAGCTCTTCAAATTTTTGGCCGAGCCTACTCTTAAACTTTGCTTGACCTTCTGCATCGGCTGTTTCACCGTATACAGCGGGACCTGGTTGCTCAACAAAAGCTGCGTAGAAGGTCCATCATTAAATCCTTGAACAGCGCTATCCCAATCAAGAATTAGTGTGATGAGTAACATCGTTGATATGCCAAACAAAAACATTTTAACATCTCTCCTGGAAATATTCTTCATAACAAACTATTTAGAACCAAAAACTTTTTTCAACAAATCAGTGGTGCGTGCAGCCGGGTCTTGGCGAATACTTTTCTCTTCTTTGGCAATCATCGTAAACAACCCTTGTATCGCCATATCAGTAGCGTAGTCATTCAAATTTAGATTTACTTTAGAAATAAATGGGATTCGGTTGTAGTTCGAGATCAGATCACCATAGTACTTTGTTGCATTTACTTTGTCAAGATTAGTCTGCACCACCGGTTTGAATTTTTCTTTTAATTGAGCCGATGTTGTTCGTTTCAAAAATTGAGTAGCCGCGTCTGGCTGCCCCTTCAAAACGGCAAAAGCATCGTCAATCGACATCTGCTTAATGGCAGATATAAAAATAGGCTTCGCTTCTTTGGCTGCTTCCTCTGCCCCACGATTGAGTGTGAGCACAAATCGATCCACTTCGCTTCCCATGCCGAGCTGTCGCAATTTATCTTCTACCTTTTTAACATCTTTTGGAAAGGGAATCTTTATCTCTGGGTTTTTAAAATACCCATCCATCTTAGAAGTCAAGTCTGTACCTTTTGTAATGCCATTTACCAGTGCCTCCTTCAGTCCATTAGCAACTTCTTCTTTGGTGAGTGCCTTTGGTGTACCTACGGCTTTTTTTGCATCATTTATCAGTTTATCCAATTGCCCAAATGCATTCAGCTGAGCGGCCACCAAAAGAGCTATTAAGAGTTGCTTCATAGAAATACATTAGGCCGCTAAGGTACGGAAACGATCAACAAAGAAACAATGTGAATTAGGCCAGGCTTTCACGAGTTATTTCGGAAATATTTTTACGGCCGGCCAGTCCCATCGTCAGGTCAAAGTCAGCCAAAAAATTCCGTAGCACTTCCGCAACACCGGCCTCACCTGCTAGGGTTAACCCATAAACATAAGGGCGGCCAAGACAAACGGCTGTCGCCCCCAAGGCAATTGCTTTGAATGCACCTGCAACCGCTTCGGCAATTCTTGGCAGCGCTTCGAAAGTGCTAATCGAGCCATCGACTTGTCTACCACCGTGATTAGAAATGACGATGCCATCGATGCCATGATCAATAGCATGGCGCGCATCATCGGGATGCAAAATTCCTTTTAACAAAATAGGGAGCTTTGTATGCTGCCGAAGAAATTTCAAATCGCCCCAGGTAAGAGCCGGATTGGAATAGATGCTAACAAACTTCTGCACTGCTTTGATGGGTCGTCCGGATTTCAACTTTGAAAAAAATCCATTGCCTGGATAATTTTTTGTCATTGTAATAAGACCACTCAATAATTGATAAGTTAATTTTTGTTGTGTCTTTGGGATAGGCTCATCCATTAGTCTTTGAAAAACCGGATCTGAAGTATACTGAGCGATCCCGCGGCCTTCCATAAAAGGCAAATAAGCCATATCTAAATCACGCGTGCGCCAACCAAGCATGGTTGTATCAAGGGTAACCACAATGGCGGAACAGCCACACTTTTCAGCACGCTGTACAAAACTCGCCACCAATTCTTGTGACTTGCTCCAGTACAATTGAAACCAACGTGGGCTATCCCCCATGGCAGCCGCTACTTCCTCCATCGGGCGAGAAGCCTGGTTAGAAAAAATGTAAGGAATACCCATTGACGAAGCGGCCTTTCCTACGGCAACATCGGCCTCCTTGTGAACCATTTCTAATACACCAATGGGGGAAAGCAAAAAGGGCGAAGGAAATTTTTTCCCAAATAACTCAATGCTTGTGTCACGTTCACTTACATTGCGAAGCATGCGCGGAACAATTTTATACTTCTCAAATGCTGAACGGTTTGAACGAATTGTTGATTCAAAACCTGCACCACCTAAAATATAAGCTTTGGCTTGTGTGCTCATTTTTGCTGCTGCCAGTTCTTCCAATTTATTTGCATCAATTGGAACAATGGGCAATCGTCCAGCAAACCCATTGGAGTATATCTCTCTTTGTTGGTTGGCACCGGATGTAGAAGAGGCGATCATAAATTATTCAAAATTAAAAGTTCACGATTCAAAATTTATTCTTGGTGTCGATTAGAATAGTGACTGGGCCATCATTAACTAAACTGATTTTCATGTCGGCTCCAAACTCGCCTGTTTGCACCGCTTTGCCCATCTCCTGCGTCAGCTTGTCAATCATTTTTTCATACAAGGGGATGGCAATTGGAGGTTTGGCCGCTTTGATATAACTCGGTCGATTGCCCTTTTTAGTGCTAGCGTGCAGTGTGAACTGGCTTACCAACAGAATTTCGCCACCGTCATCCTTAACATTTACATTCATCACGCCTTCGTGATCATTAAATATTCGTAAGCCAACTAGTTTACCACTCAACCACTCAATGTCTTCTTCGCCATCCGCATCTTCAATCCCCAATAAAATCAAAAGACCTTTTCCAATCTTTGACTTGGTATGGCCTTCGATAGCCACCGCAGCTTCTGCTACTCTTTGCACAACCGCTATCATATTAAAAGTCCTGCATTTCAGCGGACGAATGAATAAATCTACCTACGCTTTCAGCTTTCCCGAAAGCTAATAACGCGCGTGCTACTTTGATCGATTCAATAGCTGCAAATTTCTTCGGAATGAGAAAACCAAAAATTTTGTAAAATACCTGAGCGGCTCCCTCCCCAGCGCGTTGTTCTTTGCGCGGACCTGTTAGCAAAGACGGCTGGAGGATATGGAAACTTCTGAAGTCAATTTGATCAATCGCGTCTTCCACCTCACCTTTTACTTTATTATAAAATATGGAAGAGTTTTTATTTGACCCTAAAGCAGAAACAATCAGGTATTGCGCTGCTCCGTTTTGTTTTGCTATTCGAGCCAACGCTAAAGGCGCATCATAATCGACTGCCCTAAAAGCCTCTTTTGTCTTTGCCAGGCGCATGGTTGTGCCCAAACAACAAAAGACATCGTTCGCCTTTTGATTTACCCAACGGCCTTCGGCTAATGGCAATCACGGAAGAATAGTGCTCATCTGCCAACATCAATTCTAATAGTTGGCTACCTATCAACCCAGTCGTGCCGGCCAGTAATGCAACTTTTGCCATACTTAAAATATCTGCTGAATTTCCTTTTTTAACTCCGATAGTGCATGGTTAATCAAATCTACCTTTTTATCCATCGTCATTTGAAAAACCTTTTTTGCAAGATCAATACTGGTGGCCTCCGGTGGCATTCCTGTTGCAGATTCGTTAATCATAATGATTAAATCTTCCTTTGCATTTTTTACTTGTACACTTGCTGAGAAACATTGTGGTTGTACTCATTACGCACCTCATCAAGTAGAATTTTTTGAAAATCTCTGGCAGAGAAACCGGGGTTGTTCAGCCGAATGAGCAAATTTTGGGGAGAAATACGCTCCAGAAATAAGATCATTCGTTCATACGCTTGAAGTCGGGCCGGTAAAATCGTTTCGATGCTACGGCCACGTACACCCAGTTTTTTTAGCTCAATTTCACGCTGGATAAATGACCGCACGATAAGATAAACCGCATATAGTACGATCGAGGCTGGTATCAATATCTTTCCAAATTCTATTAAGGCATTCATTGGAATTATTTAATGGTCTAACACGTACCCTGGAATAGGATGTTTGACAACGTAAAACCAATTGGAATTAGTGCAAGGGCTGCAGAAGAAGTAAAGAAGATCATGCAGTCTAAAAATATCCCTGCGGGTTATGGCCTACGACTTGGAGTAAAAGGTGGTGGCTGTAGTGGAGTATCACTTATTATTGGCTTCGATAAACAAAAGCCAACTGACCTAGCTTATGACCTTGAGGGAATTCAAGTTTACGTTGAGAAAAAACACACGATGTACTTGATTGGTAAAGAGGTTGATTTCTATGAAGGTGCTGATGCCAGAGGGTTTATGTTTGCGGAGGCAAAGTAGTTTTATTGCCACTAAGGCACTGAAACACTAAGAATCATTCTTTTGCTAAAACTGCGAAATAGTCGTTGACCATTGGAACCATAGCTACCACCTCAAACGCCAAGTTGTTAATCTCCTTTTTAGTCATCTTAATAAAAACTTAGTGCCTTTGTGGTCACGCGGGCTACGCTCTTTCCTTGTTTACCACAACACTCGCTTTCTTACATACACCTCCAATGGGCGGATTGAATTTCGAGATTTTTACTTCTACTGCTTTTGCCGAAGGAAAAGAAAGAAGTGACTGTTCGGCTATCAAATGTCCTACTGTTTCTAATAGCTTGGCGGGTCGCTCCATCACATCTTTCACAATCGCATAGACGTCTTCGTAGTTAATGGTTCCGGTCAGTTCATCGCGAAAAGCAGAATCTAAAAACTCCGTGTCGATCACCACGTCTACTTCAAACTTGTTTCCAGATGATCGCTCGTGCGGATAGACCCCATGGTAGGCGTGGAACTCAAGACCCTCCAGCACTACTTTGCCCGTCATTGAATATCGTCAAAGAATGATTTCTGTGCCTTAAACTCTGTAGAGAAAACTGGTTGAGGCATTTCTTTCATGGCTGCTTGTGATGGCAACGCCATGGCGTTCTTTATTTCACGCTCCACTTCTGCATTCGGGAAAAGGGCTCTTTTAGACTCTCGTTTTGCTAGCGCCAAGTGTTGATCGGGATCGAAATCACGAGCAGCTGTTTTTGCCCGCTCTACTCGATCAATCGTCTCTGCTGCCAGACGTTTCATATCTGACAACAAATTGTCTTTATGCAACTCCAGCGTTTTGTAATGCTGACCGAGGGTCTTCAACCGTTCTTCCATCTCTGCCAAAAGTTGCTTAGAAAGATACTCAGCTTCTTCCATCGCATTCTTCGCTTTCGATCTAGACTCGTTAACCATCGAGTCAGCCTTCATTTGAGCTTCACGCAAAATTAGCTCCGCTGTCTTATTCGCTTGGTCTATTACATTCGCGCCCGTGTCTTCTGCGGTCTTCAATGTTTTGTAAAGAGAACTTTCTACTTCGCGCAATTTTGAGACTTCGCGTTCTGTCGCTTCATATTTGATCCGGATTTCTTTGATATCGTCCTGCATGCGTTCCCATTCCTGAGAAAGTGATTGCAGGTATGCATTTACTTCGTCTTTGTCATAGCCACGCAATACTCTTTCAAAAGCTTTTTGGCGAATTTCCAATGGGGTGATTCTCATAGTGTGATTTTTTAGTTGACCAGTTTAAAAAATAGTAGAAGTTTAAAAAATGAAAAAATCGACAAACAAATATAGTAAATTGTTCTGAATATGCTTAAAGTCAGCCGTTTACTTTTGGTTTGTTTACTCCTTACCGCGTTCGAGGAAGTTAACGTTGTAGTTGTTCAAGAATTTCCTCGAGTCATCGATAAAAGTCTTAAACTGAAGTAAAGAGGTTGGATCGGTGATAAACCCCGTTGGATCGTGTTCAAAAGAAGGTACAGGTAGTACATAAAATTTTCTTTGTCCAGTTGGTTTTTTATACACCCACTGGAGTAGGTAACCTGCAGAATCGATTCTGCTTATTGAAGTCTCAGGTGTCTTTATCTTTACCAAATCAAGTCGCACCATTCCTCCTCCGTTTTTATATCTATCGCGCTGCCCGGAGACGAAATTTCCTAGTGAATAAACAACTAACTGATTTTCTGCTTTGCGCCACTCCATTGGCTGCAGCACATGTGGATGTGAGCCAATGACAGCATCTGCTCCAAAGCGAAAACAAAACTCTCCAATCCTCTTCTGATCAGCCGAAGGTTGTTGCTGGTACTCCAAGCCCCAGTGGGTAAAAACGATAATGAAATCAGGATGTAGCGACTTTGCCTTCAGTAAATCTTTTCGAATCAGTGCTGTATCTAAAAGGTTCACAACATTTGGCTTGGTCACCCGAAGTCCATTCGTTCCATAGGTGTAGTTTAGAAGCGCAATCGTAAACCCTTTTTTTGAAATCAAAAGAGGGTACTCGTTCATTCTTTCCACGGTATCACGAAAAGTACCAGTATGTAAAAAATGCAGACTGTCGAGTTGTGTGATGGTTCGTTCGAGCCCTCTTCTACCCCGATCTAAGCTGTGATTGTTCGCAGTCACGAGTATATCCATTCCCGCGTCTTTTAGAGCCATTGCCAATTCATCTGGAGCACTGAATTGAGGATATCCTTTATAGGGAGCTCCAGCCAGAGTTAATTCCAGATTGCCAATGGCGATATCGACCAATTCGAAATAGGGCTTAACAAATCGAAAACAGGAGTCATAGTCATACTTTTTAGTGGTCGGATTAAAGGCTGACTGAATTTGTGAATCGTGCTGCATGATATCGCCCACAAATAACAGTGACAGCCGAGTGGTGTCCTGGGAAAATGCTTTTCCGAAAATCACGAAAGACAAACATGTCACAAAAAATAGATGTCTCATTGCTGCCGATTTTCTATCTATTGACTCCACCAAATTCAACGTCCCAAATTGATATACTTCGATCATCGCTGGCACTGTGCCATGGCCTGTATGACGAGCTCTATCAATCACTTTTAGCAATTTAAGTTGGGCAGTATCCCACACTTTTATTGATTTGTCCATGCTAGCAGTTGCGAAATAGTTGCCATCCGGGCTAAAAACAATATGATTAATCGCGTACAAGTGAGCTGCAATTTCCTCCACCTGCCTAAAGTCAGCATTTGCATCCCAGACTTTGAGCTTGGCATCACGCGAACCGCTCATCAGAAAATGACTATATGTGAGCCTGCCATTCTTTAATCAATCGAAAATCATCAAGTGCAAATACACGAATAAAAAAGTCACTATAGCCAATGGCGCATTCACCACGCGCTGGGTTTATCGCAATGGTCCGTGCACTTTTTTCAGTGGCCAAGATTTTCTTCTTAATAACCCATTTTTCCAAATCGACAATTATGACAGATCCCTCGCCAGTTGCAATCCATAAATCATTTCCAAATACCTGCATATCAAAAATAAAAGAAGAAGTGACTTTCAAAGAGGCCAACTCCTTTTTTTTTCGCCAATCCAACAAATGGATCCCTTCATAATTTTGCCCCGCCACAAGTAAATCCCTATCCTGAAGATGAAGAAGTGAATACACTGAGTTCGGAAGTTTCGCAATCAGCTCACCCTCCGCCAGGCTTTCAGCATTCCACGACACAACCATACCGTCTCCCGCACCAGAAAAAAAAAGGTGTGGCTCGGCACTTGGCTGGAGCGTATAAACGCAATCTCGGTGTCCTGTAAGCGTATCTACTTTTGAAACGTTGGGGGTTGTCATTCTTGTGTTCAAAGTGCCTTGGGCCCAAATGAAATGCAAGATTAGTCTATTGCGATATTTTTGCCAAAATTGTATCCTGAACGTAACTTCATCCAATGCCTCTTTACAAGCTAAAAAACACAGGAACAGAAAGCGCATGGGGTATCTGGAAAGTGGAAGAATCGGCAGAAGAACTCGCTTTTACTGCATTCGAAGAAGCTCCGGAGGGAATCGTCCACTTAACAAAAAGACTGGAGTGGTTGGCTAGCCGCGTATTAGTTCGTACACTTTTGGAGCAAAACGATCTTCCCTATTCTGGTATTCATAAAGATGAATACGGGAAACCATTCCTTCGGGAACTAACCCATCACATATCGCTTTCACATGCCTATCCCTATGTGGCAGTACAGCTGGATAGGTATAAATCTGTAGGCATTGATATTGAACAACCCACCGAGAAGCTTTTACGAATTGCTCCACGCGTACTTTCATTGGAGGAGTTGGACAATGCGGGATCTGATATTCGAAAACACTGCGTCTACTGGTGTGCCAAAGAAGCCTTATACAAAGTGTATGGAAAACGGGGCCTCCATTTTGCAAGTCAACTTCTGGTCGAGCCGTTTATTCTTGAGGAGAAGGGCAATTTGAAAGGAATGATTAATATGCAGGAAGTAAAACTAAATGTAGCTTTGTGTTATGAAATCGAGCCTGAATTTGTCGTGGTCTATACCAACCCCCATTAGCATGAAAAGCCTGTTTTGTTTTTTACTATTCGTGTCAGCCAATGCCAATGCCCAGGTGAGTGTTGCTGACTTTAGCCTTACTGACGTGAATAAAAAAACCGTTGTTGCGCTGAGTGAATTTAAGAACCTGAACGCGGTCGTAGTTTTGTTTACAACCAACGAATGCCCTTTCGACAACTACTATAAAGCAAGAGTAAAGGCACTTATCGATTCGTATAACGGAAAGGTGCAATTTCTCCTTATCAACTCCGCTAATGACCCACAAGAAACTCCCGAAAAAATGGCGATCCATTATACCGAACTAGGTGTGCCTTACCTGGAAGACAAAGAGCAGGTCGCGATGGACTTGTTTGGAGCGCGCAAATCACCAGAAGTTTATTTGTTAAAGCCAGAAGGCAATCAGTTCAAGGTAATTTACAGCGGTGCGATTGATGACAATCCACAGGTAGCAGAAGACACCAAAGAAAATTATTTAAAAAATGCCATTGATAAGGTGCTGACCGGCCAGAAAATTGAAATTGAAAACAATCGAGTCATTGGCTGCAAAATCAGAAGATAAAGTTGACTTCTAATTAGACGCCTAAGTCACCACCATCAGAAATTTCGATCAGAAGCAGCTTCACTTCTTCCGCTTTTGCATGTTCGCCCATTTTCTCAAACGACATTACCAGATTGCGAAGAGCCCTTCTCACGATATCGATGCTATTACAAGGTTCGTAGAATGACGTCTGGGGAACCAAATGTAACTCGTTGATGTAGTTCTCGATGTCTTGCTTTGAAAAAATCAGTCCCCGATTGAATGCATTAATATAGAATTGGTGATTGTCATCTTTGTAAGTGAGGATAAACAAATTAGGAAGGTTCACACCACTGACAGGCAGTTTTAACTTTTGCGCTACCAGCATATAGATCACACAAAGGGTAATTGGGTTTCCTTTATGAGACTCCAGCACCACATTGATCATCGAGTTTCCTGGAGAATGAAAATTTTTAGTGTTCGCTCCGAATTTTAATTTATTGAATAAGACACTGTTGATCACCTTTACTTGATCGTAGGGATACAAATCCGGACGAAACTCAAGCCATGTCTCATAATAGATTTGTTCTAAATCCTGTCGCAGTTTTTCTAGTTCGATTTCCGGATATTGGTAGGTGGCCAAAATCCACATACCCGTCAATAAATCGTGCTCTTCACCGGCATACCAGTTCTTCAGTCTTTCTTTGAGTAACTCGTATTGAAGGATGTGTATCAGTTCTTCGATGCGGGCCTGAACGGCAGGGTTCAGATTGCTTTCCCACTCATGTTCTAAAAAGGGAATAGCCTCCTTTCCAATCGAAAGAATTTTCTCTTCTACGTGAGAACTGACTTGTTTATCCTCATCGTCCAACAACGAAACCAAAGCCTTTAATTCGCTCTCTTGCATTTGCATAATTTGTCAATTCGATGATTCGTTAATTTCCTAATTGCCGAATAAACGAATCAGCTCATCATCTATGTTTGAATAACTCCCACATTAAATTTTTCAACCGGTGCATGATTGGCCGACTCAATGCCCATCGCAATTACTCTTCGTGTTTCCATTGGATCAATCACACCATCCACCCACAATCGCGAAGCAGCATAATACGGACTCAACTGCTCGTTGTACTTATCAGTAATCTCCTTCAACAACAATTCTTCTTCTTCTTTTGAGATTGTTTTTCCTTGTGCCTTCAACGTACTCACCCGAATCTGCAACAATGTCTTTGCTGCAGAAGCTCCGCTCATGACCGCAATTTGAGCGGTCGGCCAGGCATAGATAAGGCGGGGATCGTAGGCTTTACCACACATCGCATAATTGCCGGCTCCATACGAATTACCAATGATAATGGTAAACTTTGGCACCGTAGAATTGGCCATCGCATTCACCATCTTTGCTCCATCTTTAATGATGCCGCCATGCTCAGCTTTACTGCCGACCATAAACCCGCTGACGTCTTGCAAAAATAGAAGTGGTATTTTTCGCTGGTTGCAATTCATAATGAACCGTGCCGCCTTGTCTGCAGAATCTGAGTAGATGACGCCACCCATCTGCATTTCACCTTTTTTATTTTTTACCGTCTTGCGTTGGTTGGCAACGATACCCACAGCCCACCCTTCAATTCGCGCAAAGCCGCACAGGATGGTCTTTCCATACAGTGCTTTGTATTCATCAAACTCGGAATCATCTACCAATCTTCTAATGATCTCGCCCATGTCATAGGGTTTTGTACGATCATTGGGTATTAGCCCATAGATTTCTTCTGTTTTTAACTTTGGAGCCTTCCTTTCCACTCTGTCAAATCCAGCCTTCTCTTTGGCGCCTATTTTATCGAATAGTCCGCGAATATGATCCAAGCAAGCCTGATCAGACGGAAATTTATTGTCTGTAACACCTGAGATTTCGCAATGCGTGGTGGCACCTCCTAATGTTTCATTGTCAATATCTTCGCCTATAGCTGCTTTAACCAAATAGGATCCCGCCAAAAAAATCGACCCGGTTTTATCCACAATCATTGCCTCGTCTGACATAATAGGCAGATAGGCGCCACCAGCCACACAGCTGCCCATAATAGCAGCAATTTGTATGATGCCCATGGAGGACATCTTCGCGTTATTTCTAAACTGACGGCCGAAATGTTCTTTGTCTGGAAAAATTTCATCTTGCATGGGAAGAAAAACGCCAGCGCTATCAACAAGATAAATGATGGGCAAGTGATTCTCCATCGCAACTTCTTGTGCGCGAAGATTTTTCTTTGCCGTGATGGGAAACCAAGCTCCTGCCTTAACTGTTGCATCATTGGCTACAATCACGCACTGTCTGCCCTTTACATAACCAATGCCCGTTACAACTCCACCAGAAGGGCAACCGCCTTGCTCTTTGTACATGCCGTCTCCTACAAAAAGACCAATCTCTAAAAAGGGTGAATTTTTATCGATGAGATAATCAATTCGCTCACGGGCCGTTAACTTTCCTTTCTGGTGCTGGTCTTCAATCTTTTTCTCACCACCACCCAACATTGTTTTCTGCGCCTTCGACTTCAACTGAAAACAAAGTTGTTTCAGTTGATCTTCATTCTTGTTAAATTCTAAATCCATTCAGTCGTAAAGCTTATGGCTTCTTTACAGGTGAGTTTGCCGCTGCCTTTTTCATCTTCTCTTCCTCGGCCCTGCGCCTATCGCGATCAATTTTCTTTTTGCTTTTCCCCAACGGAGAAAGAAAGTGCTTCGGGTTGTCATTTAAATGACTCGCCAAACTATCCAAACTCTTGATCAGTCTGTTTAAGTTAACGTAGAGCGTATCTTCTGTTAACAACTTACTCACTGTGTTATCGCCTTTGTTCAGTTTTCCCAAGGTTACGTTCAGGTTCGAAATCGCCTGCTGTGTTTTGCTCAACGTCTGATTCAGCTTCAGCATCTTAAGTGAATCCGAAAGGGTTTTGAAATTCTGGAGAGTTGGCTTCAATTCATTCAGCGTGGTATTAAAATTTTCACCAACAGATTTAAGGGTTCCAGACACATCTTCAATTTTGCCATTGGCAGTGATGAGCGTTGTATTAAGCAAATCCGGGGTCTTTTCTAGCTTTGAAAAGATAACTTCCAATTGCTGAGAATTTTTTGTCAGGTTGTCAATAATAGTATTGAATTTCCGAAGTGTGGTTTGCAAATCTGTTGCTACGGGCGAAGCCGTTTCTGAAAACACATCAAACATCCCCTTTGCAACTTCAGCGCGTAGCGTATCTCCATTCTTTAATTCCTTAGAAGACTGGCCAAATGTGAGTAAGACAGATTTACCCCCCAATAACTCACTGGTAAGAATTGCCTTAGTTCCATCATTCAAAACAATCGTGGCATCAATTTCCAATTCTACCAACACGCGATTGTTTTTATTTTGCAGAATTCCAATACGGCTCACGCGGCCCACAGGATAGCCATTAACCAAAACGGGATTAGAGATGGCTAATTGGTTGATGTTGTCGTAGACCACATAGTACCTTTTTACACTCGTAAAAAAATCTATGCCTTTCAGATAATTAAATCCAAAATACAGCATTACAATGGCCATAGCTACAAACAGGCCAACCTTGAATTCTCTTGTCTTAAACAACATCAGTTTATAGATTCAATTTCAGTTTTATACTCTTTAAAGGCTCTATAAATTCCAGACGCGATCAAGTCCTGCCCTTCTTCTGAAGCCAAGAAACCTTCTTCTTTACCGTTCGACAAAAACCCACACTCTACCAACACGCTTGGCATAGAGGTGCGCCACAACACTAAAAAGCCCGCCTGCTTTACTCCCCTACTATACCTGCCCGCTTTGGTCTTAAATTGCGACTCGACCTTCTGTGCAAATCTCAGACTACTCTCATGGTACGCACTTTGACTCAAGGTAAACAAAATGTAAGACTCTGGGCTCTTTGGATCAAACCCTTCGTAGCGTTCTTTATAGTTTTCATCCATCAAAATTACTTCGTTCTCGCGTTTCGCTACTTCAAAATTTCCCTTGTCTTTGTGTAGTCCCATTACGAACGTTTCCGTACCAAAGGCAGGTGCACCCGGCAAAGAGTTGGCATGAATGCATATAAAAAGCTGTGCCTTATTTCGATTCGCAATCTCGGCACGCTCATCGAGCGAAACATATTCATCACTTTTGCGAGTATAGATGACCTTTACCCCCGGGATGTTCTTCTCAATATGGCTGCCCAACTTTAGCGAAATTTTAAGAGCAATATCCTTTTCCTTAGTCTTATTGCCGTGAGTGCCGGGGTCTTTACCACCATGGCCGGGGTCAATAACAATGGTTTCCAATTTGAAACCGGTTGGACGAAATGTAGCCGAAGAGTTTAGCAAGGTTATTGCTAAGATCAAAAGCTTAAATTGGATATTGGACACGGTACTACTGTGGTCTGGATTAATTGCAATAAGTTTGTGTAAAGTTGTGAATTTTTCATTAAACCGTAAACTACTGAAAATCAATTTCAAAGGAAGGAAACCTTCCTCCATCATAACTTTATTCACTTTTGCACTGATGATTGGATATCCAGTGTTTGGCCAAGTTGAGCGTTCCGTTAAACAACCAGGCCTTCTTCCGATAAAGACTGACACGCTTGGGACTAGACGATTAAATAGCAACCCACAAGATACTTCAGTCGTCAGCCAAGATTCATTGAAGGTAAAAGCGCGGCAGGACTCTGTTAAAAATGCAAAAAAAGGAGATATCGAAACCACCATTTTTTATTCCGCCACCGATTCAATCAATTTCAGTCTAGACAATAAAATCGTAAAGCTCTATGGCGATGCAAAAGTGAAATACGGCACTATTGAGTTAGATGCCGAGTTGATTACCATTAATTACGAAACCTCCGAGATTACAGCCAACGGCAAACCAGACTCTTTGGGAAGGCTGGTTGGTTTTCCGATTTTCAAGGATGGCAACGACTCATACGAGACCAAGGACATGGTCTATAATTTTAAAAACAGAAAAGCCAAAATCTCGGAAGTCGTCACCAAACAAGGCGATGGCTTTGTAGCTGGGGATGTAGTTTATAAAAATTCAAAAAATGAATTATTCACTATTGGAAACACCTACACTACTTGCGATTTAAAAGATCCTCATTTTCGAATCGTTTCCAAAAAAGCAAAAGCAGTGCCGGGCGACAAAACAATTACCGGTCCTTTCTACATGGAATTTAATCATGTACCAACTCCACTGGGCTTTGCGTTTGGTATGTTTCCTTCACCCCGAAAAAGCGCCTCAGGCATCATCGTGCCAGAGTATGGGGAAGAGCAACGAAGGGGCTTTTTCCTACGCAATGGAGGGTACTTTTTTGATATTAGTGACTACTTGAAAATTACCTTGCTTGCAGATCTCTATACAAAAGGATCTAATGCGTTGAAGATAAACACGGTCTATAACAATCGGTATAAATACAACGGCTCTTTTAACTTTTCCTATACCAGTAACCAGGTTTCCGATAAATTCGAGGACCAAAGCCGCCTCCGCGATTTCCAGTTAACTTGGAGTCATTCGCCAAAATCAAAGGGGAATACTCGTTTTTCTGCTTCTGTTAATGCTGCCACGTCTTCGTTTACTACTAACAATTTTTTGGGTGTTAATGTTAATCCAAATATGCAGCGCCCTGATCAAATTTCAAGAAAACTTACCTCCAACATTTCGCTGTCAAAAATCTTTCCCGGCACCCCTTTTTCAGCAGGTATCAACTTAAGGCACAGCCAGGATTTGGCAACCGGGCAGGTCGATTTGCCGATGCCTGACATCACATTTAATGTCAACAACTTATATCCATTAAAGAACAAAAAGCTGGGTGAGGCCGCTGACAATTTTAATATTCGTTATAGCCTGGCCGGAACAAATCAAATCACAAATAACTTAGGCCGGATAGGAAATCCCACGAAAGACAGCATTGCGAGTTTTGATTTCCAAAATCTACCCACCCTATTTAAAAACGCAAAAGCCGGTATCAAACATAACATACCCATTTCAACCACCGTAAAGTTGATGAAGTTTTTTGCGGTTAGCCCGAATGTATCGATCGATGAAACTTGGTATTTCAAACAACTTAATTGGGGTGCTGATGCGACCGGAAAAACAGCCGTGATCAAAGACACAGCTAACGTATTCAATCGTATCAATAATTTTTCGTTGGGAGTTTCTGTTACCACGCGAATCTTTGGAACCTATCTGGCAAAAAATCCAACGAGTAGCATCAGGGGGATCAGGCATGTGATTACGCCCAATATCTCCTACAACTACACACCTGACTTTGGAGACCCCAGCTATGGGTATTACCAGGCTGTTATGTTAAAAGACGCAAAAGGAAAAGAATACGAAGTGCGAAAATCAAGGCATCAAGGATTTGTCTATGGCGAATCTAGGGCGGGGATAAGTAACTCACTCAGCTTTGGTTTGGGAAACACCATCGAAATGAAAGTGAGAGGAAAAAAAGATACAGTCGATAAAAAGATTCCGATCTTTAATAATTTATCTATTGGCACAGGCTACAATTTCGCAGCCGATTCATTTAAGCTCGCTACCATTTCCATTAGCGCAAACACCAATATCTTAAATAACAAAGTAAACATCAATATCAATGGCATATTGGATCCATACCAATTTGAACTGACTAGGAATAATTTAACAATACCAGAAGAGGGTACTTCCATTATCGAACAAAAAAGAGATCGCTATGCATGGAATGTTGGACAGGGCATTGGGCGAATTACTTCTGCGGGGCTCGCCTTTAGTACCAATCTCAATCCAAAGGGACAAAAGAGCGACACTCAATCGCGCGATCAAATTGCCAAATCAAATGCTTCTGAAGCAGATAAAGCCTACCTACTACAGAATGCAAATACCTATATTGATTTTAAGATCCCCTGGAATCTTCGTTTGAATTATAACATCAATTACTCAAGAAGTATAGATCGAACTGGAAAACCGATCAGCCAAATTACGCAGGCATTGAATTTCTCGGGAGATATTTCCATGACAGAAAAATGGAAAGTGGTATTCAACTCTGGCTACGATTTTGTAAAAAGCGAAATCACACAAACCAGTTTTTCGATTAATAGAGACATCCACTGCTGGCAGTTATCTCTTAGCTGGGTTCCTTTTGGCCCTTTCCAAAACTACATGTTTAACATCGGTGTTAAATCGGCCTTACTACGCGATCTAAAACTTAATCGGACGAGATCATTCTTTGATGTTCGCTAGGCGTTCTGCCAACCTTCAATTTCTTGCAATGTGGGGTTTTGCACCGTTTCCAGTTTTAACTTTTTCCGCATCCCTGGGATGTCATTAAAAAGTTTTGTAGGCTTCATCTCTTTCAATTGGACCATCGACTGAACGCCCAACTTAACTAAGATCGGAATTAATTCAGCACGAATGCCAGCTTGCTCAAATTCAGTTTGAGGATCTACGGTTAGATTTTTTTCCGGCTTCATCTGAGGGAAGAAAATCACATCCTGAATAGAAGATGAATTAGTCATCACCATTGCAAGGCGATCGATACCAATGCCCAACCCTGCAGTAGGTGGCATTCCATATTCCAGCGCACGCAAAAAATCTTCATCGAGCGTCATCGCTTCTTCATCGCCTCGCTTACCAAGCTCCAATTGCTCTTCAAATCGGGCGCGCTGATCGATCGGGTCATTTAATTCAGAAAACGAATTGCAGATCTCTTTTCGATTGCAAATGGCTTCAAAACGTTCGACTAACCCGGGTTTGCTTCGATGCTTCTTTGCCAATGGCGACATCTCCAACGGATAGTCAGTTATAAAAGTAGGCTGAATCAACTGATGCTCACATTTTTCACCAAAAATTTGGTCGATCAGTTTTCCTTTCCCCATTGTGGCATCGGCAGGAACCAGCAGTTGCTTGCATGTTTCGCGCAGAGCAGCTTCATCCATTTCCGAAATATCAACACCCGTAAAATGATGAATCGCCTCATACATGGTGAATCTTTTCCAGGGTCGTTTAAAATTGATGATGTTCTCGCCTACTTTTACTTCAGTTGTTCCGTGAAGATCCAGAGCCACCTTTTCGATCATCTCCTCCACCAAATCCATCATCCAATAATAATCTTTGTAGGCCACATACAATTCTACCTGAGTGAACTCCGGATTATGAAACCGCGACATGCCTTCATTTCGGAAATCTTTTGAGAATTCATACACACCATTGAAGCCGCCAACTATCAATCGTTTTAAATACAATTCATTGGCAATGCGCAGGTATAATGTCATATCCAGCGAATTGTGATGCGTTTTAAAAGGCTGCGCGGCTGCTCCTCCATACAGTGGTTGAAGGATCGGTGTCTCGACTTCCAGGTATCCTTTTCCGGTTAGGTAGCTACGCATGGAGTTGACCAATTGAGTACGCTTCACAAACGCATCCCGAACTTTAGGGTTGACAGTCAAGTCAACGTAGCGCATACGTTGCGTTTCTTTCACAATAGGTAACGGGCGCAAAGCTTTTGCCAGCACCTTGAAATCTGTAACGTGAATAGAGACTTCTCCAGTTTGAGTTGTAAACACAAATCCATTGACACCAATGATATCACCAATGTCTAGCAATTTTTTGAAAACGATATTGTAGAGTGTTTTATCGTCTGTCGGGCAAATATCGTCCCGCCTGAAATAAATCTGAATACGACCCGCTTCATCTTGTAATTCTGCAAATGAGGCATTGCCCATTACTCTACGTGTCATTATCCGACCCGCAATAGAAACATTCTTGTATTCCTTTTGCGGATATTTTGCATGAATTTCTTGTGACGTAACATTCACTTCAAATAACTCAGCAGGATAGGGATTGATTCCGAGTTTGTTCAACTCGTCCATACTTTGCCTACGGATGATTTCTTGTTCGCTTAGCATACCTTTTCTTAAACTAAAATTTTGTTAATGTACTGTTTCAAAACTGGTAAATGGGTGTGGATCAATTGCCAAACCTCTTCTGAGTCTATTCCAAAATAATTATGGGCAACCAAGTTTCGAAAGGACTTAATTCTGCCCCAGTGGATCTCGGTATTGGTCTTCTTAAAATCGTCAGTCAATCGCTCAACAGATTCGCCAATGACTACAAAATTCATAAGAACCGAATCAAATGTCTTTTCATCCTTGCGAAATTGCTCGCTATCTGCTATTCCTGCAACAAAGTTTTCAATTTTTCGGACAGAATCTGCGATGGCCCGGAGGTTGATTGTATCTTTTTCAGACAAAAATGACATCGCGCATGATTAGTTCTTTCACATTTGGCTTAATAAACTTCTCTCGACAAATGTCAGTTGGAAAATTAAATCTCGCTTCTATAATTTGTTTGATCTTAAACTTCTTTTCGAAAAGATCTTGTGTGCCTGGCTCAAACTCTACCATAATGTCTATGTCATTCGGCTTCTCGTTGCGAGCAAGTGACCCAAAAAGGCCAATCTTACTAATTCCCATTTCCGTTTTAAAGGCAAGCTTTTGCAGTCGTAAAAATGCCAGGATGTCGTCCCTTTCCATGATTACAAAAGTAACAAATATTATATGTGTTAACCCGGTTGACTTCTTCTCTTCAATTCCTTTTTAATAAGCCCAAGCTCTCTACTGCTTTGCCCAGCAACAGACGTATTTTCAGCCGCCCGCCTCAATAGATAAGGCATAACAGACTCAACTGGCCCGTAGGGTACATACTTTGCCACATTATAACCGGCCTTTGCGAGATTAAATGAAATATTATCACTCATTCCCAATAACTGAGCAAACCATACGCGCTGATCGTTGGTCTTCATCCCATGCTTATGCATAAGCACAGTCAAATATTGATTGCTGTATTCATTGTGAGATCCACACAAAACCGAAACGCGCTGTTTGTTGTCAACGCAGAATGCCAATCCTTGATTAAAGGCGTCATCGGTTGCTTGTTTTGATGGATGAATCGGATTTGGATATCCTAGTTTGGCCGCCCGTTCTGCTTCCTTCTCCATGTAGGCACCACGAACCATTTTCACACCCAGAAAATAATTATGCATGGCCGCGTTGTGAAACGCAGTGCGCAGATTACCCAGCATATCTGCCCTATACATCTGAAACGTGTTATAGACAATCGTTTTTTTCTGATTGTACTTCTTCATCATTTCATAAGCCATGTCATCAATGGGATTTTGAATCCAACTATCTTCCGCGTCAATCAGAACGGGCACTTGAGTTTCAAAAGCACGCTGGCAGATTTGTTCTACCCTCGTTTTCACTCGGCCAAATGCAGCCATCTCTTCTGCTGTGAGAACTGACTTTGCTTGCACTCTTTCTAGTATTTCGGAAGAACCTAGGCCTGTTATTTTAAACACACAAAAGGGAACAGAACGGCTTTTGGTTGCTTCGTCAAAGGTGGATAATATCTCGCGGGTTGTCTCGTCAAAACTCGCTTCATCGTGTTTGCCTTCTACAGAGTAGTCTAGGATAGTACCCACTTTGTACTGCGCTAATTTTCCAATTGTTTTTTCGCTTTCCTCGGCTGTTTCGCCTCCACAAAAGTGTTCAAAAACAGTAATCCGAATTAGATTTTTAACAGGAAGACCAACGGCCAAACTAAACTTCACTAAAGAAGTAGCTAAACCGGATATCATTGGGTGATTGACCAATGAAAAAATGAAATTGGCTTTCTTCAATTCCTGATCACTTTTGTAAGAAAACGCGACCTCAGTGTTGTCGAATTGTATAGTTGGGATAGTTTCCATAAGCAATTTGGCCACAAATATAAGAGGGAAGGAGATTTCTAGGGATTAAATGATTCGAAAGGAGATATTTCGCCTATTTTTAAGCTCGAATGTTAACCATGTCAACTGCCCAGATTTTTTTCAATAAAGACGCCAGTCTGCTTATTTCCAATTTTTTAAGAGAACAGTCCTTTACTCAATTGGGCGTTGTTGTTGACAATAATACTAAAACCCATTGCTATTCACTGGTGAAAGATGCACTTCCCACCCATTCATTAGTAGAAGTCAATGCGGGCGAAGAATCGAAAAATTTAGAGACATGCACGCAAATCTGGCAGCAATTAACCGACCTCAATTTTGATAGACATTCGTTCCTTCTTGTTATTGGAGGGGGAGTGTTGGGCGATATGGCCGGATTTTGTGCCGCCACTTACAAGAGGGGGATCAACTTCGCATTGGTGCCAACGACACTGCTGGCACAAGTAGATGCAAGCGTAGGCGGTAAACTGGGCATTGATTTTCTCCATTTTAAAAATCAAATCGGGGTTTTTCAGGTGCCAGTTGCAACACTAATAAGTTCTTCTTTTCTAAAGACTAGAGATGTGGGATAGCATCTCAAGAAAAACACTGCTTGAGCAAGATTGGGATCTGCTGATTGCCCATTCTGTAAACATTAAGAAAAAGATTACCGAAGAGGATCCCCGCGAACAAGGGCTACGGAAAATACTGAACTTTGGGCACACCATAGGCCATGCCCTTGAAACCCATTATTTAGCAATAGAAACGCGTATTTTCCATGGGGAAGCTGTTGCAATGGGGATGATAATGGAGGGCTTCATCGCTAGCGAGAAAGGCTTACTTTCGGAAGTCGAGTTAACTTCGATCTGCCGTTTTATAAGCAGCATCTTCTCGAAGACCAATCAGCCATTTAACCACGCCCAGGTAGAAGGGCTGATGACGCAAGACAAGAAAAATAAAGGTGATAAAATACTAATGGCACTACCAAACGGGCTCGGACAAGCCGTATGGGATCAAGCGGTTGGCGTTGCAGAAATTAAAAATGCGTTTGAGTACTATGAAAGCCTTTGACGCACATCTTAAACGTAATGAACATCTGAATCGTCTTTCTTTTTGTCCTCGCTATTAAAAGCGTTCTTAATGTCGTTAGCCGCCTTAGACACAAACTCCTTCGTCTTTTTCTTACGGTCACCTGTTAAAAGCCAAGCGGCCAGCAAGGCACCACCTGCTACCCCCAATCCTAACGCAATTTTCTTCGATGTATTCATAAAAGTGTTAACTGATTGTAAAATTAATTTGTTTCATCTAAACTAAAAAAAGTACATTAAAATTTAGTTTCACAATTCTAAAGCGAAAAGATTACTTGACTTCATATATTTCCATCAAAGCAAACTCTGTAGTTCGAGGAACAGTCAACGAGTTATCCTCTTCCAAAAGCATTAGTAACCGGGCGCTGTTGCTACAGGCGTTAAGCAATAACCAATCGATCGTTAGCAACATGTCGGTTGCAAGGGATACCCAACTAATGGAAAGGTTAGTCTCTAACCCGGACGTTGTAATTGATGTCTTGGATGCCGGAACTACGATGCGATTCCTTACAGCCTATTTTGCCCTATCTGGAAAACATAGAATAATGACTGGAACGGATCGAATGAAGGAAAGACCGATCGCGTTGTTGGTCGATGCCTTACGAAAAATTGGTGCTTCTATCGACTACAAAGAAAGGGAAGGGTTTCCACCGATTGAAACAAAGGGCTTCAGTGGCCAGCTAGCCGACCAATTAGAAATACCAGGCAATGTGAGTAGCCAATACATCTCTGCACTAATGATGGTGGCACCTATTCTGCCAAAAGGGTTGACAATTCTTTTACAAGGAAAAATCGGCAGCATACCCTATATTCGAATGACTGCAGAATTGATGAAACAGTTTGGCGTGGAGCCTTTTTTGGATTTTGACAAAGGACTTATCAAGATTCAACATTCAGCATTCAAAAAAGCGGAAGTAGTGGTAGAAGCAGACTGGTCATCGGCCAGCTATTGGTTTGCTTTTGTTGCATTGGCGAAACAGGCTGAGCTGACTCTTCCGAGTGTGTCTGAAAAGTCTTTGCAAGGCGACATAGTGATTGTTGATATCATGGATCAGCTAGGCGTTCAAACTATTTTCAAAAACGGGAATGCGCTACTTTCTAAAAAAGAGGCCGCCAAAAATCTAACCTGGGATTTTAAAGATTGCCCCGATCTGGCACAAACCGTATTGCCCGTTTGTGCGGCCAAAGGAATTTCAGGTGATTTTACTGGCTTAGACAGCCTCCGGATAAAGGAAACAGACCGTATCGCAGCTCTACAAAACGAGCTACGTAAAATCGGAGCGGCACTCAGCGAAACAACAACTGGGAACTGGCGACTTGAAACGGATATTGTCCCGACCAAGTCAATTACTATTCAAACCTATCACGACCATCGCATGGCCATGGGTCCCGAAGTTGTAAACAAATCATATCCGGGTTTTTGGCGGGATATGAATTCGGTAGGTTTTGAAACGACTACTCTGTGAGGGAGGCAAAATAATCAGGGGCTAGCAACATTCTGCTTCCATACCAGGAAAACAATTCTCCGTCCACTAAAGTGACTTCCGAATTTGGAACAACCGCCTTTAACTCTTGGATATGCTTTTGCTTAAACGGATAAGGCTCCGAAGAAAGATAAATTAGCTCTGGCTGCATTTGCTGAAGTTGAGCATCAGAAAGGGTCGGGTATCTTGCTTCTTCCACTACGTTCACTAATCCGATCTTGGAAAGCATGCTATCGATAAATGTGCCTTTACCTGCCGCCATCCACGGTTGGCGCCAAATAAGGTATAGAACACGTGTGGGCTTTTTCTTGGGCAACCTTTCAAACCTTGCCTCAATCTCTTTTCGAAGGGAATTGGCCGGGTCAATCCTGTCGGTCAACGTGCCAACTTCTTCAATCATTCGAAGTGCCTGCTCATAAGAGGATACATCGCTTACCCAAACCGGGTACTTCGTCTGTAAAACAGAGATTCCAGACACGTAATTCTCCTCCTTATTTCCAATGATCAAATCGGGCCTAAGCTGATCGATTATTTCGAATTTGAAGTTCTTAGTGCCTCCAATCTTTTGTAAACTATTGTGCCATTGCGGTGGGTGAACACAAAACTTTGTGATGCCTACAACTCTGCCAGACAACCCCAAATAAAACAAAAGTTCCGTCTGAGACGGAACTAAAGATATGATGCGTTTTGGTGGATAAACCACTTCGACTTCGCGAAGTAAATGGTCGATAAAAACCATACCTAATCTCTTATAACAAAATAGCGATACTACTAAATTGACTAGCCACTTTTTGTGTCGAAGCAGTTACAGAAACCTGATTCAACTCAAACTTAAGTTTTTCATCTAACACTTTCAACCCAGATTTTGCAGTCGCTGCAAAATCTGCCAGAAGAGCCGAAGAGTAATGACGGTACCGTCAGTATTCTCGGGATCAACCTCCTACGAGTCTGAAACGACTGTAGGAGTAATTAGACCTGACCAAAATGCTATGCATTTTGTATCAGCCGAAGGCAAATTTTGGTATTGCAAAATTTGGGGTTAACAGTTTTCATTGTGTGTTTTTTTGTTCTTGGTTAGCGATTGAAAAGCAGACCCCACCAGAAAACCAGAGGGTCGCAGTTGTTTCAATACAATAGAGTGTAAGATTTTTCTGTCCGACTAGGTAAACGGCTGGCTTCCCTTTTCACAAAGGTTAAAAAAGTAAAAAAACGCCTTTTTACCGAATATAGCGGTAGTCAAAATTTGGCTTTACTTGTAATAGAACCTCATAAATCAGGTTAATTACACTTTCAACATCGGCTTTATGGACGGTCTCCACTGTGGTGTGCATATACTTTAAGGGTAAAGAAATGAGCGCTGAGGCAACTCCTTCAGCAGAATACGCAAATGAATCCGTATCTGTGCCTGTAGACCTCGACACTGCTTGGCGCTGGAAGGCAATTTTCTTCTTTTCGGCAGTCTGGGTAATCATCTTGAGCACATTATTCTGCACGGCTGGGCCGATACACACAACTGGACCCAAACCACACTTTAAATTGCCGCTCTCCTTCTTGTTATACATGGGCGACTGGGTATCGTGGGTTACATCCGTACAAATGGCCAAATCAGGCTTTATTTTGCGCGAAATCATTTCAGCCCCTCTTAACCCGATTTCTTCCTGAACGGCATTGACCACATAAAGCCCAAAAGGGAGTTTCTTCTTGTTTTCACTCAACCTCCTTGTTACTTCTGCAATCATAAATCCGCCCATACGATTGTCCAGAGCGCGGCCAACCAGATAATTCTTATTGAGCTCCATTAAGTCCGCTTCAAAAGTGATGACAGTGCCCACATGAATACCCATCGACTCTACTTCCTTTTTATTAGCGGCACCACAATCAATAAAGATATTTTTTAACGAAGGTGCCTCTTCCTTGCCGGCATCGCGTACATGAATAGCCGGCCAGCCGAACACACCTTTTACAATTCCCTTTTCAGTGTGAATGTTAACTCTCATACTGGGCGCTATCTGATGATCCGAACCTCCATTTCTCCGGACGTAGATATACCCATCATCAGTGATATAATTAACAAACCAGCTGATCTCATCGGCATGCGCCTCGATCACCACTTTATAAGATGCTTTAGGATTGACAATACCCACGGCCGTTCCATACACGTCAATCATAAAGTCATTTATATATGGCTTGATATAGTCAAGCCATATCTGTTGGCCCGAAGATTCAAAGCCTGTGGGTGATGCATTATTGAGATACTCGTAGAGGAATTGCTTACTTTTTTTGTCCATGAATTGGCTTATTTAAACTCAAATTTATGGAAATTTGGAATGCCATATAGAAAATTGATTTTCACAACGACTTCAAAAAAACAGGAAATTTGAACTACCTTCGAAACATGGAAGCAATTATCAGACCTCCTCGCACGGCTATGGAAGTTTTCAAACTACTTCCTGAGGGGTCGTTGGCGGAGGTGATCGAAAGCAATCTTTATATGTCACCTACTCCCATCACCCCCCATCAGCGAATGGTTCGCAAGCTGCTTGTAAAATTAGACGCATGGATTGAGGAGAAAAGTCTCGGTGAAGTCTTTATTGCGCCTTTTGACGTTTATCTTGATGAGCATACTAATGCGGTACAACCTGATATTATTTATGTGTCCAATGAAAATTCAACTATCGTTGACGAAGAAAGTACGATTCACGGTGTACCCGACCTGTTGATCGAAATACTTTCTCCGGGCAATCGGAACTACGATTTAGAAATAAAGAAAAACCTTTACGAAAAATTTGGAGTGAAGGAATATTGGGCAATCGATCCCCTAACTAAAGAAGTACTGGGCTACTTTTTGATTGATGGAAAGTATCTTGATGCTGAAATGCTGAAAGGGAAGATCGCCAGTAAACTCTTGTCAAAAACATTCATTTTTTAAACGAGTCTAATTTGTTTTCTCCCCTATTTGGGAAAGCGAATAGTTAAATTTTATTGAGTGTAAAATGAAGTTTGCAAAATAAGAATCAATTCTTCTTATAAAAAGTAAATTCACCTCCTTCATTTTATCAATTTAGTTTCACTCTATAACTCGTGCTCCTGCCTCCGCCTTCTTCTTTCTCCAACATCTTCGCTTGTATCAAACTCTGTATGTCGCGCAGGGCGGTGTCTGGCGAGCTCTTGGTCATCTTCGCCCATTTGGAAGAGGTGAGCTTGCCTTCAAAACCGTCCATCAGTTTGTTGAGCATGGTGCGCTGTCGAGGATTTAATGCTACGGTGCGGTGTTTCTCCAAAAAGGTTGCTTTGTTCATCACGCTCGCCACGTTTTCGGTAGAGACAGAGAGGGCGCGGCCGAAACAATGGAGAAACCACAAGAGCCAATCTGTTATATCTAATGAACCGCGCTGTGTTTTTTCTAGACAATCGTAGTACGCTTTGCGCTCTTGTTGTATTTGTGCCGACATGCTGTAGAAGCGCTGCTTCGATTGATCGGAGCGCGAAAGTTGCATATCGGCTATGGCGCGGGCAATGCGGCCATTGCCGTCATCGAACGGATGTATAGTGACGAACCACAAGTGTGCTATCGCTGCTTTCAATATCGAATCTATTTCTTCTGAGCTATTAAACCATTTTAAGAATTTTTTCATTTCGCTCTCCAACCGTGCGGCCTTGGGTGCTTCGAAGTGTACGCGCTCTCTGCCCATCGCACCTGACACTACTTGCATGGGGTCGCCCTCGGCATCGCGCCAAGCCGCCACTTGTATTTTATGCAGACCACTTCTGCCCGCAGGGAACAATGATGAGTGCCAACCAAACAACCGCTCTTTGCTAAGAGGCTTGTCGTGTTTTTGTGTAGCATCCAGCATCATTTCTACCACGCCATCTACATCTCTGCTGGCAACGACCAAACCAGGTACTTTCATACCCAGTTTGCATGCTATTGATGAGCGCACTTGATCCATCGGCAGTTTCTCTCCTTCTATCTCGCTTGACTTCACGACATCTAATATCAAATTGCCCAGCGATGCCTCTGCCTGCAATTGAAAGCCCAATCCTTCCAGCTTGCCCAATAGCCGTCCCTGGCTGTGCCGCACAGCGGCCAGTGGATGCACGAGTTTCTGGTGATCCCAAGTAAACGCAGGCCAGTTCGTTAATAGGTGAATGTATTTAGGCATTCTCCGCAGATTATGCGGTAAATATAAATGAGACTGCGGAGATTAGCAAGTTAATCTCCGCAAATTATGCGGATATTAAGAGGGGTATTCTCCGCATGATATCTTACAATGGAATATTCCCGTGCTTCTTTTTGGGCAATACGGCCACTTTGTCCTCCAGCATTTGAAATGCTCTAATTAGCTTCTCCCTGGTTTGGTCAGGAAAGATCACTTCATCTATATAACCTCGATGCGCAGCACGGTAAGGAGTGGCAAACTTGTTCGTGTACTCATCAACCTTTTCAGCAAGCTTGGCTTTCGGATCTGTCGCTTCGGAAATCTCCTTTTTAAATATGATCTCTGCAGCACCCTGCGCTCCCATCACAGCAATTTCGGCAGTAGGCCAGGCATAGTTCATATCAGCACCGATGTGTTTTGAATTCATGACGTCATAAGCTCCACCATATGCTTTTCGTGTAATAACAGTGACACGTGGAACGGTAGCTTCACTAAACGCATAGAGCAACTTAGCTCCATTCGTGATGATCGCGTTCCATTCCTGATCAGTACCGGGGAGAAATCCGGGCACATCTTCCAATACCAACAAGGGGACATTAAAACTATCGCAGAAGCGAACGAATCGAGCGGCCTTAACACTAGAATCAATATCCAAAACACCTGCCAGACAAGCTGGTTGATTGCCTACTATGCCAATACTTCTCCCTGCCAATCGAGCAAAACCGACAACAATATTCTCAGCGAAATTTTTGTGCACCTCCAAAAAAGAATCCGCATCTACAATGCCGATTATGACCTCACGCATGTCGTAGGGTTGATTGGGGTTTTCGGGAATGATAGTATTTAACGAAGGTCTTTTTTCGTCTTTGCCAGCGTACGCCAACCTGGGAGCTTCGTTTTCACAATTTTGTGGGATGTAGCTAAAGAGCTGCTTGATTTGGTTCAAGCATTCTACTTCATTGGCGCAGGCAAAATGAGTTACCCCGCTTTTAGTACTATGGGTACTTGCGCCCCCCAATTCTTCTGCAGTTACGGTTTCGTGCGTTACTGTCTTTACCACGTTAGGGCCTGTCACAAACATGAAAGAGGTCTTTTCCACCATAAAGATGAAATCGGTCATAGCAGGTGAGTAAACGGCTCCGCCAGCACAAGGCCCCATGATAGCTGAAATCTGCGGGACAACCCCCGAGGCCATTACGTTGCGATAAAAAATATCTGCATACCCACCCAGCGAAACCACCCCCTCTTGGATGCGCGCGCCACCAGAATCATTCAATCCAATAACAGGAGCTCCATTTTTCATGGCTAAATCCATCACCTTTACAATCTTCTCCGCATACGTCTCGGACAATGATCCTCCAAAAACAGTAAAATCCTGGGAAAAGATGTAGACCAACCTACCGCCAATGGTTCCATAGCCAGTTACAACTCCATCCCCCAAATAATGCTCTTTATCCAACCCAAAGTCATTGCACCTATGCATCACAAACTTCCCCAACTCTTCAAATGACCCTTCGTCCAATAAAAGCATTACTCTTTCACGCGCTGAAAGTTTCCCTCGAGAATGCTGCTGCTCAATTCTTTTCTCACCTCCTCCTAATAAAGCTTCTGCATTTTTGCGTTTGAGCTCGTTGTTTTTCTCTTCTAAGGATTTATTCGCCATTTTAAGGAAGTTTTGATTTTCTGTAAACCTCCCGAAATATAGTTAATGTATATTTCGTACTCAATAATAAATGCCAGAGAAAAGGATTGCCATAATCGACCTTGGAACCAACACATTCAACCTGCTTATTGCAGAAAAAAGAATGGGAAGATTTGTGACCCTACGCCAGGAACGAATCGCAGCCAGAATGGGCGTGGGTGGAATCAACGATGGATTTATCACGAGTGAAGCCATCGAACGGGTATTGAGTGCACTAAAAAAGTTTAAACTGACGATAGAAAATTGGCAAGTAACCCAAGTAACCGCTTTTGGTACCAGCGCACTGCGCAGCGCCAAAAATGGCGGTGAGCTAACTGAAAAAATCCTCATCGAAACAGGCATCACGGTAAGAATAATTTCTGGTGAGGAAGAGGCTGAACTCATCTACCTAGGAGTGCGTACCGCTGTAGCGATGGGTGTATCCAAATCATTAATTGTGGATATTGGAGGTGGTAGTGTCGAATTTATCATAGCCAACGCTGACGAGATGTTTTGGAAAAAAAGTGTGGAGATTGGAGGCCAACGTCTTATTGAAAAATTTCAGCACCATGATCCTATACTTCCGGAGGAAAGAGCACAGATCAACGAGTATCTTGAGGTACAACTTACTCCTTTACTTAGTCAGCTAAAGAAGCATCTACCCGAAACGCTTGTTGGCTCATCAGGTTCGTTCGATACGCTAAGCGAAATATATTGCCACAAGCAAGGGTTGCCTTTTCCCAAAGAGCCGGAAACCCCACTAACCATTGCAGGCTTTGAAACAATCTTCGATGAACTGCTATATAAACCAAGAAGAGAACGACTGGCTATTCCCGGCATGATCGAGATGAGAGTAGATATGATTGTGGTTGCCTCCTGTCTCATTCAATTTCTCTTGAAAAAACACCTCTTCAAATCAATCCGGGTTTCTGCCTATTCCCTGAAAGAAGGTGTGCTTGCCAGTAGCGACTAGTTTTAACAACTCATTAACGGTCTCTTTAAAAATAATTTAGAATTGCTTCGAAAATATATTCTACTTTTGAAAAAAAATAAATCTTATGAACGTAAAGAAACGTACTCTGATAGGTTGTGGAATCTTTGTTGCACTTCTCCTTTTCTTTTATGCATGCAAATCGAAAACAGAAACAACCAAGCCTGACGCAACACCAGTTGCTGTTCTGAATGGAACTGGAGATGTGTATCTGGTTGATACCCTAACCAGTGTTATTGAGTGGATTGGGGCTACGCCCGGTAACTACCAACACAATGGAACGATCCGCTTGAGTGCAGGACAGTTTACCGTTAGCAACAATCAATTAACCAGTGGGAATTTTAAAATCAACATCAACTCGATCACAAACCTTGACCAAACCGGAAAAGACAAAACCAATCTTGAAGGCCATTTGAAAAATGAAGATTTTTTCGAAGTCGAAAAGTTTCCTTTCGGCAGCTTTGAAATTACGGGCATTCGCTCAGATAGCACCGGAGAAAAAATAGTAGGCAATCTGACATTAAAAGAAAAGACGAACTCTATCGAAATTCCGGCAAAGATAAAGATCGATGAAAACAACGTTCGCGCTGAAACACCTACTTTCACGATCGACCGTACCAAGTGGGGCATCGTCTACAATTCTGGGATCATTGGAACGATCAAAGACGATTTGATCAATGATGAGATTTCGCTCAAGCTCAAGATTGTTGCTTCCAAAAGCCAACCATAATGCCTTTGCTAGAACCAGGCCGTCAGACTGGCCGTTAATAATGAACTGCTCCCGGTCGGGTTAGCATTTTCGTCATGATACAGATTATCAGGTGAAAAGAATTGACGCCCTTCCAAACGGAATAGCGCGTTGTGATTAGCCTGATAATTGAAGCAGAGGCCCGTGCTGTACGATCTAAAACCATCAATACCGGTGATCGGCAATTGATGAACACCCGAATCGCTGTAATATTCGATTCGCCCTGAAAGCGAAAGCGTTTCAGTAAAATGATAGCGACCTATGAAGTTTGCAGTCCACCAGTTCTTGGTGGAAGAAATATTCCTTTCTTGTAGCCCGATGTAAACACATGAGGTAGCATCAAATTTGCCATTGGCTTTGTATATCCAATACAAATCAGTGAAGTACCGCATCCGAAAGTCAGGATTTTGAGCCGTTTTATTGCCTCCCACATAGGTATCCCAATTGAACAACATTTTTTTATTGGGTCGAAACTCTACTTGCGTTCCAATGGCTTTGTTCTTGTCGTTCGATTGAATGACTTGCCAACCATTGAGCAAATACAAATAAGCCGTCCATTTCGTATTTAGAGGAACACTTACCTTAATCCCAGTCAAATAGTAGGGAACATTCTCGGGTGCGAAAGAACGTGTGTACATCAAATGATCTTTGGAAATAGCACTTTCGTTGGTATAAGGTGATCCCAATACGCCAACGTCCATCCATATATTTCGCTTGGCCGAAAGCCTCAGGCCGACACTTGCTTCGATAATGTTCTTTAGAGTGCCAGCCTCAGCAGCATAGTTTGAATTCACATAGGTTCCGAATCCAGGAACAAAGCGTGCTCGAAAATTGGTCGCACGGTAGCGCAAATCGATATAGGCTAAATTCACATTCATCTCGTCATGACGATTTGAAGAAACGAAGTACGGATTACTACCGCTCGCTGGTCTGCTGAAGTTGTAGCCATAATAAGTATCAATGTAGCCCCCTACCGCCAAATGGCCAATCACAGTCGACTCTAGCGTGTCCATCGTAGCGGTATTTACTATTTGACCCGCACTTGATAAAGAGATGGAGCACAAAATCAAAAATAATTTGAAGCGCATTAATTTTTTTCTACACAAAGAACAAAACAATATTAGTAGAAAAAAAGCCCTGAAAAATTCAGGGCTTTTGGTTACAGACCGTTGATTTGTTTATCCTTCGGGTACTTTACCTCAAATTTATACACCAGCTTTCTGGTTTCGCTTGGTTTCATCTCCATTTCCCAAACCAATTTGCCTGTGTTCTTATTAAATTTTGCGCCACCCAGGTCTTGAGTACTTACTTCAATTTGGGTGTTTTGTGACACAGGTATTTGATCTTCAACGATCACTTTAATACTCTCTCCTTTGGTATTTCGAATGGATATTTCATAGGCGTAACTTTCCTTTTTATTGGAGCCCATGAAGCTGCGCGAAGTAAGATCTTTCAGTTTTTCGCGTTTCACCACGATTCGTTTGTCACGCCCAAGCGAAACTGAAAGTGTGTCTTTGATGTTATT
>VYLZ01000043.1_pt1 | contig 41605 bp, 39 predicted proteins | sample 5115361 | NCBI WGS metagenome assembly VYLZ01 (sample SAMN12291805, study PRJNA351875) | freshwater metagenome | isolation source: freshwater lake | place: USA: Michigan, Sixteen Lake | collected 2013-08-07 | reverse complement strand
CATTGGCTTGATTTTTCAATAAAAAAGACTTAACAAAAAAGGCTAGAGAAAATTTTCGCTAGCCTTTTTTTCATATCGAATTTCTTTCCGTGCCTAGGCAGATTTCAAGGCTTCAGCTCCGGCCACAATCTCGAGGATTTCTTTGGTGATAGCAGCTTGGCGCGTGCGGTTATATGTTAACTTCAATTCTTTTAATAGTTCACCGGCATTATCGGTGGCTTTATCCATGGCAGTCATTCGAGCGCCATTTTCCGCAGCATTTGAATCTAACAATGCTTTATAAAGCTGCACTTTCAAAGACTTAGGAATAAGGCCTGTAAGAATTTCGATCTGATTTGGTTGGTAGATATAGTCGTAGCAACGTTCTTGAACTCATTATAAACGATTTCAATCTTATCGAACTCCCCGGATTTGAACACGGCTATCAAATGCTCGCCAACCCTAGATACATTATCAAAGGTTAAGTCGTGGAAAAGTAGTGCATAATCACTGATTCTGGGCGCGTTTCTTTTTTCAAAAAACTCAAAAGATTTTTTGCCAATCGGCAAATAGGACACATCACCCTTCTTTGCTTGGGCAGCGTATTTTTCTTCAACTAATCGCGTGACGGCTTTAAAAATGGTACTGTTAAAAGAACCGCATAACCCACGGTCAGAACTAATAGCAACAATGAGTATTTTCTTCTCTTCTCTTACCTGATTGTACCAAGCCTGGTCATCGGTGCCGGCAGCTGACAAGTTTTGTAAAAGCACATTCATCTTCTTTGCAAATGGACGCATTTGCGAAATCTTGTCTTGTGATTTGCGCAATTTGGCCGCTGCCACCATTTTCATGGCTTTGGTGATTTGCTGTGTAGATATCACCGAAGATATTCTGCTCTTAACTTCTTTTAAACTTGCCATAAATCAATTTGAGAATTAATCAATTTGAACTTTTGAAAATGCAATGTTTTATCAATTGGCTAATTTCATTTTCAAATTAGCGCATTTTCAAATTTTCAAATTAGTATTTCGAAGCCAACTCTAGCGCTACTTTCTTAATCGTTTCCGCGTCCGCATCTTCAAATTTTCCAGCACGGAAATTGTCCAAGACACTTCTATACTGGGCTTTCAAGATCAGAATAAACTCTGCTTCAAATGCTTTTACTTTGTTTACAGGCACTTTGTCGATGTAACCTTTGGTCGATGTAAGAATCATAGCAACCTGTTCCTCTACAGGTACTGGCTGATATTGTGGTTGCTTCAATACTTCCACGTTCCTACGTCCTCGCTCAATGGTTAATTTTGTTGCTGCATCCAGATCAGAACCAAACTTCGCAAAAGCCTCCAATTCACGGAACTGAGCCTGATCTAGTTTTAATGTTCCGGCTACCTTCTTCATGGATTTAATCTGAGCGCTTCCACCCACACGAGATACCGAAATACCTACGTTGATAGCTGGCCGAATACCCGAGTTAAATAAATTGGTCTCCAAAAAAATCTGACCGTCTGTAATTGAGATTACGTTGGTTGGGATATACGCAGAAACGTCATTCGCCTGTGTTTCGATGATCGGCAATGCAGTGAGTGAACCACCCCCTTTTACCAAGTGCTTTATCGAAGCCGGAAGGTCATTCATCTTACTGGCAATCTCATCATTATTGATAACCTTGGCTGCTCTTTCTAGCAAGCGAGAGTGAAGATAGAACACATCTCCAGGATAAGCCTCGCGACCCGGAGGTCTTCTTAACAACAACGAAACTTCGCGATAGGCTACTGCTTGTTTAGACAAATCGTCATAGATAACCAAAGCAGGGCGACCTGTATCGCGGAAGAACTCACCAATGGATGCACCCGTGAAAGGAGCGAAGAATTGCATAGGAGCAGGATCGGAAGCAGAAGCTAATACGATCACGGTATAGGCCATTGCTCCTGCCTTTTCAAGTGTTGAAACAACACCTGCCACCGTAGAAGCCTTTTGTCCAATGGCTACATAGATACAATACACTGGCTTTCCAGCTTCATAAAACTCTTTTTGATTGATGATGGTATCAATTGCAACCGCTGTTTTTCCTGTCTGACGGTCGCCAATAATTAACTCACGTTGCCCGCGTCCTATCGGGATCATTGCGTCAATTGCCTTTATACCAGTTTGCAAAGGCTCATTCACTGGTTGGCGAAAGATTACTCCGGGTGCTTTACGCTCCAGAGGCATTTCGTATAAGTCTCCTTTAATGGGCCCTTTGCCGTCAATAGGTGCTGCCAACGTATCTACTACTCTGCCTAATAAGCCATCTCCTACTTTAACGGAAGCAATTTGACCTGTACGTTTTACAGTATCACCTTCTTTGATTCCTTTAGATTCACCTAAAAGCACCGCACCGACATTGTCTTCTTCTAGATTTAACACCAATGCATTCAACCCGTTTTCGAATTGAATCAATTCACCTGCTTGAGCTTTCGTTAATCCGTAGATGCGAGCTACCCCATCGCCCACAGTTAGTACAGTGCCAACTTCTTCTAATTGAGCATCCGTGCGTGACTGCGAAAGTTGTTCGCGGAGTATGGATGAAATTTCTTCTGGTCTGATCTCTGCCATAACGTATAATTCAAAATTTAAAATTCGATGTTAAAATTCTTTGATATAAGGGTTTTCGCTAAACTTAGTCTTCAGGGTTTTTAATTTTCTTTTAATCGATGCGTCAATTTGTTTGTCGCCCACATTGAGTACAAACCCCCCAATAAGATCCGCATCCACTTTTTGAACCAGGTCAATCTGATTTTTGCCACTAATTTTCTTCACCAAATTCTCCATCTCCAGCTTCATCTTCTCGTCCATGGTGAAAGTGGTTGCAACGGTTGCCTTTTGGATTCCTTTGTGAACGTTGTAAGCATTATGGAATTCAGCTGCAATAGCGGGCAAAAGTGGCTCGCGATTTTTCAGTGTCAGCATCCTAATGATGGAAAGCGTAAGTGGGTTTACTTTGCCTTTGAAGATGGCCTCAAGGATCGCTAGTTTCTTATCGTGCTTAATGATCGGACTTTTCAACATGTTGGTTAAGTCGCGGTTGGAAGCACAGGCACTGGCGAACAATTCCATGTCTGCCTTTACTTGCTCCAATGCGTTTTGTTCTTCTGCTAATCCTAGCAATGACTTGACATACCGCGATGCAACCCTCGACTCGGCCATGATTTAATTTAACTTTAGATCTTTGATAAATGTGTCGATCAATTCCTTCTGCTGCTTATCTTCTGACAGGTTCTTCTTGATCAATTTCTCAGAAATCGCGAGGGAAAACATAGCCACTTGTGCTTTTACATCTCGCAAAGCTGCTTGCTTTTCGGTATGGATAACAGCTTTCGCATCTTCGATGATTCGGTCTGCATTTTTACGGGCTGCCACCTGGGCCTCATCATGTAGGCGATTGGCCGCATCTTTTGCATCCTTTAGCATGCGATCCCTTTCTTCCCGCGCTTCTTTCAACAATTTTTCATTGTCTGACTTGAGAGAAGCCATTTCTATTTTCGCCTTTTCTGCAGAATCCAATGCATTTTGAATGGACTCCTCACGCTCTTTAAGCGATGCCAAAATAGGCTTCCAGGCAAATGCTTTTAATAAAAAGAATAAGCCCACAAAAATGATGAATTGCCAAACAATTAGGCCTGTTCCAGGTGATAATAAATCCATGTACTACGTGTTTAATGTTCTGAACTAGTTTTTTGTTTCTCTTCTGTAAAAATAGAAGAACTCGCCAGGCCCATTGCCAAAGCAAGTTCTTCTGGTTTTTCTTACGCCAACTTGTTAGCTATCAAAAGACAGATAACGAGTCCGAAGAGTGCAGCAACCTCTACAAGGGCAGCAATAACAAGCATCGCTCCTTGTATTTTACCTGAAGCTTCAGGTTGACGAGCAATTGCGTCCATTGCTGAACCACCGATACGACCTACACCGATACCTGCGCCAATTGCGACAAGACCAGCTCCAATACCTGCGCCCATTACGGCCATGCTAACATCAAGAATTAAAGAAAAAAACATAGTTTATAGATTTAAGTGAAACAAAAAATTCAAATCATTCCATCTCAATGATGGTCATCGGCTGTGGCCATGCCAATATACAATGCGGTAAACAAGGTAAATACATACGCCTGAATACCTGCCACTAACAATTCAATTAAGTTGATAAACATTACCGCGATAGATACACCCACGCCCACTACGTAGCTTTGAAAAATAAACGTTAGGCAAATCAAACTCAGCAACACTATGTGGCCAGCGGTGATGGCAACAAACAACCGAATGGTCAATGAAAATGGCTTTGTGAAAATGCCGATGATCTCCACGGGTAAAATGATAGGGCGAAGCACAAGAGGAACTCCAGGGGTCCAGAAAATGTGCGACCAATAATTTTTGTTGCCGCTAAAGTTAGTAATGATGAAGGTAAGCACGGCCAACACCAGTGTTACGGCAATATTTCCGGTTAGGTTACCTGATCCGGGAAGAAGACCCAATAAATTCCCGAAAAGGATAAAGAAAAATAGTGTTAGCAGATATGGCAAAAACTTTTCGTAGTGGTGTCCGATGTTCGGCTTCACAATTTCATCGCGTACGAAAACGATGATGGGCTCAATAAAAGACTGAAGGCCTTTAGGTGCCTTGCCCGTTCTGTTTTTTGCCGATTTGGCGACTGCCGTGAGAATCAAAAATAATAGAGTAGCATTAATCAACAACATAGCCACATTCTTTGTAATGGATAAATCAAAGACGGCCTTACCCGAATCTGCAAAAAGAATATGGTTGTGGTCTAATTTATAACCATTGTAGTCTACCGGATTATGATGTTCGTCAAAAAAGCGTGAAGATGAAAAAGCATCCAACCCTTTTTCGGAGGAATAAACAATGATTGGAAGAGGTAAAACAACATGATCAGTGAAATGCCATTGGTGGTCATCGATTACGTGGTGAAGAATCACTTCATTGGCGTCAAATTTCTTAGGTTCTTCACCAGGCTCATTGTCCGATGCCAGCAATGGGCGCCCCGAGAAGACAACAAAAAAGAGCGCAAAAAAGACGGTTTTTGATACTAAAAAAGGCTTTTTCATTGTCGGTAGAACAGAGGCTTTTAATTGGACTGCAAAACTATCAATTATACCTTCTGAAAAAAAACCTTTCAGGAAAAAATGAACAGAATCGGATCTAAATCAGTCTATTGAACATTATGCAAAGACCTGAGTTTGTCGGCTTTCCATGAAGTAATACCAACGACACCAAGTGTCATCAAGCCCCCAAAGATGACCGAGGGAACTACCCCCATGAGCCTAGCTGCCACGCCCGACTCAAATGAGCCAATTTCATTGGAAGAGCCAATAAATATACTGTTAACGGCAGAGACTCTCCCTTTCATATTTTCGGGAGTGAGGGTGTGAATGAGTGTGCTGCGAACGATGACACTGACGCAATCGAACATACCGCTCAAGATCAGCAGCGCCATGGATAGCCAGAAAAGTTTAGAAAGACCAAATCCAATCATGCACAATCCAAAACCAGCTACACACCACAGCAGAATTTTTCCAATATTTTTTTTAATGGGATTTCTGGTGAGATAGACGGCCATGATCACCGCACCGATACCTTGGGCAGAGCGTAGAAATCCTAGCCCTTCTTTGCCCACATTCAAAATCTCATCTGCAAAAATGGGAAGCAGCGCAACGGCACCACCAAATAAAACCGCGAAGAGATCTAGCGAAATAGCACTGAGTACAATCTGATTTTTGAAAACGAACCTGATTCCAGCTTTGATCTTATCAAAGATACCTTGCTCTTCACTAACTGGCGGTAACGCACGACTGGGAATCGTAATATAGCAAAGCAATCCTGCCAAAATCAACGCAACGTCTACTGTGTAAGCAGCTGTGATCCCAAAAAAGCCAAAAATAAGTCCGCCTATGATGGGGCCACCTACTGCCGCGCCCTCCCAAAGGGTGCTGTTCCAAACAATCGCGTTCTGATAGAGCGAACGATCAACCAATTGTGGCATGAATGAGAAATTAGCAGGTGACAAGAACCCGCGTGCAATGCCACTCAAGAAAATGACTGTGTAGATTGGAAGTGCCCCCTGGGCTAAGATAAATGCGCCCAGATCCATCGTAAAATAAAGGAGCGCCATCGAACACAACATGAGAGTTATCACGCACACTAAAATTATTTTTTTGCGCTGCACCACATCCGCCAAATGACCAGCGTACAAGGACACGGTAATCGCTGGAATGGCTTCAGCTAAGCCGATGAGCCCTAGTGAAAGTGGATCTCTTGTAATTTCATACACTTGCCAGCCGACCACAACAGCTTGTACCATAATAGCCAACGTGACAAACAGTCTGGCGAGGATAAAGAAACGAAAGTCGCGCACCAGTAATGCTGCATAGGGATTTTCAGAAGACGGGCTCATTGAAAAAATTGCGCGTTGATGGCCTCTACTGCTTTTTTCCTGCGACTTTCGCGCTCACCTGAAATTTCGACAAAGGGCACATTCGTTTTTGCCACTTCGTCTTGATAGATTTTCCAAAAATGTTCTCGTTTCTCCGGGTGTTCTCGTTGCGGATCATCTTCCCAAGGGAGGTCGATGTTGGTGAGCAAATACAAATCATATTTTCGACCGGCCATCTTATCCAATATCTCCTGGTCGCACGATCCATATTTGTGTTCACTCCACACTTTAACAACAATCAGATTGGTGTCGCAAATCATTATCTTGTTTGACTCCCTAAGCCATTCGTCTTCCATGCGGAGTTGCCCGTGTGCAATTTTAGTCAGGTCAGCCTGGGTGTACGGTTTCCCTAATTTTTCTAGATAAGCTCTCGCATATTCTTCCACGCAAGTGGTTTTGAAATGACTGGCCAGAAACGTTGAAAGATCCGTTTTGCCTGTGCATTCAGGGCCAATGACACATACCTTTTTGATGGTCGACTCGGTGGTTTGGGAAAACGACATATTCTTTTTTTTCCAAAATAGCTATTAAAACGGATATTCAGCGAGTCATACAACAATGCAACCAAGCTTGGTTACTGTGACAGAGTAAAATTTATTTATCTTTCGAGTTGAAATAACCTCTAGTGGAACGAAGAAAAGCTCTTAAACAGTTAGGACTGGGATTGTCAGGAGGCATTTTATTGCCAAGTTATCTCATGTCGTGCAGTAAGGATGACCTAGGACCGGAAGTCCCCTATGACGGAAATGTGATCGTGATCGGAGCAGGCGCGGCCGGGCTGTATGCTGCCGACATTTTACGTGTGAAGGGCATCAAGGTGACAATCTTGGAAGCTTCCAGTCAGCCTGGCGGAAGAATTCGTTCGTTGCGCAATCAAACCGATGCGCAGTATCAATCTTTCAATACTGCTTCTCAGGCCGATTTTCCAATTGAACTGGGAGGTGAAGTCGTTTACGGATCAAATTCATCATGGGGAAAGCTCATCAGCGATCTAAGTTTGCCAAACGTGGAGGTAGACCCAACCGCGCCCCGTTACATTTTAGATAATCAGGCAAAAACGGGTGCGGATTGGAAAAGTGATAGCGACTGGAATGCGGTTCAGAATTTTGTAAATGGGTTGCCGAATTTTACTGGCGGAAACACCGTTCAAACAGCTGCCGCTGTATCCACGCGGGCACAGGCGTTACTCAATTCACAGACCGGCAATTTTTACGGCACAACCAGCGATCGTATCGGTGCGCGTGGTCTCGCTGAATCGTTGAAGCTATCCAAGCGCGATACTAAACAACTGATGACGCGCGCGAATCCGTGGCAGGATATTATTATTTCCCGTTTCAGTGAGGTGATTCCAAGTATAGTTTTGAATACGGTAGTGAAGAAAATTGATTGGAGCTCTACACTAATCACCATTACAGACAGCAACGGAAAAGAATATACCGCAACAAAAGTGATCGTAACAGTTCCATTGTCTATTTTAAAAAACGGAGACATTACCTTTACCCCGGGCTTGGATGCCACGAAAACCAGTGCGCTGGCAAAATTCAAGATGGATGCCGCAATGCGGATTGTATTGGATTTTAAGACCAATTTTTGGGGTTTAGATTCCAGCTATATCTGGGGAGGTTCAACGGTGCCACAGTATTTTAATTCGGGAGTCGGCAGGAGCAAATTTTTTCGCTCAATGGCACTTACCATTTATGGACAAAGGGCCGAGCAGCTGTCGGCCTTATCTGATTACAATAAAGTGTTGACAATACTGGCCGAGTTAGATGCGGTTTATCAGGGTCAAGCAACGCGATTTATCAGGCGCGATCTGGATAACCCAAATGATAGCACCAACTTATTATATTTAGTAAAAGATTGGACAAAAGACGAATATATCAAAGGTGGATTTTCATATCCGTTGGTTGGTACCACCAATGCAGACCGAAAGGACTTGTCGTTACCCCTGGCTGATAAATTATATTTTGCGGGTGAAGCCACCGATGTGGACGGTGATTCTGGCACTGTCAGTGGTGCACTAAATTCAGCCGCGCGCGTGGTGGAGGAAATTGTTAAATCGATTCGTGGAATTTAAGGCTGGACGTTCTAGTTGCCCTCATTAAAATTCAAGTTTCGCACACCAGCAGCCCAATAAATGGTTGCCTTCATTTTTTCGTACTCCGACTTCAACTTAAGCAGTTTTGATTGTGCTTGGATCAACTTCTCTTGTTGAATGTTGATTTTGAATAAATCACTTTCGCCATTCGACAGATTAAATAATTCTGCCTTTAGCAATCGATCATAGTTAGCAGCCACCGATGTTTGTTGAACCAGAATACCATTTGTATTTACGATTTGGTTGAACACCGCATTTACCTGGTTGATGATTTCGCGCTCGGCTTGTGTTTTTTCGTATTGCGTACTTTGAATCTTGATTTTTGTTTGAGCTAGTTTTGCCCGTTCTTTTCTGATCAGTATAGGCATTGAAAAATCCAAACCGAATTTATAGTCGTTCCCGAAACGAAAAGATTGAAAATCGCCACCCGGTCTTAGCGGTTGATTGATAAAGTTATAGTTCAGGTCGAGCCGAGGTTTCAAGTATTCTAACGCCAGTTTTCGATCTACATCCAATTGATCGAGTTTAACTGTCAATTTTACTAGCTCGGGGTGATTTTGTTTGGCTTGCAAAGTCAGGTCTTGCAAGGTTTCCAGCGACAAAAGCTGTCCATCGTTTTGGACTAACACGGGTGCAATATCAGGCGATAGCTGAACGGGATAGCCGGCATTGTCCCACAAGTAGTTTGATGTTTTAATGGTTGTGTTTAAAAATTCCAAATAAGCCTCTTGTCTTTCTACCAGGCGTTGTTGGTAAGTAATTTTTGCCTGAACGGTGTCAATGGCAGAGGCCTCACCCAAACTCGCATCAAGGTTCACCAGCCGGAATATTTCTTGGGCAATCAACGCGTTCCGATCTAATAAACGATAATTATAGTAAGCAAAATACCACTGCCAATAATCTTTGGCGGCTTCCAATAGAATTTTATTAATCAGCTTGATTTGTTCAGCCTCAGCCATCTGGGTAAATAGCTTGGCTTGTTTTAACGCAGCTCTTCGATCGTCTGTAAACAAACCTCGACCGAGTGGCAACGATATGCCGGTAGTGAATTGGCTGTTATCCGATGAGCCTCCTACTATATTTTCAGGATCAATAAACAACCCTGTGTTTTGTTCGTAGCCAATCTTTGGGTCAATGGGAAACCAGGTTGGAATAGTACATGATGTATTAACTTTATTGTAGTAGTCCTTATTTTCGAATTCTTTCACATTTACTTGCGCCTGCAATTTAGGATCAAAGGCACCTCGCGCCATACGTATTTCCTGCTTGGCCACCTCGTTTAGCAATCGCGTTTGCTTCACAATCGGATGAAACTCGAGCATGGAAGCATACATGTTTTCTAGCGAGAAGGCCTTGATCGAATCCGGCAAAATGAAAATAGAGTCCATTGCCGTTTGCGCTTGCGAGCAAGCAAATGTGCCAAGCCAGAAAAGAAGAAGAAGTACTTTTCTCATGCTACGACTCTTCATCTTTTGACTCTTTCTTTTTGTTTGGCTCTTCCATTTCAGGCTCGGCATATAGACTTGGAGGGAAACCGTTAAGTTGTCGCCATAATTCGTACCACACGCTGACGTCATCGAGCATTACCCAGCCCTTGATGCCAGACCCCACACGGATTTGTTTAGGCCATGCAGTATCTTTTAGATCAGGGATAACCAATATTCTAAACTCACCGGGTTTGGTATTCACATAGTCAATAACTTCTACTGTACCCCCGAACGTACCGACAGAAATGCTAGGCCATCCACTGAATTGCAGCGCAGGGAATCCATCGAACTCTATCCGCACTCGTCTGCCCTTGCTAATCAGAGGAACATCCATCGCTTTTACGTGCATTTCAACAGCTACGTCTGTGGACTGCGGCATAATCGTGCAAACGGGATCTCCTTCTTTGATGGTTTCTCCAATGCCGGCTTGGGTGGCTTTCACCACAAAGCCAGCTTGTGGAGCTAGAATAAAATATTGCTGTGCGCGGATTTGCATGTTGGATAGTTCATTGCGCATTTTGGCAATGTCGGCTTGCGTGTCGAACTGTTCAGCAAGGGTATTATTCAGATCTGATTCTGCTTTGTTAATTTTGTCCAAATATTCAGCCTGTACACGTTCGATTTCAATTTCGGCATTGACAAAGTCCGCCTCGCTACTTTGGTATTTGTATTCTATATCCTGAAATTTTGTTAATGGGATGTTGCCAGCCTCAAATAATTTTTGATTACGCTCATATTGGTTTTTGAAGTTGTTGAAGCGCACGCGTTCCGCCTCCAATTTTGCTTTCGCCTGATCTCTTTTGTTGCGTAGGCCGTCTTCGAGCGCATTAACTTGCCGTTGCAGTGCTTTTGCTTTTTGCTCTTTTGAAATCAAACTTCGTTCTTTAGCTGTGATCACTTGCTGTAAACGAAAGAGCATTTGTGGGTCGAAGTATTTTTCCTTTACCTCGCTGATAATGGCAATGGTATCTAGTCGATTTACGAATTGCCCTTCTTTTATTTTCCAAACTTGAATTCTTCCTGCAATGGTTGTCTCAATAGTTTGTGGCCTATTGCTAGGCGAGAGAGCAGTTACCTTACCACTGCCGCGAATATTTTGCTGCCACGGCAAGAATAAGATCACGAAAAACAAAGCAAAAATTCCTAAAATCCACTTGGCTAAAATCTTTCCCGCCATGGGTGTATCTAGCGAGCGCAGCGCATACAGTTTCTCCTGCGGCATTTCTTTTTGAACTGAGTTCTTTGATATGTTTAGCATATCGATTAGTGGATTATTCCGTTAAGGTCATTATTTTCTAGCAGTTGTTCCATTGTGCCACTTGCTTTTACCACGCCCTGCTCGAGCACAATAACTCGCTCACATGCACTCATTACAAGCGGATCGTTCGATACAAAAATCATGGTTCGTTTGGTATCCGTGTGGTTTAACATGGCGAGTAATTCCATTTTTTCTTTTTTAGAGAGCGCTTGGAAGAAATCATTCAGAATCAAAAGCCGGGGCTTTTCCGCGAGGCACCTTGCCAAAATGAGCTTGTAGCAAAACGAGCCTGAGAGACCAATCCCTCCGCTTAATACGTGTGAGTTCAAGCCATCGGGCATGGCATTAACCGTATCCAGAATACCGACCTGCTCCATGGCATCCAGTGCATCTTGCACCGTTTCGCTCGGTTTTCCCACGGTGATATTCTCAAGGATAGTCCCATCGAAAAGATCTTCTCTCGAGATGTTTTTTGCTACGTAATCACGTAGATAAGTGAGGTCAAGATCGCGAAGTGAATAGTTGTTTATCGTGGCCACTCCTTCATAATCGCTATATAGCCCCGCGATGATATTGACCAAAGTCGCTTTGCCGGATCCGCCAAAGCCTGTTAGGCAAACTTTCTCACCCGGGCTTATTTCAAAATTAACTCCTCGTAAGGCATATTCGCTGGAACCCCGGTGTTTGTATTTTAGATTTTTTACCCGAACCGATAAGCCTTGGTCTCTGATCTTCGGAAAATCAAAACCACCAGAGCGCTCAATGGGCAGGTCGGTTACATGCGCTACTTTATCTACAGCGGTGAGCATGTCATACACCACATCCATGTACATGATGATTTTCTCAACGGCATTCAAAATCAAAATAATCACAATCTCGGAAGCTACAAGTTGCCCCAAAGTAATTTGGCGATCCACCACAAGCAAGGTACCCATGATCAACAGGCCACCGATAATCAATGCTTTGAAAATCACAATGGCCGAATACTGGGTGATCAAAACCTGAAAATGAATTTTCCTGTTTTTTAAATAGCTGTTTACACTAGCATCTGTTCTGCGAAGTGGCAAATCTGTGTTGCCGGCCAATTTGAAAGAATGGATTGCTCGTGCCAACTCTTCGAGCCATTGTGCGACTTTGTATTTGTATTTCGATTCTTGAATAGATGAATTGAGCCCGCGTGGCCCCGTGTAATAGAATATCAAAACCAACGTAGCTAACAAGACCAATCCAAAAAAGACGAAGAAGGGATGGTATAGTGAAATGAGCAGTAACCCAAACAAGATTTGAATAACGGCTGACGACAGGTCGATCAATATCTTGGGTAATCCTTTCTGGATCGTCATCACATCAAAAAAGCGATTGATCAATTCGGGCGCATAGTTTTTCTTTAGTTCCTCTAGGCGAATCCGCGGTATGCGAAAGGCAAATTCAAAAGCTGCTTTTGTAAAAATCCTTCTTTGCAGAAATTCAACCAGGCTGATTTGAATCATCTGGAGTACGCCACTGAGCAACACCCCTACAATGACGAGGCCGATCATTAAATACACAGAGCTAAAAATCACCCCTCCGGAAATCAACTCAACGGTTGTTTGAATGCCCAGTGGAACAATCAAACTGATCAAGCCCACCACGATCGCATAAAAAAGGATATAGAAAATTTCTTTTTTTTCTGTTTTCAGCAATTGAAATAGCCTGCGAACCGGGCTGGGGGTTTCGCCTTCGTCACCTTCAATACTTAACGGGCTTTCGTATGAATAGATAGCAAAAAAGGTAATCTCGCCATTTTCATTCTTGAGCAGCAATGAGGGGTCAAAAGGATCTGACTGGGTACTTTTGGATTTTATGCCAATCAGTTTTGGCTTGCCTTTTTCGGGTACGATCAGCCCGGGATAAAGTGCCCCCTCACTTCGAAGAAAAGTAAGGACGGGTGACGTTTGTTCGTTAAAAAATTCAAGGAATGTTTTTTCATCCAATTGATTTTCCATGAACATAACACGAATTTGATTGCCCGCTTCTACCAAATCTCTTTTGAACTCTATAAACTCATCTTCGGCATAGGATCGTTGGTTCGCTTCTACATGCTGAATGCTTTCCACAGGGAAATTGTGTTTCATGGCGAGCGCCACTTCGCGCAAGCAACGAGTAATTTGATGGTTATTAAGCATATTTGTTGTCACCGTTTATGGAGCAGAATACTACGTTTTCCAAAAAACTATAAAGTCGGTTGTAGCGATTTTCGTTGGGTTCAAGACTTGTTAGGGAAGGTAAGTGAGAGGCAAAGAAAAGTTGTTGATTGGCCGTAATGAGAACGGTGCTTACCAACGATTCGGCAAATAGGTAGTTTGGATTAATCTCTTTGACCAACGAGACTATTTTGGCACAGACACTTTTAAACCCACCAAACAATCCTTCTTTATTGTGGTCATCGACTCCCTTTGTCAGATACGTTTTGTCCAACTCAGCAATCACAATTCGATGAAGCGCTTCTTCGTTCACAAATTCGAAGGTAGGATCATATTTTTTTTCTTCTGCTAAAACTCGTAAACAAGTTTTTAACTTTTCATTTGGATCAACGACAGCACTTGTAAATATTTCCATTCGATATTCCATCCAATTCCAGTACCAGGCGATCAAATAGACCAAGAGCCTATGTTTGTTTTCAAAATACCGATAAATGGATGCTTCCGTAGAGTCGATTTCTTCTGCTAATTTCTTGAACGTAAATTGTTCGAAACCCAACCGGTCTATTAAGAGCACACTACTATGGATTATCTTTTGACCTAATTGGGTGTGCTGTGGGTCTCGTAAGTAAAGATGGTCGTTCAGTTTGAAAGCAAGTGTCGGCATTTTGATACGGATATAAACAAATATAATAGTATTACTATCATTAATCGAAAAACCGCCTTAAAAGGTTTCGATTGGGTTCTATTATTTTGTTACGGGTATGAGTTATAGAAGAGTCTCCTTTGCCAGAATCCAGCAACCCATGGCAAGAGTAAACCACCCAAAAGCCTTTTTTAGCTTGATTCCCGGTATTTTTCGGGAAAGGACATTGCCAATATGTACGCCCACAATAGCTATTGCAGTGAGGGTTAGTAAGAACGTCCAGTCCATAGAGCTATTGAGCACATCTCCCAAAAAGCCCGTTAGCGAGTTGATGGCGATAATAAACAAGGAGGTGCCAGCTGCTGTTTTCATTGGTAAGCCTGTTAGAAGAACCAAAGCTGGGATAATCAGAAAGCCACCGCCTGCCCCCACGAGCCCAGTCAAAAAGCCAATCAATATACCCTCGACAATAATGAGCAAAGTTTGGTATTTTTTCCTCCGCGGTTGAATATCGCGCCTTCCTCGAATCATCGGAATAGAGGCTAAGACCATTAGAATCGCAAACAGACCCAGTAACAAAAATCTTTTCGTAAACGCAAATTCCCCGATTTGAAAAAGAAGATCGGGAATAGCCGGAACAATAAATTTCCGGGTGATGAAAATGGTAATGATAGACGGGATACCAAAAAGAAAGCCCGTCTTAATATTAACCAGGTGGTCTCGGTATTTTGGAATGGCACCCGCAAAGCTGGTCGTGCCCACAATAAACAGTGAATAGCCAGATGCGGTTACTGCATCCAAATGAAAAAGATAAACCAAAATTGGAATTGAAAGGATAGAGCCACCACCACCCAACAGACCTAACAGTAAGCCAATAAAGATCGCGGAAAAATAGCCGAGGTATTCCAAATCAATTTTCAGCAAGCTAAAAAATTGTGCCTGTTGGATTGTACCGTCTGCAAAATTTATTCGCCTAGTTCACGGATTTCAAAGTCTTTTCCCCGACCAAACTTGAGCAGATCTTTGATGGTGTAGCGTTCCAACGTGTGTAGGTCTTTTACTTTGAAGTCTCCGTTGGTCAAGATATTTTCAATCTGAAACTCATAACGATCACCAAAGTTGATAAGAAAATACTTTTTGCCAGTGCGCAGCGCGCCAAAAGATAGACCGGACATTTATACCTTATTTCAGTCTTGCCAGATCGAGTTCAAAACCCGGAAGCAAAGGTTCTCCACTCAGTTTTTTGTCAAATCCAGTAACTTCAATTATTGCTCCATCCGATTGATAAACATATGATTTTTGCTGGATGGGATCTATAAGCCAAGCCAATTGACAACCATTTTCCACCCATTTTTCCATTTTAGATTTTAGCTGGATTAGCGAATCAGATTTAGAACGGAGTTCGATTACAAAATCCGGACAAATAGGAGCAAATTTTTCCTGATCTTCTAATCTCAATTCATCCCACTTTGTTTTTCTTACCCAAGAGACATCCGGTGATCGCATGGATTTATCAGACAACCGAAAGCCAGTTGCCGAATCGAAGCCGTAGCCTAGTTGTCCGTTCATTTCAGCCCATTGAAAAAAGATGCCTGAGATCCTGAAATTCAGATTCCCTGTTATTCCGCCCGATGGTGACATAATTATTAGTTGGCCTAGTTCATCTCGTTCAATTCTTAACTCTTTGTTGGCTGCACAAAATGCAAACAACTCATCATCCGTCATTGGGTATTCGATCGGAATGTTCAGTGTGACATGCTCCATATAATCAAAATTATGAAAAAATTAGAGATCTTCTTCCCGCTCCAACATTAAGATCGATGCCTGAGGTACAATGAAATACTTTTCGTTTTCATACATTACTTCGATAGCACCTTTCTGGAGGAAGATTGCTAGATCGCCTTCTTGCGCCTGAAGGGGCAAGTACTTTATCTGTTCATCTTTCCCTTTCCAAAGGTCGTCTTCATCGGCTGGCATGGGCAGCGGATAGCCAGGTCCTACTTTTATAATATATCCTTTTTGAATTTTTTCTTTTTCTTGAACACCCGGTGGGAGATAAAGACCGCTTTCTGTTTTCTCAGATTCTTTTGCCGGGCGAATGAGCACGCGGTCGCCCACCACAATTAATTTTTTCAGCTTGTTATCTGGGGTAATCTTCATATTGCTATTCAACCAAATCGGAATTGTCATCTGCTCTCTCGACCAAACGCTGGTCAATAGTTTTTGTGGGCTTTAGTCCCAATAGCCTTATTTTCTCAACGCTGCTAACTAAATTTCCTTTGCCGGTAGAGAGTTTATTCATGGCACCCTCGTAAGAAGATTGAGTTCGCTTCAATTGATTGCCCATTTCGATAAGATCTTCTGTAAAGCCCCTAAACTTTTCATAGAGCGCTGTGGCTTGCCTTGCAATTTCAACTGTATTTCTATTTTGAAATTCTTGCTTCCAAATACTGGATATCGTTCGCAAAGTGGCGATCAGCGTTGAAGGACTTACGATGACTATATTTTTTTCAAAAGCATCATTGAAGATTTCAACATCATACCTTACAGAAGCGCTAAACGCGGGTTCTATAGGCACGAAAAGCAGGATAAAGTCTAAACTTGCAGCGCTATAGAGGGTTTGGTAGTTTTTTTCACTGAGTCCTTTGATGTGTTGACGAAGGGAAACAATATGCTGCTTCAACTGAATGGAACGTTCGGTTTCATCATCTGCGCTCATAAATCGCTCATAGGCAACCAAGCTTACCTTCGAGTCAATAATTAGATTTTTGTTGTCCGGCAATTTAATCACCACATCGGGCTGCAATCGCTTCCCATCCTCTGAAGTAAGCGATTCCTGGATAAAATATTCACGCCCCTTCACTAACCCTGATTTTTCTAATATACTTTCCAGAATATATTCACCCCAATTGCCCTGGGCTTTTGAATCTCCTTTTAATGCCCGGGTCAAATTGCTTGCTTCCTTGGTAATTTGCTGATTTAACTCTTTCAGATTGGTAAGCTGTTCGCGTAACGCAGAATGATTCTTGATACTTTCGGTATTAGTTAGTTCAACCTTCTTTTCGAAGTCAGTGATTTTCTCACGCAAGGGGTTGAGGATTTCCCCAAGGTTGATTTTGTTTTGATCGGCAAATTTTTTCCCTTTTTCGTCAAATATTTTATTGGCCAGATTTTCAAATTGGGTGGTGAATTTCTCTTGCAGGCCTTCCATCTCTTTTTGCTGCTCGGCCAACTTCAGTTGAAGATTTTTGTAATCTGCTTCTGTTCGGGAAAAAACGGTAGAAAGTTCAAGTACTTTACTTCGTTCAACTGAAGCGATTCTTTTTTCTTCATCCAGTTGACTGACTAAGCCCAGGCTCTTTTCCTGTTCTACCAACAATCGCGTTCGTACATCTTGTAAAACTGATGATTGTGCGGATTTATTCAGCAACCAACCGATTAATCCGCCAATAGCTAGCCCTGTTATTCCCACTATTATTTCCATGCGGTGTAAATTTATATTATTTCAATCAGCAAATCACCTTGTGCCTTGGCTAGGCTTTTATCCAGATGAAATATCGGACTGATTTAAGTACCTTTGTCATTCATTGAACGTGTAACAGTATGATCGACACCATCACATCCAGCCAGGAAGCCATTGCCCTCGAAGATAAATACGGAGCGCATAATTATCATCCTCTTCCGGTCGTCTTATGCAAAGGTGAGGGTGTTTTTTTATGGGACGTGGAGGGGAAACGCTATTTTGATTTTTTATCTGCCTATAGTGCTGTTAATCAAGGGCACTGTCACCCAAGAATCATTGATTCACTGATTGCACAGGCAAAAGAGTTAACGCTCACCTCGCGCGCTTTTTACAACGACAAACTGGGCGTAGCCGAAAAATATGTGTGTGAAACATTTGGGTACGACAAAGCTCTGTTCATGAACAGTGGTGCGGAAGCCAACGAGACGGCCATTAAGCTTGCGCGCAAGTGGGGTTACACCAAGAAAGGTATTCCTGAAAATCAAGCAGTTATTGTTGGCGTGAAAAAGAACTTTCACGGACGCACAACCACCATTATTTCTGCATCTACCGACAATGCAGCCCGAAAAGGCTTTGGTCCTTTTATGCCAGGGTTTGAAATTGTCGACTATGACAACATTGCTGCTCTCGAAACAACCTTAGCGAACCCAAACGTATGCGGCTTATGGATTGAACCCATTCAGGGTGAAGCAGGTGTGTATGTGCCTCAAGACGGATACCTGAAAGCGGCAGAAGCACTTTGCAAAAAGCACCGTGTGCTTTTGATGATGGATGAAATTCAAACGGGCATTGCGAGAACAGGCAAAATGCTGGCATCAGATCATGAGGGAGTTCGCCCGGATGTTTTGATACTAGGAAAAGCACTTTCGGGAGGAGTATTTCCCATATCGCTGGTATTAGCGGATGATGAGATCATGCTAGTGATAAAGCCGGGTGAACATGGTTCTACCTTTGGGGGGAATCCATTAGCGTCTGTAGTGGTAGTGGCCGCTTTGCAAGTGATTAAGGATGAAAAGCTGGCTGAAAATGCAGAACGTTTAGGAATCGTTTTCCGAAATAGAATGAATGCCTTCGTGAAAAAATCAAAGATGATCAAATTGGTGCGCGGAAAAGGTTTGCTAAATGCGATCGTTATTAACGACACACCTGAAAGCGACACCGCTTGGAATATTTGTCTAAAGTTTGCTGAGAATGGTTTGCTGGCCAAGCCAACCCATGGTAACATTATTCGACTAGCTCCGCCTTTAGTGATCACTGAAGAGCAGATTCATGAATGTTGTGATATTATTGAAAAGTGTGTAGGAGTTTAACAGTGGTTCCTACTGAATGAATTGAATATTTCTCTTGAGCCCGTTCAACTTTGTTCTTTGTACGGCAGATTTTTGAAATAGTCTATCAAAAACATCTTCTGTAATTTCCCGCCAGTCGGATACGGTCATTTTTTCTAAATCAGGGTGGGGCTGGAATTTTTTCTCTTGGTGAGGTTCAGCAAATCGATTCCATGGGCATACATCCTGGCAGATATCGCAGCCAAATATCCAATTCTCGAATTTGCCTTTTACTTCTGTAGGTATTTCTTCTTTCAACTCGATGGTGAAATAGGAAATGCACTTGCTCCCATCAACTACGTAAGGTGCTGGGATAGCATCGGTAGGGCAGGCATCGATGCACGCGGTGCAGGTACCGCAGTAGTCTTTAATGGGTCCATCATATTCTAAATCCAAATCAATAATCAGTTCGGCCAAAAAAAAGAAACTGCCCATCTCTCGATTAAGTAGCAACGAGTTTTTACCAATCCAACCTAGGCCTGATTTTTTTGCCCACGCTCTTTCGTGGACAGGCGCAGAATCAACAAACGCGCGACCCTCCATCTTACCCACTTCTTCTTGAATCAGTTCCAGAAATGTTTTGAGTTTTTCTTTTATTACGAAGTGATAATCTTCGCCATAAGCATATTTGGCTATTTTCAACTTGCTCTCTGAAGGTTGTGTGGAGGGCAGTTGATCTTTCGAAGCTTCAGCGAAGGAGGATAAATCTTTTTCTGGATAGTAATTGTACAGTAAACTGATCACAGACTTCGCCCCTGGCACAAGTAGTCGTGGATCTAGTCGTTTGTCGAAATGATTTTCGAGGTAACTCATCTTTCCCTGGTAACCGCGTTTCAACCACTCCTCCAGGCGAGGCGCTTCTTCTTCCAGAAATTCTGCTTTCGATATCCCGCAAAAGCTGAACCCCAGTTGAGAGGCAAGGGATTTAATAAGCTTTGTGTTTTGTTCGACACCCCCCTCTCCCCCCTTCAAGGGGGGAAACAGGGTGTTTAATGGAGTTTCGGAAATTTCAGAACTAGTTTTCCTGTTTTTTCTAGTGACATCAAATACCGTTGGGTTAACTATTTCCTTATTTTGTTCCGAGTCCCCCCTGGAAGGGGGGATAAGGGGGGTGTTATTTTCCTCTATCCATCTTTTAATTTCTCCCAACACTGTTTCAATCTTTTGCTTCACATCTAAATCATCAAATCGTAAGAATCGAATACCCAAGGCTTCGAGTTTTTTTTGACGTGATTTATCATAGCTAATTTTGTGGTCATGGCTGCTTCCGTCTATTTCAATGGCAAGCATTAAGTCATAACAAAAGAAATCTACAATGAAATTATCAATTGGCTTTTGCCGGTGGAAATCAAAGCCAAGCATTCTGCCGGTTTTTAACTCGTCCCACAATAAGATTTCTGATAACGTACTATTGTTGCGAAGTTCACGGGCAAGAGTAGTGAGCTTTGGATTATAATAGATCCTACGTTTCATCAATCAAACAATCCCGGTCGCTTAGAAACAGGCACCACGATTTTCAAATGCTTGTAGGCAAGCTCGGTAGCCTCGCGTCCACGTGAAGTGCGTTTAATATAGCCTTCTTGAATTAAGAAGGGTTCATACATTTCCTCAATAGTTTCTGCTTCTTCGCCCACTGCTGTCGCAATGGTAGAAAGTCCTACAGGTCCACCTTTAAATTTGTCGATGATGGTTGTGAGGATACGGTTGTCCATATCGTCTAACCCATTTTCATCAACATCCAATGCTTTTAAGGCAAGCTGTGCGATAGGCTTAGTAATCGTGCCATCTCCTTTTATTTGTGCAAAATCCCGGGTGCGTCTCAATAAGTTATTGGCAATGCGTGGCGTGCCTCTGCTTCGTCTGGCAATTTCAAAAGCGGCATCATCTACAATAGGCGCGGCCAGTATATCAGCAGAGCGTTTTACAATTTTGGTGAGTAAGGTTGAATCATAATACTCCAGCCTGGCATTGATACCAAATCGTGCACGTAGAGGAGATGTTAACAAACCTGCACGGGTAGTTGCTCCTATTAGAGTAAAGGGATTTAAACTTATTTGTACAGAGCGTGCATTAGGTCCGCTGTCCAACATAATGTCGATGCGGAAGTCTTCCATGGCCGAATAGAGATATTCTTCGACAATTGGATTGAGCCGATGAATCTCATCGATGAAGAGGACATCGTTTGTTTCAAGGTTGGTGAGCAGCCCCGCCAAGTCTCCGGGTTTGTCGAGTACGGGACCGGATGTAATCTTTATATTAGACCCAAGTTCATTTGCAATGATGAATGAGAGAGTCGTCTTGCCAAGCCCGGGAGGGCCATGCAAAAGCACATGGTCAAGCGATTCGCTTCGTTGCTTCGCGGCTTGCACAAAAACCTTTACATTATCAACTACTTTCTGCTGACCCGTAAAATCAATGAAGGATAGCGGCCGCAATGCCTTCTCAACTTCTTTCTCTCCGGCCTCTAATCCTTCGCCATCTGCCTTTAAATAATCTTCACGCATGGTCAAAATTCAAGATTTAATAGTCAAGATTCAAGTGAAGTGGACATTCTTCTGCTAATTTTGATTTTTCATTTAGCATGATATGGATAATCGTTGGAAAAATGCGCTCTATTCGTTGCTTTTGATTGTGGCGTTGATCTCTGTGTGGAAATGGCGCGATCTAAACAAACCAAAGAATGGAACAGCCATTATGGAACCCTTGAAAATTGAGGGAGAAACAATGGGCACCACCTATCATATCACCTATTTTGATAAGACGAACAGGAACTTTAAGGCTTCCATCGATTCACTTTTGGTGCTGGTGAACAAGTCGATTAATAATTACGATCCCGAATCTGATGTTTCTCGCTTTAATAGGAATAAGACTTCTTTTGTTTATTCCTTACCTTACTTTTTACCGGCTGCAAAGAAGGCTCTTGAAGTTGCCCAAGAGTCGGGGGGAGCATTTGATCCCACGGTTATGCCATTGGTGTATGCCTGGGGTTTTGGATCTAGAAAGGATAAACCGCTTCCCACCAATGGACAGATTGATTCTATAAAATCGTTTGTTGGTTTTGATAAAATCAATTTTAATTCAGATAGTATTTGGAAGACAAATCCTAAGACTCAATTAGATTTCGGAGGCATAGGCCAAGGGTATGGCGCAGATGTGATGACCGATTTTTTGAAAGCGAAGGGAATTAAAAATATGCTGGTGGAGTTAGGCGGAGAAGGCATGGCATGTGGTGTCAATTTAAAGTCCGGTGAACCCTGGGAGCTAGGCATATTAGATCCTAATTCGAAGCGGGATAGCCTGTTTTTTACCGCCTACGTCAAATTAACTGATAGGTCGTTCACCACATCAGGCAATTATTTTAACTATCGGATTATAGACGGCAAAAAGTATTCACACACGATCGATCCACAAACCGGCTATCAGGCGGAGCGGGCTATTCTTAGCTCATCGGTGTTTGCTGCAGACGCACGCACAGCTGATGCATGGGCTACCGCCTTTATGGTGATGGGGCATGAGAAGGCAATCGAGTTGTTGAAACAGCACCCTGAATTGGATGCTTTTTTTGTATACACTTCAACGGCTGGCAATATTGAAACCTATCATACTCAGGGTTTAAAGGATCTTATTGAGATAAAGCGGCCGGGGAAGTAACTTGTAAGATCGTATCTTTGCAAAACGTCTAAAACCATTTTGAAAATCTTCTTGGGGAACGTTGTGTCTATGCAAGTGTCATGATCATATCCTTATTGATTCTTTTTTTTGTTGCTCTGATTGCCGGAGGCATCGCTTTCTATATACCCAAGATCAACACGGGCACGTACAAACTTTGGCTTGTCTTTGCTGGGGCATATCTTTTTTCTATTACACTCGTTCACATTTTCCCTGAGCTATTTTCACACGGCAGCAATGCTGGCTATATTGGAATTTTCATTTTAATAGGATTTTTTCTTCAACAAGGCCTGGAGTTCTTGTCGAGTGGCGTTGAGCACGGACATATTCATGTACACGAAAACAGCCACCAACACCGGGAGTCTTCCGCTATCTTAGTTTTGTTTGCCTTGTGTATCCATGCTTTCTTAGAAGGTGGGCTGCTAGCACATCCACGCACGGTTACACACCATCATGACTCTAATACGTTGTTATGGGGAATCGAGCGTTACTTTTTTTGTTCGTTTTTTCAATGGCCTCTCCGTTAGGCCTTTTTCTTTCCAATTATTTGCTAGCTAATGAGTGGATGTCCTCTCAGGCTTTTACTTTCTTCTTTGCCGTAGTAAGCGGTAACTTTTTGCACATCTCTACAACCATTGTTTTTGAAAGCAGTGCCGACCATAAGTTCAATGCCAAGAAGATGGGTGTGGCAATTCTTGCTGCAGCCGTGGCGGTAGGAACAGAATTATTTGCTTAGTTCAGTTTTTAAAATCTTTGAAAATAGAAAACACCATTTTAGTGAGTTGCTCAGTAAATTATTGCGGAGCTTTTCTAAAAATAACATTGTTTAAAAATGCTATATTTATATAAAGTGTCAATGAATGCGCGGCTAAAGGAAATGATCCGATCCTGTTTTAAAAACAGGTTAGCCGAGAGTCTCTTAGTCTTTTTATATCGAAAGAAGAGGAAGTTTAGATCCTGGGTAGCCCGTGAAGCTGCTTACCAGGAAAGGACCCTTAGATTTGCCGAACGCGATGGCGTTTTATACAAGCTAGATATCTCCGATGTCATCGGCCACTCGCTCTTTTTCTTTAACCACTATTTTGCGCCTCTGGAAGTATTTGATATGCTAAAGGAAGATTCTATTGTTATTGACATTGGGGCAAATATTGGTACCGTGGCGCTACGAGCCGCAAAAATTTGTAAGAATGGTCATGTGTATGCTTTTGAGCCTGATCCCCTGCACCACGATTCATTAAAAGTGAATCGTGGTCTCAATCAATTTACAAACGTTACTATTATTCCAAAGGCGCTTGGCAGTAAACCGGGACAGGCAGTTCTCTCTAAATTGGAGCAGCGCAACGCGGGGATGAATCGCATTTTACCTGCCGAAGAAGCCGCTCAATATAATTCAACCCATATCAATGTTGCTACCCTGGATGATGAAATGTCCTCAATTAATCCAACGCGAATTGATCTGATCAAAATTGATGTGGAGGGCTACGAGTTTCACGTGTTGATGGGAGCACAAAAAACGATCGCACGATATAGACCAATTTTGGTCATCGAGGTGATTGACACCAATCTACGGATACATCAGCTTAGCTCCACAGACGTGATCGATCTTCTGCAAAACTGGGGTTACGAAATATTAGATCTTAAAACTCACCAACCCATTGTGGCTGGTGAAAAAATTGAGACGGACATTCTTTGTACTCCACAAAAAACACATTGATGGAATTGACTCACCGTGCCTGGGATCAATCGTCTCCGCCTCGCAAGGTGTTGTTCATCCGTTTTCAGGCATTGGGTGATGTGGTGATCACACTTCCCTATATCCGCGATTTCTCAAAGAAACATCCCACTACTAAAATTGATTTTCTCACGCTTGAAGAAAACAAAACAATTCCTGAGAGTCTTCTTTTTTTTAATCGTGTTTTTTCAATTGGAGGCGGCCGAAACAATAAACTTCAATATGTCTCAGCTTTATCTCTTTTACCTAGACTAGTCGCCCGGCAATACGATGTAGTATTCGATTTGCAAAATCATCGACTGAGTAACATTATTCGCAAAATCACTCGCCCAAAAGCGTGGGTGGAATTTGATCGGTACTCTCCACAGTCAGCCGGAGAACGAAACCGGCAAGCCATCGAAAAAGTTGGACTGGGTTCCGTTTCTGTCAATTCAAAATTGGAAACACGAATCCAAAAAAGAACGACAGATGAGCTGTTGAAATTGGCAGGCTGGAACGGAGTCAGTAAAATCGTGATTCTCAATCCGGCCGGTTTTTTTGAATCGAGAAACTGGCCTATTGAAAACTATTTTGAATTTATGGGATTGTGGAAAAAACATCACCCAAACACGCAGTTCCTTTTGGTAGGCACCGAACGAATATTAGACAAGGCAAATGCCCTGAAAGAAAAGGCACCGGATTCTGTAACACATCTGATCAACAAAACAAATCCTGCCGAAGCTTTTGCATTGGTAAACCGTGCTTCGTTTCTGTTGACAGAAGACAGTGGGCTCATGCACATGGCTTGGGTACAAGGCGTGCCGACTCTCGCTTTGTTTGGATCAAGTCGTTCAGATTGGTCTGCCCCACAAGGAATATGGTCGTTGTGTCTCCACTCGGGTGACTTGCCCTGCGGAGCTTGCATGCTGACCAACTGTAAATTTGGCGATAACCGTTGCCTTACTCGGTACACTCCAGAATTTGTTTTCGAAAAATCGCAGCAGCTAATCTCCATTCAGCCATGAAAAAGCGATTAGCCATATTCATGCATGGTGGAGTGGGCGGTGGCTTTTATTCACAAGGTCAGCCTAACATTGCGGCACTGGTAAACGAGTTGGCTCGAGATTACACCGTTACCGTTTATTCTCATTTTCGCGCGAACAAAAATTTTTCACCTTCGTATCACTTCGTCTCAGCTCCAAAAATTCTGAAAATTGGAACAGTAAGATGGCTGTGGCTCGCGACTGCATTCTTGTTTTACCACATCAAACACAAGCACCATGTGTTATTTGCGTTTTGGGCGTATCCCGCTGGTTTTTGGTGCGTACTCGTTGCACGATTTTGTCGCGTTCCAGCTATTGTTCACTTGCAAGGCGGTGAGGTGGTTGGTTTTCCTGCTATTCAATATGGCAGTTTATTACAACCCCGATCGAGACGTTTGGTAAAATTGACATTGCAAAAGGCAAGTACTGTCATTGCGCTCACGCAATACCAAAGGAAATTTGCTGAAAAAATTGTGAGTCGGCCCTACTATGTCATTCCGTTTGGTGTTGATGCAAATCAGTTCTGTTTTCATACCAAACAATTTCATCAGCCCTTAAGATGTTTGCATGTGGGGAGTTTCATTCCGGTTAAGGATCAATCAACTCTGTTAAAATGTTTCGCCCAATTCTCGCAACAAATTCCAGCCGTACTTCAACTGGTGGGCGAAGGTTATTTGGAATCTGATTTAAAATTGGAATGCAAATTATTAAACATCAATAGCTTGGTAACATTTTCTGGCTTCCAGCCACACATTGACATTCAAAAGTTTTACGAGTGGGCTGATGTTTTGATTCACACCTCGCTCTATGAGGGGCAATGCTTGGCCGTAACAGAGGCTGCCGCAAGTGGCGTTCTTATTGCAGGCACTAATGTAGGTTTGATTTCCGATCTGGGAAGCGACTGCTGTGTGGTGGCGGAAACTGGCGAAGCTGACGAGCTGGCAAGAGCAATTATCGCTGTTGTACAAAATCCTGAAGAAAGATCGACCAAAATAGAAAATGCTAGAAAATGGTCGGAGGCAAATTCTTTTAGAAAGTCATATCAACAAATCATGCAGGTTATAGATCATTTTTGGTAGATTTTAAACATGGCTAAAAAGAAAATAGACAGAATTGCGGTGTTTGGTGGAGGGGCACATATCATTCCAAGTTATAGAGCTTTGTTAAATAATCTCTCGAATTCATATGAACTTGTTGTTTACTCTGAGTTTACTATTTCAAAAAAGTACGATGCACAATACTTGATTCGTTCCTATCCTCATCGACATTATAAGCGCTGGCTTTTAGTGTTATGGATTCTCCTGCGCTTTGCGCTAGATCATATGCGCCTACGTTTTGACGTTGTTCACTCCCACTCGACTTACCCGTCCGGAAAACTGGCCATTCTGATTAAAAGAGTTTTCAGGATTCCAGTAGTCGTATGCCTAAATGCAGCTGAAGCAATTGGTATTGAATCAATCCAATTTGGAGATTTGCTGAATCCGCGGAGAACGAAAATCAATAGAAATGTAATAGAACAGGCTGATGCCGTCACCGCTTTGACAGAATTTCAAGATTCATACGTCCGGAAGGAATTTTTACGGATGGACGTTCAAATTATTGCGCGCGGCATAAGTTACAATAATGTCAAAACTAAAGAGAACGTTCACTGGACAGGACGTGAAATGACATTCTTACATGTAGGTTATTTGCACCCTATCAAAGATCCAATCACGCTCATCAATTGTTTTCATTTACTCACAAAATCAATTCCATGCCGATTGATTCAAGTTGGGCAAGATTATATGAATGGCGAAGTGCAGCGACATGCTACTGCTTTGGGAATCTCTCATCTTATAGAATTTAAAGGATTTGTGGAACATGATTCCATTTATCAATATTATGAGGCGGCCGATGTGTTGCTTCATACTTCTTTATTTGAAAGCCAGGCGATAGTCGTCAATGAAGCGCTCGCTCATGGCCTATTGGTTTTTGGTACACACGTGGGCTTGCTCGCAGACTTGGCAGAAAAGTGCTGCATAACCGTGCCAACAGGGGAGTATCAGGTACTTGCTAAAAAGGTGATCAAGACGCTTTCTGATAAAGATTGCTGCGAAAGACTGTTAGAAAAATCCAAAGAGTGGATAGCGCAACATGACTTAGCATGGACAACAAATCGATATAAAGATCTTTATATCGATGTCATTGAACGATCAGCTCGATCAAAGTGATCGCAGTTTGCCTTCTTCTAATAAAAGTGAGTGATCAAAGTAGCTTCGAAGCGTTTCGTCATGGGTGATTAAGATAACCGTTTGAGGTAATTGAGTGATCAGTCGAATGAGTTCGTGACTCGCTTGTTCATCCAAATTACTGGTAATTTCGTCCAACAGAATTACGTCCCGATTCATGTAAAGCGCTCGGGCAATGGCCAATCGTTGTCGCTGGCCTCCGGAAATTTGTAAACCTCGTTCGCCTAATATGGTGTGCAATCCATCGGGCAGTTGTTGTAACCAAGATTCCATTCCAAGCGATTCAACCAGTTTTTCGATTTTCTTCTCATCAACGCCAGTTTCCGAGTTTTCAAAAGCAATATTCATCAAGATAGAGCCATTGACCAATACCGGATTTTGAGGAACATAAGAGAGATTCTTCTGCCAGCTCATAATAACTGCGGCATCCAAGGGCTGTCCATCAATCGCAATCACACCACTTTGCGGACGGAGAAACCCCATTAATAAAAGTAGAATGGTTGATTTACCCGACCCCGACTTTCCGGTAATCAACAGTTTACTCCCTTTAGCTATCGAAAAATTTAGTTGATTTAAAAGAGCTGGACGTTTCTCATAAGCAAACGAAACATTTTTGAATTCGATCGTTTGTAAAAAGGAAATTTCTGCCTCCTCGTACTTCTTATCATTAGCTGTAGCATTAAGGCGAGTGCTGATATCGGTCACCACATACTCATTTGTTTTAATTTGAAAAAGAGCGGCAATGATTCGGTTGATGGATGGAACGGCACGAATACCTGCGGCCGAATAAATCCCTATTAAGAAAATGGCCTCTTTCGTTGACACACGGGCCATCACCAAATAAATCACCATTACACATAGCCCCAGCGCAGCCGTAGTTTCAAAAAAACGCATGCCATTGGAATAGTGGGTGGCCTGCTCCACTTGCAGTTTATTCAATCGCTCTGTCAGTGTATCTGTTTCATGGACGACTGTTTTAGTTTTTTGATAGATATTGATTTCCAAAAAACTATCAAAGGCAGATAACACTCGCTCAATTAAACGCGGATAGTTTTCTTTTTGAATGCTTCCAATTGAACTAAGGTTCTGTCGAATGGCTTGGTAGTATAGGATAGCCGGCAAACTCAGTATGCCTAAAAACAAAAAAGCGAGAGCATTGTAAGTCAAAATCATAGCCATAATGCCAACTAAGACCATCGTTTCGATCAAAACAGTTGTGAGCGCCAAGATAATGTTCTGTGCAAAGGCGGCTGGCAGATGCACTACATTGATCAGTTCTCCGGAAGCACGTTGTTGGTAATAGGTGCTATAAGACTGATGCAGGTTTTTTTCAATCAACTGTTTTGAAATTTTAGTGGCGATTCCAAAGGCAAAAGTGGTGCGGTAACGGGTGATATATACTCCCGTAATGTGTTTAACGCCAAAAAACAATGAAACAACTTGGATGGTTGCTACCTTCACTGAAGCATCATCTGAAAAAGGAAAAATCGAAATCAGCTTTTTCAACCAAGGGAGTTCACTGAAGAATTCCGGCTGTACGATGGCAATGGCTAAAGGAAAAATAGAAGCAACAGACAGTAGATCTAACAATGTTTGTAAGAATAACAATACAACCAACCGGGAGCCACTGGTTTCACTTTGATGCCGCGCTAATTGAAGCGAAGGCAAAACAATGTTTTTGAAGAACCTCATGCTGGTTTGACTACGATCCACGGAAATGGCGATGTTCTTCTAAATTTCCTCATGACTCGGTTTTGCAGGGAAGCCGGATTGTATAGATACGTCCAGTTAAAATTATCCAGCTCTGAAATCGATCGATGAAAATAGTTGGCAGCCATCGCGGGAAAACCCATTTGCGCAAAATAATCTTCGGTTCTCTTATGGGCATCTGCGATTTGAAGAGGGTGGTAAAATGGTGTATCAATAATGTGGACTTCTGCAGTTGATCTGCCTAGCTCAAACATTCTTTGAATTAGTCTCGAAAAGATCGGGAAATACTGGGCGCTACTGGCTAACACGATAACATCGAAAAAGCCGATGGGCAGTATGTCTGAGAAAACATCAGCTTGCAAAAAGGTTGTTCCACCGTTTGAAAAAAGGCGGGCGGCTTGTTCCAATTCAAACTCATTTACGTCAACTCCACACGTATCCACTTTTACTTGTGACGAAAGCCGATGAGTAAACCATCCATTTCCACAACCAACCTCCAATAGATTTTCAACGGGTGTTTTTTTCAAATAGTTGGCTAGTTTTCCAGTTGATTTTTTTCTGATTAACCATTCCTCAAGATGTGGATGATCAGTCGATACTTTTGGAAGCAGGCGAATTTCTTTATCTGAGTGCAGCCGGTTCTCCTTTTGCCGAACCTCAATGTACTGTTTTTCGAACGTTTCAAAACTGAAATTATTCTGAAAGTAAAGACCATCCGCTCGTTTGTTGACAAGTGGATGGTTGTCTAAATAATTTTTAAGTGGTGTCAAGGTGTGTAACGAAAAGTAGCAATGATGTGGTCTCCAATTCGACTGAACGGAAAAATGGATCTTACTTTTTCATCCCACTTCGTCAATTGATGATAAAGTTTGGGATGTTTATTGATAAAGTCTTTTGCCGATGGCGGTGGTGACAGCACTCCCAACCCTTCACATTTCACCAATTTGAAATTTTCCCCGAGCGATTTCTTAACATCGCTAAGCGAATAGTAGTACGTTTTGAAATATTCCCCCTCCAAATGCGCCATCACACCATTTTTATGGAAGCGTCTCAATCCCTGTTTAAAATAACCTTTCAGCAGCCACATAATTTCCCAGGGACAGACCGGTGGCATAATCACCCAAGTTAACATAGCGCCTTGTTTCAACAACTTCGGCAGGTGTCGAGTCACTTTTTTTAAATCATCAGTACAATTGAGTCCACTAAAATCAGAAAATACATATTCAAATTCTCCCGTTACTTGATTCAGATTTTCAAACGAGCCTTGTTGAACCGTTAGTTTATTCTGAAAACCAAAACGAGTAATCTTGTTTTGTATCTGCCGAACCATCCCATCCGAGAGTTCCACACAATGCACCCGATGTCCTGCCTCAACAAAATAACAAGCATCGATGCCTGTGCCAGCATTCAACTCCAATATGTGTTTATTCGGCTGTAGAAATTGTTGAATGTGTTTGTAAACCTGCTTTCGCCAAGCCAATAAGATGGGGTTTGCTTGATCATCTGCATCATACAAATCGGACTGCTTACTAAATGCTTTATTGACATTCTCGTAATGACTTCGGGGCTCGTTTGGTAGGGTGGCTTCAGTTACCATAACGTGCCAATTTTTTCATTTTTAAATTCAGCCAAGTGGCCGTTACTAAATAGTACGGAATGGTGAGTAATTTCTTTAGGTTTTCTGCCACCGACCGCTTGGTAAAATTGGCCAGTTGCAAAAAGTTTCGCTTCATCCGATAACGCGCATGGATATATCGATGCAATATTTTGTAATAGCCGGTGGGATATTTATTTTGAAACATCATTGCCAACTCATCAGAGTCTGACCAATTTTGCTTGGCACCTAATTGCGACTTTACATTTTCATAAAACTTGGTGCCTGGCAACGGGTAAGAAACAGAGATGCCAATTTCGTCTGGCATCAACTCCAATACCATGTTCAGCGTTTTTTTGATTTCAGCTTGGTCTTCGCCAGGGTAGCCAAACTGTAAAAAGAAAGCAGTTTGAATGCCCTTGCTCTTTAAAAGTCGAGTCGCTTCGTAGATTTGGTTTACGGTAGTGCCCTTATCCATTGCGTCCAGAATTTTCTGGGAACCCGATTCGGCTCCAACCCACACCGTTTCAGCACCCGACTCCGCCAACGCCTCAATGGTATTTTCTTCCAGAAGCAAATCAACCCGCGATTGAATTTTGTATTTAAATTTTAATCCTCTTGCTTTTACTTCTGAGTTAAATTCCTGAATCCACAGGGGCTTTAGTCCAAAAATGTCGTCACACATCCAAAAATGACTCGGAGAAAAGTTTTTTAGCAGATACTCGATTTCATTGACCACCGATATGGGCGAACGGGAATTGTATCGATTCCCATAAATGGGTTTGGCGCACCAGTTACACTTAAATGGGCAACCTCGGGTGGTAGCAAGGTTCAACGAAAAGTATCCGTGGTGTTTCAGCCAAATGTCTTGATAGGGTTTCAAATCAATCAAGTCCCAAGCGGGCATTGGTATTTGATCAAGGTCGCGAATGACGGCACGATTTGGTGTTTTGATCGTTTCGTTATTTTTACGAAAAGCAAGACCTGCCACCTGCGTTGGGTCGTGTTTCCCATCCAAACAAATAAGTAACTCTTTCAATGTTTCTTCGCCTTCGCCCCGCACCACATAGTCAACACCATGTTCAAAATATTTTTCAAAATGATCGGTAGAGTCAGAACTACAAATGATGACGATGCAATTTTGCTGCTTTGCTAATGACGCCATTGTAAAAGCCGCCTGACGCATTACCGAAAGGCACATCTTCGTTAAGTAATTGAAGCCATCATCATAGGTGACAAAGTATTCGGGTTTTGATGAAAATGCTTTTGCAATGGAATTTGGATTATCGGAAAGACCTACGTCAACAAAATTGACGTCAAAACCAGAATCGCGAACCACCGCTGCAGCCTGCAAGGCTCCCAAAGGAGGATACGGTTGATTCGCACTCCATTGCTTTTCATCGAGCGGATACAAATAACCTTGCGTAAACAAAACGTTCATACAGGTACCGTTTCAAAAAGTGGCTGCAGCTCTTTTAACCGGTTTTCGTATAGGTCAAGAATTTTTTTTTGATTATGACCAATATGAACTTTTGAAACATCTGCTCTCGCTTTAAAGGCAATAGCAAAATCCTCTTTTGAGAACTTACTCTTGTGTTGGCGGCTAAGTTTAAAAAGCGTGAGCCTCATCAAAAACCGTTCGGTTCGTGCGCCAAAAACACCTAAAAAAAATTCCAGGAGAGCAGTTCGCTTCATTGGTGAAGCGGAAGAAAAATCAGTTTGGTTAATCTTAAAGTTTGGCAAAAGGTCATGTAACCATCTGTTGGATTCAAGTAGCTGGAAATAGTATGTATGCCCATAAACCGGAATCAATGTCGTTAACTCCGTTGCGGTGAAGACGTTCCGTTCATCGATGGTCAAATTATCAGAGGAGATAAAATAGTTCAAACAATAGTTTCGATAGTTCTTTTTTGCTACCAACAATTTCCGCGTATAAACAAAAATCGTTCGCGCCAGCCACAGATGGTGCGGTGCAGTCACAATAAAAAAGTCCAAATCACTTTTATCGTCTGCATAGTTTTTGGACAGCGATCCTGAAATAAAGATACCTCTTATAAAAGGAAACTTGGAGATAAACGCGGCTTTCTGTCGCGCCAAATCCATCTGCTCGCGAGCTCGTGCGTTAGCTGTTTGCCTTTTCTCAATCAAACCAAAATCATTGCGCAGCGTAAAAAATTCATCGAAACGGTATACCCGGCCATCGTTTACAAGTTCATCAACGCTCTTGGCAACTTCTTCGTTCTCTGCGCGAAGCGGCAGTTTTGCGTGAATCTCAACCAGCGTAAGTGGATAGGAGAAGACATCATAATAAGCTAACGTGCTAACAATGCTGAATCTCAAGGGCTCTTTTTTCATTCCTTAAATTTACTCACTTTTTTATTTCTAGTTATCATGCTAATTTGTAAAGTAAATGGTTCAGAGAATGATTACTAATCTAGTCGAATACAGGCAGCAATATCGCGAAAGCGATTTAAAACCAGAGGAATTTTGGGCTAAACAAGCGGAGAAACTCAGTTGGCAGAAAAAATGGCACCGCGTACTCGAATACGACTTTTACAAGCCTGAGGTGAAGTGGTTTATAGGTGCGAAGTTGAACATTACAGAAAATTGCATCGATCGCCACTTACCGGCCCGTGCCCATCAAACCGCCATTCTTTGGGAATCAAACAACCCTTCCGAACCCTCTCGAAAAATTACGTATCAACAACTCTCGGTTGAGGTCAATCGTGCCGCCAACATGCTGAAAGCAAACGGTATCAAAAAAGGCGATCGCGTGTGCATTTACATGCCCATGATTCCAGAAACAGCCTTTGCTATGTTAGCGTGCGCCAGAGTGGGAGCGGTTCATTCAGTCGTATTTGCCGGTTTTTCGGCTGGTTCATTGGTCGATCGCATCAACGACAGCAATTGCAAAATGGTGTTAACTGCCGATGGCGCCTATCGCGGAGATAAAAGAATTGATTTGAAATCAATTGTGGATGAAGCATTGAAGAAATGTCCGTCTGTAGATAAATGCATCGTGCTCAACCGAACCAATCTTTCAGTTTCCATGCAACCCGTTCGTGATCTTTGGTGGCACGAAGAGATCAGAAAAACAAGTGACGTTTGTGTAGCCGAAGAGATGGATGCCGAAGACCTGCTCTTTATTCTTTACACCTCAGGCAGCACGGGAAAACCAAAAGGGATGGTACACACTTGTGGTGGTTATTCCGTGTACACGAATTACACGTTCAAAAATGTATTTCAATACAAAGAAGGTCAAACGTTCTGGTGTACGGCCGATGTGGGCTGGATCACCGGTCACTCGTATATAATCTATGGTCCTCTTTCCGCTGGCGCCACCACGTTGATGTTCGAAGGCGTACCGAGTTGGCCTGATATGGGTCGGTTTTGGCATGTAATTGAAAAACATAAAGTCAATATTTTTTACACCGCACCTACGGCTATCCGGTCATTGGAAAAAGCACCTCTGTCATTTGTGGAGAAATATGATTTGTCATCGCTGCAAGTGTACGGGCGGCATTATGATTTCACCCTTGGCGGGAATTACCAAAACGAAACCTGCGTTTGCAACACTACCATTGCCGGGCGTGCAGCCCGCCATCATGGATGAAACTGGAAAGGAATTGGAAGGGAATAATGTAGAAGGACGATTGACCATAAAATTTCCCTGGCCATCGATGGCGCGCACGATTTACGGAGATCATCAGCGATTCAAAGACACTTATTTCTCAACGTTCCCCGGAAAATACTTCACAGGCGATGGCTGCAAGCGCGATGAAGAGGGATACTATCGAATCACTGGAAGAGTGGATGACATTATTATTGTCTCTGGCCACAACATGGGCACAGCCGAAATCGAAAGTGCCATTGACGAACACTCAGCCGTTTGCGAATCGGCAGTAGTTGGCTTTCCGCACGATATCAAAGGGCAAGGTGTTTATGCATTTGTAGTTACCTACGATCCGGTGCACGAGCCCGCACACTTACGCAACGAAATCAAAGATGTGGTTTCCAAGATTATTGGGCCGATAGCCAAGCCGGACAAAATTCAGTTTGTGAGTGGCTTGCCCAAAACGAGATCCGGAAAAATCATGCGCAGGATTTTACGTAAAGTAGCTGAGGGAGAGACATCTAATCTGGGCGATACGACTACTTTACTAGACCCAGCAATTGTCGAAGAAATTAAAAAGGGGGCGATTTCTTAAAGTTGTCACCTTTTGCCGTATCAACCGATTAAAGTAAGCTCGAATTAAATCTTTATATTTCTAACTTAATGGCAAAGGCTTATGAAAAGGTGGAGTGTGGTCTATTTTTTGGCGTTGACAGCCGGGCTTGTTTGGTCATGCAAAGACGCACTCAACACAGATGACTATAAGCTGAAGAAGGTCATCGGCAATCCGACACTAGCTCTTCCAATTGCCTCGGGTGACTTGGTCACCAGTGATTTTCTTTCAAATGTCGATCAAGCTCAAATAAAAGTCTACAATGACGGATTAATCTATCTGTTTTATCAACAGACACTTAAAACACAAAGCATCCGCGATTTGATTGTTTTTCCCAGCCGGAGTTTTACAAAGATAGTACCTGTTCCACCGGGAACGCTACCTGCGAGAGCTTCCGAGATTCAATATGCAAGTTTAAATACAACTGAAAACTTCACCTTTAGTCCTGAAAGGCTAAGTGAAATAAAGTTGAAAAATACAACCCTAAGGGTAACGGTAACTTTTGCTCCAACCAATCCCGCATCAGGTGTGTTTGAGGTTCAACTGCGATTGCCCAATTTTCAGTTGAATGGTGTGCCTTTTCAAAGGAGAATTACCCTCAATTCTACAACAGCTACGTTTTCTTTGATGGACTATGTGGCAGTACTAACGGACAATACTTTTCCTATGGAAGTTGCCATTTTTGAAAAACCACATCCATCATCGGTAACCATTACCAATCCTACCACTGCTTCTGTAAGAATTGATTTTAACAGTATCGATTTTCAGTACATCAAAGGATTTTTCGGGGATCGATCTGCCCTGAATATTCCCCCCGAATCCATTGACGTAAATGCCTTTGGCACGTCTTTGAACACGGCCAATGTTTCATTCGCGCAGCCAAAGATTTCTTTGAGCCTATCCAACGACTATGGCATTCCAACAAAAGTTACGTTTGGCTCTTTAGAGGCAAGGAAAAGTAATGGCTCTAAACTACCCGTTCAGATAAACCCAGCGAGTCCGGTATCTGTAAACTTCCCAGCCACCTTAGGACAGTCAGCCAATACGGATGTAAGCGTGACGAATACCAATCAACTGATCAACTTTGCTCCCAACCAATTTTTTTACCAGTTGAGCGCACGCATCAACGAAGGGTTAACCAGTGGAACAAATTTCTGTGCTGATACGAGTAAAATTCGGGTAACATTCAAAGCGGAAATTCCTTTGTATGGAAAAGCTACAGGGATTGTATTGGCTGATACTTTTGATATTGATCTCTCTAAAGCAAAAGACACTGATGTGGAGAGCGGTGCCATTCGATCCAAAATAAGTAATCAGCTTCCACTTGATGCCTTTATACAATTGTATATTGCAAATGCGAACTCCATTATCACCGACTCGTTGTTTACCAACGCGCAAACAGCCATTGTTAAAGCCAGCACAGTCAACGCACAGGGGGAATTGATAAATGCGGGGGTAACCGAAACAGAGGCGTCCATTCCAAAAGAAAAATTGGACAAGCTCTTTGACGCAAAAAAGATAATCGTTAGGGCGCGTATGAACACAGCCAAAGACGGAGCTGGAAATCAAATTGATGTAAAATTTAAATCCAGTTACAAGATGAATGTGATTTTTGGCTTGAAGGCAAAACTAAAACTGGCAGTAGACCTATGAGAGTTTGTATTAAAACGAAGCCAGCGTTATTTTTTTCGTTCCTGTTTTTTGCAAACTTCCTATGGGCACAAGTAGAAGGTACGATGCCCTTCATGAAAGGCCTTCCACAAGTAACTTATTACAATCCCGCGTTCAAACCTGAATACAAGTTCTCTTTTGGCTTGCCCGGTTCATCTGTATTTTATCAATATTCCAATAATGGATTTAACTACAATGATTTTATTTCAAAGCAGAATAACGTACTCACGGCCGACATGAGTAAGCTATATGCTAAAATGAAGGACAAGAATTACATCAACAATAATGTTCAAGCAGATTTGCTTCGTGTGAGTATGAAAGTCGATGCGCGCTTATACCTCACATTCAATGTGACAGCCAAAGCCTTTACGCGTGTCATGCTTCCAAAAGAGATGGTGGGTGTTTTTGCCAACGGCACCGATGCCTATGTGAACCAAAGCGCGGCACTTTCGCCAGAGGCAGAGGCGTTGAGCTATGCCGAAATGGGATTAGGTGCAGCCTATACCGTTAATAGAAAGTTGACAGTAGGAGCCAAGGTAAAATTGTTAAAAGGTGCCATGAGTGCAACCACGCAAAAAGCCTTGTTCAATCTATCTTTGTCAGATACTTATGCAATCACAGCCAAAGGCGATGCGGACATTAAAACATCCGGAATACACAATTTAGATCAAGATGGATATGATGCCGTAGAAAATTGGAGAGACTTTACAAATAACAATGGCTTTGCGTTTGATCTGGGCGCCACTTATCGTATGATGGATCGACTCACTGTCGGTATTAGCTTGATTGATATAGGCGGCATCAATTGGGAAAATGATCTGTACGGATACAAATTGGATCCAGCGAAGGCTACTTATACTTTTGCAGGCATTGACGCGAACAAACTCTTAGAAGGGAATGGTGACTACACAAGCTCGCTTTCAGATTCTCTGGAGGTTAGATTTAAATTTATCGAGGGAAGAATCAGCTCTTACTACACTGAACTGCCCACGAAAATTTATGCCACAGGTCTTTATGAACTAAAAAGGAATCTTACGGTAGGTGCACTATTTTCAGCTGAAAGTTTTAGAGGAAGATACATGACAGGGTTCACCGCTTCTCTAAACAAAGAATTTGGAAGAAGGATGGGGGCATCGGTAAGCTACACTATTTCGAACAGTTCATTTGATAATTTGGGGGCTGGGTTCTCCTTCAACTTTGCGCCTATTCAAATTTATTTTGTGGCTGATAATATTTTAAGAGTTCCCTTTTCCTATTTGTCAAGTGGAAATTACAACTCGTTTGTCAATGGTACCCAGTATTTTAATTTCCGCACAGGTATCAATTTTATCTTTGGAAGAGAAAAGGCGCAAGAAAAACATCCGCATCCTAAAACTACAAAATGAAAATGAGGGGTTTGCTATTTGTTTCTTTACTTTGCTCTGGCGCTACCTACGCACAATCTTCGTTCTTACCAAAAAATCTGGGCGTTGCTGTCAACTCTGAGTACGATGATATCAATCCTGTGATTACTCCAGATGGGAAAACGCTCTTCTTCGTCCGTGTCAACCATCCGGAAAATACATTTGGTTCACGCGACAGCGAAGACATCTGGTATAGCAAGCGAATCACCGATAGCACGTGGTCTAGTGCAGTTCGCATTACAGAATTAAATATTGGAAGATACAACGCAGTCATGTCGGTGGCTGCCGATGGTCAGTCTATTTTACTCAATGGCGTCTACAACAAAAAAGGAAATATTTGGAAAAAGCGCGGCCTTTCTATGTCTTATAAAAACGGTGATAGTTGGATGACGCCCGAGCGACTTACTGTAAAGGGGCTCTCCAAAGTAAATCGGGGCATGAGGAGCAGTGGCTACATGACGCCCGATGGAAAAACTATTTTGCTTAGTTTCTCCAAAACATTTAATGGAGAAAGAAACAACTTGTATGTGTGTGAGAATAGATCTGAGGGAAAGTGGCACAGGCCAATTAAATTAAATGCGCTCAACACGTCCGCCCATGAAGACGCACCCTTTGTGTCATCGGACAACAACACTATTTTCTTTTCCAGCGACAGAGACGGAAAAGGTAAATTTAACATTTACAAGGCCACTCGAATTGGATCAGATTGGGAGCAGTGGACTACACCGACTGCGCTTAACGACACCATCAATAGCGCTGGTTGGGAATCCTATTTTAAAACCAATTCAAAAGGAAGCTGGGCTTATTTTTCGTCCACCAATAAGTCAAAAGGTGGGGCTGATATTTACGGAATGAAATTATTCGAAGAGAATCCATTTGTAATTGTTTCAGGCACTGTTGTGAATGCCAACACAAAGCTTCCGCTGATAGGAAGAAGCTTTACCGTATTCGTAAACGGCAAACCTGCCGACTCATTGAAGATAAATAAAGATTCAGCTACTTATCGGTTCAAACTTCCTTTGGGCAAAACCTATTCTTTGTCTCCGTCAATTGCTAACTATACGCCTGCGGTAAGTTTGCTGGACGTATCTAAAACGAAAGAATTTACCCGATCGACCGTAGTCTTATTGGCAAAGCCGGTTCCTTATGTTCTCGTGAAAGGAAAATTGATGGTTCAAGGCACAAACCTTCCTATTTCCTCTGCCTTCAACTCTAAATTGTTTATCAATACGATTCCAGCAGATTCAATAAAACTGGATTTGAATAACGCCACCTATGAAGTGCGTTTAAATCATGGAGCAGTTTATACATTGCAGGCGGAGGCAACCAAGCATGAATCCGTTCCACAAAAGTTAGACTTGAGCAAAGTAGACGAGTACCAAGAGATCTCACAGGATTTATTCTTATCCGAACAGAAGATGGCTATCGTAACGGGAAAAATTCTTGACAAGAAAACCAATAAGCCACTAGCCAAGCTTTCGGCTGCCAAAATCAATGTGGAGGGCATGTCAACTGTTTTGGCAAAGATCGATACGCTTACAGGAGACTATGAGCTAAAACTACCGTTAGCGTCATCGTACACCATCAATGCCGCAGCGCCTAACTACTATCCCATGTATGAATTGATAACTACAAGCTCAGAAAAAACGAATGTGAAGATTTACAAAGACTTGGTGATCATTCCCATCGAAGTAGGGCAGTCTATCCGCCTGAACAATATTTTCTTTGATCCCGGCAAATCCATTTTGAAGAAGCAATCGTTTCCCGAGCTTGACCGCGTCTCAGAATTTTTAGTAGGCAGCCCGCAATTAAAAATAGAAATAGCAGGACATACGGATAATGTCGGGGCTGCCGCTGCCAACCTATCGTTATCTCTAAATAGGGCAAAGGCCGTCACTAACTATGTGATCAAAAAAGGGATTGCCAAAGACCGAGTAGTCGCCAAGGGCTACGGTGCAACCAAGCCAGTGGCGTCCAACAAAACGAAGGAAGGCAAAAGTCAGAACAGAAGGGTAGAATTTACCGTATTGGATAACTGAGAACACTTCAGCATAGCGATGCTTTGCATCTTTGCACAAGTTGGTTGAGAATGTAACCCTGATTCTGCGAAAAAGCGAATTTTAGTATCTTTAAACCTCAATTAAAATGTTGTAATCATATGGCAATGGACATCACAGGTAAGGTGGTAAACCTTCTCCCGCTGCAAACAGGTCAGGGAAAAAATGGCGTTTGGAAGAAACAAGAGTTTATTTTAGAAACTCCGGGTCAATATCCTAAGAAAGTATGCCTTTCATTGTGGGGCGAAAAAGTAGACGAAATTAAATTAACTCCCGGTGAAACCATCACAGCTTCAGTCAATGTTGAGAGCCGCGAATACAATGGCCGCTGGTACACCGATGTGCGGGCCTGGAAAGTGGCTAAAGGATCTGGAGCTAGCAACGGTCGTTCTGACGGACCACCCGTAGGCGAGGAACCATTTACCCCGGATGCTAACGCTACAGACGATCTGCCATTTTAACAAACATGCCTTAAATTAAGAAACCCGGCTCATCACCGGGTTCTCTTCTGAATTCTATATTCTAACTTCTGTATTCTTGTGGTTAACTCCCACACGCCTCGCACGCATCCGGATTGTCCAATGAGCAGGCCATGTCGGCACGTTTCTGGTCGTAATCCGCTAGTGGCAGTTGTTCGTATTGGATAGCTTGTTGATTTTCGGCAACGGCTACTGATTGAACGGCCATTACGTGAACTTGATTGCATCCGCAGCAGCGGTAGAGCGCAAGTAGTACATACCTGTCTTCAACCCTTTCTTCCAGGCATAGAAATGCATAGAAGTTAACTTACCGAAGTTGGGATCCGTTAAGTGGATGTTCAAACTTTGACTTTGGCAGATGTAAGCACCGCGATCTGCACTCATGTCAATGATCGCCTTCTGCGAAATCTCCCAAACTGTTTTATAGATGTCCTTAATATTTTGTGGTATCTCAGGAATAGCCTGTACAGAACCGTTTGTAGAAATCAACTTTTGGCGCATGGTCTCACTCCACAAACCCGCACTGATCAAGTCCTTCATCAAATGCTTGTTGGCAATGATGAATTCTCCTGATAAAGTTCTGCGTGTATAAATGTTTGAGGTATAAGGTTCAAAGCACTCGTTGTTTCCTAAAATTTGGGAAGTAGAAGCAGTTGGCATGGGTGCAAGCAACAGTGAGTTGCGGGCGCCATGCTGTTTCACTTCGCGTTTCAAGTTTTCCCAATCCCAACGTCCGCTATCTGGTGTTACACCCCACATATCAAATTGGAAAATTCCTTTTGAGATGGGCGAACCTTTGAAAGTTTCGTACGCACCATCTTTCTTAGCT
>VYLZ01000287.1_pt1 | contig 42002 bp, 42 predicted proteins | sample 5115361 | NCBI WGS metagenome assembly VYLZ01 (sample SAMN12291805, study PRJNA351875) | freshwater metagenome | isolation source: freshwater lake | place: USA: Michigan, Sixteen Lake | collected 2013-08-07 | reverse complement strand
GCCGAAAAACATCAAAGAAACACCGACTCAATTTTTTTTGGATGAAATATCTTGACCAAATAAATTTATCGCCAAATTGATTTTTAAAAACAGAGTTATTAGAGGTTCCCTAAACACTATATTCGTAAAACAGACCAGAAAAGAATGCAAGCAACCGACAAGAATCTATTGGAATTCATTACCCGCCTGGCCTACAACATAGATGGCTTATCGGGTGAACTGAAACTCTACTTTAGTCAGTTCCTGACTGCTCATTTTTCTAAAGTACTTTCTAAAGACCAGATTGAAGACGTTGAAAACAGGAAGGCATCCAGGCAACTCATAGATGAAGACAGGGCAGTAGCTGCCTCGTCTTTTTCCAAGGGAAACAAAATATGGTGTATCGCTGCGCTACAACTCTTGCAAAAGCAGGCTGAAAGAGTGGATGACCGGATAGTGTCTCGAAAGATCAGCAAACTAGGTAATGAGCTTATTTCAGTTTTTGGATTGCGGGGCGATGAATTGCAGATTGATGAAGAGCAGCAGAGAATTGAACGGGAAATCCACCAATTCCAAAACCGCACGGTCATTAAAATCCCCACTAAAATTTGGCCACTTGCACTGGACTATGCTATCCGGTTTGCATTTCTATTTGGCTTTACCTATCGGGGAATAGACAAGGGCTACCTCGCTCTTTACAATATTTTGATTATTCCGCTTTTTACCATTGCCCTGACCTATATCATCGGTAAACGGCATAAAAAGGCAAACTTAAAATTACTCAATGCCTACGGAGGTGCTTCGATCTACAAAATCGACTATCAGGTTTCCATAAAGCAATATACCTGGCTCGCCTTCTTTTTAGGCACCAGTATTTTTATCAGCTATCTATTGCCCGATCGGTTGCATGTGCTTGCGCTTTTTGGTTTGACGTTTTACTATTTCCTCTACCTGCGCTTTTTTAGGGTCGGACGGTTGGGAGAAAATGAACTCGTGCGGCAACTGGAACATAAACAAATTGACACCACCACACTCAGCGTTGATGAAAATGATGAGGTGATTGTGGCGCTCGAAACAAAACTCAATTCATCAACCAGTCGGCTGGAAGCCTATGTGCTAGAGAGTGCATTGTTTGGTGCACTTACCTTCAGCGGCTTTTTACAAATCGTGGCCACGGATTTAGTTTCGTTTAAAGATTTGGAGAATTTTGCTTCGTATGTTTTCTCGACTGCGCAGGCATTTATTCATTTCGATTGGCCTCAATTCGATGCAGGCGTTGCAGGACTCAGTGATAAGAAAAGTTTGTTTTGCCTGGTTTCCGCCCAAAGCTTGATCTGTTCGATTTTCTTCCTTGCGGTTATTGCTTCCCGCCTTCGATTCAGCGATATCGCAGATAAAGTGCGGACAGCCCTGAACTTAGCCAAAGCCTACAACGCCAAAGAAGAAGTGCTGCATGATGAATTGGCGATCACGGGAAAGACCACCAAGCGATTGGAAGCGCTAACGGCAAAAGTAAATGAACAATTGCGTCAGGCTACTGTGGTTTTGGAGGAAATCAACCCGGTGATGCAGTACATGGAGTATTTCCGCAATGCAGGCATATTGGTTTTCTTAATCATTCTCATTAGCAGCAGTTTGTTTATTACGGGTGTTTTAGGCTGGACTTTCGTAGTACTTACCATTGCCACGTATTTCTATTTCAACCGCGCGCGAATCACTATTCAGCTCAAATCATTTTTTCTCAGTTTTCGAATAGCCTTTGTAAAACGAGGATATTGGCTATTGGCAGCAGCTTTTGTGCCACAAGTACTTGCCTTTGTCTTTCGCGTTTTTTTTCATGTAAGAGAAACAGCATGGTTATTGGCACTCAGCTATTTTTTGATTGGTCTTTATTTATTTGCATGGCTCATTCTCGCTGCACATGTAGACGAACAATTTGGAGAAATTGAAATAAATACGGGTGAATTGAAAAGGCTCAGCAGATGGAATTTTGTAAAAAATATGCTAGCGGCACTGATTTTTGTGGGTTCGGTTGGCGTGAGTTTTAAGCAGCTTCATCTTGCAGGGGCCAATTTGATGATGACCATTAGCCTTTGTGCTATTTCGATGCTTATGTATTTCATTGGCTATTATCTCACTAAAGTAAAGTGGATAGGAATAGTATGCGGAATGTTTATGTCAGTATCCTGCATTGGAGCTTTATTTAAGGTTCTTCATTTTACAGGTGCAAACGAGATGTTATTTATTAGTACTTCTGCATCCTTGTTTTTAACACCAATTGTCGTTTGGAAGCGTAGAACGTTCCACGTTTTAATGATTCGGTTTTGCATTGTTACAATTTTCATAAATGTCTACTACTCTACTGTTTTTAATGGGACAAGAATTCTTGTAGCATTGGCCTATGATCATGGATCAATTTATTTGAAAGACCAACTCGAAATAATCGAAGCCAATCAATCTGATGTTTTTCTCAAGGGCGGAGCAAAAGCAGTCGAACTAGGCATTAGTGAAAGTGATAAGTATATAAATCAATACGAGACTAGTCTTGGGGTTACCCAAGTTTATCAAGAATTAATACAAGAATATGAGGATTTTGCTTTTGCAGTGTTAGATCACGATACAACGGATCCCAAAAAGGATTCAGCTCTTTTACCACTTGCGCTCTCAATAGCTCGCCAACAGTACAAAATAATTAAGATTTTTCGCTTTGCGGAATATTCAGAAAATATCGTTTTGCCCAAAGTACTAATCGCATTAGGTAAACGTGAAGAGGCTATTTATTCGTTGAAAGAAGTTATTTCTTATCTTAAGGATGGCGAAGAGAAGAAGCAATTGGAAGAAAAGTTAGCAATTCTAAAAAAAGAAACCCCCTAACTTTTGTAGTACCTTAGCATCGTTAACTAATTATATGAACACCAAGAAAATTGCTATCATAGGCGGAGGAAACCTGGGCACTGCCATTGCCGAAGGTTTATTGAAAAGTGGATTTGCCAAGCCTGCGCAGATTACCATTACCCGCAGAACGTTGTCGCGCCTGTCCGAACAAGCATATTGTGATCAGCGTGGTAACGGGAATTTTCCTAACAGACTTGTCAAGTATTTTTGATAAATCTATTCCTATTTTTCGAGCCATGCCCAACACGGCCATTGCCATTCAAGAATCAGTAACGTGTTTGTGTTCGCAAGGTGCATCGGTAGAACAATCAAGTTACGTGAAAGAGTTGTTTGATCAGTTGGGTATCACCATTCCCATTGATGAAAAACTCATGGATGCCGCTACTGTTCTTGGTGCTTGCGGTATTGCGTATGCTCTTCGTTTTATTCGGGCAGCCACTCAAGGCGGGATTGAAATTGGCTTTGATTCAAAGACGGCTAGTTTAATTGCCGCCCAAACCGTAAAGGGTGCAGCCGAACTTTTGTTAAAAGGAAATCGTCATCCTGAAGAAGAGATTGATAAGGTAACTACACCTAAAGGCTGCACAATTGTCGGACTCAACGAAATGGAACATAGAGGATTCAGCTCTTCGTTAATCAGGGGAATTGGGGCTTCGTATAATAAGATTGTTGCTTAAGAAAGCTACCATGCGCTTCTTGCCCACTTCGTATTGCTACATCCTACACCTAATACTTCGAGGCAGCTTATACTAATTTAAAATATTGAAAATTGAGTAACTTTGTGCGATTTTAATCACGGCAAAGTTTATCTCATCGTTGTTTTTACAACCATTGGTATATGACAGAAATAAAAATTGCAAATAAGAAATACGTTTTGGTTCCCAAGGAGAGTTATCAAGCGTTACAGAAGAAGGCAGCGCTTAAATCAAAAAGTGATTCGACTTTTACCATTGAACAAGCAAGGGCGCATACCAAGGCGCTCATTCACAAATGGTCAAAAGAAAAATAGTGATTCATCGATCCGTTGCAGAATCGATTGCCAAAATTGCGTGGTTTATTGAATCGAAGTGCTTATTAGCAACTGCCGAAAGGTATTCGGAAGATATCTATAATTTTTTTGAACTATTGACCGATCGTAAAAAATCATATCCGTTCTGTAGAGATAGCAAACGAGCTCTTCTGGGGTATAAGTGTGTGTCTTACAAAAGAAAGTATACTGTTGTTTTTATACAGACCGATAGTGAAATCATTGTTTGTGAATTTGTTCCTTCCAAATTGATCCATTGGTGATTGTACCCGACACCACGAATGCCATTAGTCAGCCTATTCACCATCAATCAAAAAAAATAGAACTCCGTTGAATTAACTCTTCCGTTTACAGCAAAATAGATAATGAGCATTTTTACCACACGCAGCCGAATCATCGTTACTTGTAAAAAGCGCATCGCGCCTTACCTCGAACAGGAAGTAAGAGATCTTGGGTTTGAAATTGAACGCAGATTTGTGACGGGTGTTGAATTGAAAGGAACGGTTAACGACTGTATCCGATTAAATCTAAACCTGCGGTGCGCCAGTCAGGTATTGTATTCACTGAAAGAATTTACAGCCAATAGTCCTGAGGAGGTGTATAACAAATTGCTCCATTACCCTTGGGAAACCATTCTTTCTCCCGAGGGATATTTTTCGGTGACTAACAATTCCAACCATTTTACGGTCAACAGTGAAATGTTTGTGAATGTGAAAGTCAAAGATGCGATTGTCGATCGGATGAGAAGGGAAGTATTGAAGAGACCTGATTCAGGATCTGTTTTAGATGGAGCGGTGATCAATTTGTATTGGAACGACCAGCAGGCAGAAGTATTTTTAGATACCTCCGGTGAGACATTGGCAAAACACGGGTACCGCAAAATCCCAGGACAAGCACCGATGCTCGAAGCGTTGGCCGTTGCAACGATCATGGCAACCAAGTGGGATCGTAAATCACCTTTTGTCAACCCGATGTGCGGATCGTCCACGGTAGCCATCGAAGCGGTTTTATTAGCAACAAACAGAAGGCCGGGTTTACTTCGCGAGAATTACTCTTTCATGCACGTGTTAGGATACGAGGCAACTGTCTATCAAGCTGAACTTCAAAAGTTGAAGGAACAAGTTGTTGATGTACCCGGTTTAAAAGTGATTGCCTCAGACATCAGTCAAGATGCAATTGAGATTTCCAAAGTAAACGCGGAGCTCGCTGGTGTAGATCAGTTTATGGAATTCAAAGTGTGTGATTTTGAGTCAACGCCAATCCCACAACCACCAGGAGTTATCTATTTCAATCCCGAGTATGGTGAACGATTAGGAGAAGTAAGTGAATTGGAAGCTACCTATGCCCGCATGGGCGATTTCTTGAAAAAGCAATGCCAGGGTTATCTCGGATATATTTTCACCGGCAACTTAGATCTCGCCAAAAGGATCGGATTAAAAGCGAGCCGCAGGATTGAATTTTATACGGCACAGATAGATTGTCGTTTGTTAGAATTTGAAATGTACGGTGGAACCAGACGCGTTGAAAAGGAGAAGGAAGATTAGCTATACCGAAGTTCATTACTTTACGCCTAGGAGCCGAAACGGCAAAAGCAGAATGGAACTTATCAATTTAAAAATTAACTCTAACGAAAATCCAACAATACGAAACGGCAGCAATAGGAGCCAAAGAAGAGGCAATAAGAAGATGAGCATCAATGCCAAAGGCCAGCAAAGTGTGAACAGGATGCACCAGAGCAGAATAGCAAGTATCGTCTTCATGGGTTTTTTCTGTTTGGTTAACAAATCACTTGCCAATAACTAAAAGTCATCATATTGGGTTGTGGCAAGATTGCCAGGAAATTTGCCAGCGACTTGCAGTGGGTCAGCGATGCGAAGTTGGTCGCGATAGGCGCGCGCGAACAAAGCACAGCTGATGCTTTTGCCGAAGATTTTCCGGTCGAATACAAACACAATAGTTACAAAGCATTGGCAGAAAATCCCGAAGTGGATGTGATTTACATTGCAACACCGCATGCGTTGCATTATGAACACGTGATGTTATGTCTTCAGCATAAAAAGGCTGTTTTGGTAGAGAAGGCGTTTGCCATTAATTACAGTCAAGCAAAACACATGATTGACTTTGCGATAAGCCAGCAAACTTTTTTAATGGAAGCATTCTGGACTCGTTTTCTTCCACACTACCTAAAGGTGAAAGAAATGATTGCAGAGGGAAGAATCGGAACGATTCGGTATATCAATGCCGAGTTTGGATTTAAGCCAACGCCACCTGTTTCACAACGAATTTATGATCCTGCATTGGGCGGAGGATCTTTGCTTGATGTGGGTGTTTATCCCGTCTTTTTAGCATTAGACCTACTCGGCAAGCCTGACTTTATTCAGGCTTCGATGGTACCAGCTCCTTCGGGAGTAGACGAGCAGTGTTCGATTCAGTTCAAATACAACAATGGAGCCATAGCAAACCTCTTTTCGTCCTTTGCTACCAATCTTGCTGGACCTACCACCGAACTAGAGTTCTATCCTGGTGTTGTTGATTCAAAACAGACAATAGCATTTGAAAAAGCTAGAGGCAACGGCTACGAATACGAAGCACAACATGTTAATAATTGCATAAAAAGAGGGCTCGTTGAGAGCCCTTTGCGTACTCATAAAGACACGTTGTTACTTACTCAGACCCTCGATCAAATTCGAAGCATTGTAGGTATTCGTTATCCAGCAGACTAATTGCCGTCCCCCTCTTCTTCTCCTTCTGATTCTTTCAAATCATCAGACATCTTGTCTTTTGTTACAAGCTGGCCGTTGGCATCAAAAACCGAGACAGTTCGCGAACCACCGCCTCTGGAAAATACACGATAATAGGTTTCACCTTTCTTTGTTTTGATTTCTTCGCCACCCATTACTTTTTGCCCTTGTGCTTTTGCTTCAGCTGCTGATTTAATAGCAACAGGCAGTTGCTCAGCTTTCATGTATTTGGATGAACTCATAGCAGTACCATCTTCCTGGAAACGAGCGCGACCACGCATGCCATCTTGTGTGTAAACAGCCACATATCTTACAATGGTTTTCTTGCCCTTAGCCGCGTGCTTTTCCCAGCGAGTGGCCGTTGCTCCGGTTGCAGCGAAGGCACTCTTGACCGATTCCGGCACCTGGCTGGCATCTACCGTCTGTCCACTCACTTTACCCTCTCGGGCTTGCGCCCCTCTGCGTCTAACCTGGGCATCGGTTGTAAAAGCCACTAACAGAATTAACGCACAACTAATAATTGTTTTCATAATGTAATAGTTTTAGTTCGATTAGAGCGGAAAGGTATCAATTGGTTTAATGCTTAAAACCTTTTTTGTGTTAACGATCGTTTAAACCCTAACCAATGGTATGAAACATGATAGAGCAACAATATTTAAATAGCACCATTAAGTTCTTTGAGTATTACAAAAAGTTGGGCGAAGGTGCAATGGATCAGCTTTCCGATGAAGACCTAAACAGCAAGCCCAATGAATCAAGTAATAGTATTGCGCAAATCGTTCACCACTTGAGTGGCAACATGCTGTCCAGGTGGACCGATTTTATGGTAAGTGACGGTGAAAAAGAATGGCGAAATCGCGAGGCTGAATTTGACGAAGGATACCCAAGTAAGCCAGCACTGATGGAAGCATGGGAAAAAGGTTGGCGATGTTTATTCGATGCTCTCAGCTCTCTAGGACCAGATGACTTGTTGAAGGTTATTTACATCCGAAATGAAGGCCATACCGTTCTCGAAGCAATCCAGCGGCAGTTGGCGCATTATCCACATCATGTAGGTCAAATTCTTTACCAGGCAAAAGCCATTAAATCAGCAGATTTTAAATCGTTGTCGATTCCCAAGGGTCAATCACAAGCATTCAATTGGGAAAAGTTCGGCCAAACCAGGGAAAGAAAGCATCCCTAAAGGTGAGCTGATTTGGAAATTTAGTATTCAGGCTTAAATTTGCAATCCCAAAGCGTAAAAGTGAGGGAAAATCAACCTTCGCATTTGCTAGGGTTGATAAAAGCGGGAGTAGCTCAGTTGGTAGAGCACGACCTTGCCAAGGTCGGGGTCGCGAGTTCGAGTCTCGTTTCCCGCTCAAATATTGAATGATTTGAGGATTTGATGATTTTTTGATTTGACTGCACAAGAACTACAGCAACGAACCAAAAAATTTAGTCTTCAAATCATTCATTTTTTTCAAGCCCTTCCTAAAAGTACGGAAGCTCAGGTTTTGGGCAAACAACTTTTAAGATCATCAACCTCGGTAGCAGCCAATTACAGGGCTGCCTGCAGAGCGAGATCAAAGGCAGAATTCATTGCAAAGCTTTCAATTGTCGTGGAAGAAGCGGATGAGGTTCTTTTTTGGCTTGAAATGATCAGCGAATCCGGCATTTGCAAAGTCGAGGAGTCACTGGTAAAAGAAGGAACGGAGATCTTATTTATTATGTCGGCTTCGCGCAGATCTGCAAAAGGCCGAAATGAATAAATCAATAAATAAAAAAATCACTCAATAATTGCCCGGGTGGTGGAATTGGTAGACACGCAGGACTTAAAATCCTGTGGATAGTAATATCTGTACGGGTTCAAGTCCCGTCCTGGGTACTCATGTAACAATTAAAGCACTGATAATCAGTGCTTTTTTGATTTTTAGGTGGCAAAAAAGATGGCAAAAATTTCTAATATCCCTTAGCTCCCTCCATACCCGTTGCTGAAAGGTGTTGTTGGGGTAATAGGTTTTTCGCAAGTGGGTTCTCTCAAAAACAAACCAATGTCACGATTGTAATCTAGTTTTTTTTATTTTTGGTCACTATCATAGAGATACCATGAAAGCACTAGCAAAATCATTACTTTTTTTCTCGCTTGTTTCGCTGTTTGTTCTTTAATCCTGTGAGCGCAGGGAACCTTATGTCAAGATATTATCTCACCCTTTGGAGAGAGGTAATCTTTTTGAGTGTCACTTTATGGCTTTTCCCGGTCTTAATCCCGATGACTACATAATTGATGGAGAGTTAACCAGCTACCATTCCGGCACTAAATATTTTGTCGCCAATTACAAAAAAGGTGTTTTAGATGGAGCCTTTACTGAATTCTATCGCGATGGCCAGCTTTACTCTAATGTAAACTTTTCTAATGGTGTCAAGAGCGGTGCATATAATAAGTCGTTATATATAAACGAACGATACATCAAGACCGACAACAAGCCGTTTGGTGGTGAAGTGGTTCGAGACAACCGATATATCACTGGTAACTACAAAGACAATAAGATGTCTGGAGAATGGAAGATTCTAAATAATGATAGTTCTACTTTGGCTGCTTTCCAATTCGAAGATGGATACAATGTGTCTCTTTTGGGGAAATGGTTGTCAGACAAAGGGGTAACTTTTGAACTTCTAAATGATGGCACATACAATTTCAAAGAGGAGAATGGAAACTCTGGCAGTGGTCGCTATGAGTTCAACGATGATCTGGTTTTGTCTTTTCTTGCAAATTCAAGAAGCTATTATATGATTACCGCCTATAATTCCAGCAAGGTCAGTATGACAGGTGCAAGGATTAGTGATGATTTTGCACCTCAACCTGATCCTAATGCATACACCTGGACGCGAATTTCAAACTAGAGAAACGTCCACGAATAAAGTACCTGATAGTTGCATTATAATGAAAATCAAAGGCGTGGCAATTCTCGGCATTGCCAGACCGTGCCCTTACTCGTAATTCGTTAAAAACTCCTCTAATCAAAATACTTAAACTCATCAACCAACAACCGATGAATTTCTTCCTTTACTTTTTTGGTTAGAGTTGAAATCTCATCGAATTTTTCTAAAAGGTCTGCAACTCCTCCATTCTCTGCATACTTCCTAATCTGAATTAAGCCAGAATGCGGGGTAAGAAAGTCTGGGTAGCCAAAATATTTAAAATAGGGTTCGTTTTGCAAACCAATGTTTTTAAGCCATTGACCCTTGCAATATTTCGTATTCCAAAACTTGTATAGCTCTTTTACCTTATCTACCAACTGCTTGGCGGTATCTGGCTTGTCGGTAATTTCTTTATCAAGAGTCTTGCTCCAAAAGCTTTCTGGGTTAGTGGGGCAAAGAGGATTATCTACAAAAACCTCTGGAGCACCTTTAACGGGATTATCTTTTTCAAATTTAGTAACCACACAACGGTTCTCAGCCAGTACAAAAGCAAAACAGAGTGAATACCAATATTTTTCTAGCTCAGATTTTATGTTTGGCATCCATAAATCATATTGATTTGCCCACAGAGGATAACGACCTACTATAGATTTAGCAATTGAGAACCATGTACAAAATGCCCTGCCTGTTTCGATGTCGAAGGCACTATATGCGTATTTGTCAGGAGGCCCATTAAATACCTTGACAAGATTGAGCTGAATAATTCGGTTATCTAGATAGAACCACAATCTATCAGGAGCATTACTTAATCTTTTTAATCCCTCTTGCTGCAAACGGACAGGACTAGCATCATCCATAAAACCGATGAAGGTCCCGTCAGGGGAGCCACATCTTCGTGTGAGTTTGAAGTGTCGGTCTTGATCCTTCAATGGAAATCCACTTACCAACCTGTTTTTCTCATCCTCTTTCTTGGCAGGACTGAAGTCGTATCTCGTTTGTCGAATAGCTTTATTATTTTTATCAATGAACGGTATCAGAGCCTTTATGTTTCCCCTCGAGTTATCCAGTTTGACTTTCTTTGACTTCCTCAATATTTTATTTAGAAGTTCCTCTAAGAGTTCATCTGGCTGATTCCAATCTATGCGATCGAGATCAGAATGTGTTAAGTGCGTAAGGTCGTGAACTTTTACAATGTTAGATTTAGCTTTTTCGTTGTGTTCATAATTCCAGATTGTAAAGGAAAGTGGCCATCTTCCAGCAATTTTAAAGAATTCATTGCTGGTGGTGATGAAGCCACTGTGAAAGCGAAAGTATTTATCCCATACTTTTCTAAATTCAACATAGGTGGGGCGAGGAATCAGCCAAGAAGTAGGTGTAAAAATTAACACCACCGGATGTAAACCTTCCTTCTCTTGCTCTTTTGCTATGTTCAAGATTTGACCTAAGAATGCGAGGTATCTTTCTTTGCCTGCATCCTCGCCAGTTAATTCATAAATCGATGAATGTATCTCGTAGGCTGCTTCTGTCTTTTCTCTTTCTTTAGCATTCTCGTCAGTGTTTTTGTAGGGTGGATTTAACAAGAATGCAATAGGTTTGTCGAGCTTCACATTCTTAAGGTTTAATTCCTTTTTCAATTCACTCAAATAATCCGCTCCTGATCGATCAAGGAAATTCAATCCTTTGTTTTCTGATGTCTTTGGAATAATTGTAAATCCCGTTTCGATGTGAAAAGGATCAACCTTCATACGTCTTTCGATGGTGCGTAACAAATCAGGTTGTAACTCAGAAACTATTTTGTGTTTCAGTTTTCCGCGCCAACTGGATACCAAGTTACCTGAACCGCCCGCAGGGTCGAACACAATATAGTTTTCGTTGATGTTGCCAGGGAAATGGTATTTAGCGTACCATAAAGCAAACTTGCTCAAGTTGCTATCGGTAAAAAAAATGCCGTGCTGCTTTACATACTCAGGATCGATCTTAGCCATTACCTCGTCAAAACGACTGAAGTAATGATCCACTGTAAGCCCTGACCCTTCGTTAGTAAAAATGTATTTGGTATTGATAAACCGCACCAAATCATTCACCTTATGAGGATGAAGATTAATAGGGTCGCTAAATTTGTTTCCATTGAAACCGATCACCCGTATTTCATCACCAGCTTCATTTACAGATGCTTTAGAAGTAATGTCCCAATAAGCAATCATTGTGTAGAAAGCATGAACTGCGTCAATGGGGTTTTCGAAATAGCTTTTTAACTGCTCGATCTCATTAATAAAATTATGCTGATTGATCTGGATTCTGTCTGAATCAAGGTTGTTGAGAATTTTTAAGACGGCATAGGATTCTGTTGTCAGGTTTTTAGCATCAATAAAAATATCTCCATCTAAGTCGCGAGGGCTTAGCCAATAAATAGCTGCATCCTTAATCGCCTTTTTATTGGCAACACTTGTTATTCGTGCATTTTCTTTTCCGATCGCATTGGGTGCTTTGGTCGCATCCGCAGTCTTGGATTGAATGACTGCATATTCTGGCAGCGTGCCCAGTTTCCAAATGGCTACAAATTTATGCGCTAATACGATTACAGTATTATAAGCTAAGCCATACTTTTTTTGGTAGTGCAAAGCCTGATAGAAACCGTCCAGCCACTGAGATTCAGACGACTTGCATTCTACTAATAATTTGCCTTCGACATATACGTCAGCACCATGCGCATCCGATTCAGATTTTAGCTTGTCTTTAAATAGCTTTTTGAACAAGGGAAAGAGGTCAGCCCTTTTGGCATCTTCGTTACTATCTGAACGGATGTACTCGGTAAATTTTTGAAGTTCTTCCCCTGTTGAGTTTTTTGCCATAATGCCTAAACTACCTCAATTATAAGGCTTTATTTTGGTTAACTCAATCCAGGCGCGTTAGGCTTGGCTTTTGTCATATTGCAGATACTCAATTCTTCTGTTGCTATGATTCTTATATTCTGATGGCAGCAGAAAGAACAACCTTTCTTGCAAACCTTGGGTTTCATTGATATATGCTTTTCTACCTCCATGTAAATGGAAGCCGTTCTACTTAGAATGTTCTCCCATATAGAAACTGTTTTACCGTAGGATACGGTTACTTGTAAGCTAACTCTCTTCTGCCAGCCACAGGAATATGAACTTTCCCTTTCACAAGCTCCAATTCATAGCCATGAGCTCTCGCAATTTTCAGAAAGGAAGTCAATTTAATATCGGTAGTCTTGCCAGATCGTAAATTTTGAATGGCATTCGGATGGAGGCCGGCCTCCTTTGCTAGAACGCGTACAGATTTCTCGTCATCTTCTGACATACTCGAAAGCAGTTCTTGCAGCGCAAACTCTTGATACTCTTTCTCGAAAGCTGCCCTGAATTTGGCATCCTGCATTTCTCTTTCGAATGTGCTGAGTTGTTTACTTTTCTTTTTCATAGTAGGTTCCTTGTTTTATTCTTTGCCTGTACAAATTCATACTGTTTACCGCCCGGTCTTTTTCCCCTTGTGGCAGCTTATCCTGTTTCTTCCAGAAGGCATTGGTAATAATGACTTTTTTTCCTTCCACAAAGAAACTTAGAAAACGATGGGGCTGTGGTTTAAAAGCATAAATCTTGTCTCCTTCATTTCTAAACTTGGTCTGGTCACTGATTTTCCCGATGTCACCCATCAATTTGAACAACTTAAGCACTTTTATCCGATCGCTTGTATCAAGTTCCTGATAATAATGCAATGCCTGGCTTTCCCCACTTGGAGAGTAGTACCATTCTATCGTAAACTCTTGTCCAATATAGGCAATATACTCTTTAGGCATAAACGAATGTAACACTGCAATGTTACATAATAATAATAAGGATTTGCAAGGGTAACTACGTACGATTTCGACCAAACCACCTTTAGCTGGAGATTAGAAACCAAGGATTTGTTGGAGTAGCATGCTGCAACCAAATTTTAAAGTCAAAGGAAGCCAAAAACGAAGATCTTGTTAAGTTTGAGCGGCTTATTTAGATTTGATTGGAAAATAGAAGGTATGAAGAAGAATTTTTTGATCCAGGGTACAATTGAGGGGCACGCCCGTAGCGTGTAGATTAGAGATTCGATCATAGGAAGCCGTTATCAGTTACCCGTTGATGAATACGCGAAACGGTACAAGGAGAAGTTCGGCCTTGCGGCAACGCTCTTTGAATGGGCATATATAGGCAGCGGCCCGAATTTTCTGTCTTGGGCTTGGGGAGTCGAATTAGTGGGGAGTAATATCACCGAAGCGCAGTCGGGTTATATCCACGACAAGATTATCGGTGAAGTTGAACATGGTCGGGATTTTGAACTCACATTGGAGCTGTGATCTGGTCAACGAGACTGGGGCAAGAAAGCTTATAACTAATTTTGCCATTATTTTTGCCACTACTATTTTGTTAAACATCTTAAAATCAATTGGTTAAAAAAAATACTATAGTACTCCCGTCCTGGGTACAGTTAAATTTAAAAAGGCGTCCCGTGCGTCTTTTTTACTAAAAAGCCGGCAATTGGTTTCCACTCGCTGCCAAATAGATTTTGGATTTGGCGCCCAGCCCAAAGTCTGTTGGCGAAAAGAGAATTCCATTTATCGGTATAGTTTTTTTCAAGCTGCTCTCTGGAAATTTCATTTTTATTAAAGGCGCTCACTAACTCGCTCACAATTTTTGCGGAGTGAATGGCCAATGCCATACCATTGCCACACAAGGGCGTGATCATGCCAGCCGCATCGCCACTCATTAAAATATGATTTTCTACTGGGCTTTTCGTTTCGAATGATATTTCATTGATCACCTCGGGCTTGTCAAAAAGAAACTCAGCGCTGGTGAAAATAGACTTCAAGAAAGGATTTTTGTAAAGCACCTCTTCTTCCATCATTTTGATGGTTCCAAATTTTCTTACATTGTTTCAATGTTGCTGATTCCGCAGTAACCGTCCTTAAAATTGTGTAGTGCAATTAAGGCATCGGGATGTTGCGTGCGAACGTGGTACTTAACGCCCACATAGGGAGAACGCTTCTGGATGAAACTGCGCTTAAGTGAAACGTCTAATTTTGATCTTTTGCCAAACGAGCCAATAACCACGTCTGCCTCCAACAACTGATCTTTTGTTTTTACTTCGAATTTTTCTTTTGAGTAGGTTACACTCTCCACTTCCGTATTCAAATGAAAAACAACACCACGTTTTTTGGCTTTCTCGTACAGAAACTGATCAAACATAAATCGGCTGATGCCGAACCCGCCCAAGTCTAGTTCCAAAGAAGCAGATCGACCATTAACAGAAGTGAGTTGGAGCTGACTAATAGCTGGCGGATTGAATTCTTCAGGAAACAATTGCAGGGATTTAAGAAACGGGATTGTTTCGTTGGAAATATACTCTCCACAGACCCTATGAAAAGGGTATTCCTTTCGCTCTATCAGAACAACAGGCACCTGCAGCTGCGCCAGATAATTTGCAGCTACCAGGCCAGCAAGTCCTCCGCCAATAATGACTATTTTTTTCAATTTTGTTGAATCTTTTTAGTCGCTTTCTTCTTTTAATCAAAATCCCGTTAAACAAAATGAAATTCCAGCAATCATTTGAAAAACGGGTTACGATTGAGCAAACATAATAATTCATTAGTCGTTAACAAGTTGGCTATGCTTGCAGTACCGAATAATAACACTATTCCAGTTTTGATGGTAGGCAACAATCCCATTGAATTGAGCGAGCAGTTTACAGTGCCTTGCCACGTTTACACCTCGCTACATTGTTATTGACGATAATATTGGGAAAGAAGAATTAGCTCGCTCTGTCAATTCATTCTCGCGCAGAAGAGCTACAAAGGATATTCCTATCACAATTCTAAAAAACTCGAATTACGAAGACACCATCTGCGAGGGCACCTTCAATTATTTGTTGAAGGCAAACTTAACCGGTGAGGTCTTGTATCATGCGCTTAATACCTCGGAAACTCATTCCAACGGAGAAAAGGAAAATTGAAAAAGCTATTGAACAGTCGATTCTAAATCTGACTTTCGAGCACAAAAACCTTTTTAATTTTTTCGCCATTTCGCAACACTTCAACGCGAATTTTTTTTCCGGGTTTAGAATTCAAAAAATCGTTGACATTATTCAACTCATAGCCAATGACAGATACTCCGTTGATAGCGACAATTTCATCGCCTCTAAGCAACCCTGCTCTTTGCGCATTGGTGTTTTCACGCACATCTGAAATTTCGTAGGTCTGCAGTCGAACACCGGTGGCTCGTATGGTCAAGCCGCTGAGGTTGTAGTAGTATTTCTTTTTGAAAGAACTATTCTTTTTCAAATACAACTTTTCATTTGGGAAATCGAAAATAACTGTAAAGCGGCTTAGTATTTCCCCACCGATCGAACCGTTTCTAAATGTAAACCTTCCTTTTCGCAGCGAGTCGCTATAGGCATAGTCGTCCGGAAAATGAGTGATGAGGTCAGTCGTTTTATTTTTTCCTAACGTGAAGGACCGAATTCGTGCAATCTTGCCTCTCAAGACTCCTCCAATCCCTCTTCCCAAGATAGCATCAATGTTTTTCGTTGGCACTACAATGCCCGGATCAGATAATGTTTCTAAAAGTAGCCCATGGCTTGCCCCAGAATCCACCAAAAACTTTCCGTTGATGGTAGTAGTATCATTGATTTGTATTTTTGCCTGCACAAAAGGTTTGGTATCCTCAACGGTAATTGGAATTACATCATATTTTTTTCGGGGATGAAATCCACCTGGGAGCATCAATGTAAGTCGCTTGTTCGAGTAGTCAACTTTGACTACAAAACGACTGAATAATTCGTAGCCCAATATCCCATGGACTTCGGTGCCCATGGAGTTCTTCAACTCCAAATAGTCTTCATCCAACACAAGCAGCGAGTGACCTTCGCCATGTATTCCAGGCATGTCCAACGTTACGTTGCTGGTGATGTAGGCATCTACTAATTTCTGGCCCCCCGGACCCGACAGCGTGTACTTGCGCGAGTACGACAGGTTGAGAATATCGCTGTATACTTTTTCGGTAAGAATAGCTGTTCGAACCCCTGTGTCGATAATGAATTTCAGTGGAAGTTGGTTGTTAATGATGACTGGAACCACCACAAGGTTGTTGTGTATTTCAATTGGTATCTCCACTTTTTCTACACCCGGAGGCATCGAGAATCCCAAGACTTGTGTTTGCGAGTTAGCGAACTGGCCTACGCAAATCACCAAACAAATACAACCAATAATAGCTTTAAGCATACGGGAGACCCTTCGGGAAAGCTACCGCTTTTTTGACCAAGGCTAACTAGCTTGAACGGAATATACACCCAATTGGGTTAGAAGAGAAATGGGCGAATTGGAAATTTCTAATGAGGCTAAATTGGTACCGGCCAAAAAGCCGTCCCTTGTCATCACTTTCATTTGAGCTACCAAGTGATCGAAGTAGCCATTGATATTCAATAGGCCAATGGGAGAATCAATGAGTCCCAATTGTTTCCAGGTAAGTATCTCAGCCAATTCATCCAAGGTACCCCAGCCTCCGGGCAGGGCAATAAAAGCGTTCGCCAGTTCGGCCATTCTTCGCTTTCGCTCGTGCATACTATCTACCACTTCTAACTGCGTGAGCCCATGATGAGCCACCTCCCTGCGCAAGAGAAAGTCTGGGATTACTCCAATTACCTTTCCCCCGTGTAAAAGTGCCGAGTCAGCCAGAAGACCCATTAGGCCAATATTGCCTCCCCCATAAATAAGTGTTGAGTTTGAACGGGCTAGTAAATGACCCAGCTCTTTCGCTGAGGCAATATAGATATCCTCATTGCCCATCGAAGATCCGCAGAAAACGCAGATATTCACAGGAGAAAGTTAGTGTTTTACATCATGTTCGTTGTCGCTTACTTTGCTATTGGGAAATAGCCAGATAGACAGGATAGCTAAAACGAAAAGGCCAATAACAACTCCAAAAACTGCCATGGTAAAAAATGTTTATAAGCCAAAAGTAAACGGATAACATTAATTATTTGCAAATTGAGGGTTAAATATTAACTAGGATTCTATTTCTTTGAAGCGACATGAGGAGATTTTTGTTAATTCTGGGTATCGTAGCTGTTGCGTTGGTGATAATAGTTTACGCTATGGTCAATCGTACAAAGTCATACAGTCAAGAGGGCACCGTTTCTTTTTCGAGTGGCGATTTGAAAGTGGATGTTTTCTACAATAGACCACACAAAAAAGGCAGAGTTCTTTTTGCAAAAGATGGGCTAGTGCCATTTGGGAGAGTGTGGCGGACAGGAGCTAACGAAGCTACGGTTTTTGAGACTAGCAAGGATTTGAATTTTGAGGGAAAGACCTTGCCGAAAGGCAGGTATAGCCTTTGGACAATTCCTGATGAAATGTCGTGGGGAATAATATTTAATTCGGATGTTCCGCTATGGGGCATGGGGTTCGATGGACAGACTTTACGGAAACCTGAAATGGACGTACTCACCATAACAGCACCAGTAGTCCTGCAAGAAAAAGAGTTTGAACAGTTTACTATCTCCATCGAAAAGACAGGCGAGGAAATGGAACTGGTTTTTATCTGGGACAAAACACTAGTAGCGGCTCCTTTTACATCAAAATAATTCAATAATTGTTTTAAAATGATTCAAGTAATCCCCTCCATTGCTATTCGTAAAGGTAGAGTAGTTAAAATGCGCAAAGGCGACCCTGCCAGTGAGAAAGCCTACGAAGAAAATCCTGTTGATTTAGCAAAGCGATTCGAAGATCACGGCATTGAGGTATTGCATCTGGTTGATTTGGATGGAGCGGAGACCGGTGCGCCTCAGAATCTTCATGTGCTAGAACAAATTTCAGGATATACCGATCTGAAATTAGATTTTACAGGGGGTATTAATACAGATGGAGATATTGGAAACGCCTATAACTATGGCGCAGATTATATAACAGCATCCAGCATTGCTATAGCTAAACCAGAGCTTTTTGCTTCATGGATTGTTTCCTATGGTCGTGAGAAGATGACACTAGGCGCGGATGTGACAGACATCAGTACCAAGAAGGTGGCTTTCCGCGGATGGCAGAACAAGTCAGACGTAAATCTCTTTGAGCATCTTCAATTTTTTTATGACAAGGGATTGAAGTACGCCAAGTGCACAGATATTTCCCGCGATGGGGTACTGGAAGGCCCAGCGTTTTCATTCTATCAGGAGATAAGAGATCAGTTTCCGGATCTTCAAATCTTAGCCAGCGGGGGAGTGCGCGGTGTGGACGATATTAAAAAACTAAATGATATGGGCATCTTTGCCGTCATCTTTGGTAAGGCGTATTACGAAGGCATTCTTAAGTTGGAAGACCTAAAACAATTTTTGATAAAATAAGAAAGTACTCAGCTAAGCGCAGTTTAAGAAAGCACTTTTTCTCTTTCTTGCACCAATCCAGCGTTGCTCAATGCCCGTTCTGCTTGCAAGATGTGTCTGACTTGATGGGCGATCACAAATCTGAATACGTCCCCCAATTTCAGTTTGATAATGGGAGCAATGGAGATTCCTACTTTCACTGTATTTAAGTCAAACCTTTTGGCAGTGTTCAATAGCGCCAGAAGCTTTTCTTGCTGATCAATAAACTCAGAAATCACCAGACGGCTTTCAATAATTGTTTTGGGAGCATGATCCTTCGGAGAGTTCATTTTTTTTGAAACATTGCCATCTTTAGAGGGCATCATCAGTTTAGTAAAGTAATTTCCTAACCAACCTGGCGAAAATTGGGTGGACGATTCCCTCTTTTCCGACCTACTCAAAACACTTTCAATCGCGGGTAAATAAAATCGACCATAACTATTTAAGTGTTGGAGGCACTCATTAGCACTCCAACTTTCGGGCGATGGTCTTTGCGCGAACTTACTGTGCGCAATCAATTGCCACTCAATAGCTTTTTTTAGAATGATTTCTGTTTGATCCAACAGGTTCTCAATTAACGTGTCCCGATTGTAACTAGTCATATGGTATTTTTTGTTGGCTCAAAGGTGAGGAAGCTCAACAATAAAAATCTTTGCCTACACAAAGATTTACACTCGAACAGTAGAAAGCAACTTGCTAAACGTGGCGGCATCAATACCGAGGTATGACGCCAGGTATTTGTGCGGAATCAAACGCAATACTTGCGGACTGCGTGTAAGAAGGGTAGTGAATTTTTGCTCTGCCGAGAAAGTTTGAAGTTCTACTTGACGTTCTAAAGCGCCCTTCAAAGCAAAAGCGGTGGCCCGACTGATAAATCTTTCAAGATTTGGATATCGATCTAACAACTCCATCACTTTTGAATGACTTGTTTTCAAAAATGAACTTTGGGTAAGCGTTTCAAAGAAATAGAGAGAGGGAGTCTGTGTTAAAAAAGAATCAGCTACTCCTGAAAATGAAAACGGGTACGTAAATACGATGGTAGCTTCTTTGTCGTCCGCGGTTAAATAGTAAGCCCGCTGCACGCCTTCGGTAATAAAATACAAAGTCTTCTCTGTTTCGCCTTTCGCTGTAAGAATTGTCTTTCGTTTGGCTTCGCCCTGTTGCCAAATGGAAGCAAATTCGTTCCATTCTTCGTCACTTAGGGAATTAAGAGTGTATGTGAATTTTTTAAGATGTTGGAGAGATTCTGTTAACTTCATGTGCATAAGATAACAGGTTCTATTCGAATAAGAAAAAACAACATAAGGGATTATACAATTTACGCATCACCTTTGACTACGTCATTAGTTCGTGTTTTGTATCTTTACGTTAAGTTAATAGAAGCAAACTTTATGGGTCTCGTGTATGCGGATATTGAATTGATAAATGGTGATGATCTCGCGCTGGTTCGCAACAAAATCAAAGGAGAAGAGGAAGTCAGGCGTATCCATGTTAATATGTTGGTAGATACAGGTAGCGTTTACATGTGTATAAACGAAAGTATCCAGGAACAATTAAAACTTCCTGTTTTGGAGCAACGTAAAGGCCAGTTAGCCAACGGTCACATCGTTGAGTATGATGTAGTGGGGCCGCTGGAGGTGAGATTTAAAAATCGTAGATGTTCTGTAAATGCAATGGTGCTGCCTGGTGAAAACGAGCCTTTACTCGGGGCAATACCGCTTGAGGACATGGATGTCCTAATCCATCCGCATCGACAAGAATTAATCGTAAACCCAGAGCATCCCTACTTTGCTCAGATGAAACTTAAGTAGTGTTTCTAAAATTTGAGTTTTTGCAACTGCGGATTTTCGATCTCGCTCCTTAAAAACAATCCTGCACGACAATCTCATACCTTCAGGCCTTCCATTGGGAAATAAAGCTAATGGGGTATTTCTATGGAAGAGTTATGGTAATACGTCCGTTTAGAACTCAACATTCTGGAAAATGAATAAGCTCAACCCCATTGGAGCCGAGCTTTTCTTGCAAGAAAAAAACAATTAATTCACAGTCAAGTTAAACATCACATCCAAATCACTTTTTCCGTCATTAGAAGTAGTGGCAGCTGATTTTAAATCAGGTTGGTGTTTTAAAATAACTCTAAAGGTGCCGTTAACAGACGCGTTGATCGTGGTCCAATTTGTTTCTAAACCTAGAGGCAAACCAACACCATCTTCATTGTCATCATCTTCATAATTGACAGGATCGTTGCGATTATCAACATTTCCATCACCTGTAGGATCAGAAAAAACAATATTTGTCCAGGCAAAAAAGAACATATGCTCATCTGCTTCCTCTTCAACTTCTTCAGTAACATCATATTCAGGATCTGTTGGCTTGGCCAGTTCATTGATCAACGTGATCTTGAGCATGTAGGAAACATTTTTCATCAGGTTGATCGGGCCACTGAGTGTTCGTGGTAGTGGGCCGTCACCATCAGGGTCGGTGGCTGTTACTATTACAGCTGCACCGCCTGTGGGCGTAAAGGTAAAAGTTGCCTTGGTTATCGCTTCTGGTATATTCTCAGGTTTTGGGTCATCTTTTTTACAGCCAGACAAAAACAAAAGCGAGCCGGCTACCAATAGCAAACAGATAAATCGAAGGGTTTTCATAAAAGTTAAATTTAATGCAACAATGTTGCAATTATAGTTACTTCTGATGAATTATCAAACTCAAAAGCTAAAATGAATGCCTAATGTGATATTTCGTCCTACATCATCGGCAAAATATCTTAACCGGTTAGTGTATTCTCGGTAGGCTTCGTTGGTCAGGTTGTCGGCAGAGAGGCGCACATCCCATTTTGAATTCTCCAATTTCCAAGAGGCGCCCAAACCAATAGAGAGCAAGAAATAACCGTTGGGTGCTGCCGCAAAATCAAAGTTGCCTGTATCGTCCTGAATCAAGTCGATACCTTGTGCTTTTGCGACAACTATCTCACGGGCTGGTATTACCTTTGGTGCGCGGATTTGTCTAGCTATCCAGCGTAATTTGGTTTCAGCATTCCAACTGAATTTTTTTATCGGCTTTGAATCGTAACGCATACCTATATCGGCTCGATTGGATGGAATGAAAATCAGGAAATCATTTTGCGTCTCGTCCGTGGCGCGTAACAGCGAAGCCTTTCCCGTAAGGGTTAGTTGCCGATTGAGTTGATATACTGAGAACAGATCGAAACCAATAAAAGAGGCGTCTGTTTGTGTGTATCTAAAGTAAGGGAAGACTCCTCGCAGTCCTTCGGTCACTCCGCGTGGGCGCAGATAAATGAAATCGAAAATGTAGTTGACGTAACCTGTTAACTCGGTGGTGAATTTCTGCTTTTCATATTTATAACCCATCACCCATTTCAAGGCTTTCTCTACACTTGCACCTGAGTCCTTATAGTCTTTTATTGTAAAAGCGTTGGCATTCTCAACCAGTAACAGTCCAGACTCAATAGAGGCAGCACTCTGATGAGTTCCTTGGCTATACAACTCGGCTACATTAGGCGGCCTCCATGCACTGCTAAGCGAGGTAGTGAAAGAGGCAAAATTGCCCAGCTTTCTTTTGCCCGAAAAAGTACCACTGAAATTACCGAAGTCTAGATAGGCTTTATACGGCTTGTTGCGGGAGTCAAAACCGGCCACATCATAGTTGCGAATGTCATACCGAAGCCCCGCTTCTACTACCCACTTTTGCAGATTCCATTTTTCTACCAAAAACAAGCCCAAAGAGAAGTGTTCGAAATTAGGTATGAAGGGAATGGTTTGCGTGCCATCTACTTTATTATTGACTTGATAGAGTATGTTCAAGCCCCAGCAACTTTGAAAGCGATCAGAGTGTACACGCTCCCAATCCGCATCAAGTGTATGTGTTTGCAGATTAAATGCTAAAGCGGGTATCTTTGTAAGTACTTCTCCCAACCGAAAATCAAATTCTCTGCGTCTGTTGTTTTGAAATCCATATTGCAAACGAAATTCATTTTTACCTTCTGCCAAATGCGCATTCACCTTAAGCAAATCATGTTGTACCGATTGGCGTGGCGGTTTGATCTCGTATGTAAAATCAAGGGTGTATTGGGGGATTTCTCGTTCCATGGCATTCGCCAAATCCTCTGCAGTCTCCACGGCTGTGCCTCGCAAAATTCCAATTGAAGTGTTGAAGTGGCTATAGAAAATATCGAGTCCTTTTTTTTCTGTGTGATAGCCAGTGGAGACGGAAAAATTTTGTTCTTCAAAACCTGTGTTTGATAACACATAGTTACCTGCACGTGAATCGCCCGCCTTTTTAATTGTGCCTTGCGCCCGCCATCCGAAACCCGGCCACTTTTTTAGGCCACCTTCTAAAAAGCCAGATAGAACTCCTGATCCGTTATTAGATGCACCAATGACGTGTACTTGTCCTCCAATTCCCGCTTCAGTAGGCAACTTCGCGGGGTTCACCAGTACAACACCGCCCAGTGCATCGGCACCGTACTTAATGGCCGCGGCATCTTTAATTACGATGATGTTCGATGCAATAAACTGATCGACTTCGGGTGCATGTTCCGCTCCCCAGTTTTGTCCTTCTTGGCGGATGCCATTGTTTAAGATCAACACCCGTTGGCTGTGCACGCCATGAATCACTGGTTTGAAAATAGCAGGTCCTGTTTGAATGGTATTGACACCGGGTATTTCGCGCAACGATTCCCCCAATGATTTACCCCATGTTTCTTCTAGAGCTTTTCCGGAAAGTGAACTATAGGTGGACGTAGCCGCCAACTCAACGTGCTTTTCTGAAATGACTACTTCATTCAGCGCGGTGCTATCACTAAGCAGTGTTACATTCCAAACTTTATTGGCAGTAAGTTTAACGCTACTTGAAATCGTTTTGTACCCAACAAATCGAACTTCAATTTGATACCTTCCGCTGCAAAGTTTATTGAATTGGAAGAATCCATTTTCGTCTGCTACCTCTCCTTTATTTTGCTTCGCTAGCAAAATCGTTGCTCCAACTAATGGGTTCCCCATTTCATCAGAAACCTTACCTGAAAAAATATAGTCACAGGATTGACTTAGGGAAGAAAAGGATTCAAAAATCAAGAATAAGGAGAGAAGATATTTCATTTTGCAACGGGGTTGCAAATATAACAGGATAAAAATGAAGTTTCCTTTAAAACTGTTTCAAGTAAGTGATCTTAAAAACCCCTTGTTGATTATTTAACCGGCTTGTGATGTTCGTTTCTGCATTAGTGAAATCCTGTCTGTTATCATTCAAGACTAAAAAGATAAAAGACAATGGTTTATACTCCCATTGCAGACGGGTGTTTAAAGTATTGCGATTAACAGCTGTGTTGTATTGATAAAAAGTAATCCATTGCACAAGTGGATTTAAAGCCAGACGTATTTCTGCTGTGGCCAGATCTGTTGTTACGTTGGAAGATGAAATGCCTAAATTTCTTATTTCATTGTGCCGATAACTCAACGTTAGCGCCACATGTGGATCAGGGGCAATTCGTGTGCTGGCAGAAATAGATTGTAGCCTACCATTAAAATATCCTCCGTTGTTATACTCCGCTGAAAAGAAAAGCTTGCGTGAGTTATCTGTTTGGAAATTAATAGAATGATTGTTGTACGCATACACGCCTGCTGCTATCTCAATACCGAGTGGGTTGAACGACTCAATTAGGTTTTGCAAATTGGTAACAAAACTATACGACAACCGACCACCGTTTTGAAAATTTAAGCTAAATGGCCGGTATGACATAAATCCTTCTCTAAAGCTCAGGTCATTGTAATAGTGATAAAAATATCCTGTAACACCTGGTGTGAATTGGCGAATCACTTTTTTGGGCAACCAGCTAGGTCGCCATTTCCAACTAATAGCCGGACTGGTCAGCACATAATTGGTGGCATCCACAAAGCCCGAGCGCGGATCATATTTATCAGACACAACTGCTTGCACATGACCCGCATAAATATCGTTGGTATCGTAGTAGGCCCACACAGAGCCAGACCAACCTCTATTATTCAAGAGCCCTGTATTATTAGAACCCGAGAACATCCAAAACACATTTAGTTTTTGGTTGGGTCGATACAGCCCATCGATAGTCACCGTTGAGTTAGCATTTGTTTGCCCAGAAGTATCGGCTTCATCGTATCGGAAAGTCGCCAACCCTCCAATGCGTGTACCTTGGTCAGTCAGGTTGTGAGAGTAGCGCGCTACAGCAAAATTAGAAGCAGGATTTACTCCTTGTGCTCGTTGCCTCACGGCCAATGCCCCAATGTTTCGCTTGGGGCTTCGGTTTATTGGATTTCCGTTGTCATCTAAGCCAATTCGTCTACTGAAAAAAGGCTGCAGCGCATCTAATGCTTGCATGGTATATATTTCATTTCCTTCCAAAAAAAATTGCCTACGCTCCGGAAATAAAACAGAAAAACGTGCCAGGTTTACCACTTGCCTATCTACATCTACTTGCGCAAAGTCAGTATTATAAGTGACATCTAACACCGAGTTAGTGCTCAATGCCCACTTTGCTTCTCCAAACACCTTCTTTGGTTTCTCTGTCTGCGCTTACCAGCACATAAGGATTTAGCTGAACGTTTACTCCGTTATCGGGCGGCAGTTCAAGCCCGGTAAGTATTGCTTCGTAGGGCATTTGATAAGGAGTAAAGACACGCGGAATAGCTGGGAAAGTCACATTTTGATTGAGCCTGCGCATGCACCGAAGCAAAATGATACCCATCCGATCACTTCCTGCTTTGTAACGAATCGATTTCCAGGGAATAGCAAACTCTGCCGTCCAACCCCAATCCTGTATTTTGGTTTTTACACTCCACAACGATATCCACTCGCGATTAAAATTGCTTCCATCGCTGATTAACAATTCCCGTTGTGCCCCGTATGGATTGGTTTGAAAGGCCGCAGCATTTCGCTTGTCGAGCAAACCATCAATGGCAATACCAAACAAATCATTTTCATCAAAAGAAAAATCACGTTGCATATTGGGTACGCGAATACCTTTTCGGCCTGCCGAATCGAAACAAATTGCGCTTACATATAAATTTTTTTCATCGAATAAAATCCGGACTTCTGTTTTTAGCGAAGCCGCCTCCCCTTGGCGAGGTTCGTATTGTACCAAATCTGCAATCGGTTTAAGATTTTGCCATGAAGGTTCATCCAGCATGCCATCGATGGTAATGGAACCGGAAACTTTCTGACTCCGAATTTCAAGGGGTGTTTCCGGTGGCCGAAAGGTAGCTTGCGCAAACGCAACGGAACTTGAAAGCCATACACTTACTACCATAAATAGCTGCTTGATAGAAAAAGCCGTTGTTGCCTGTCCTGCAGATTCTCTTTCGCCTTCTATACAAAACATAAGTTTTTTTTCTTCTTCTAAACAGAAAAGACATTTTCAAAACGATTCCTTCGATACACCCACGCGTTTCCTGCAACCGTAAGTGTTAAAAAGAAAAGAACCAAAGTCTTCTGCCTGCATCTTTTCATTGTTAAACATCCGTGGAATAAAATAGTGGCGCCACGTATTGGCAAATGCAATCACTTGATTCCGAAAATCGGTATAATGCGCTGGAGAAGTTCCGGCCAGATCATTCAACCCGTCTTGCAACAAAATAGCGGGCGACAAAAATCGCAGTCGATTGACCCAGCTTTGTTGTTTATTCAGCGCTTCATTATAATCATCCAACACAGGTTGTACTGATTGGTTGATGACATCGCTGGCGGCAAAGTTTCCCAGCCACCAACTATACTGGTTTTGCTGAGTCGTATCTTTCGGAGCATATTCCGGGTGCTCCCGATAATACGTTTTCAGTATTTCATCCGCCTTTTTCTCCGCCAATGCTTTTGCCTCCCGATACTCATGAATCATAATGGTGCGCGATGTCACCGGATAAAAAGAGTTTGCCGTTTGCGAAATAATGGACGGGATCAAAAGCACAAACACGACCCACACAGCTATTAATGTCACCGCATTGCTGCCGGATAAGTTCCCCAACAGGTTTATTAAAAACGAAATCAAGAACCAAAAAAAGATATACACGGTGACGAGCAGAATTAATTTCGTTGCTGCTCCCCTATTGCCCAACCAGTCAATGTCAAAAATTGTCAACGAAAAAAGAATAGAGGCAACAACAATACTGGTGAGAATAAAAAAGCGGAGTAGAAGCTTTCCAAATAACCATTGGTACAAGGATATTGGCTGTGCCAACGTCAAGCGCAACACACCCGATTCTTTCTCGGCCGAAAGCACGTTGTAACTAAACCCCAACACCAGCAACGGAAGCAAGTAGATGCAAACAAAGGCAAGATCAAAACTGCCAAACAAAAGTTGAACGGGGTTTGAGAGTTCAGAGAAGCCGAGTATGTAGGCTTCGCCATAAATTTTTGGTTTTGCATAATGTGTAAACAAGTCGCTTTGGCCGGTAGAAACAACTGCCAGTGGCTGTGCATCCATGGCGACAACACGTGGGGCATTCCACCCAATTTTATCCAGTGCACGTGAATCTTGCCTTGCCTCGGGTGCCGGTTTTAGATTTTTGTTAAGCGAGTCTATCTCAGCTGCCATACTCCGATCCAGCTTCACCATTTTTTCCTTTTCTTTGGTAATGGTGGCCATACGATCTTCCACTTTTTCCTTTCCATTGCGAACCGCAAACACGGTGATGCCCAAAAATAAAATCAGCAGAATCATCACCCACCTGTCGCGTAGCAAGTTGAGCCATTCGTATTTGATTGTATGGTTTAACATAATTTTTCGATTTACGATTTGAAGGTTTCTTGAAACTAGATTGTTTTCATTTTAGTGACCGCTCCGTACAATGCGGCAAATGAGAGCAACAGCCACGCTAACAAGGTGATGAGATTGCTCGTGTTCTGACGGATCACAGTGGTGTATGAAGCCGGCTCATATTGAAAGTCAGGCACCGAAGACCACAGTTTGTCATCGGCCAGATAATCCCAATCTCCGTATTTTGAATTGGCCGCCATATCGCCATTCATTTTTCCCACCAATTCAATGCGATAGTTTTCAGCTGCGTTGGCGAAATCCCAATGTGAGGTGTAGTCTGTGCGGCAAATTGCCATTGATAAAAAGCGCGTTGGCAAAAAGGGAGAGAGCGCAGCCGTGCTGCGATACACGTTGGTCTGATTTACATACGTGTCTTTCAACAATTGATAGTGCTTGAAATAAATGTCTGCTGTATGCTTCTCGCCTTCCTGCATCAAAAAGCCATCCCAGTTGAAGGGCAATTGCTGCACACTGTCAACTCCATATTTTTTTAACGTTTCTTCTTCCAGCATCTTGGCTTCAGTGTTCCACGGATTGTGTCCATCCAATCCTTTCTTTTTGTCAACCGCTATCTGTTCTTCAAATTCCACTTGCGTGGGATACGGGTACAGTTTATCCGCAATGGCGGTTGAAATCTTGGGCATCGCTAAACACGATACCATCCAAATTCCCAGCAATGTCACGAACGCTACGTTTGATTTTTTAAAAAGAGAGGAAACAAACAGCGTGATGTTGATGAACACTGCATAATAGATCAGATAAACACCAAACAGGAGGGTGAGCGCCCACAAACTAAACTGCCCGTAATCTTTGATGTTGGCTAAAAATAAAGCGGCCAACACATATACCGGAATAGCAATGAGCAAAACGGGAAGAAATAGGCCCAACCATTTTCCCATTGTTAATTTCCACGTGCTCACGCCCTGACTTTTCAATAATCGTAGCGTGCCACTTTCGCGTTCGCGGGTAAAAGCATTGAACCCGATCAGAATAATAAAAAGTGGAACGATGAAGATCAGCACGAAATCAGGTGTGAGATCACCAAAGCGCGACAGGGCGGTTTGATCTTGTGCGGCCGCATATTGTGCTTCGTTGCGTTTGTGTGCTTCCAGATAAATGCTTACTCCCGTGTATTTATCTACGCCATTGTCAATCAATGAAAGTGGATACTTCGGTTTGAATGCATAGGTGCCGTAGTGCGCTGCCGAGTGCGGGTTTTTTTGTCCCTGTTCTACCCACTCGCTGCGTGCATTTTTTTTGGCTTCGTTGTGCTGGGCATTGACCGATGTGTAATAGCTTTTACTCACAAACAAGGCGGCCAACAACAAAGCAAAAAGAGTGATTGCCGTAATGCGAAATCGTCCCTCCCGAACAATTTCTTTGAGCTCTTTGAGTGCGATTTTAAAAATCATAGTCAGTTACCTTTTAATTCATGTGTTTCAAATACAGTTTTTCTAAGTCCGTATGGTTGATTTGATCGGTGGTAAGTTGTTCTACTAAACTGCCTTCGCGCATCATGCCAATGTGTGTGCCCGTTTCTTTGGCACGGAAAAGGTCATGCGTGGCCATCAGCGTAGCCACTCCTTTCTTGCTTAGTTTGGTGAGCAATTCCGAAAACTCGTTGCTTGCTTTCGGGTCTAATCCGGAAGTAGGTTCGTCCAACAGCAGCACTTGCGCATCTTTGGCCAGCGCCAATGCAATACCAACTTTCTGGCGCATGCCTTTGGAATAGGTAGAGATTCTTTTGTCGTGTGCATCGGCTTGCAAGCTGGCTTCCGTTAAGAATTTCAGAAATTCTTCTTTCGGATATTTTTTGTTAGCAAGCCCGCTGAAATATTCAAGGTTCTCTAATCCCGTCAAGTTCGGATAGAGCATCAGATTCTCCGGAATGTAGGTCAGTAGTTTTTTGGTCTCAATCGGTTCTTTCACCACATCTTTTCCTCCAATCAATGCCTGACCTCCGGATGGTTGAATGAAATTGAGAAAGAGATTAATGGTAGTGGTTTTGCCTGCGCCATTCGCGCCAAGCAAACAAAAGATATCTCCTTTATTTACAGTAAAGCTTGTTGGCTTCAGTGCTTCTTTGCCTTGATACGTTTTGCTAAGTTGTTTTGCTTCTAACATGCTGTTTTGTTTTAGTTATCTAATCGAAATACAAGTCGTTTTTCGTTTTTGTGTTGGATGGATGGAGAGCGATGAACAACACCCTTTCCTTTGTTGGCTGCCGATGCCTCGCCTTTCAAAATGCCTACTTCAAAAGGCTTCATTGTTTTTATCTTACTCGGATCTTTTATGATCGAATCATTATTGCCTCCTACCAGGCTGTTTCTATTTACGAAACGATCCTCTATCCACTCTGTGCCTGATCCCACGTAGGTACACAGCAACCGCAAATCGTAGCGATCGGTATGAAATTTTCTGCAGGCATCATCGCACACTATTTTTAAGAGCAAACGGGTTTGTTGTTTTTGTGTAATAGAAAGAAACAGGTGCGTCAAACTCACCATATCATCGCGCAGCGTAAGTTTTCCTGAAGTATGAACCGCAGACTTATCTAGCTCATTGGCTATCAATTCCTTCACGGAGTCTGCGGTTATAACCGCATCAATTCCGTTGAAATTATTTGCCATGAGTGTGTTCGCAAACAGATGTATGTCTTCATCGAACACGCGCTGATGATGTACGAGATTGATACTCGGCTTTGAGATGGCAGCAAGTGCTGATAGCGAATGGGCTTCGAAAGCACTTGGCTTTCGAGTGAATAGGGAAGCAAACATATTAATGCAACAAGGTTGCATATTAGTTGATTGACCCTATATTTGCAACATAGTTGCATTAAATCAGCTACTTTTTTGATGAAAGGTCTTTTTACCCATTACTTAGACGCACTCGGTTTCTCCGCTTCACTGCTGTGTGCGGTGCATTGTGCGTTTGTTCCGGTGCTGCTTACTTTATCGTTCTTTCAAGGCCTTCGTTTTCTGGCCAACCCTTCGATCGAAAGAGGTGTATTAGGCATGAGTTTTTTTCTCGCACTTATTTCTCTATTACCTTCTTACATCAACCATCACCACCGTCTTTCGCCCATTTTGATTTTTGTATTGGGAGTGTTCCTGATCATCATTGGTAGAATTGAGTTATCTAATTTATGGGAAGTACTCTTCACTTCGCTGGGGGCCGTATGTATTGCGCTTGCTCATTTGGTGAATTGGAAACTACATAAAAAAATGACGCGCGAACAATAAGCCACTTTATGAAGCTAATTAGTACGATCGTTTTTGCGGCTCACTTCTTTTTTCCATCTGATCCCGAAGATGGATGGGTGACACTCGCACGCGTTAAGTTCACTTCCACTTTTTTTAAAGAGATGAACGAGTACTTTCTGGTTCCGTCCTTTACACCCGAGTTGCGTGCGAAAATCGGAAAGGAGTTTAGCCTGAAGGGGCACTACATCCCCTTTGACTTAGAGGGCAACGCTATTGTTCTTTCAAAAAATCCCTATGCGTCTTGCTTTTTTTGTGGAGGTGCTGGCCCTGAATCGGTAGCCGAAATCAACTTTAAAGCGAAGCGGCCAAAATTAAAAGCCGACCAGATCATTACGGTGAAAGGGAAATTACGCCTTAACGGAACGGATGTCAATCACATGAATTTCATCTTGGATGAAGCTGAGATACTTACTCCATGAAGACAATACTTTTCCTATCAGGCATGATGTTCGCTCTCAGCTGCTCACAAAAAGAAAATGCCTTACTAAAAAAGGCAGCGGCTATTCAGCAAGAATCGTTTTCTGTTTTAGATAGTATTCAAGCAACTATTCAATCATTAAAGAAAAACCCAGCGCTCACGGATTCGATTGCAAAAATCGAAAGGGAGATAGCCAAATGGGAAAATGAAATGGTAGACGTCCCAGGGTATGAGTCAAGCCATCATCAGCACAAACATTCTCATTCGCACAAAGTAGTAGAGCTAACACCTGAGCAAATGCTGTCGGTACAACAGGAACTGAGTCAACAGCTGACCGACATTCAAACAAGATTGAAAAAACTAAAAACTGATTATGATAAATCCATTTAAGGCAAAAAAATTGCCTGTCACCGTTCTAAGCGGGTTTTTGGGAGCTGGAAAAACCACGCTACTCAATCACATTCTTTCTAACCGAGAAGGACTCCGCGTAGCTGTGATCGTCAATGATATGAGCGAAGTAAATGTCGATGCTCAATTAGTTAGAAATGAAATCAAACTCTCACGAACCGAGGAAAAGTTGGTAGAGATGAGCAACGGGTGTATCTGCTGCACACTGCGCGAAGATTTGATGATTGAGGTGGAAAAACTCGCTAAGCAAAAGAAGTTTGATTACCTGTTGATCGAAAGCACAGGTATATCGGAGCCATTGCCGGTAGCACAAACATTTAGTTTTGCTTCGGGTGATGAATTGCTCGACCTCACCAAATATGCCAAGCTAGACACAATGGTAACAGTAGTCGATGCGTTTAATTTTTTCAATGATTTTGGTTCGGCAGAGCGATTGAAAGACCGCAAACTAACGGGCGAAATGGAAGATGATCGGAGTATCGTCAACCTCCTCACCGATCAAATCGAGTTTGCGAACGTGATTGTGCTCAACAAAGTAGATTTGGTGCCAGCCGAAAAGTTAAAATTGCTGGAGGGTATCTTGATAAAGCTCAATCCTGATGCGAAACTTGTCAAAGCCAACCATGGCAAGATCGACTTGAAACAAATTTTAAACACTGGCCTTTTTGATTTTGAAAAGGCCCAACAATCAGCAGGTTGGTTAAAAGAGCTAAACAATGAACACACTCCTGAAACCGAGGAATATGGAATCAGCTCATTTGTTTTTCGGGATCGCAGACCCTTTCACCCACAGCGTTTTTGGAATTTTGTGCAAACGAATTGGCCTGGGAATGTGATTCGAAGTAAAGGCATGTTTTGGCTTGCCTCCAGGCCAGGTGATGCCATTCTTTGGAGTCAAGCCGGAGGTTCTTCCAAAGCAGAGATGTACGGGAAGTGGTGGGCGTCTATGCTCATGGCGCAACGTGTTGCCCGACCCGATTTTATGGAAAACCAGGAAGCGCTAATGAAAAAATGGGACAAAGAGTTTGGCGACCGGATGAACGAGTTGGTGATTATCGGAACTGAACTCAATCCTGATTTAGTAAGGAAACAATTGGAAACATGTTTGTTAAATACTGAGGAGATGCTTCAATGGAAGGCTAAGACCAAATTTGAAGATCCTTGGCCTATTTAGTCTACGATATCCGAAATCTTGAACTTCTGGATGATGTAATAAAGAAAATTAAAAGAGAGAGCGTCTTCTTCTTCTTTATCAGGATGGGCTTTGTCTGATTTTGATTTTGCTGACTTGTTTACTGTTACAGCTTCTTTTTGAATAGGCTGGCTGGCACTTGGTTTCTGACCTTCGGATTCGAGAAGGAGGGTTTTATCATCGTCCAGATTCAATTCCGGATGATTATTTAGCTCCTTGATTTCTTTCTCTTGCGGGTCGATGGGAAGATTTTCTTGCGCCTGCACAGAATAGACCAGCAAGCCACTCAGGGCAATCAAAACAACCAGACTATGAAGATATTTTTGCTGCATGCAACTGAAAGTCGCTAACGAACCCCGTTACTTTGGGTTTTAGCTACGCAAAATAGAAATTTTTTCTGATGATAACGTGGGATGACTTCACAAAAATTGACTTTCGGGCAGGCACAGTTATAAAAACTGAGCTTTTTGAAGGCCTAAAAAAGCCTGCAATCAAGGTTTGGGTAGATTTAGGCCCTGATTTGGGGATAAAAAAATCGAGTGCCCAGATCAATAAGTTGTACTATCCGGACGAACTAGTTGGCAGACAAGTGGTCTGTGTGGTCAATTTTCCACCTAAGCAAATTGCCAATTTCATCTCCGAGGTATTAGTGACTGGCTTTCCTGATGAACAAGGAAATGTAGTATTGACTTCTATCGAAAGGAAAGTTCCGAATGGTTCGCGGTTATTTTAATTTGGTAGCTATTCATGCCTTGGCGGTAAAAAACAAAACTCATGCGATTCTCAGACCTAGATAAAATTACCGGAGGCAACATCATTCAGCTTGCTGGGAATAGAAATGTAAACACATTAGTTACTGACAGTCGCAAGCCAGTTGTATCGGATGGGTCTGTCTTTTTTGCATTGCGTGGAGAAAGGCATGACGGTCATCAATACATTGCTGAACTGTATCAACTAGGCATTCGACAATTCGTGGTTGAAAACTGGGCAGACTTCAAGTCTTTTCCAGAGGGAAACTTCATTCAGGTTGCCTCGGTGCTTGCTGCACTGCAGGCCATTGCAGCGGAGCACAGAAGAAGTTTTTCAATTCCAGTTATTGGTATCACTGGCAGCAACGGAAAGACGATTATCAAAGAATGGCTTTTTCAAATCTTATCAGCGGATCAAAACATTGCAAAAAATCCTGGCAGTTACAATTCACAAATAGGCGTACCTCTTTCTGTTTGGGGCTTACAACCCAATCACCAAATGGGCATTTTTGAGGCGGGAATTTCACTGCCTGGTGAGATGGAAAAACTGGAGAAAGTGATCCACCCAACAATCGGCATTTTTACTAATATTGGCACTGCCCATGACGAAGGGTTTGCTACTCGAACCGAAAAGATTGAAGAAAAGTTAAAACTTTTTTCGCGTGTTGGTTTGCTGATCTACTGCTCAGATCACATAGAACTGCATGAAGCAATTCAGCAAAAGAAAACCCCTTCGCTCACGTGGGGAAGTAATGAGGAAGCAACGATTAAAATCAAGCAGACTTCTACTGGATATGAGTTGAGTTATCGAGGGCAGCTGATTTCAATGCAACTTCCCTTTGCAGACAAGGCCTCGATCGAAAATTGCTTTCATTGTGTAGCCCTTTTACTTCATTTAGGCTATTCGCCAGCAATCATTCAAGAACGTGTCCTTCAATTGAAATCGGTGCCCATGCGCCTCGAACTGAAAGAGGGCATTAACCATTGCCAGATTATAGATGATACCTATAACAATGATTTGGCAGGATTAAAAATCAGTCTCGACTTTCTAAACAGCTTACAGAAAAAAAAGAAAACACTCATTTTCTCCGACATTCTTCAATCTGGACTTGATGAAATAGAATTAGTGGATCGTATCAAGGCATTATTGATTCAAAGCGGGATATCTTCTTTCATTGGAATTGGTTCCTTGCTTAGTTCCCATAAAGCACATTTTAGAGATGTGAATGCAACATTCTTTCGCACCACCGAGGAATTTTTGCGTGCGGTTAAGTGGGACAACTTTGAAAGTGAACTCATTTTGGTTAAAGGCGCAAGACCTTTTCAATTCGAAAAAATTGTTCAACAACTGCAGCGCAAAGTACATGGCACGGTGATGGAGATTGATTTGAACAAGATGGTGCATAACCTGAATTTTTTTAAGTCGAAATTGAAGCCGGGTGTTAAACTTATGGCGATGGTGAAAGCGTTTGCCTATGGCAGCGGCAGCGAGGAGGTGGCCAACTTATTGCAATATCACAAGGTTGACTACTTAGGTGTCGCTTACGCAGACGAAGGAGTTGAACTTCGGAAGAACAATATTTCATTGCCCATTATGGTCATGAACCCAGCTGAAGAGAATTTTCCATCAAAATGCTTCGTGCTTTATCGCAGTTTATTGAAGGAAGACCCATGACGATTCATGTTGAGGTGGACACCGGAATGCACCGATTGGGATTTGATGAGGCCGATTTGCCTGAAATAATTGCCATTTTAAAAAGCCATCCATCTATCTCTATTGCGTCTGTTTACTCTCACCTGGCAGGCGCGGATGAGGCAGCACATGATGGATTTTCACAAGAACAGTTTGGTCGGTTTCAACGCTTTTATAAAACATTGGCCGACTCACTGGAAATAAAACCACTGCGACACATTCTTAACTCTCCCGGCATTTTACGTTTTCCGGATTTTCAAATGGAGATGGTTCGACTTGGTATCGGACTGTATGGCGTCAATCCAACCGAGGGAAAGGTTGATCAATTGCAGCCTGTGGCTACGTTAAAAACAATTGTCTCTCAGATAAAAAAAATTGGAAAGGGAGAAACGATTGGGTATGGAAGAAAAGGCAAAGCAGAAAATGATATGAGCCTTGCCACCATTGCAATTGGTTATGCAGATGGGTTTAGCCGGAGTTTTAGCAAAGGCAAAGGATTTGTATCAATCAAAGGCAAGAAAGCGCCTGTGATAGGCAATGTGTGCATGGACATGACGATGGTAGATGTCACTCACATCGATGTGCAAGAAGGCGATGAGGTAATTGTTTTTGGAGAAGAGAACCCAATTCAGGAAGTAGCTGCCAGTATCAACACCATCCCATATGAAATACTGACCAATACAAGCGAGCGTGTGAAGCGTGTTTTCTTTGCAGAGAGTATTTGACGCAAAAAGGATTTTATTGCGCAAAACAGGTTTTAGTATTGTTTGTCAGCAATATTTCGAAACCAAGGTAGCTGCTGAGTACAGCTTTTTTAGTTTTTGGCTCGTGGTTCAAAATCCGACTTTGGGAAAAGTTTTATGTAGGTGAGGGTGTATGTAATGACTGCATTACCATTGTTTTCCGTCCGGATACCTTCTAACAAGTTCTTTTCTTCATCGTAGGTAAAGGTATACGTCAGTACTTTTTTTCTTGGCTCGAAGTGCTTATAAATCAAAATATTTCCTTCCGCTGCTTTGATAAACTCTCCGCGTATAGAATGAGATAGCTGGCGACTATCGGTGAGTGGAACTTCAAAAAAGTCTCGGGCCGATTTCCCCTGATCGCTGAAAATTGCCACACGCCCAAAATTTTCTTTACGATCCACCACCTTTTCCTTTTCCACCGAAGAAAGAAACCCTTTTGCTCTTCTCACGATCATATGCGACACCGAATGAATACCCTCCAACTCATTTTCACCGATTTTCTTTGTCATATAGAGTTTTGCCAAGTCGTCAAAGTCTATTTGCTCAAATTCCGTTCGCTTTTGAGTTTGCTTCGTCTGGTGCACTTTTTCAACTGAACATGATCCAGAAAAAACTAATACAACAATTAATGGAGCTAGCTTTTTTTTCATAATTAACTTTAACGCTTGTGCGGATCGCAGGTTGCTCATAACCAAATCTCCTCATAACGGCAACGGCCAAACCATTCCCTTAAATGCGGCCAACAAGGCAGCGGTTTCAAATAAGGAATTTCCCGTATAATCAAGAAGGATACCAAGTAAAAACAACAGATTACAAAATCACCTAAACTTCCTAAACAACTTCATGTACTCTCAACCAAGTAAGCAAATCTAGAAAACGCTAAGCCCCAGAAAGCAAGCAATTTAATACATCAGCCACAGCCAAGGCTTTTTTTCAAATCCCGCTTTGGTAATCCACCAAAATCAAAAGGATTTACCTGTTCTTGTATAGGCAACGGAGCACTTTTCTTTGCCTCATTTTCTTTTTTTGGAGCCTTCCCTTTTTTTTTATCCATAATTGAACCGTTACACAAACAAGCTAGAAAATTTTTGTGACAGAATTTTTCTAGAATACTTTATTTCACCCAGTTGCCTAGACGCTGCTTGATAATTTTTCAATTGAGCCGGATCTGATAAAAAGGATGATATCTTCTTTACAAAATCAGTAGGATGAGCAGGGTCAACAAATATTCCCAAAATTGATTATAATCAATTTGCCGGCTGCCAATCCATCAAAAAATTTGTTGGGAGATCCGGTTTCTAAAATGGGCACATTTTTATAACAAATGAAGGAAGCATCGGTCACGTTTAGCAACTCTTTTACGCCTTCCCGATTTTGAAAATCGACAAAAGTAAGATTACTTAATCCTAATTGCTGTGCGTTTTTCGTCAGTCGTTCGCGTAAAGCACCTTCTCCGCAAATAAAAAATTGTATAGGTAGCTTCGCTTTGCGAGAAGCATTAACGCATTCTAAAAAATAATCCAAACCATTGGCTACGCCCACGGCTCCAATGTAAGACACTACAAATTTTCCCTCTACATTATGCTTTTCTTCCAAAGTCGGTAGTTTCATTTCTGGCTTGTAAAAATCACAATCGGCCATATTGGGGATCTGATGAATTGTTGATGTAGATCCCATTTTCTTTTTGACAATTGCTTCGATAGAAGGAGATAACGCCACAACGGCTTTGGCGGATCGGTAAGTTCTTTTCTCAAGAGAAAATAAGAACTCTTTGAAAAAAAAATTTTCAACAAACCCCAGTTGTATGGGAGCATCGGGCCAAAGGTCGCCCACCTCAAAGAGAAAGGGAATTTTACGAAAAGTTTTTAGCCACATCGCGACAAGCCCAATGGTAAGTGGCACAGAGATCGCATAGCAGTAATCGATATGCTGTATTCTACTGGCCATCCTAATAGCTCCCAAATTGTATTTTATGAAAGAAAAAGATCGAGCGGCAAACCCGAATTTATTGTCGTACGCCACAGGCAAATAGTGGATCTCAATCCCTTCAAGAGTTTGTTTTTTATACCTTTTTTCATTGTGCGCAGTAATCACAACTGTTTCAATTCCTTTATCGACTAGTGCTTTTGCGAGATAATAGGAGCGGATGGCACCCCCCTTAGCTGGTTGATTGAAGTGCTGGTGAAGGATTAATACTTTCACAAATGATGTTTTCGTTAATTAAGATTGTTGGTGCCGCTAAAAATTCTCCTATTTTATCAAAAAAAGCACTTCCATGTTATGTTTCGATGAAATGCTGTTTGGGGACGCAAACCTGAGCATAAAAATTTCCGTTATTTGTATCAGACAACCACTAATTGTCATGAAACAATCACCAAAGTTAGCCATTCTTCAGAGCTTAGATGCGCTGGATTTTGTGCAAATGGAAGAGGTACTTGGTTACATCAAAAGTATCGTCAGCCATTCTGGTAAGGATAGTCCTTCTTTCAAAAAGGAAGCGATGAAGGAAATCCGCCAGGCACTGCGCAAAGGCAAGAAGGAGCTGCAACTCGCAGCGTAGACCAACCCTCAAAATGGTCTGACAGGCTTTCCTCAAAAGCCTGAATAAAATCTTCATCCCAAATTTTCAGGTAACATTTCAGTAACATTGCCCTTTAGGGTTCTCTCATCAAGTCTTGGTAATCTTAATCTTTGATTTTTGAACCTTGAATTTCTATTCCCCGACCATAAACACGGCATTTGAGAAGAGCATTTTGCCATTTTCCCAAAAACTGCGAAACAGTGGATTGTCGACTAAGTAAACAACTTGTCCTTTCCCTTTATCTTCCACTCCAAACACAAGTGTATTTTCTAGTTGCTTATTGATTTTTGCTCCGGCAAATCCAATCAATGGTTTTTGTTTGCCTTTTAGCATCCCAACATTCCAACCTCTCTCCAGGTATGCATAATGCAACTCACTTGTGCGAAGCGAATAATAAAAGTCGCCTAAGCCAAACGCAAGCGGGTGAGACTTGTCCAAACTTACTTTGTAGATCGCACCAAAAATAGAATTGCTCAGTTCTTTTCTTTCAGCATCTCCATATTTCACTGGTCCTTCCTTTTCTTTTTGTTCCTTGGCTTCCTTCTCGGCTTTGTTTTTTGCATCATCATTCGCAAATACTTTCAAGCCAAAACCTTTCTTGTCTGCAAAGGAAGAATTGGCGCCAGCTATTGCAATTAGTCTTCCACCATCACTAGTCCAGCGCTCAATCATGGCTAGTGTGCCCTCGTCAAGCAATTTGTAGTTCCCGTCCGGAATAATCAGAACATCATACTTCCAGAGATCAATGGCATGAAAGTAATCCGTACCAATAATTGTCAATGGATAGTGAAGTTGTTGTTCAAAGAAGTGCCATACTTGCCCGTGATCGAGAGAAGAAGTTTGGTCGCCACCTAGCAATGCCACCTTGGGAGCTTTGATATAGCTCATTTCAGAAGACCCAAAGTCTGCACCTTTATCAGAATAGCCTGTTGATGTTGTGTAAATTTTCCTGCCCAAACTCTTAGCGGCATTTTGCACCACATTGTCAAAGTCAGCAATTCCTTCATTATTTCTTCTGGTTACAATGAGCGTTCCTGGCTCGAAATTTTTGCCATCTGTAAAAAATGCTTTCATAGCCTTTCTAACCTTTACTCCTTTTTTCATCAATGACGTCAACAGTTCCACATCATTCAAACTTTGATAGTTGAATAGATAGGCATAAGGCTTGGTTGCAACAGCATCTTGCGCAACCACTTTTGGCTCATAGCCTTTGGCAAAGCTCACTTTTTCAGTCAAGGCGAATGCCTTTAGGTCATACGCATACATCAAATTCCAGGCGGTGATGTCATAGGTTAATGAGTCAGTCAATTTTGTTACTGGTTCAAAAATAGTAGTAACAAAACGGCCCTTTGGCTGGTGGATATTGACAACAATATCTTCTGTTGTTAGCGTAAAGCTATTGGTCGACTGGGTTTGGAAATCAAATCCTCTCGAAGGTTTAGAGGCGGCAGCATGACCAAACTGGATACCATGACTGGTCAACCAATTGGTTAACTTTTTTAATTTGTCGGGATTGTTTTCCGCCTTGATAACATAGGTTTTGAAAGGCGCAGCAGGACTGTTTAAATTTTCTTTAAAGAACTTTTCGAACTCGTCTACTAACTTGATAGCGTTTTGAGAAGAGGTCTCGATAGTTGCCATCCCAGTTGTAAAGTGGTGAGTTAACCTGTCTTTCAACGTTAGCGGATCGCCCTCTTTGGTTGTTATCGCAATGCCTGCACCGATTCCACCTTTCTCATAGGTCATTCCAATTGCCCCGCTGTAAGTAGGGTAAGAATCCCCATAGCTGGGATAGTATAAATCAAAACGTTCTTTGGTGAAGTAAAGCCATCCTTGTTCATCAAAATACTTGGCATTGTTTTTACCGATCGTATTTTGGAATTCACGTTGCCAGTTGGAGATTACTTCGTGATAAGGCTCTGCAGCTGGGGCAAAGTAGTAAGGTGAGTTATAACCTTGTTCGTGATAGTCAACATGAACGTGTGGCATCCATTGGTTGTAGATCTTTATACGGGCTTGCGACTCAATTTGAGTTTGCCAAGCCCAATCTCGGTTAAGATCGAAAAGATAGTGGTTGGCTCTGCCGCGTGGCCATGGCTCAGCATGCTCACGCGCTTGAGGGTCAGCGCTCGCAGGAAGATTTCCATATTGATTAAAAAAGTTAGCATAGCGGTCTCTGCCATCTGGGTTGATACATGGATCCATGATGATGACTGTATTTTTCAGCCATTCTTTTGTCTTCGCGTTATCGGGATTGACTAATTCATAGATTGTTTTCATGGCCGCTTCCATGGAGTTGGCCTCATTACCATGCACGTTGTAGCTAAGCCATACAATGGCCACTTTCGTGGAAGGAGCGCCTGCCATTAGACCTGTTCTTTTCAGATTGTCGAGGCGAATTTGTTCAATGTTCTTGAAATTATCGGGGGAAGCAACGATGGCATAGATCAACGGACGATTTTCATAGGTTTCGCCATACTGCTGCACTTGCACATTTGCGGCAGCGTCATCGATATGCTTGAAATACTCAACCACGCGGTGATGGCGTGTGAACCGATCCCCCAATTCATATCCTAAAAATTCAGCGGGACTTTGAAGTTTGGGCTGCGCTAAAGCAGAAAGTGACAATAGTGTAGAAAGAACTAAAATGAATTTTTTCATAATAAAGTGGAGATACTAAACGGTAAAGTATAACAATAAAGGTTTTTTTAAAACCTTTATTTCCCCAACGGCAAACTTAAAACGCATAAGAAAGACGCCAAATTTTCATATTTTGCTTCTTTTCAAACAGAATGAAGCGGCTTCAACAACAAGCCATCCGGGAGTCGCTGAATATTATTGAAGGAAAATAAAATTGGGGTGCAAAGCGACATCATTTTTTACAACACCCCCACCGGTGATGTGAAAATAGAAGTGGTATTTAATGATGAAACTTTTTGGCTCACCCAAAAGCGAATGGCGGAATTGTTTGGGGTCGAGGTACCAGCGATCAATAAACACCTAAGCAACATTTATGAAACTGGTGAACTAAACAAAACGGCAACTATTTCCAATTTGGAAACAGTTCAACAGGAGGGCAACCGGAAGGTAAAGCGCAACGTAGAGTTTTACAATCTGGATGCCATCATAGCGGTAGGCTATCGCGTAAACAGCCACCAGGCAACGCAGTTTCGAATTTGGGCTACTAAAACACTTCGGGAGTTTATAATTAAAGGATTT
>VYLZ01000331.1_pt1 | contig 43499 bp, 41 predicted proteins | sample 5115361 | NCBI WGS metagenome assembly VYLZ01 (sample SAMN12291805, study PRJNA351875) | freshwater metagenome | isolation source: freshwater lake | place: USA: Michigan, Sixteen Lake | collected 2013-08-07 | reverse complement strand
CTATTTTGTGGGCATCAAAAGGAAGGATTGGCTTCGGCTTTGGCAAAAGCCAGGCAAGCATTAGAATCAAGAGCTGCATTGGGTTGTTTTAAAAAGTTGTTAGAGAGTTAAGCACGAGATTGATCAAAGGTTTCTTTGCTTTAATACAAATGAATATGAATATCCTGGATAAAATTATTGAACAGAAACATAAGGAAGTGGCCGAACGGAAAAGTATGTATCCGGTGAAGTTGTTGGAGCAAAGTATTTTCAGGAATCATCGCGGAAATCAAGCGTAAATCCCCTTCTAAGGGAATAATAAACACTTCGGTTTCTATTGAGCGAACTTCGATCGGTTATATGCAGGCAGGCGCATCCGCGCTATCGATCCTTACAGATAAAGAATTTTTTGGAGGCAGTAGTGACGACTTGACGATGGCGAGGAAATTCAATTTTTGTCCGATTCTGCGGAAGGATTTTATAGTGGATGAATACCAGATAGTGGAAGCAAAATCGATTGGTGCAGATGCTATATTGTTAATTGCTGCTGCTCTGCCTGTTAAACGATTAAATGAGCTGGCACTATTTGCGAAATCATTGGGGCTGGAGATTTTGATGGAAGTACATACGGCAGAAGAGTTAACATCCAATCACGAAGCGGAAGTTGATTTGGTTGGTGTTAACAATCGTGATTTGAAAACCTTTGTTGTTTCACTCGAAATTTCAAAAAAATTAGCCCCATTCATGCCGAAAGAAAAAGTATTGATTTCTGAAAGTGGCATTGATTCACCCGCAGCTATTGTGGAACTAAGAAAGCATGGGTACGAAGGTTTTTTGATGGGAGAGACTTTTATGAAGCATAGTCGACCGGAGCAAGCAGCGAAAGATTTTATTGAAGAGTTAAATCAACTGACCAAATAAATGGCAGAGGGTCGTTCTATAGCACTTAAAGTTTGTGGCAACCGCGATAACATCGTGGAAGTAGCTTCTTTGAATCCGGATTACATGGGCTTTATTTTCTATGAGCCTTCACCGCGCCATGTGGGTGTGGATTTCAAAATGCCTGTACTGCCAAAGTCAATCAAAAAAGTAGGGGTTTTTGTCAATGAAGAAGTGGAAGTGATTAAGAAGTTGGTAGCAAAATTTAAATTGGATTTTGTTCAGTTGCATGGACACGAATCTGTTGAGGATTGTCGAGTGCTAAAAGAGCTTGGTGTTGGGGTAATCAAAGTATTTTCCATTGACACAATTTTTGATTTCGATACAACAATGCTCTATGAAGGGGCAGCAGATTATTTTCTGTTCGACACGAAAGGCAAATTTTACGGGGGCAATGCCATTCCTTTCGATTGGAATTTATTAACTAACTATCATCAACGAGTTCCCTTTTTCTTGAGTGGCGGTTTGAGCCTTGAAAATATTTTCGCAGTAAATAATCTTTCAACAATGAATCTACATGCTATTGATGTCAACAGTGGAGTGGAAGATTCGCCAGGGTTAAAGAATATTGTAAAAACAAAGTTTATGTTAGAAATTCTAAATTCTAAATTCTAAATTCTAAATTCTAAATTCTTTTTATGACCTACGCAGTTGACGAGAAAGGATACTATGGACAGTTTGGTGGCGCCTATATTCCTGAAATGCTTTACCCCAATATTGAAGAACTTAGACTCAGCTATCTTACGATTATTGAGGAAAATTCTTTCAAGACGGAATTCGATAAGTTGCTTAGGGATTTCGTGGGCCGCCCAACCCCACTCTGTTTTGCAAAACGTTTATCCGAAAGATACAAGGCAAAAATCTATTTGAAGCGTGAAGATCTTTGCCACACCGGGGCGCACAAAATAAATAACACGATTGGGCAAATTCTTTTGGCGCAGCGACTGGGCAAGCAAAAGATAATAGCAGAGACAGGTGCTGGTCAGCATGGAGTGGCCACAGCCACTGTATGTGCGCTGATGGGAATGGAATGCATTGTCTACATGGGAAAGCATGATATGGAGCGACAAAGGCCGAACGTGGAACGAATGCGTATCTTGGGAACAGAGGTTGTGCCCGCCCTTAGCGGAAGTATGACTCTTAAAGATGCAACCAACGAAGCCATGCGCCACTGGATCAATCATCCGACCGATACGCATTATATCATCGGTTCAGTTGTTGGGCCACATCCCTATCCTGATATGGTTGCCCGGTTTCAATCGGTGATTAGTGATGAAATGAAGAAGCAATTGATTGAAAAGGAGGGTAATCCTTTTCCAGATTATGTAATTGCTTGCGTGGGCGGTGGCAGCAACGCAGCGGGAGCATTTTATCATTTTTTAGATGATGAGCATGTTCAATTGATAGGAGTCGAAGCAGGTGGCAAAGGTGTCGATACAGGTGAGTCGGCCGCTACAACCGTTCTGGGTAAAGTAGGAATATTGCATGGAAGTAAATCGCTTTTGATGCAGACAGCTGACGGCCAGGTGGTGGAGCCTTATTCTATTTCCGCTGGATTGGACTATCCCGGGATTGGTCCGCTGCACGCACAACTTTTTGAAACTGGGCGTGTTCAATTTTTGAACGTTACAGATGACGAAGCTATGAATGCGGGAATTGAATTGAGCCGCACTGAGGGAATTATTCCTGCAATTGAAACGGCACACGCTATTGCCGTGCTAAGTAAGATGGACTTTGCCCCAGATGACGTGGTGGTGATTAATTTAAGCGGCAGGGGAGATAAAGATTTGGAGACGTATATCAAATGGGGAAAATATTGATCCATGGAGAATCGAATCAAGGAATTATTCAAATCGAAGAAGGGAAACTTACTTTCGGTTTATTACACAGCAGGATTTCCTAAATTAAACGACACTTTGCCAATAGCTGTCGGATTGGAGAGGGCAGGTGTAGATATCATTGAAATTGGTATTCCGTTTTCTGATCCGATTGCTGATGGGCCTACTATTCAGGAGAGTAATAAAATAGCTTTGGATAATGGGATGAATCTCCATTTGTTACTTGAGCAAGTACAAGAGATTCGAAAAAGTGTAAGCCTTCCAATTATTTTGATGGGTTATTTAAATCCGGTCTTGCAATTTGGATTTGAGAAGTTTGTAAAAGAAGCTGCAAAGGTGGGTGTAGATGGTCTAATTCTTCCTGATTTACCCTTAGACGAATACCTGCTGGGATATAAAAAAATTGTTGATGAGATTGGACTGACTAATACCTTTTTGATTTCTCCCACTACTTCAGAAGAACGGATTCGAAAAATTGACGCGGCTTCTAACGGATTTATTTACGCGGTTTCTTCATCTAGTACTACGGGTGTGCAGCAAGGATTTTCTACCGAGCAAGAATCGTATTTCAAAAGATTGCAAGACATGGAGTTAGTAAACCCTTTTCTAATTGGATTTGGGGTTTCTAATCATGAAACGTTCGCAGCGGTAAGCAAGTATTCGTTAGGCGCCATTGTTGGGAGTGCTTTCATTAGTTTTTTAAAAAGCAGCACTGATCTGGAATCGGACATCACACGATTCATAAAGGGGCTCAGATAATTTCTCGGAGTCAGAACGATTGATTAGAAAACAGAGGGCGGCCTATCAACTACGCGAACCTTGGTAGGTCTAAGATTGTACTCGTACTTCTTTTTCCTTTTTTAACTCCGAGGCTATCCAAATTTGCGCATCTTGAATAGTTCTAAAAAAGCTGATTTTTCCCTGATAGAATTCAATCATATGCTTTTTATATTCCTCAAAATCGGGTGGTTCATTAGCTTCTGAGATAACATAACCCAGCCTTTTTAAGCTTGTTCGCTTTAGTTCATTTGCAAATTTCAACCTTGCTTGTTGGAATTCGATATTGTTTTCTTCGACTTTCGTACCTCGCTTGATTTCAACAATCCAATTAGCGCATAATTGGGAATTGGCAAAGTCAACACACTGTTGGTAGAACTCTAAAAACTCAGCAACGGTCAAAGCTCTTTTCCAAACTACTATCGTGGTGTCTTCAAGGGCATCGTAAAATAATCGCCCCCATTCTTTATCCATTATAATTTGGTGGTCTGGGTTGGTGATATTGGGAATAAAGATATCAATGGTGGTTCCTGATCCAAGAACACTTTCAATATGCACCTTGCCACCTAACGACTCAGTTTGAAGTTTTACCAGAAAAAGACCAAGGCCTTTTCCATCTACATGGGAATGAAATCTTTTATACAAGCCGAAGAGTTTTTCTTTGAATTTGTCAATATCTAGACCTAGTCCGTTATCAGTAACCGATATCTTTACCGAAGAACCTTCTTTTACAGAAGAAACTTTTATCACGGCATTGCGATCTCGTGAGCGATATTTGATTGAGTTACTAATGAGATTGTATAAAATACTATTGACCATCGGTTTCATAGAATAGATGTCGGTAACAGCCGTGAAGTCAGAAATGATAGTGACTTCATGTTCTTTAATCTCGTTTTGAAGCAGGTTTATAATATGATTTACCTCGTCTTGAAAAGTAACATGTTGTTTAACTTGGAACACTGAATTTCTGATATCAATGATACTCCCGAGGTCTTTAATAATCGTATCTAGCGAAGATGCAGATTTTTTGATGTGATGAAAAAGTTCATTTGTTTCTTCGTCCAGGATCGACTGATTGGTAAGACTCAACAGACCAAGTAAACTGGCTACAGGCCCTCTAAGGTTGTGTGAAACAGTATAGGAAAACTGCTGTAAATCATGATTATGCTGTATAAGCGCCTCGTTGGTTTGAACCAGCTGGCTATTTTTTTCAATAAGCTCCTTGTTCAATACTGAATTTTCCTCCGCAAGTGTTTTTCGTTGCCTTTCAATTTCTTGATTGCTAAATTCTAATTGTTTCTGTTTGGCAGATAACTCATCTATTAAAAGATGACTCTTTACTTCATATTTTTCGAAACTCCTTTTCAAGAAATATGTACATCCAGCCAGTATCGCAAAGCTCGAAGCGAACACAAAATTCTGAAAAGGGTACTCAGGATTTTTAAGACCCAACTGAAAGTAGCCAAGGCTAAAAAAGTTGTGGATAGAATCATAAAGAAGTAAAAGCAAAAGGTTAGTTAATAAGGACAGCACCCACAACTTCGTCTCTGATAAACTAAAAAGGATAAATGGCAGAATGCTGGCTCCCAGCATAAAAACTCGGAATTCATAAAACTGTGTTTCTTCGATAATGACAAAATGCGTTTTATCAAAAAGAGAGAGAACCAAAGCGGCCAGGCAAATACTAATAGAAAGAAAAAACCTGCTAATGTCAGTAAAACCGAAATGATTTAAGGCTAAGGAAAACAGTGGGACGAAGACAAATGATAATGTTAAAAGTACGGTTGGTGTAAAACCAAAATACAAGACAGCACCACCAGCTGCTACCAGTACGAAAACTGAAATCAAAAGACTTACCCGGTTGGTAATTTTTATGTATCGGTTAGCGATACTATTTCCAGAAGCTAGACCAATACTACTGATGGTATCAAACAAATTCATTCGGACACAAAATTAGCATCTTCTTTGAATCATTTGTTGTTTTGGAATAGACTTCCAGCTAAATGTATATTTGTCGAAAATAGTGAGTCACTCAAATGGAGGAGGTCAAACAGAAGACACTGATAGTCAATGCTGTCGCATTGAGAGCTTATGAGCTCATGAGCATAGCTCGTTCTATGGCGCAACTATATGATGTCAATCGAGATATATGTAGTCGCTACGTACATAGTACCTCTCGAGGCCATGAAGCGATACAACTCGCTGCGGGGTTTCTATTAACGGCAAATGATTTCGCCTCGCCATACTATCGTGATGAATCTATGCTATTGGCCATCGGGCTCTCGCCTCTGGAACTAATGCTACAACTGCTGGCCAAAAAAGATGACCCCTTTTCAGGCGGCAGAACTTATTACGGCCATCCTTCATTGAAGAGAAAGGGCTTTCCTACTATTCCCCATCAAAGCTCAGCCACAGGAATGCAGGCGATCCCTGCCACAGGAATGGCACATGGCCTGGCTTATTTACATTCTCAAGGATTGTTGGTCGAAAAAGAAAGCATAGTCCTTTGTTCACTGGGTGATGGCTCTGTAACAGAAGGCGAAGTGGCAGAAGCCTTCCAAATGGCGGTGTTGAAAAAGTTGCCAATTATCTATTTGGTGCAAGACAATGATTGGGGAATATCCGCTACCGGTAGGGAAATGCGTACGATGGATGCCTACGAGTATGCCGCTGGTTTCAAAGGACTTGAACGGATGCGAGTGGACGGTTCTGATTTTATTGAAAGTTATAAAGGTCTCGTCAAGGCATTCGATTTTGTAAGAAAAGAACGAAGGCCGATATTGGTTCATGCAAAATGCCCACTGCTAGGGCATCATACTTCGGGAGTGCGGAAAGAGTGGTATCGCGGAGATAATCTGCAAGAACAAGAAAAAGATGATCCGATTGTAAAGCTGGAAGCCTATCTATTAGCGAATGGACAATCTTCGACATCGCTCAAGAAAATTCAAGATCGTTCGAGAAAGAAAGTACAAGAAGACTATGAGCAGGCCTTGTTGATGCCTGATCCGGATCCAACTGATTTTGACTCCCATGAATTTGCCCTCACTGAAATTTTGGCGGAGAAGGGAACCAGATCTCCAAAAGGTGGTGAAAAGGTAACGATAGTTGATGCAGCCCTTCATGCCGTAGACGAAATTTTGCGACAGCATCCGGAAGCCATATTTTATGGTCAGGATGTAGGTGCACGGTTGGGTGGTGTATTTAGGGAAGCGGCTACCTTGGCTCAAAAGTACGGTGAGGATCGCGTCTTTAACACGCCCATTCAGGAAGCGTATATTGTTGGATCAACAGCCGGCATGTCTGCGGTTGGGGTGAAACCTATTGTTGAGATCCAGTTTGCCGATTACATCTGGCCGGCTATGAATCAATTGGTGGAAGAGCTTTCAAAAAGTTGTTATCTCTCTAAAGGAAAGTTTCCCATTCAATCGCTGATCAGAGTTCCCATCGGAGCTTATGGTGGGGGAGGTCCTTATCATTCTGGTAGCATTGAATCAACCTTGCTAACCATACGTGGAGTAAAAGTTGAGAACACAAGGGGTTGTATTGGAGTAAAGTGCCGGGGACATTAGACGCGAAAACCATCGAGCCAGATGAGAACTATGCTATTCCTTTAGGCAAAGCACGTCAGGTTCAAATGGCCAACGAGGAGAGAGAAAAAGCAGGTGAGAGCGCAGTGGTGATCACCTATGGAATGGGCGTGTACTGGGCGAAGGAAGCTTCCCTATCATTCAAGAACCAAATTGAAATTATAGACTTGCGTACACTTAATCCTCTTGATTGGGACCTGATAGCAGCCAGTGTTAGAAAGCATGGTCGTGCTTTTATACTAACTGAAGAACCATTGCTAAATTCTTTTGCGGAGTCGTTGGCTGGAAGAATCTCAAAAGAGCTGTTTCATTTCCTGGATGCACCCGTTTGGACGTTTGGGGCGATCAGCCTTCCTGCCATTCCACTTAATGTAGAATTGGAACGATTGATGTTGCCTAGTGCTGAGAAAGTCAAAAACGAGCTCGGAAAATTATTGTCGTATTAGAATTCCAAATTAGAAAGGATAGCCGATACCGATATTGTAAATAACGGGTTCGCTATTTTTTCCATAAGGCCCCAGGAAACGTGTGTTGCCCAGCACGAACCGATCATTGGACGGACGCGCAGGATCCCATACTTTCATGCCAATATCAAGTCGCAGAATTAAAAAGGTAAAATCGAAGCGCAAGCCGAATCCGGTGCCTACTCCAAATTCACTTAGAAAGGTATTGGTTTTAAATTGAGCCGCTTCGCTGGCACCGGGCCTATTCGCCCAAACGTTGCCAGCATCCAGGAAGAGTGCGTAGTTAACAAATCCAAAAAGCTTTTGCCGCCATTCCATACTTCCTTCAATTAAGATTTAACGCCCAGACGCCTGGGTCGCCAGGCACGCACGCTGTTGCTGCCGCCACTAAAGAAATTTTTCTCATAGGGAAGAATTTGGTTGTTGCTATAGGGGAGTCCAAATCCAGTATTGATCCGATAAGAGAATGAAGCGGTTTTGCTGATAAGTGTATTTCTCCGATAATCAAGACTTAAGCGAATAAATTGAAATGGTTCTAGTCCTTGGTTAATGATGATTTGCGGAGTGTAAAGGTTAAGAAGTGTGCCTCCACTTTCTATCGTTCCTCGTATTAGACTAGAGTGCCGCCTCGTGCTTCCATAGTCGTTGTTCCAAGTGATCGACAAAATCATACTCCCCACGAAGGCAGGCTTAAACGCATTGATCAGATTATTCCCTTGGTAAATCTGCAGGCTGTCCAATTGCTCACGGAATTTGTCATCAATTGTAGAGTTGATGATATTTAAACTGGTTGGCGTAAAAGTAACCCGTAGCTTTTGACTAAAGTCCCAGAGGAACGAGGCTGAGACATTGGTGATGGATCGTTGGTATTCTGGCCGATCGGTATAAGTATAGCTTCCTGAAAGCCTTGTTCTTGGGTTGTATTTGGCGTATCGAAAAACGGCAGCCTTGCTGAGGGGAAACAAAAAACGGGGAAATGTGATAGACGCACCTCCAATCGCTTCTGTACTTTGATAGAAGTTTCCGGTTGCGGTTGCTGATGCAACGCCTTCAAACCCATAGCGACCGTTCAGTTCAAGGATTTCCAAACCTCCAAAAAGATTGCGCCATTTCAAATTACTACTGATGTAGGGGCCGGGAAAGCCCTGTGTTACGGTAGCACCCGCTTCGTTAGACCAGCCATATCGTTCCAGTGGGCTTGCAAAAATATTGGCAATGAATCGGCCTCCAGATGTATCATAATTTATATTTACAAACTTGAAAACATCCAGATTTGCCATCTGGCGTTGCGTTCTAAAAGTTTGAGCTCTGCTGTATAGGCTGTCTTTTTTCAGAAATACACGTGAAGCCAGAATCTTCCGGCTAAATTGATAGTTGTAATAATTGAAGGTAATATTCTCATAGGGGTCGTTAATACGCTTTAATCCTGGCTCAAAAGGTTTTACCCCAACATCGGTCGTGAAATTGATCGAATCAATCCTAAACTGCCTGTGGTGATCGCTTTGTTGGGGGTTGTTTACTTCTAAGACTAGAATAATCCGCTGGTTGCCTTTAGACATCGTGTCAATCTGAAAATCAATATACTGACGACTGAAATCGTAGTAGCCGCGATCTTTTAGGAAACTATCAATTCGCTCTCTTTCTTTTGTTAACAGCTCCTGATCGTATTGCTGGCCTTCCTTAATGTTGCTTTGGTCCAGATCGTTTGTCAAAAGTGTTAGCACTTTTTGGTCAGGTATTCGCAGCATAAGGGTATCGATGAAGTATGGTTTCCCCTGTGAAACCTTGTAAATGATAGAAACCTTTCGGCCATTTTCTTTCACCGATGCTTCCACTTTTCCGTTAAAGTACCCCTTGATAAAAAGATAGTTATTCATCTTTGCCAGGGTGATCGGGAGCTTTGTTGAATCATAAACGGCTGTTTTATCGCCCCATTGCATGAAATGGTTTCCGTTCTCAATTTTATTGTCAAGCGATTCTTGTTTCTTTTTCTTTCTGAATTCAAGATTGTCTTTCTTTCGAAGGTTCTTGGCTCTTGCTATTTTCCGATCGAACTTTTTTTCTTTCTGCTCCTTCTGTTCAATGAATCTCTTTTTGCTAAAGCTTTTTTCGCCCTTAAAGTATTTTTCCCCTTTGTGATACATCCAACCCAATAGACTCATCGGGACACCAAATATTTTTCGTGCGGATTTTTGAGTATAAAGATTTTGTAAATTATCCTTGTTGATATGCCTGGGAGCCACTATTGTTTGGCGATATAGCAACTTTTGATTTTCTTGGAGGTATCTTGTAGACGAGCAGCTGTTCAACAGGAGTAAAAGAGCCGCTACGGAGTGCACTCGTAACACCTGTTTTAACCCAAGAGAACCAATGATTTCCAAAGCAAAAGTTAAATTCATCAAATCTCTGCAATTAAAGAAATACCGAAAAGAGGAACAATGTTTTACGGTAGAAGGAGCCAAAGGAATTATTGAACTGTTAAAGTCAGATTTTGAGGTAATTTGGGTAGCGGGTACTTCCAGTTTCCTTGCCGAAAACGGTACGTTATTAAGACAGAGAAAGGTTGAGGTCGTTGAAACAACAGAGCGGGAACTATCAACGGCCAGTAGCTTTCAGACAAATAACTCAGCCATAGCAATTGCTAATCTGAAGCCCATTTCAGCCCCAATCTTGGGCAAGGAGTTTGTTTTGGTATTGGATGAAATACGAGACCCTGGTAATTTGGGAACAATTATCAGAACAGCCGATTGGTATGGCATCAAGCACATTATCGCTTCTTTAGAAACAGCCGATTTGTATAATCCAAAAGTGATAAGTGCTACGATGGGTTCCTTTTGCCGAATAAATGTTTATTATACTCAATTGACCAACTACTTAGTGGGAACCGATTGGCCAGTCTACGGAGCCTCATTAGTTGGCAGGTCTATTTATGATACAAACTTTGGAGGAGAGGGTTTTATAGTGATCGGAAATGAATCACAGGGGATTTCAGGTGCAGTGCATAGCTTAATCACCAATCACATTACTATTCCTCGTATTGGCCAGGCAGAATCACTTAATGCCTCAATTGCCGCAGCCATCATCTTGGATAACGTATTCCGGTCAAAGAAATGAGCCGCTTTTCTTAGCTGCCTCCTCGGATAGTCTGGATGCGTTCTCTTTGCCTAAGTAACGATCGATGACATAGTGACCCAAGTAAATGGCGGGCGTTAGGAGTATGGCGACTGAAAACTTGTACAGGTAGTTGGTGAAGCCGATGGCAAGTATTTGTTGGTTGGAGAAAATTCCAACAAAGGCTAGGTACAGAACAACAAAACTGTCAATAAATTGAGACACCAAGGTAGAGCCTGTCGCGCGTAGCCAAAGCATTTTTGACCCGGTCAGTTGCCGGAGCTTTTGAAAAACAAAAACGTCAACGAGTTGGCCGATTAGAAATGCTGCCAGGGAGGCGATGATAATCCGTTGACCTTGTCCTAGAATTTTGTTGAAGGCAAAGTCCATATTGAAATAGTTGCCCGCAGCGTCTTTATTGTTTGCATCCAGCCACCATTGGGCAGGGGGTAGTTCCATAGTTAAGAAAATGACAAGAAAAGAATAGGCGATAAAGAAAGCGGCCAGGTAACTGATGCGCTTCACGCCTGGCCTGCCAAAGTACTCATTGATCAAATCAGAAGTGATAAAAACCACTGGCCAAATGACCGCACCGGCCGTCAGGTTAAAATCCATTTCAAATCCCAGCAAATGAAGGTGGGCGGGTGCCAGGCCTAGCGCTCCTTCACCCGAAAATATTTTTACACCAATTAGCTCGGCAATGATTGCGTTCGTTAGAAACAAAGCAGCTAAAACAATGAAGAGGCGATTCTTTTTTTCTTCTAATGTAACTGTCATGCTTCTATTGTAAAAGTTTGACCTTCAATGGCTAAAGAAGAGTTTTCAAAAACCGACTTAGCCTCTGCTAGTAGAGGCTCGAGATCTTTATACCGCGCTGAAAAGTGGCCAATAAGTAGCCTTTTCGCCCGGCTTCGTTTTGCAATTTCCGCGGCTTGCCTGGCTGTGCTGTGCTTGGTTTCGTTTGCCTTAGCTTCTTCTTCATCCATAAAAGTTGCCTCATGGTATAAAAGGTCAACTTCGTCAATTTGTTCAATTATCGGTTCAAAAAAAGCGGTATCAGAGCAGTAGGCATATGAAAGCGAGCGTTTGGGGTCCAACGTAAAGTCCTCATTTTTGTAGAGTAGTTTTCCTTGTTCATCAAAAACATCCTGGCCCGTTTTCAAGGCAACAATGTGTTGAAGCAACATGCCTTTTACTAACTTTTCTTTATCAAGGCGCCTGTGCTTTGGCGTTTCTTTAAATAGAAAACCCGCACAGGGAAGTTTGTGGAAGAGAGGAATTGTTTCTACCGTCAACCCATCGTTTTCGAGTAGCTGATATTTTTGGGTTGGATCGAATGAATGAAAATGTAAAGAGTAATTCAAAACCGATCTGGAATACTTCAGCTGAAGCAAGATGATTTCGTTTAGTCCTGCAGGGCTGTATAAATGCAAATCGGCTTTGCGTTTTTGCAAATGCATTGAAAATAAAAGCCCCGTAAGACCCAGATAATGTAGAAAGTGTTTATTTTGGATAACCAGGTATTGTGAGGATGGAAACCTTCCGTAAATAGGAACCGCTCCACTTGCACCTAATATTGTTAAACTGAAACTATTCAATGGGTAATCGGATGATTAGTTAATTGGTCAATCGAATGTCCATTTTCAAATCATCGAATGAACCCATCAACGAATCAAGTTAGTCTTCGCCTTTCATATCTTTTTCAATCTCATGCATAAATACTGCATCGATCGCTTCTTCCACAGTTGGAAGAATATTCAAAACGCTATCGAGCTGAGAAATTTTAATGAGCTTGGCGGTATGGTCAGAGAGTGACGTCAGCACAAAAATGCCTCCATCTTCATGTAGAATTCGATTGCCTACTAACAACGCGCTTAGTCCGGAAGAGTCAGTGTATTTTACTTCACTTAAGTCAAGAATGATATTCCGTACTCCCTCCGCATGCAGGGTAACCATCTCTGAGTTTTTCTTCATGGAGGCGTACTAAAGTGTACTTTTCTTGCTTGTCGATCGTGTATTTCATTTCGTGTGGTAGATAGAATTCTAAATGTGGCTTTTACAATAATGAAGGCGCTAATTTAACGATTTAACGATACTTTGCTCAATTCGTTTTTCGATGCTGGAATAATCAATCGGAGCCAATTTTTCACCGGTCATTTGTTGATAAAGTTCCTGATAGCGGCTGGAAATGTTTGACACGATTTGATCCGTCATTTCAGGCACTTTTTGACCATCCTTGCCTTGAAACCCATTTTCAATCAACCATTGTCTAACAAACTCTTTGGAAAGTTGCTTCTGGGCTTCGCCCGATTTTTGTCTTGCTTCGTAGCCTTCTTTATAAAAATAGCGGGATGAATCAGGTGTGTGTACCTCATCTATGAGGTAGATTTTGTTGTTTTGTTTTCCGAACTCATACTTGGTATCTACAAGTATGAGTCCTCGTACAGCAGCGAGCTCTGTTCCTCGCTGGTAAAGTTTGTGAGTATAATCTTCCAGAATCCTATAGTCTTCCTCTGCTACAATGCCCCGACTCAAAATTTCTTCACGCGAAATATCTTCATCATGCCCCACTTTAGCTTTTGTCGTTGGTGTAATAATTGGCTGGGGTAGTCGGTCATTCTCATGTAGACCTTCTGGCATAGCTACCCCGCAAATAGTTCGTTTTCCGAGTTTGTATTCTCTCCAGGCATGCCCTGCTAGATACCCCCTCACCACCATTTCAACGGCAAAAGGTTCACATTTGAAACCTACTGTAACGTTGGGGTCTGGTGTACTTAGCACCCAGTTAGGAACGATGTCTTTGGTTGCATTGAGATTGTAAGCCGCAATTTGGTTTAAAATTCTTCCTTTGTCGGGGATGCCTTTCGGCAAGACAACATCAAAAGCGGAGATACGGTCAGTAGCCACCATTGCCATCTTCTCGCCAAAGTAATAGACATCGCGAACTTTGCCTTTGTAAAAACCAGATTGATTCGGGAATTTGAAGTGTGTTTCTTTGATGGCTTGCATTTGGAATATTGGAGGCCGCAAATTAAAAATTATGTCTCAAATATCAGGCATGTACAAATCAAGCCGATGATTAATTTTAGGCTCTATTTTTCAAGGAAATTGAAACTGCCAATTTTAAATCCTAAACTAGCTTTCATCGGTCTTTTACTGTTGTGGGCTTTTGTTCAAGGTGCAATGCTTTTGCGACTTGGGGTTCAAACACCTGTAGATAGCGAACTTTATCTTTCTGATGCAAAAAATCTCCTCGCTGGGCAATGGCCAAAGGGTAGGGGTATTTGGTATGTTTCCTATTCGTCTTTTTTGGCATTTGTTTTCCTAGTGAGTGGGTCAAATTCTACCATCATCCTGCTTCAGGTTCTTTTGTCAGGGGTGGCAGCTTTATGCTTGTACAAAATTTCTGTGTTGGTAAGTTGTAGAGCCAATGTGGCTTTTCTGACCGTATTTTTTTATTTATCCTGGCTCAAGATCCATGAGTGGAATACTATTTTATACACAGAGTCTCTATTTACAAGTTGTAGTATTATTTGTTTTGCATTGCTGATGAAAAGCAAATACGCTTGGCAGTATGGGTTCGCTTTTGTATTGACGCTTTTCACTTTTTTTGTTAGACCAACTGGCTTTGCTTTTTTAATCGGATTGATAGCTTATTTAGTCTTTCTAATAAAAAGTAAAATTGATAAGAGGTTGTTTGTTTCAACCTGCTATATGTTGGAAGGAGCTGATTTGATTGATAGTTACGCGAGGGGCGAGGTAATTTATCCAAATATTTCTGTAGGACTTGAAATTCCGACTGATCTAGTTATTCCAACAAAGAATGCACCTGCCTTTGCCAGGATGTTAACGTTTGCTTTTGATAACCCGGTCTATTTCGCCAAATTGTCGTTCTATAAACTGATCTTGTTTATTGGAAATGTGAAGCCGTATTTCTCACCGATACATAACGCTATTATCGTCCTCATACTTTATCCTATTTACATTTTCGCCATCATTGGATATTTTCGTTTTGGCAAAACTCAATTTGAAAAATACTTCATTGTCGGATATGTTGCCTCGCTCGCGTTGACTGTTTCACTTACTTCCGAAAATTGGGATGGTCGATTTCTTGTGCCGGTACTCCCATTTATATTTTTGCTAGCTAGCCATGGAATTATCACAACTTTTGAACGTTTAAACAAACCTAAACCACCAAAGCTTCAAGTATAATGTTGCTATTTCAATTTAATCAGTCTACTTTGTTTGCGGTTTAACCTATGCCGATCTAATGAGTCTTCGCGAACGCGCTTCCGTAATAGTTAATGGTTTTTCTTCTACTTTTTGGATTGCAAATACTTTAGAGCTTTTTGAGCGTCTCGCTTACTATGGAGCTAAGGCTGTCCTGACGGTTTTTTTGGCAACCAAAGTAGGCTTAGAAAAGGAAGCAGGATTTTTGGCGGGACTTTTCAATGCAGTACTTTATTCTCTACCCATTGTGGCTGGAGTCTTTGTAGATAAGTACGGGTTCAAGCGCACATTGATGGCTTGTTTTGCCATTTTCTGCGTTGGCTATTTTTTGATCGGCTTAGCAGGGATGGAATATGGGCAGGTAGTTGTAGAGGTGATCGGGAAGAGAAACTACGTGATAGGAGTTTTACTCCTGACAGCGGTTGGCGGTTCATTAATTAAACCCTGTATTGTGGGCACAGTCGCGAAGACTTCTAAGCCTGGGGCTCAGGCATTGGGTTTTTCGATTTACTATACACTCGTCAATTTGGGAGGTGCCATTGGACCTATCATTGCTTTTTATGTTCGTCAAGATCTGGGAATTGAGTTTGTGTTGGTCATGTCTTCGATCACCTCATTTTTGTTGTTTTTTGGCGCATGGCTTTTCTTTAAAGAACCTGATGGCGAAGTAGGAGAGAAGAAGACATTTGCAAAAGTCTTCAGCGATATGGTATTGGTTTTTGCCAATATCAAGTTCATGAGTTTCCTTTTGATTTTCTCCGGATTCTGGATGATGTTTTGGCAAGTGTTTTATACACTACCTTTTTATGCTACCAATGTATTGCACTATGAAGCCTTCGAATTTCTTGAAACGGTCGATGCCTGGACGATTATTATCATTACTATACCCGTCACGGCATTTGTCAGCAAGTGGAAACCTGTGGTAGCAATCATCATCGGGTTCACGATTGCCAGTGCATCTTGGATTGTGATTGGTGCTGGGGGAACGATATTATTCACTGTTATTGGTATCATGCTATTTGCATTAGGCGAAGCGACACAAGCACCTCGGTTTTATGAGTATGTTAGTTCTCTGGCGCCAAAAGGCCAGGTAGGAACCTTCATGGGCTTCGCTTTTTTGCCTGTTGCCATTGGTTCGTTTACAGCAGGTATTCTTTCTGATTGGCTTCGAAGTTCTTATCTTGACACTGATCCAGCGATGATGTGGTACACCCTTTCGGGGATTGGCTTCACCTCTACTGCTTTAATGATTGCTTATAATCTTGTTGTAAAAAAAAGTAATTGATCTCTTATGGAAGAACCTAAAATCTTCAAACCCTACATCGCGCCAGAGCAAAACATCGCTGAGTTTACGGTAAAGTCAGTCGTTTTTGGTGTGCTCTTTGGAATTTTGTTTGGCTGCTCTACGGTATATCTTGCTTTGAAAGCGGGCCTTACGGTTTCAGCATCCATACCGATAGCAGTTATCGCAATTACGCTAGGACGCAAGTTTTTAAAGACAACAATTTTAGAAAACAACATTATTCAAACCACCGGTTCGGCAGGAGAGTCCATTGCTGCGGGTGTTGTGTTTACCCTACCGGGATTTCTATTTTTATCTCCCGGAGCAGATGGCGTGAGTGTAGGGGAAAGTTATTTCAACTACCTAACGATTTTAATTTTAGCGGCCTTTGGTGGTATGCTTGGTACGTTGATGATGATTCCACTTCGTAGGTCCTTGATTGTGAAAGAACACGGCACATTGCCCTACCCGGAAGGAACTGCTTGTGCATCCGTTCTTCAGGCGGGAGAAAAGGGTGGAGATTTTGCTAAGACTGCTTTCATCGGTATGGGCGTTGCATTCACCTATGCCATATTGCAAAAAGTGTTGCACGTCATTGCGGAGACACCCGCTTACGTGACAAGCCAGGTCAATAAATTTTGGCCATCTGCCGCTACGCGGGGCGAAATCACTCCGGAGTACTTAGGTGTCGGGTACATCATTGGCTTTAAAATTTCCGGAGTGTTGGTAGCGGGTTCTGTGCTTGCATGGTGGGCCGTGACGCCTCTATTAGCAACGTTGGTTCCAGCAGATACAATTGCATTGCAATTAGTTAAGTTAGGTTATTTGGTCGATATAAATACGGCTGGAGGTCCGGGGAGCTGGAATCCGTCTACTCATTCTTTTGGTAGCTATGCAGATGCAATATATAGAGCCTATATCCGTCAAATTGGAGCCGGTGCGGTAGCTGCTGGTGGGTTCATTACGCTAACCAAAACAATTCCAACCATCGTTAGCTCTTTCCGTGAAAGTGTGAGTTCACTGAAGGAAAAAGGAACTACGGGAGTGCTACGAACAGAGCGAGATCTGTCGTTCAAAGTAGTGATTATTGGAAGCATCGTCTTGATTGCAACGCTTGCCATAATGCCCAATATTCCAGGCGACAGCATTTTGCAAAAGTTGTTCATTGGAGTGTTGATCATCATTTTCGGATTTTTCTTTGTGACGGTGGCCAGTCGAATAGTGGGCTTGGTTGGCTCCAGCAATAGCCCTATTTCTGGGATGACTATCGCCACGCTGATGGGTACCTGTTTGATCTTTACTGCCGTTGGATGGAGTGGGAAGTTGTATGAACCTTTGGCCTTGGTAGTAGGCGGGATGATCTGTATCGCGGCTGCAAATGCGGGAGCGACTTCGCAAGATCTAAAAACGGGCTACATCGTTGGTGCAACGCCTCGCTATCAGCAATTGGCTTTGTTTATCGGAGCCATTGTTTCCTCCATCGCTATTGGTCTTGTTGTGAAGATTCTAGATACGCCAACTCCAGAGATGTTAAAACAGGGAATCATGCATGCAGTTGGTAGTGACAAATTTCCGGCACCCCAGGCAACTTTGATGGCTACTTTAGCAAAAGGTATTTTGTCCTTTAATCTTGATTGGCAGTTTGTAATGGTGGGTGTATTTATTGCGGTGATGATTGAGTTATGCGGCATCAAAGCACTCGCTTTTGCGATTGGCTTGTATCTACCCTTGGCAACCACGCTACCGATTTTTATTGGCGGTGCGATTAAAGGTTATGTTGACTATCGAGCTGAAAAGAAAAACGAGAAAAAGGAAGAAGATGACCTTGGCAAGGGAAGCTTATTTGCTACTGGCTTGATTGCTGGAGGCGCAATCACTGGAGTTGTAGTAGCTATTTTGACGGTTGTTTCACCAGATTTTATGGGTAGTGTAAATTTAGAGCATGGATTCGTAGATGCACTTGGACAGAATGGCTATTTTATTATGGGGGTTTTATTCTTCGCTGGAATGAGTATGTGGCTGTATCAAACGGCTGTGAAAAAGGAAATTTAAAATTTTAGATTATGAGAAAGTCACTTTTAGTTTTTGTATTCCTTCACATCTTAACTTTTGAAACTAGCTCTCAGCAGCTCAATACTCCTAAACTAGACAGTCTATTTTCTGCTCTAGCTGATAACGATCGGGCAATGGGAAGCGTAGCAATCTCAAAAAATGGAAAGGTATTATATTCGAGGGCTATTGGTTTTAGTTCATTGGAGGCGGCCACGAGAGTTCTGGCCACGGAAAAAACAAAGTATAGAATTGGCTCGATCACCAAAACGTTCACAACGGTCTTGATTTTTCAATTAATAGAAGAAGGTAAATTATCACTCACCACCACCCTTGATAAATTTTTCCCGACTGTTCAAAATGCGAAGATTATCACGATCAGTAATCTACTTGGTCATCGTAGTGGCATTCATAATTTTACGGATGATCCGGATTATCTAACATGGATGACCATGCCAAAGTCGAAAGAGGAAATGATTTCTACAATTAGCAAAAATAAGCCCGACTTTGCTCCTGATACAAAGGCCCAGTACAGCAATTCAAATTTCGTGCTGCTTGGGTTTATCGTGGAAAAACTTAGAAAGAAATTGTATTCGCAAATTCTTGATGAGCGAATTGTGAAGAAGGTTGGACTCACGGATACATATTTCGGTAAAGCAGCAGATTTGAAAAACAACGAGTGTTTTTCGTATCAATGGACAAACAATGAATGGAAACGAGAACCAGAAACCGACATGAGCATTCCGCATGGAGCTGGTGCCATTGTCTCTACGCCAACAGATTTAGTTAAATTTATGGAGGCGTTGTTTGCAGGTAGACTGGTCAAAGAATCGAGTTTGCTAAAAATGAAAACAATTGTGGATGGCTATGGAATGGGACTATTTCAAGTTCCATTTGGAAGCAAACGCGCATTTGGTCACAACGGAGGTATCGATGGATTTTCTACCAACACAGCCTATTTTCCAGAAGATAGTTTAGCGATTGCGTATTGCACCAACGGCCAGCGTTATTCCATGAACGATATTTTGATTGGAGTACTCAGTATCTATTTCGATAAACCATATGCCATTCCAACTTTTAAGGAGTCAGGTTATTCTGTGCTTCCTACTGAATTGGATCAATATGTGGGAGTGTATTCAAGCCTTCAAATCCCGCTTAAAATCACTACCATCCTTTGCATTAGAGCCAAGCGAGAAGGATAAATTTAAGTTCGAAAGGGCGGGCGTCATTCTTGAGTTCACTCCTTCGGCAGGCGAAATGACTTTGAAGCAGGGCGGAGGGATTTTTAAATTTGTGAGGGACAAGTAGCAAAAAAAGAAAGCTGCCTTGTTAGAGCAGCTCGTTCTTCCATTTCACTTTCTTTTACTAACAGAATTCATCAAATACCTCAACGAGGTGTTCGCCAATCATCTGTGCATTTCGCCCTTCTAGCAATGGCAGGAGAAGACGGAGGATAGGGGAGTGTATACTCTCTCGCTTTAGAAACGGCTTCTTTGTCAACACCAGCAAAAACGGTGGCAAGATGAGCGGGCTTCTTTTCAGAATGTTGAAGAGCCCATTTGATACCCGGGCGGGCGGCACCAGCGGCACACCCACAAACTGAATTAATGACCAAAAGCGTTGTGCCTTTTTGATCTTTTAGCTCTTGATCAACCGCTTCAGATGACTTTAATTCTTTGAAGCCGGCCACGGTCAAATCATTTCTCATGGGGGCTACTAGATGTTCAGGATACATAAAATTCAAAATTTAGGGTTCAAAATTAATTAATAAACACAATTACATAAAGCCTAGTTCCAGTTTGGCCACTTCGCTCATCATGTCTTGGGAGTAAGGCGGATCAAAGGTGATCTCAACCTTGACTTCGTTGACGCCTTCTATTTCTCTTATTTTTTGTTCTACCTCACTAGGTATTACCTCTGCCGAAGGGCAGGATGGTGAGGTAAGCGTCATTAAAATAAAGACATTATTTACCGGGAAGATGTTGATTTCATAGATCAGGCCTAGTTCATACACATCCACCGGAATCTCAGGATCGTAGACTGTTTTAATGGCAGCTAATACCTTATCTCGAAGGTTAACTCCGGTGTCTTGGCTTACATCATTTGTCGAAACTTCGTCCATTAGTTTGCCGCCAGTTGTGCTTTAAATGCCAAAGCATAAAGCTTGATTTGTTTGATCATCGCTCCGAAACCATTAGAACGCTGGGTGCCAATAAAGCGTTCCATGCCAATCTTCTTCATAAAATAGAGGTCGGCATTCAATATATCTTCAGGACGTTGGCCTTTAAAAATACGCACCAAAATGCTAACAAGGCCTTTGGTGATGGCTGTATTGCTGTCAGCCTGAAAATAGACTCCGTCATTCTCAAGACGAGCTGTCATCCAGACTTTTGATTGACAACCTTTTACTTCATTCACCTCAGATTTATCAGCAACTTTCATTTCCGGAAGTTTCTGGCCCAGTTCCATAATGTAAAACACAGTCATCTCCATGTCTTCGTCTAACAGAGCGAATTCACCAATAATTTGATCTTGTGTTTCATTGATGGTCATTTGTACAATGCCTTTTCTAGTTTGGTTACACGTTCGTGAAGGTGTGCAATATTCTCAATTTCATTGGCTAACTTAAAAATTGCTCTTGAGTTTTCTGCTGTTTGAAGATTGAGTTTACTCATTCCCTTCTCTAGTTTTTCAAGTCGGTTATCCATGCTGATTAAGCTATGTTCCATACTTGATGAAATGTGTTCCACCTTTTCAAGCCGCAGATTGGTTTGCTTTTGCTCATCAATCATTTGATCAAATTTTATCAGCGTTTCGGCTAAGAGTTCAACGATCCTTTGCTCATTTTCCATAACTGAATTTTTTAGTTAAGAAATTTAATGATTCTTTTTAATCCATCGATCATTATATCAATCTCTTCCTTCGTGTTATATACTGCAAAGGATGCGCGAACCGTTCCGTCCAAACCAAAACTTTCCATCAAAGGTTGGGTGCAGTGGTGACCCGTGCGAACAGCAATACCGCGTACATCCAGCATCTGGCCAATATCAAAAGGGTGAATCCCCTCGATCACAAATGACTGAACACTGACTTTTTTTGATGCGGTTCCAATCAATCGAACGGAAGGTAGAGAAGCAAGTTTTTGGGCAGCATAACTCAATAGTTCATGCTCATGCGCTGCCAGATTTTCTTTTCCTAGTTGATTGATAAATCCAACGGCTTCCTTCAAGGCAACTACATCGGCTATATTGGGAGTGCCGGCTTCAAACTTAAAGGGCAAATCGTTGTAAGTCGTTTTGGCAAAGCTCACATCCTTGATCATTTCACCTCCACCCATATAGGGGGGCATCTTTTCGAGAAGTTCTTTCTTGCCGTACAAAATGCCGGTGCCAGTGGGTCCATACATCTTGTGGGATGAAATGCAATAGAAGTCGCAGTCCAAATCAACGACATCTATCGCTAAATGGGCAGATGCCTGAGCGCCATCGATCAACACAACTGCTCCCATATCGTGAGCCATTGCGATCATTTCCTTAATTGGATTAATAGTACCCAAGCTATTAGAGGCGTGATTAACGGCCACTATTTTCGTGCACGGTGAAAGTAATTGCCGGTAGTGGTCAATATCTATCTCTCCCGATGGAGTGACGGTGATTACTTTAATGACAGCTTTCTTTTCTTCGGCTATCATTTGCCACGGAACAATATTCGAATGATGCTCTAGTCCGGAGAGAATGATTTCATCTCCTTCCTTTAAAAAGGCTCGGCCATACGATGAAGCCACCAAATTGACACTCTCGGTTACTCCTCTTGTAAAGATGATTTCCTCCACATGCTTTGCATGAATGAACTCCAGCATTGCCAAACGAGTATCCTCGTAGGCTTGGGTTGCTTTTTCTGCTAGGGTATGAATGCCACGGTGTATGTTGGCGTTATATTTTTCGTAATAAGTTGAAAGTGCCTCGATCACCCTTTTTGGCTTTTGGTTTGTCGCTGCATTGTCAAAATAAATCAACGGCTTTCCATTGACCTGCTGATCGAGAATTGGAAATTCCTCTCTGATCCTTTGTATATCTAATGCAGGTGCAAATAGGTTGGTCATTTTAAAAATTCTTATGAAGTCTTTGAGTGATCAAGCTATCCAAATAAGTCTTCAAGGTCTCATTCTTGATGAGTTCGATAACATCCAACGCAAATGCATATAAAAGCATTGCCTTGGCGGCATCATATGGAATTCCTCTTGCTTGCAAGTAGAATAATGCCTCTTCATCGAGTTGCCCGGTCGTGCATCCATGTGAACACTTTACATCATCTGCCCAAATCTCTAACTGTGGCTTTGTGTTGATCGTAGCCGATTCACTCATTAAGATATTGCGGTTAGACTGAAAAGCATTCGTCTTCTGTGCGTGGGGACGGACATAGATCTTCCCATTAAAGACACCTTTGGAGTTTTCATCCATGATGCCCTTGTACAATTCGTTACTGAATGAATTCGGTTTTTGATGATCCACCACGGTGTGGTTGTCTACCAATGTGTTTCCGGTTACCAGATACAAACCATGAAAATGAGATTCGCAGTGCTTACCGTCAATTATAATAGAAAGATTGTTGCGAATGAGTTGGCCATTGAGGGTAAGCGTGAATGTATTTACTTTGCTTGTATTCGATTGTGAGAACGTGGTGTTCGAGACCTGATGAATCAATCCAATGTCATTTTGAACTTTACAATAGTCAAAGGTTGCGTCTTCGCCAACGATAATTTCCTCGGTGAAGGTATGGAAGCATGGATAGTCACCGATAGAATCTGATTTCTCGATAACTGAAACAGCACTTCCGTTCTCGACATTGACCAGTAATCGTGTATGGCTGACAACTTGCTTTTGCTGCGCATCGTTGATATGTAGAATCAAAAATGGCTTAGCTACAACTGTGTCCTGGGGTACATGAATAAAGATACCTTCCTGAAAGAACGCGGTATTCAACAATGAAAAGGCATCTTCTGATTTATTGAGCGCGCCTAGTTGCGTAACAATCCTTTCTTTTAACCACTGTTTTCTAATTCACCGAGGTTGGAGAATTGCTTTGCAAAAGTTCCATTGATCAAAACGATCAAATGGGCATCTAATCCCGGAATAAGAAAAGGCTCAATCGAAGAGAGCGAGAAAGCTTGAGTAGATGTTTCCCAGACTAGCTTCTTTTCCAATGCTTTTGTGATCGGGGTAAATCGATATTCCTCTGATTTATTGGAAGGAAGACCAATCTCTAGAAGTCGTTGCAACGCGGTTTCGCGTATCGTTTGTCCTTCGCTAAAATCTTTCGCAAGCTCCTTTGTTCCGGACTTCACAATTTTTCCTTTATACAATACGTGAACAAAATCGGGCACGATGTAATCCAACAATCTTTGATAGTGGGTGACCACAATGGTCGCGTTGTTTTTAGAACGAAGAGAATTTACGCCATGCGCAACAATTTTCAATGCGTCAATATCGAGACCCGAATCGGTCTCATCCAGAATAGCCAGCTTTGGCTCCAACATGGCCATTTGAAAAATTTCGTTTCTCTTTTTTTCTCCACCAGAAAATCCTTCATTCAATGAGCGGCTTAATAACGATTGGTCAATCTCGACCAACTTCATTTTCTCCTTCATCAATTGAAGAAACGCAACCGCATCCAATGGGTTTTGCCCGCGATAATGACGAATTTTATTGACAGCCGTTTTCATGAAGTTAATCGTGCTCACACCCGGAATCTCGACAGGATACTGAAATGCTAAAAAGATACCTTCCGCTGCACGATCGCTTGGCTCAATGTCTAACAGATTCTTACCATTAAATTGAACGTCACCAGCGGTAACTTCATAATCTTCTCTTCCGGCCAAAACAGAAGCAAGTGTACTTTTACCGGAGCCATTGGGTCCCATGATGGCATGCACTTCTCCAGCATTCACTTGAAGGTCGATTCCGTTTAAGATTAGCTTCTCACCAATCTTAGCTTGTAAATTCTTTATTTCTAACATCTCCGTTTTTTCAAAATTAATGATTGATTTATCCCACGCTACCTTCTAGGGTTAGTGCTAAAAGTTTCTGAGCTTCCACCGCAAATTCCATTGGTAATTGATTGAGTACTTCCTTGGCATAGCCGTAGAAAATTTGATCTTCGCCAATTTTCGAAGTAGTGGCTTCGTGTTCTATTCTTGCTGTTTGATTTTCGACATCTATATAGGGAAACGTGTGTGCGCCACACTGATCGCCCATCAGTAAAGAGTCACACTGAGAAAAGTTTCGCGCGTTTGATGCACGTTTCATAATGTGCACTTGCCCACGATAACTGTTTTGTGATTTGCCGGCAGAAATTCCTTTCGAGACAATTCTTGATTTGGTGTTTTTACCAAAATTCACCCATGGAGTAGTCACCCTTTAGCACGCAAGAAGGATATTTCCAGGTGATAGCAGAACCTGTTTCCACCTGGGTCCACGAGATTTTCGAGTGATCTCCAAAACAAAGCCCACGTTTGGTTACGAAATTATAGATGCCGCCTTTTCCGTTTTTGTCGCCCGGATACCAATTCTGAACAGTTGAATACTTGATCTCAGCATCTTTCATCGCGTAAAGCTCAACGACAGCAGCGTGCAACTGATTTTCATCACGCATAATGATTAATGTTCTTTCAAACTGACCCGTATTAGCCGCATTAATCCTAAAATAGGTCGACAATTCCATTGGGCATCGAACTCCCTTCGGAATGTAACAAAACGACCCATCGGAGAACACAGCGGAATTTAAAGCTGCAAAATAGTTATCGCCCATCGGCACAACAGATCCTAAATACTTCTTTATCAAGTCAGGGTGTTCTTTAACAGCTTCACTGAACGAACAGAAAATAATACCCAGTTCGCCCAAGGTGGACTTGAATGTAGTTGCTACCGAAACACTGTCAATCACCGCATCAACGGCAACTCCTGTCAGCCGTTTTTGCTCCGTAATGGAGATCCCTAATTTCTCAAAAGTCTTGATTAGTTCAGGATCTACTTCATCCAGTCCGCTTAGGCTTTTCTTCTGCTTTGGAGCCGAGTAATAGATGATGTCCTGATAATTTATTTTTGGGTAGTGAACATTTGGCCAGGTCGGTTCAGGCATTTTCTCCCATTGGCGATATGCTTTTAGTCGCCATTCCAAAAGCCACGAGGGTTCTTTCTTTTTGGCCGAGATAAAACGAACAGTATCTTCACTTAGGCCTTTTGGGGCCTCATCTGCTTCAAGGTTTACATTCCAGCCATGTTCGTACTCTTTGGAGGTAAACTCTTCTAATACCTGATTGTCTTTGCTCATTCCTACCTATTTAGACTAATTCAAAATAGAAAGTCAAAAATAAGAACAATAAACGGCTTTTAAGGTTCGGAGTATTGAAATTTATTTAGATAGTCAGCTTTAGATTTCGATCTAAGCTCTCTTCAAGAGAGATCATGGTTTCTGTGCGATCAATTCCTTCTACTTGCTGCATTTTGTCGTGTAGCACTTCTTTGAGGTGATTAGTATCCCGGCAATGTATTTTTAAAAACATAGAGTAGTTTCCGGTGGTGTAATGGATGCTAACTATTTCTGGAATATCCTTGAGTTTTGTGAGAACCTTATCGTACAACGCACTCTTTTCGAGGTAAATACCAATAAATGCCGTGATATCGTAGCCCAAATTCGCATAATTGATTTTAAGTGTGGTTTTATCCAATATGCCGGCTTCTTCCATTTTTGTCATCCTTACGTGTACTGTTCCCTGAGATACATTGACTTTCTTCGCCACTTCTGTATAGGGTCGCTTCGCATCTTGCATCAGGATCTCAAGGATCTTCAAATCCGTATTGTCAAGTTGATAATTTTTAGGCATAACATTTTGCTTTAATTATTAAAAGTACATTAATTATTACTATTTTTTGAAAATAGTGTATTTTATAATGGATATTGTTGACTTATGTATCGGTATATACGTTACTTTGTAATGTAATTTATAATGTAGGGTGTTGAAACTGGCAGACAAGCCCTCCTGTCTCGGGGGTGGGGAGCCAAGGATAAACGCAAGGTAATGGGTTGACCACTAAATGTTTTCTTAGTGCCTTGCAGCTAACTTCCCCGTGAAGGTTCGAACCCTTCCTCTACAGCAAAGCTCTCTCGATTTTCGGGAGGGCTTTTTTTTTCGCACCAGTTAGATCACGACAAACAGGTATTAGTCCCACAAACAGATCAGACAACAAGAAATTTTTTGACCAACAAAACAAACGATTGCTTGGCGCAACTTTTTTGACCTAATTGGAGGTTGTTTCTAACTTATCATACTATGACATCATTTCCCTGGCTAAGAAATTATTCTGCCGGCATTCCGGATCAACTTGGCTCTTTGGATTTCGCATCTTTACCTGAATTGTTTGAAGCTGCTTGTAAGAAATTTGGTGATCGAATCGCTTTTGAAAACATGGGCGGAAAAATCACCTATAGTGAAGTTGATCGCCTTTCTACAAATTTTGCGGCCTACCTGCAAAACGAACTGGGTCTGAAAAAAGGCGAAAGAATTGCTATTCAAATGCCAAACCTTTTACAATTTCCAATTGCTATGATAGGGTCGCTAAAGGCGGGGCTTATTGTTGTAAACACCAACCCACTTTATACGCCACGCGAGATGGAACATCAATTTAAAGATGCTGGCATCTCGGCCATTGTGATTGTTTCCAATTTCGCACACAACTTGGAGCAGATCAAGGACAGGATTCCTGCAAAGCATATTATTATTACCGATATGGGCGATATGCTCGGTGTGGTAAAAGGTGCAATTGTGAATTTTGTGGTGAAACGTATCAAGAAAATGGTGCCGGATTACAGCCTTACAAACGCAATTTCGTTTAAATCCGTATTGTCAAAAGGCGCAAATCATAGCTTTTCAAAACCTACAATAGAAGTAGACGATGTAGCTGTATTGCAATACACCGGAGGAACAACAGGCATTTCTAAAGGCGCACAACTCTCGCATCGAAATCTGATTGCGCATAATATGATGATATCGCATTGGTTCGGGTCGTTGCTCCACCCATCTGAACAGCAGATGGCTTCGAAATGTATTGATTACAAACCCCAGAGATATACCGGGTTTCGTTAAGGAAATCAAGAAATATCAATTTTCCATTATTACTGGTGTCAATACGCTTTTCAACGGGTTGATCAATAACCCCGATTTTGCCTCTTGCGATTTTTCAAAGCTAAAAGGGGCCGTGGGCGGTGGAATGGCAGTTCAAGATGTGGTGGCCGTCAAATGGCAAGAGATTACAAAAAGTCCGTTGGTAGAAGGGTATGGGTTGAGCGAAACGTCTCCCGTTCTTTGTTGTAATCCGCTCACAGGAAATAACAAGCGAGGAACTATCGGTATACCTATGCCTAGTACAGAAGTGGCTATCTTTGATGATGAAGGAAATCAATTACCTCAAGGCGAAACAGGTGAAATCTGTGCACGTGGTCCCCAGGTGATGAAGGGGTATTGGGAGAAAGACAATGAGGGAGTTTTCTTCAAGCCTGATTGGTTTCGCACGGGCGATATTGGTCTGATGGATACAGATGGTTATTTCAAGATTGTTGATCGAAAGAAAGACATGATTAAAGTTTCCGGCTTTAATGTGTTCCCCAATGAAATTGAAAATGTGCTGGCGGGCCACCCCAAGGTGCTAGAAGTAGCTGCAATTGGCGTTACGGATCCAAAGTCGGGAGAAGTAATCAAAGCATTTATTGTGAAGAAGGATCAAAGTCTGACAGAAGAAGAACTCAAGAAGTTCTGCCACGAAAACATGACGAATTATAAAGTGCCCAAATACTTTGAGTTCAGAACGGAACTGCCCAAGACCAACGTGGGTAAAATACTAAGGCGAACATTGAAAGAAGAAGAAGCAAAAAAAACAGCATGATTAAATTTGAAAATAGTAGCATGAAAGTGATTCCTTTGCTGGTTTTGTTGTCCGGTACGATCCTTATCTCCTTTAATTCCGTGAACAATCGATCAACTAGCACGGCTATTGATTCACTGCGCTACACCGAGGAGATCCACTTCAAGAATTTGCGTCAACTTACGTTTGGTGGCGACAATGCGGAAGCGTATTGGAGTTTTGACAGTAAAATGGTCAGCTTCCAATCTAACTTTAAAGACTGGGGGTTAAACTGTGATCAGATTTTTTACATGCCGATCCAAGGAATGGATCTAGGCAATGGTAAAACGAAACCAACCATGGTTAGTACCGGACAGGGTAGAACCACTTGTTCTTTTTTTCTTCCCGGCAATAAAACTATTCTTTATGCTTCCACTCATCTTGGAGGCAAAGATTGTCCGAAAGATGTAGAGCGTACTCCGGGAGGGAAATATTTATGGCCGATTTATGATACCTATGATATTTTTGTAGCCGACCTCAAGGGGAAACAAATGAAACAGTTGACAAATGCTCCAGGATATGATGCGGAGGCCACCGTTTCACCTCAAGGAGATAAAATAGTTTTTACATCTACCCGTAACGGTGATCTGGATTTGTATACTATGGATATCAATGGGAAAAATGTAAAACAGATTACCAACGAGCTCGGCTATGACGGAGGCGCTTTCTTTTCTCCAGATGGAAAGCAAATCGTTTTTAGAGCGTCACGCTTCACCACTGAAGAAGCTCGAAAAGAGTATATTGATTATTTGAAGCAAGGACTTGTTGCACCAACCGCAATGGAAATCTTTACCTGTAACGTTGATGGGTCAGACTTGAGACAGTTGACACAATTGGGCAAGGGAAAAGAGGCTTCGAGTTCAATCTGTTCATGATCAACACGGACGGAAGTGGGCTAGAGCAGATTTCTTATGATAAAGTATTCGATTCATTCCCGATGTTTTCACCGGATGGAAAGAAAATTATTTTTTCGTCCAACAGAAATAATGGAGGCACCAGAAATACGAATTTGTTTGTAGCAGACTGGGTTGACTAGAAGTCAAAATTCAAGATTAAAAATTGCAAAATCGTAATTTGTAAACAGAACACCTTAAATCTCAAATCACTATGATCGGATTTTTTGAAAACCAATACCTCTCTTACAAAAAAGATCACATTAAAAACTTGTTAGCGTTGGCGAAAGCTGATGGGCACCTACATGAAAAGGAGGAAGCAGTGATTTATAAAATCGGGAAGCGTTACGGTCTAAAGGAAAGGCAAGTGAAAGCTATCCTAGATAGCAATGAAAAATTCTCCGTCAACGTACCAAACAATCACCATGACAAGATGAATGTGTTGTACGATTTGATGCTAATCGTTTTTGCGGACGGTGTTGTCGAAAAGAAAGAAGTTGCTTTTTGCGAAGATGTGGCCAAGCAATTCAGGCTAAAAAAGGAAGAATTGGCTAAAGAAAAATTCTCTCTAAAATAGAGTAACCTTCTTCTAACTAGAAAAGGCGATCAAGTCCAAAAAACTTATCGATAATAACAAGGACTGACAAGATGCTCAAGAGTACGGGGCAGATCCAACTGATTGCAAAATTAATATAGGTCTGGATGGACGAGCCCAAAAAGCTTGGATTGCCCAACGACAGTTCTTCGTTAAAGTTTCCAATTTTCCACCTATTGCGAATGAAGAAGCACATGAGGCACGCGCCCACCGTCAAACTTATGTCGCACATATCCGATACAAAAGAGAGAAAATCGGGTGAATTGTGAACGGGCAGTTTATTTAGCCAAGGCACAATCCCTTGACTAAATAGACTGGGTAATCCGAAGATAAATATCAATGCCGAAAGCCCCCAAACCACAGCCTTTCTCGGCAGCTTCTTTTGGTCCACCAAGTAGGCAGCTGGAACCTCTAATAGTGAGATCGTGGAGGTAAGCGCAGCAAAGCAAATCAGAAGGAAAAAAGACCCGCCAACAATTCGCCCCATGATGGGGCCCATATTTTGAAAGGCTTCTGCCAGAATCACAAAAATCAATTTTGGCCCTTGACCCGGCTCGGCACCTAGAGAAAACACCAACGGAAACACCATTAGCCCGGCCAGAAAAGCAACCGATGTATCAGCAATTGAAATGATAGCTGCAGAAGAAACGATGTTTTGATTTTTACCAACATATGAACCGTAGGTAATCAACGCACCCATGCCGAGTGAAAGCGAAAAGAACGCCTGCGTCAATGCATAAAAGATAGTTCTCGGTGTAATTTCATTCAGATCAGGTACCAAATAGAATTCGACTCCCGCCATAGCATTGGGTAATGTTAAGCTATAAATGATGAGTCCGATCAAGATGATGTACAAGCCAGGCATCATGATCTTATTGGCGGCTTCAATTCCCTTTGCTATGCCCTGAGAGACAATGTAGGCCGTGAGCCCCATGAAAACCAAGGAAAAGAAGAACAAGGGGCCGATGTCATTCACATACTCGCCAAAAAACTGACCTAGGTCCTGGTGAGTAAGTAGATCTCCAAAAGAGATTTCTAAAAAGTAGCCGAAGGCCCAGCCAGCTACTACGTTATAAAATGAGAGAATAAAAAATCCTGCAAGTATGCCGAATAGACCCAGGTATCCCCACTTACCACCACCCAATTTTTGGTAGGAGCCATAAGCGTCTGTTCCGGCTTTTCGGCCGATGGCAATTTCACCAACCATTACAGGAAAACAGAGCAATAATATACAAATCAAGTAAATCAGTAAAAAGCCTGCTCCGCCATTCGTACCTGCGAGGTATGGAAAGCGCCAGATGTTACCTAATCCTACTGCCGAACCAGCGGCAGCTAAAATGAATCCGATGCGACCTGAAAAACCTCCTCTGTTTGCCATAGACGTATAATTGTTTGGCAAAATACTCGTTAAACATTGAATAGCAATCGGATGGAAGAGGCAAAAAAGTTAACCACACAAGAAAAGGCACTACGAATAAATCTTAGCAAATCTATCTACGGCTCGTTTGCCGAAATAGGAGCGGGGCAGGAAGTAGCCGCTAATTTTTTCAAAGTGGGAGGAGCTTCAGGAACCATCGCCAAAACGATGTCAGCCTACGACATGAAGTTTTCGGATGCAATTTATGGAGTTGGCGATCGCTATGTGTGCGAAGACCGACTCATGAGAATGCTGTCGCACGAGTATCCTTTACTACCTGAACGGTTGCCTCATCGAATCGAGGAAACTAGATTTTTTGCATTTGCAGATACCGTTGAGGTATTAAACTTCGAACGAACAAATCACGGTCACGGATGGATTGGGTTGCGGTTTCAACTGACTCCAAAAGCAGAGCCTAATGACTGCGTGATACACGTAAAGATGCACGACAACGATCCATTGCAACAGCAAGTTTCGCTGGGCATTGTAGGTGTCAATCTTCTTTATGCCTGTATGTTTCTCAAAGAGCCCGAGCAAATTATTTCCTCGCTGCTAGATGGACTCACGATTTTGGCCATGTAGATAACCGATTGATGGCGCTGAAGTTGGTGAAAAACGGATTGACCAAAGCAGCGATGTTTGGGCCTGACGGACAGGTGATGCAGCCTTCTGAATACCTGTACAAAAAAAATGTGCTTGTGCTGCGTGGAAGATTTCGACCGGTGACACATGTCAACGTAGATATGCTATTGACGTCCAGAAGGCACTTTAGAAGTGAAACCGATGTTGATCGCTCAAAGATCATTACCATAACAGAGTTGACGTTAAATGATTTGAGTGCAGAAGGTGCCATCGATGAAAAAGACTTTCTGCATCGTGCTGATATAATTTGTTCACTAGGGCAAAATGTGATGGTCTCCAATTACTTTGAATATTATCGCCTTGTCGACTATCTATCTAAGATAACTAAAGGCAGAAAGACAGGGATGGTAATGGGAATCTATGCACTGCAAAAAGTATTTGACGAAAAGACCTATGAAAATCTTCGTGGTGGCATTTTGGAATGCTTCGCCTCACTTTTTGGCACGAACATCAAACTATATATTTACCCCGCCTTACGAAAAGATGGAAGCCTGTTTACGCTTAAAGATTTTGAAGCAGAGCTACCTTCCCACATAAAAGGTCTCTTTCGCTATCTGATGGACAGTAATAAATTAGAAGATATCCACGATGCGAACGTTGCCAATTTGAACATTATCTCTGACAATGTATTGGCGATGATTCGCAAGGGCGAATCTGGTTGGGAAAAGTTCGTGCCTCACAAAGTGGAAGAAGCCATCAAAGAGCAGGGCCTGTTTGACTATCCTCTAAAGCAGAAAGAGCAAGGGCTTATTGCTTGATTTACAAATTGCCTTCTGCCTTCATTCGCTTAAAATAGGATCTCGCCTCTACTAGCACTCTGGGCGCAAGAATGAAACCCGATACCATCGTTGGGATGGCCATCAAGGCATAGGCAATGTCAATGATGTTTATTACTAAGTTCATCGACACGATCGCTCCAAAAATGATGGTACCCAGGTAAAAATAATCATAATAGCGAGCAGCCTTTACACCCACCAAAAATGAAAGAGCCTTGTTTCCATAGTAACTATATGAAAAGAGTGAGGTGATTGCAAAAAAGAATGCGCAAAGTAATAGCAAGTACTTGCCTATGCCTGGCATGGCTGCGTTAAAGGCATTGGCAGTGAGTGTAACACCAAGTCCACGGGTTCCTTCTACATCCCATACACCCGTAACTAAGATAGCGAGAGCAGTAAGTGAGCAAACCAGTAAGGTATCAATAGCAGGGCTGAGCATAGAAACTAATCCTTCGCGAATCGGTTCAGAACTTTGAGAGGCACCTAGCGCCATTGGTGCTGTTCCAATCCCCGCTTCATTTGAGAACGAGGCTCTTCGCACGCCTGCCACAATAAGGCCTCCCACCATTCCGCCTAATGCCGGGCTTCCATGATAATTGGTGGCAGAAAATGCATCTGTTATAATCAGGAGAAAATAATGGGGGACTTTGTCAAAGTTGATTATTAAGATCGCTACTACAGAGAAAAAATAAATTACAATCATGAGAGGAACCATCTTTCCGGCCCAAACTCCAATGCGTTGAATACCGCCAATAATTACAATTCCTGAAATGATGGTTAAGACAATACCGATGACAAACTTGGCGATGTTAACTTCAATACCTGCTAGTGAAAATGAAGCGGATTTCATTTCCGGTGAATCAATTCCGATATCAACGATAGCTTGAGTAAGCTGATTCGCTTGAAATATTGGCAGACATCCAATCATAGCGCACAAACAGAACAACACCGCCAGCGGATAAAATGGCTTGCCAAGTGCTTCGCGGATTACATACATGGGCCCTCCTTGAATTACCCCGTTTGAATCTTTCCCGCGATACATCACCGATAACGTGCTGGTAAAGAAGTTAGTAGACATTCCAACGAAAGCAGTTACCCACATCCAGAAAAGTGCTCCCGGCCCCCCAATGCTAATGGCAGCTGCCACACCAGCGATGTTGCCCATACCAACAGTTGAAGCCAATGCGGTAGAAAGTGCTTCGTAGGGACTGATTTGTCCCGGGTCATTTGGATTGTGGAACTTGCCCTTCAAAATTGCAATCGAATGAAAGAAGTATTTGTAGTGGATGAACCGTGAGTAGATGAAGAAGAACACCCCTCCGAGAATCAAAAGAAAAAGAATAGGAGTCCATACTCCAGTTGCGATGTCGCTAATTAACTCGTTCATTAGGAAGGTTTTAAATCATTTCAGCTGCTAAAATTAGACAAAACAATTCTGAATGCTAAATTCTAAATTCTGAATTCAAAATTTAGAATGGGTACTTTAGTGGTGTGGATAACTCTGGGGGGCGTTTGTTAAACGATGTGAACTCTTAAAACAATACGTTTGCCCTTCTAAAAAAGCAACTCAATACCAACAACCACGAAGTATGGAGCAGCGGTCAACGCCAGTGAGGTTAGGTTCTGCCATGAGCGGAATGGGCAACAAGTCCAAATTACTTGTGAGAGATATCTCAGAAAGTTTGGGCAAGCTGCCCCCTCAGGCGATTGACTTAGAGGAAGCCATTCTAGGTGCCCTCATGTTAGAGAAAAATGCACTCACAGCCGTTGTCGAATTTCTTCGGCCAGATCACTTTTACACCGAGCAGCACAAAGAGATTTACAACGCGATTATCGACCTGTTCAAAGCCACCGAACCGGTTGATATGCGAACGGTGGTTGCTCAGCTGCGCAAAAATGCAAAACTGGAATTTGTAGGAGGCGCCTACTATATTGCCGAACTTACTTCTAAAGTCAGTTCAGCAGCCAACATCGAATACCACGCGCGCATCATCATCGAGATGGCCATCAAGCGTGATCTGATTCAGATCGCTTCGCAGATGCATCAAGATGCATATGAAGATACCACCGATGTATTTGAGTTGCTTGACAAAACGGAGCAGTCCATTTTCCAAATTTCAGATACCAACCTGCGCAAGAACTACGACAACATGAAGTCGTTGATGTATCGGGCGATACAGGAATTGCAGGAAAAGAAAAATCATAAAGATGGTTTAACAGGTGTGCCGAGTGGATTCTCTCGATTAGATAGAGTTACTTCAGGTTGGCAAAAATCTGATTTGGTTATCATTGCGGCAAGACCCGGAATGGGTAAATGTTTGGGCAAAGGCACGAAGGTATTGATGTTTGATGGTACACTTCAAAATGTGGAAGATGTAAAACCAGGGGAGCTATTAATGGGAGATGACTCCACCCCTCGCACTGTTCTATCGACTACAAGGGGCAGAGAAAACATGTATTGGGTTCATCAGAATCATGGTATCTCCTACCGGGTAAACGAATCACATATTCTCTCGCTAAAAAGAAGCAGAAGAGAAGGGAATCACGAGCATGGAGAAGTACTGAATATTGAAGTGAGAGACTACCTACCGAAATCGGATAAGTTCAAATCGAATTATAAAGGCTATAAAGTCGCTGTTGAGTTTAAAGAAAAGCATCTTCCGTTGAATCCTTATTTTTTGGGTTTATGGTTGGGCGATGGTCATTCGTATAGTTCAAGAATTACAAATCAGGACAAAGAAGTGATCGAATTCTTAGGGCAATATGCGGAAGAACTTCAGCTTGAGTTGGTTGAATACAAGCAGGAGAATCGAACAAATAACTATGCAATTACTAAAGGTTTTCAGGGCAAGCAAGATTTCTATTCGGTTCAGGGCACGCTTAACGAGCTGAATTTATTAGAGAATAAACACATCCCTGATGATTTTTTGATCAATACCCGTGAAAATAGATTGGAGTTGTTGGCCGGGCTAATTGATTCAGATGGGCACTATAGCGATGAGTATCATGTTTACGAGATCACTCAAAAAAGTAAAGCGCTTGCCAAACAAATCAAATTTTTATGCGACTCGCTGGGTTTCAAGACCTCGCTCGTTTCTAAAACTGCGTCAATCAAAGAAATTGGGTTTGAAACAGAAGTTTATCGGGTTCGGCTGAGTGGCGACATAGATTCGATACCTGCTCGTATTGAAAGAAAGAAAGCACGAAAAAGAGAATCATTGATAGATTGGAGGCATACAGGTATAAAAGTTGAGTTTGATAAACTAGATGATTACTATGGTTTTGAAATAGATGGCAATCGACTATTCCTTCTGGAAGATATGACGGTAACGCATAACACGGCATTTATTGTCTCGGCAATGCGCAATGCGGCTGTCGACTTTAACTTCCCTGTGGCGATTTTTTCATTAGAGATGGCCTCGCTCCAATTGGTGAATCGTCTTATTTCTGCAGAAGCCGAACTGGAATCAGATAAAATTAAGAAAGGAAACCTGGCCGATTTTGAATGGCAACAATTGGTATCTAAAACAACCCGCCTTTCCAGCGCACCGATATTCATTGACGACACACCCGCATTATCTATTCTGGAGCTTCGTGCCAAGTGCCGCAGACTGAAAGCAGAACACAATATTCAATTGATTGTAATCGACTACTTGCAGTTGATGAAAGGAGAGATGGGCGGCAACCGCGAGCAGGAGATTGCCTCTATTTCGAGAGCGTTAAAGGGAATAGCAAAGGAACTTTCCGTGCCTGTTATTGCACTATCGCAATTGAGCAGGGGCGTTGAAACGAGGGGAGGAGATAAGAGACCTCAACTTTCTGACTTGCGTGAATCCGGTTCCATCGAGCAAGATGCCGATATCGTTATGTTTTTGTACCGACCGGAATACTATAAGATTACTGTCGATGAAGAAGGAATGCCTACTCAGGGGATGGCCGAAGTAATTATTGCAAAGCATCGGAATGGATCGTTGGAGAACGTGAAGCTGAAATTCATCGGCAAGTACACCAAGTTTGCCGACTATGATTCACCGGATGGTATGATCCCGATGAGCAGCATCACACGCGAGAGCCGGTTAAATACGTTCCGCGATGATGCGCCACCCGCAGCACGGCCGGATGACGAAACTCCTTTTTAGATCCCTAAATCTTTCTTTACAACGAATGCACCAATAAACACAAATAATACAGAAAAAAAATTGGTGTCAATTCGTGCATTAGTCGCCAACTTTAAAAAAACTTTTAACCTCATTTACTTTCCACGCACATGCTTTTCGATTTCCACGAATTCACGAATAAACACAAATAATACAGCAAAAAAATTGGTGTCAATTCGTGCATTAGTGGCCAACTTTAAAAAAACTTTTAACCTCATTTACTTTCCACGCACATGCTTTTCGGTTTCCACGAATTCACGAATAAACACAAATAATACAGCAAAAAAATTGGTGTCAATTCGTGCATTAGTGGCCAACTTTAAAAAAACTTCTAACCTCATTTACTTTCCACGCACATGCTTTTCCGTTGCCACGAATTCACGAATAAACACAAATAATACAGCAAAAAAATTGGTGTCAATTCGTGCATTAGTGGCCAACTTTAAAAAAACTTCTAACCTCATTTACTTTCCACGCACATACTTTTCCGTTGCCACGAATTCACGAATAAGCACGAATAATGTCGCAAAAAAATTGCTGTAAGTTAGTGCATTCGTGGCCAATTTTTAAAAATGCTTTTAACTTCACTTACTAATTGTGTTCAAAATAGTATTTAGGTCATTATCGTTATTTATATGAAATCACTCGTACTAAGTAGCCCCGGACAGATTGAACTCAAAGATCTACCAATACCCACTTTGAGTCCGGGAAAAGTGTTGGTTAAAATGAAAGCGGTTGCACTCAATAGAAGAGACGATTGGATTCGAGAAGGCAAGTATCCTAACATTAAATTTGGAGGCATCCTTGGATCAGACGGAGCAGGTGTGGTGGAACAAGTTTTTGATGAAGCAGATAAATCATGGGTGGGTAGCGAGGTGATAATTAATCCCAACATCGACTGGGGGCCTGACCCAGAGGTACAGTCTTCAAAGTATTCAGTGTTAGGCATGCCGGTCAATGGTACTTTTGCCGAATACATTTCTGTTTCGCTTGATCGCATTCATCGCAAGCCAGCACACCTGGATTTTTTGCAGGCTGCTGCGTTGCCATTGGGCGGACTCACCGCCTACCGCGCCTTGTTTAGAAAAGGAGGATTACGCACTGGTCAGAACGTACTCATCACGGGGTTTGGTGGGGGAGTAGCCCAGTTTGCTTTTTTGTTTGCCAAAGCGGCTGGTGCTAATGTGTATGTCTCTTCGGGTAGTGATGAAAAAATTGAAAAGGCCTTGAAGTTAGGCGCGAAGGGTGCTTACAATTATCGCAAGCAGGTGAACTTCGAAGAGCTGTGGAAAACAAAAGGTGGTTTTGATTTGGTGATAGACAGCGCAGGTGGCGATCAATTGAACAACTTCATAAAAGTATTAAGACCTTTGGGCAAAATTGTTTTCTATGGTGCCACCAACGGTCTCCCCGCGAAGATAGATTTGTACCGCATGTTTTGGAATCAGCTTTCACTCATTGGCACAACTATGGGCAACGATCAGGAGTTTGTGGATATGATTGCGTTTGTAGAGAAACATCAACTTCGCCCAATGGTAGATTCTATTCGTCCCTTTTCAAGAATTGTGGAGTCGTTCCCTGATATCACCAAATCGAACAAGGTTGGGAAGATTGTTTTTCAGCTATAAATCGGGATGTCTTAATAGGCCTAGTTTACAGCCTTAAGTCGATTTGCTAGTAAAGTACTCTGAACTTTATTGTGTTCTCAATCGCTCGCATCTCCTTGATCATTTCTTTGTTGTACTCTTTGTTGATGTCGGTAATTACGTAACCTATTTGTTCATTGGTTTTCAAATATTGCCCCACAATGTTTATCCCATTGTCAGCTAAGATATGATTGATTTTTGCCAAAATACCCGGCACGTTGTTATGTATATGGATTAGTCGATGTGCATTCTCTAAAATAGGCAAGGTAAGATTAGGAAAGTTTACGCTATTGCTGGTACTGCCAGTATTGATGTAGTCCATCATTTTTCCAGGAACAAAGTTACCAATGTTCTCCTGCGCTTCAGAAGTACTTCCGCCAATATGTGGGGTAAGGATAGTATTTGGAAGCCCTCTCAATTCAGAGATAAACTCTTCATCGTTACTAATGGGTTCATAAGGGAAAACATCCACCGAACAGCCGGCAACAGTACCATTTAAGATACTTTCCCTTAGTGCTTTCACATCCACCACATGGCCACGACTGAGATTCAGAAAGATGACGCCCTTCTTCATCGCTTTGAATTCAGCGGCTCCAATTAAATTGGCATTCGATTCTTTTCCGTCTACGTGAAGCGTAATGACATCAGCCAACGCCAAAAGATCCATCAGCGACTTACACTTGGTTGCATTTCCTAATGCTAATTTCTCTTCTTTGTCATAATAGTAAATCTTCATTCCCAGATTTTCAGCTATTACAGACAGCTGCGCACCAATGTTTCCATAACCAATAATGCCCAGTTTTTTTCCACGAATTTCAAAACTACCCTTGGCCGATTTATCCCACTTTCCCTCGTGCATTTTTGTGGATTTGTCAATGATGCCGCGCATCAATAAAATCATTTCTGCAATAGCTAGTTCTACCACTGATCGGGTATTACTAAATGGCGCGTTGAACACAGCCACCCCTTTTTTGGTAGCGGCTTTTAAATCTATTTGATTGGTGCCAATGCAGAATGCACCAATGACCATTAGCCTGTTTGCGTTTTCTAAGACTTTAGCTGTAACCTGGGTTTTTGATCGAATGCCAAGCACGGAAACGTTTTTTATTTTCTCACATAGCTCGTCTTCATCCAACCCGGCTGGGTAGGTCTCGACATTAAATCCCTCCGCTTTCATCAGCTCAAGTGCGACAGGATGAACGTTTTCCAGCAGGAGCACGTTGATGCGGTTTTTTGGGTAGGAGATGGCTGTATTCAATTTATTTAAATATAGAAATTCGTCCAGACTAGGGGTAACGTGGTCGGCCTTGCTGAGAACACTTTCTCGTTCAATGTTTTCGGTAAAAGCAAAGAACTTATTTGCCAGGCCGGCATGTTTGATCTCATAGTCAGTATAACCATCGCCAATCACATATACGTCTCCATTCAAGTTAAGTCTTTTCAACTGCTCTACTTTTCCATTATTGGCCGATAACGGATTATTAAGATCAAATCCAATTACTTTTTCTAGCTCATCAAAGATAAATTCGTTAGCTAAAATATTTTCTGACTTAATCCCAAATTCCGTGACAACGGGTTCGATGAACTCGCGGAAACCATTGGAAATGATGTAAATATTTTCAGCGTAAGTCGTAAAAAATTCTTTGTTGCGTTTGAAGGATTCGGAAACAACTAGCTTCAGTTGTTTGATCAATGGCGCGAGATGCCTTTTTTCAGGCTGCAAAATATCAAGCCGTTTTTCAATAGACTCACGCAAGGAAATTTTCCCCTCCATTCCCAAGCTTGTGATTTCAAAAATCTGCGTCTTTATGTCCTCACTATTGGGGTGCTCTTTTACAATGATTTCTGCTAACACGTCAAATGCTTCCACTTTTGTGAAGGTGCTGTCAAAATCAATTACGAAGTACTTATTGATAGTCATCTTTTAATGTCTAGATGTAAAAGGAATTAATGGTAGGTAACAAACCTTTATAATAGCATATTGATGGTAGGTGGTTTTCACCGTTGATGGCGTAGCCGTACATGGTAAAAAAACAAGTACGCAATTTAGTGAGATTAGAGCATCGAACGACAGTATTATTCAATTTCGCGATATTTTAAATTTATTTAAATTTGCCCTAACCAAAAAACAAAGCGGTCAAAAAAGATGAATCTATTGGAGTTTGAAAAGCCTATCGCTGAATTGGAAAGTAAACTGGCAGACATGAAACAACTCTCGGACGATAGCGATGAAAACGTTACCAAAGCCATACAAGCGTTAGACAATAAGATAACTGAATTGAAGAAGGAAACCTTCGAAAACCTAACAGGTTGGCAGCGAGTTCAGCTATCTCGTCATCCCGATCGTCCCTATACACAAGATTATATTTATGAGATAACCACCGATTTTATTGAACTGCATGGTGATCGAAATGTTGGTGATGATAAGGCAATGATTGGAGGCTTGGGGACAATTGAAGGTCAGACCTTTATGATCATTGGCCAGCAGAAAGGCAGGAACACGAAACAACGCCAGATGCGGAACTTTGGAATGGCGTTTCCAGGTTTAGAAGCCGAGGAGCGGGGACAAGGCGAAGCAATTGCGCGCAATCTCAAAGAGATGTTCATGTTAAAAGTCCCTGTGATTTGCATTATTATCGGTGAGGGAGCATCCGGAGGCGCATTGGGCATTGCCATTGGCGATCGTGTGCTCATGTTAGAGAACACCTGGTATTCTGTGATTTCTCCTGAATCCTGTTCATCCATTTTGTGGCGTAGTTGGGATTATAAAGAACAAGCTGCTGAAGTGCTCAAATTAACCGCCAAGGACATGTTAAAAAACAAATTGATTGATGGGATTGTGAAAGAACCTTTGGGCGGAGCACATACAGATGTCAAGGCGATGGCAACTGAGATAAAGAGAATCATTATAGAAAATTACAAAGACTTATCGAAGCTTTCCGAGCAGGAACGAGTAAATCAGCGTATCGATAAGTTTTGCGCAATGGGCGTAGTAAAAGAGTAGTATCCTTTTATTTTTTGCTGTTTACTATAAGGAAGAGTCTTCTCAAATCACTTTCCTTATTTAGATTGATCTTCTCTTTCTTGATTAATGATTCCAAGTCAAATGATGAGTCATATTCTTGAATCGCATCTAGTGAGTTTTTAATGATTTTAGTGTCTTTGCTACCCACATTGAGTGCTGGGCTGAAATTCGGACGAAGGATTTCAAGATAGACTTTCTTTAAAAGTTGGACGTCTCCTTCCTGAAGAACCTCAAAGAAGCCGTCAATGGGCGTTACACTTGCGATGTATTCACGGGCATTGTTCATTATTCTTGTTTGGTTTGTCAACGAGTCGATCCAAACAATATTTTTGACCTTTACTCCAGCTAGTACCTTTACACCACCTTTTAAGCGGAATTCGAATTCGTTGTTTTGAATATCATATCTTGTTAGGTAGTCATTAATCAACCTCTCATCTTCAAAAAGAAGAAGTGATGATTGACTCCAGTGTGCGTCTAGGTACACGTCTCCAATTGTTTGACTTTTTTCGTTCGAGGATATCGGAAAAAAAATATCACCAGGGGTAACTCGATAAGATCCTAGTTGATTTAGTAGGTTCGCAGACCGAACATTGTTATTAATGGTAGGAGTTTGAGCAGATACTTGTTTTTCTATAAAAACTAGCATTCCAATGATCATCAACACTTTCATAAAATTACTTTTCTCAAATTTAGCATGAATTCCGAAAATAAATAACACACAAAAAGTGTTGGGATATTAATTTGACTTTGGTTTTACATCAAAAAGCACGAACTTCGATTTTAGCATGAGCCAATGAAATTACATACAATAGATACCGGATTTTTTAAGTTAGATGGTGGTGCCATGTTTGGTGTTGTGCCGAAGTCAATCTGGAATAAATTGAATCCCTCCGACAGCAACAACATGTGCAATTGGGCAATGCGTTGTCTACTAATAGAAGACGGCAATCAGCTGATTTTGATTGATAACGGACTGGGTAACAAACAAGACGAAAAATTTTTCAGCTATTATTTTTTGAACGGTGATGATACCTTAATCAACTCATTGCACAAAGCTGGGTTTAGCGAAACCGATGTGACAGATATGTTTTTGACCCATTTGCACTTTGATCATTGTGGAGGTGGCGTGAAAAGAGTGGGCGAAGAGCTGGAACTTACTTTTCCCAATGCCCGCTATTGGAGTAACGAAGATCATTGGCGATGGGCCACCCAGCCCAACGCACGTGAAAAAGCTAGTTTTTTGAAGGAAAATATTCTTCCCATGCAGGAAAGTGGGCAACTGCAATTTGTATCAGGGAAGGGTTTATCTCCATTTTCGCAGATGGACATCTTTTTTGCGTCAGGGCATACTGATCGCATGATGATTCCAAAGATAAAATACAAAGACAAAACAATTTGTTTTATGGCCGACTTACTCCCTTCATCGCATCATGTGCCATTGCCCTACGTGATGGGATATGATACACGGCCACTGTTGACAATGCAGGAGAAGGAGTTACTTCTGAACGAGGCAGCGGTAAACAATTACATTTTGTTTTTAGAGCATGATCCCGTTCATGAATGCTGTACTGTAAAACAAACAGAACGAGGTATTCGACTGGATCAGACATTTGCACTAAAAGAAATCTTATGAAGCTGGGGCTTGTTTTGTCTGGAGGTGGTGCACGGGGAGTAGCTCATCTGGGTATTTTAAAAGCACTGGAAGAAATGGGTGTTCACTTTTCTTTGGTTTCCGGCACCAGTGCAGGTTCAATAGTGGGTGCCTTGTATGCCTATGGTTACAAGCCAGACGAAATTTTTTCGATTATCAGGACATTAAGTATTTTTAAATCGGTGCGACCTGCCTGGACATGGGCTGGTCTGCTTCGCATAGATGGGTTACGTGATCTGCTGCTTAAACATTTACCGGAAAATGATTTTGCCAGCCTAAAACTGCCGTTGACGGTAGCCGCCACCGAAATTCGAAAAGGGCGAATTGAGTATTTTGACAAAGGAGAATTGGTGCCCGCTATTCTGAGTTCATGCAGTATTCCGGCTGTATTCAATCCGATGAGCTTCAATGGAGGCCTGTACGTAGATGGGGGACTGTTTGACAATCTGCCGGTGCGCCCAATCAGAGACAAGTGCGATAAGATT
>VYLZ01000038.1_pt1 | contig 43595 bp, 44 predicted proteins | sample 5115361 | NCBI WGS metagenome assembly VYLZ01 (sample SAMN12291805, study PRJNA351875) | freshwater metagenome | isolation source: freshwater lake | place: USA: Michigan, Sixteen Lake | collected 2013-08-07 | reverse complement strand
TCCGGTTTTATAGGACCAGTTGTCAAAACGCTGCTCTAGGTATGTATAAATCGAGATAACGTTGAGTCGATAATACAGAGGCATCAACACTCCAATAATCACCCAGTAGCCCACTAAGTATCCAAGCACAATTTGAAAATAACCAAACCCAATTTTGCCCACATTTCCCGGTACAGAGACAAATGTTACTCCTGACAAAGAAGAGCCGATCATACCGAACGCGACAAGGTACCAAGGTGACTGACGATTTCCGGTAAAGAAGGTATTGCTATCCGCACCTTTTGAGGTGAAATAGGAGATGATAATTAGTGCTAAAAAATAGACAACTAAAATAGAGGCGACTAAAACTGGCGACATACACTAAGCATTAAGTATGGCAAACTACGCTAAGTTGTTTACAAATAAAACTGAAATGAGGTTGAGCATCCCAATCGAACTGATTGCAGTTTACTATAGGTTTCTTTTTTTCTCGTGGAACGCACCCTTGAATTCAGGATCTTCATAGCGTTTTTGACGATCAATTTCTCTCGCCATATCTTGCAACTCCTCTCGAGGCGTTTCAGCAATTAAAACCTGATCAGGAAGTTTTTTTATTGGAATTTTCTCTCGAATTATTTTTTCGATTTTATCGATATGGTATTTCTCTGAATCAGTAACGAGTGTAATCGCTTTGCCACTTTGAAAAGCACGGCCCGTGCGGCCGATACGATGCACATAGTCCTCATAAACAATAGGCACATCAAAATTAATTACATGCGACACATTGGTTACATCTATTCCACGTGAAGCAACATCGGTAGAAACCAGTACTCGTAGCTTGCCATCCTTAAATTCAGTCACTGCGTTGATCCGACTATTTTGACCTTTGTTGGAATGAACCACCTTGGCAGGACCATATCCTTTACGTTCTATGAATTTAAAAATATCGTTGGCCGCATCTTTGGTGCGAGCAAATACCATTACCCGATTGAAAACTTCTTTGTCCTGAAGCACAAATTCCAAAAAATTAATCTTCGTGCGAGAGTTCGGCACCCAATACAGTTCTTGCTCTACTTTTGAAGGCACAGTTGCCGGTGGTGTAATTCGCTGAGGAAAGGTCGCGGAGAACAATAGATTTTGCCTTTTAGAGGGAATTACTTCAAATATCTTTCGGAGTTGAGGCATAAAACCCATATCGAGCATCCGATCTGCCTCATCCAAAACCAACGTTTTAATTTGCTTGGGTGCAAGTTCATTTCGTTGATACAATTCCAAAAACCTTCCTGGTGTCGCTACGATAATATCAACTCCAGCTTTGATATTATCTATTTGTGTTTTAGGTCCAACTCCTCCGTAGAGATGTACTGTCCTCAAGTCGGTATACTTCGAGAGTGCGGCAACCTGAGCAGCAACCCCTGTGCAAATTTAGCTTTCATTAAAACAGGCAGTAGGTATGCGGCTGTTTTACCGGTACCGGTCTGCGCAATGCCAATTACCTGCTGTCCGCCTAAAATAAGTGGAATACACTTTTCCTGAACTTCTGTGGGATTCGCAAAGCCCGCATCTACTGCCGCATCTAGTAGTTGTTTGTTCAGTTTAAAATCGAGCCAATTCATAGAGTAGGCGTTGGAAGTGAGAGCCCAAGTCACAAGCCCCGAATTTCGAGCTTTGAGCGGCTCTCAACTCGGAGCTTAAAGCTCAAAGCCATTTATCTTTACAAGGTAATGAATATTACACTCATAACGAACTCAAAAATAGGCAGGACGGGCGAAAGGCTGCTTTTCCTTCGAGGCTAGCTTTGCGATTTGAAATTGGCTACCTACATTTGCAGTCCCTTTCGAGTTACGCGGGTGATCAATCCTCCTTCGCTAAAGCTCCGGAGGCAAGACGGTGGATGTAGTTCAGTTGGTTAGAATGCTAGATTGTGATTCTGGAGGTCGCGGGTTCGAGCCCCGTCATTCACCCATCAATAAGCCCCGAGAAACTCGGGGTTTTTTCATTCATATGGAATTTTACGTATACATCGTTCAAACTGAAAAAGACGGTTCTTTCTATTTCGGTCAAACTAATAATCTAGAGAACCGACTAACAAGACACAATGCTGGTTCCGAAAAATATACCAGTAAGAAAACTCCATGGAAATTATTTTGGCACACCAAAGTAAGTTCGCGTGCTGAGGCAATGAAGTTGGAAAAAAAGCTCAAGAACTTGAAGTCTACTAAAAGGATGATGGAGTTTAGTGACAACTATCGAGAGAATCCGCTTTCATAGCTATGCACCATTCGAGTGCCGTGGCAAAGCCACGAGCATGCTCGTCCCGCCTCGGGACGGCACCCCGTCATTCACCCCTTCAAAGCTTTTCAGAAATGAAAAGTTTTTTATTTTGGATTAACCTAGCTCTTTTTTTGCTTCGAACAAGAGTTCTTCCCGATCAATCGGAACAACCCCCACATGTTGGCACGCCAAGCCTCCACCTAAATTAGAATGCGAAGCAATCAATGGAGGAGATAAATTCAACGCCAAACAGAGCGCTGCAATACTCACTACTGTATCACCTGCACCAGAAACATCTGCGATTTCACGGGCATGAGCAGCAATTTCCACTTTTTGATTTTGGTAATCAATTTATACTGCATATTCCTCCCGCCCTTGTTGGTGTTGCGCGCAGGCAAAGCGAGCGGCCGCAACAACAAGCGTGATGTTCTCTCCCTTCGTGTTGAGTCAAAAATACCCAATCTTTTTCGTACTTCTCAAAAAACCTTGCGCTCGAATATTTGTAATCCGCAGGGTACTGGCAGAAGCCTGCCTTCACTGGGTTGTTGTGTATGTAATCGAGTTTCTGATCAAATACTTAAGGCTTCCACAACGGCACACCCAACGAGTTCCGTTCCCACACTTGGTACCTCCTGTCTTTTGCGTTGACCAATAGCTCGTCAAGCAGTTTCGATTTTTCGGTTTTCATTGCTTTCAAAATCTGCTGGCTTGTGTATTTCAAAAAGTCTCGCTGCACATTTGCCTTTTTGTGTTCGCCCATCATTTGCCATATCAAATGGAAATGGTTGCTCATAATGACGAACGCGTAAACATAAATACGGTTTGATTCGGCAAGATTGGTGAGGCTTTCTGTGAAGATTTCCTTAAATCTGTCATCTTACAAAACGGTCTTCCACTCCAAACAAGTGATGGTCAAAAACTCGGTATGTGCTTTCGAGATTATAGTCTCTTGTTTCATCAACACAAAATTAACGAAAGCACCTATTATTTGAGTTCATCTCGCTTGTTGGTGAGCCAACGCGCTACTGCTCACGCACAACACCAGCAAGGGCGGGGATTTTTTGCTTAACCCAAAAACCATCCAATTTTTACTGTCCGCTGACTGGCAACTTAACTCGTCTTGAACTGCAACAGCGTTTGCTGTCTGCGAAAAATCCAGGGAGGCGTAGGTTCGGTTTCTTTCCAAAGTCCTTTTCGCTTTTCTTTTGATTTTTCTTTTATTGTTTCTAGGGACTCAATGGGATTTTTTTCAGATGTCCAGGCTAGTCCTTCTTCCAACAATTTTTCACGAGGGTCTTCCCCATCGACTAAAATGATCCCGAGGCGATTGCCCAGACGATCTTTTCCCTGTATTTGTACCTCAACATTTTTATCAAGAATCAATTTCTCAAGTAAACGCTTGGCTTTGTCACCGTATTCTTGCTCTAGTTCTGGGGAGTCAATTCCAAACAAGAAAATTTTGTAGGTTTCATTTTCACCTGTAAATACTTCCAGTGTATTCCCATCGATCACCGTGATCACCTTTCCTGAGATCACGTCAGTTGCCAACAAACAAACTGGCAGCAGTAAACCTAAAATCCCGATCGCCACGCTTTTCATATTCATTTTGGTTTTAGTATTCATGCAGTAAAGATTATGACCGTAACCTACAATTCACCGACCAAAACTACCCTTTGCTGACAGACGTAAGATTGAAGATTGGATTTGGTGCTCGTGTTTAGTTTTGAGCTTTATTTGGCAATAAAAGTTCAACGCCTTTATGCAACCCAAAATAATGGAAGTACTGTTTCGATAAAATCAGGTGACTTTATACCAATGGATGGGAAAAGAAATCCCAAATTGGAATTATTTTTTATTACAATACTGATCGATCGAGAACTTAACTTTTGTATCCCCCAGTTCGAGTGCCTTTTTCCAGTCCGCGCACGCCTCATTCTTGTTACCCAATTGATAATTGAAATTACCTCTTTGCTTGTGGTAGGAAGCATCTTTGGGCTTGATGGCAATGGCATCATCTAAATCGGAAATTCCCGCGCCATAATCCCCTAATTCTGCTTTACAGGCAGCTCTGCCATAAAAGGCAGAGGCATCTTTTGGATTTAGTTTGATAGCTTTATCGTAGTCCGTTTTTGCCGACTCAAATTCTCCATTTTCCTCTTTTATCAGACCGCTATTGTAATACAAATCAGCGTTGTTTGGATCAAGCGCAATCGCTTTGGCAATATTATCTAACGCGCCTTTTCGATTCCCTAATCCAAGATAAGCGTTTGCCCGCTCTTGAAAAAGCGCAATGGTATTTTCGCCTGCCTTCAGCGCTTCGTCAAAATCTCGAACAGACAATTGAAACTCCTGTTGCTCTAGCAGCGACTTGCCTTTTTTGAACAATACCTCTTTGCTGCGATTCCCTCCAGCGATGGCTTTTTCCAGGTATTCCTGTGCCAGGACGTAGTTCTTCATTTCGAAATATGCTTCTCCAAGCTTTTGGTAGAAATTCCCGTCTGGTTTTTCAGTTAGTTTTTCAAGTAAGCGAAGATCTTTTATTGCTTCATCGTATTTCTTAAGTTTCAAATAGGCGGCAGCTCTGTTGTCGTGCGCTTTCGCATAATCACTTTTCTTTCCAATTGCTGTGCCGAAATCTGCTATTGCGTCCTCATATTTTTCAATATTGAAATAGGCTTTTCCACGATTATTAAAAATCACTTCATCGGTGATTCCGCTACGAATGGCTTGTGAATAATCTTCTATAGCACCCGCAAAATCATTGGTTAAGAATTTGGCGTCACCGCGGTGGTAGTAGGCGGCCATCAATTTTGGATTTTTCTCGAGCGCTGCATTAAAATCCGATAAAGAACCACTTACGTCTTTGTTACTGAGTTTGCACACACCTCGCATATCAAATACTGTCCCCTCCTGATATCCTCCAGCAATTGCTTTTTCCAGATCAGGTAGAGCAGCAGTATACTCCTTCGCATTGAAACGACACGCGCCACGCCTAAAGAAGATGTCGGCAGAAGTTTCACCAAGCTCAATAGCCTTTGTAAAATCAACAACTGCTTTGACAAAGTCCTGGGTTTCAAAAAAGCAAACTCCGCGAGCCGAATAGGCTTGCTTGACAATTGGATTGGTGGATTGGTCGTTTTCGCGACCTTCAAAGGATTTCGATAAATCATCGATGGCAGCTTTGTACTCTTTTTGCTCAAACCGTGCAAGTCCTAAAAGTGCGAAGTCATCAGCATTCGCAGCACCTGCGGTTGCCACAATGGTAAGATCGGCAACCACCTTGGCCCAATCTTTCAATTGAAAGTTTACAGCCGCTCTGTTTTTCAATGCTTGGGAATAGTTTGCTTTGATTTGAAGGGATTTGTCAAAATCAGCTAGCGACTCTTTGACTAAATTCAAATTTAGTTTGGCTTTGCCACGGTTGTTGAACACGATCTCATCGGAAGCGCCAAAGGAAATGGCTTTGTCGTAGGCATCTATCGCACCTCTATAGTTTTTCTCCTTGAAACGTCCATTGCCAACTTGGAAATACACATCCTTGTTTTTGCTTCCAGCAATCGAAGCTTTTTCAAGATTGAGTAACCCTTCTGTGTTCTTTTGTTGTTGCATGTAAGCAAGACCTAAAAACTCCAGTGTGGCAACATCGGGCGCACCCTTTTGCGCTACCTTTTCTAAATCAGTGATCGAGCTTGTAAAGTCTTGCGTCTGGAAATTTGCCTTCCCTCTTTTTTCATAAAGACCTATTTCTTTTTCACCACTGGCTTCCGCTGTTGTTAACGCATCAATAGCGGGCTTCCATTCTTTGGCATCATATTGCAGGAATCCAAGGTAGAGGCTTACTTTGCCATCTTTCAATCCTGATTTTACGACACTTTCGAATATTAACTTTGCCCCGTCTTTGTCGCTGGTCGAATATTTTGAAATGCCCAACATTTTTTGAACTTCAATTGATTCGTCTCCACTTTTCCTGACTTTCTCCAGATCTTCTAGAGCACCTTGATAACTTGCTAAGGTGAAACGAAGTGTTCCCCGATTAAGCAAGGCTTTGGAGTAATCGCCCTTCAAAGAAATGGCTTTGTCGAAATCAAGCAATGCACCTTTCGTATCGCCCAGATTAAATTTTGCTTTTCCACGGTTGTTAAAAACGACTGCATCTGCAACGGGGAATGTTGCAGCCTTGTCGTAAAACTTAATAGCGTTTGCGAAATCATTCTTTAAGAATTTGGCATCAGCAACGTTTTTAAATGCATCAAAATCGATGGCACCTAATGCGATGGCTTTTTCTAAATCGACTATGGCATTGTCAACAGCCTTCAAGTTGAATTCTGAATTGCCTTTGTAGAGATAGGCTTCTTTGGTAGCCACACCCAAACCAATTGCACGACTTAAGGATTCAATAGCACCTTTGTCATCTTTTGTGAAGTATTGTGCCGTACCCAGTTGTTCGAATACTTCTTTGTCACTTACTCCTAATGAAACTGCCGCAGCCAAGGCATTGGCACTTCCTTGATAGTCCTTTAGCTTTCCTAAGCTAATGCCTAATTTGCGAAATACCTCTTTGTCCTTGACTCCTTTCGATACAACTTTGTTGAGAGCTTCAGCACACCCCTTGAAATCGCCAATGTTGAATTTGGCAGTTCCAACTTGCTGAAAGATACTTTCATCGGTGCGGCCCGCGGATATAATTCTCTCAAAATCAGCAATTGCTCCTTTCCAGTCCTTCAGTTCGAATCTTGTATGGGCACGGTTTTCCAGTGCTTTGTCGTAATCAGGTTTTAACTTCAGTGCTTCATCAAAATCGCCCAGCGCACTCGCGAAATCTTTTAATGTGACTTTTGCTTTTCCTCTATTGTTAAAAAGCACATAGTCTTTTTTGCCAGTAGCAAACGCTTTGTCATAGTTGGTAATCGCTTCTTTATAGTTCTCAATTCGAAACTTGGCATTACCAAGGTTGGCAAACGTCTCAAACTGGTTGACGCCTAGCTGAATGGCTTTTTCTAAATCTGAAATGCACCCTTGGAAATCTTCCAGTTTGTATCTCGTATTTCCGCGAAACTGAAAAACTTCTCCGGTGTTGACCCGCAGTTTTACGGCTTCGTCAAAATCTGTCTTCGCGGTTTCGAATTCACCCAATTGGAAGTGTGCAATTCCCCGTTTAGCAAACACTTCTTTATTACTAAAACCGGTTGTAATTAACTGTGAAAATTGAACGGAGGCCTCCTGATAATTCCCTTTTCTTAAATTATCCAGGGCGGTTTTGTAAAACACCTGCTGTAAAGAATCTTGGTTCTGTGCGATTGATAAAAAGGGCAATAGCGATATGAAAACGAAGAGGAAACGCATAGCTATGAATTGAGTCTGTAAAAGTAGAAAAATCGTAAGCCGTAATTGACATAAATGAGCCATAACCTTACGTGGGCTGGTTTTAATCTACTTCTGACCTTCTGGCAAAACAATCACCTAGTTTGTAGCGACTGTATACAAATAGTAAAGGGCAAAACTTATAGCTGCCGCTATGAGCAGGTATCCAAAAACACGGCCGCGGTTGTAGTATCCTTTTACATTCATTTTAACAAGCTCGAGAAAATACTGTCGGGGAATAGTAGGGATAACAAGTAAACAAGTAGGCACGAGGCAAGCAGGTAACCAAGAGTACGAGCTCGCTGGTAGTAGAATTTCACTGGTAGCATTCTCATAATTACCTGATTTTAAATTTGATACCAGCAATGTACAAATTAATACTTAAAATCTTCAAAAGCACCGATGATCTAACCGTAATAGACGCCCAACAGCTTCTGTATTCGCGCAGTAGCTTTCTTGCAACACCCAGGCTGGGCGCTAAACTTCAGCTGGGCTTGACAGTAATGTGGGTTTGGGAAGCCTGATTGGTAACGGCTAATTCTTTTGGGAGCGCAATTTCTGGTATTGCCTGTCCCTTGTGAAACTTTTTGTGCTGATAATCACCACCCCGTTTTTACCTTTCTCGCCATAGGGTTCTATGGCCTTCTTATCCTTAAGAACTTCAATTGATTCGATATCCTCAGGTTTCACTTTGCCTAAGTCACTCCCTGGCAGTTCTATGTCGTCTAAAATAAATAACGGACCCGTTTTTGCTAATGCAATTGCGGGTGGATTAAAGGTCAGTCCCTTATTTGCTTTTGTTGTTGCAATGACAACACCACCAGCGCCCTTTTTGCCATAAAGGCGTTCACCATCCACTTCGTTTAATATTTCTAGTTTTTCGAGATCATTGGCATCTAACTTAACCAGCGCTAGACTATCGACAAGTTCCATTCCGTTAAGAATATAGAGTTGATTTGGCTTAACAAGTTTCCATTCTTTCTTAGTGTCAGTAGGCTGGATGATCCTAACGCTTTGTGCAAACGAGTGGACGAAGGCAAGTACAGCGCAAGTGATCAGGTAAAAAATTTTTTTCATGGCAGTGTCAATTTTATAAATAAAGATACTGATTTTTTTATCATTGATAGTTGTCTACTATGTGTTGGCTAATGATCTTGTAGAGCTCAGCAACTGATTCATCTTCTTTTAAAAACTCGAGATGTTTGTCCAAAATCTCCAGATCTCCTCTACTTGCGGGGCCCGTTTGGGCATTATTGGGTCCAATGGCCAAACTTTTTTGAACCGTTTCAGTAATAAGTGGTTTTAGCCACTCAAAATCCAAACTGTTTTGTTGAAGGATACTCTTCGAAATGGCCAACATATGGTTTGTAAAATTAGAGGCAAACACAGCCGCTACATGCAAGGCGACCCGATCGCCAGATCCGATTTTCACTACCTGATTGCTAATGGCTTTTGCCATCAATAGCAAGAACTGATCCGTCTCTTGATTTTGGCTTTCGATGCTTGCTAAATGATTGAAGTGGATAGAACACTCCCAGGTTCGGAGTAGCAGAAAATTCGAGTTCGCTTAGTGGCTGACTGCCAGAGGTATGTACTAAAATGGCCTCTTCCGGTAAAATGATTTCCTGGGCAATACTTTTAATGACATCATCACTTGTTGCTATAATGAAGATGGATGAGCTACTGGTTGAAAAGTCAAGTGAGGCTTTTACTTCAGCTTGGTATAAACGCGAGGTCAACTGTTCAGCATGTCGAGGATTACGACTATAAACCTCTTTTACTACAAACCCAACATTGTCTAGAGCGGGAGCCAAATGCCAGGCCAAATTTCCCGAGCCAATAAACGAAACGGTTACTTCTCTTCTCATTCAATAAAACTAATTAAATATGATGAAAGTCAGCGTGGAGCATAAAATTCACCTCTATCTTTCGGTCATAAATTATAAAAAAATGAGTCAGTTTGTTTCAGCGGACGAAGCCGTAAAATTAATCCGATCAGGCGACAGGGTATTTGTTCATGGCAGTGCAGCTACGCCAACACTATTGTTAGATGCGCTGGCTAAGCGGTCACCTGAGTTGAGGGAGGTCGAGTTGGTTGCTATTAGCATGTTAGGGGATCAAGAAATTGCCAAGCCAATGTATCGCGATAGCTTTTATTTTAATTCACTTTTTGTTTCTGCCACAATCCGCGAAGCTGTAAGTGATGGACGGGGTGATTATATTCCCATATTCCTAAGTGAGATTTCCAGACTATTTGAAAAAAAGCTACTGCCGCTCGATGTGGCATTGATCCACGTTTCGCCACCCGATAAACATGGCTTTTGTTCGATGGGCGTTTCTGTTGATGTCGTTAAGTCTGCGGCCAAATATGCCAAAAAGCTGATTGCTCAAGTTAACCCCAATATGCCTCGTACACATGGGGATGGTTTTATTCATGTGAGCCGATTTGATGCGATGGTGGAGTGCAATGATGCCCTACCTGAGGTTTCCTATTCCAGTCAACTGACAGAAGAAGATCTGACAATTGGAAGAAACATTGCCTCACTTGTTGACGACCGTTCTACTCTTCAATTAGGGATTGGATCCATTCCGGACGCAGCCTTAAAAGCCATGGGGCATTGCAAAGATCTTGGCATTCACACGGAAATGTTTTCAGATGGCGTTATGGATCTGATCAAACAAGGCGTGGTCACCAATGCGTACAAAAAGAAGCATCCGGGCAAAGTGGTTTCTGGTTTTACTATTGGTTCAAAAGAATTGTATGCCTTTTTGGATGATAATCCGCAGTTTGCCTTTTTGGAAGCGAGCTATGTGAATGATACACGAGTCATTCGTGCTAATCCGAAAGTGGTTGCCATTAATAGCGCGATTGAAGTGGATATTACAGGCCAGGTATGCGCAGATTCTATCGGCACGTATCAATATTCTGGCGTTGGTGGACAAATGGATTTTATTCGAGGTGCCGCATTATCTGATGGTGGGAAACCGATTATCGCACTGGTTTCTGCTACAAAGAAGGGCGTTTCGAAAATTGTGCCGGAAATAAAATCGGGAGCGGGTGTTGTTACGACCCGGGCTCATATGCATTATTTGGTTACTGAATTTGGAACGGCTTATTTGTATGGAAAAAATTTGCGCCAACGAGCGTATGAGATTTTAAAGGTTTCTCATCCCAATCATAGAGAAAGTTTAGAAAAAATAATCGTTAAGCGATTTGGCACCAGGATGCACCCAGTACACTAATGGTCACCTTGCACCGTTCAGGAGAATGATTCGGTTTTCGGAGTTAATTTATTCACAACAAAATCAATCTCATCGGGGGTGTTGTATTTGCTAAACGAAAAGCGAATAGCGCCCCTTTTAGATTCCGGATATAATGCTCCCAAAACATGTGAGCCGGTAGAAGCACCGCTTGAACAAGCACTACCTCCGGATGCGGAGATCCCTTGCATGTCTAAATTGAAAAGCAACATTTCATTTTCCTCTGATTCGGGCAGGCACACATTAAGAACAGTATATAGACTTCTCTCTAAGTTTGCTGAATCACCATGAAAGTCAACACCCGGAATGGATGCTCTCAGCTTTTCAATCATGTGCGATTTTAATTTCTTGATTTGACTTTCGTGCTCTTCCATTTCGCGATAGCAGATTTCAAGAGCTTTTGCTAAACCAATAATTCCATAAACATTCTCCGTGCCTCCACGCATGTTTCGTTCTTGTGCCCCTCCATGAATCAGTTGGTGGATTTTTTTGTCTTTGTTGATGTACATGAAACCCACTCCCTTTGGCCCATGAAACTTATGTGCGGCTGCCGTTAGGCCGTGTACTTTCAGTTTCTTCATGTCATGGCGATAATGCCCCATCGTCTGTACGGTATCTGATTGAAAGTAGGCGTTGTATCTGCTACAGAGTTCTCCCACTTTTTCCAAGTCCAGGATATTGCCAATTTCATTGTTGGCATGCATGAGCGAAACGATTGCTTTAGGGTATGCCTTTAGTAGTTCTTCCAAATGCACATAGTCAACATGGCCTTTTTCATCCAGTTTTACATAATGCAATTTTATTTTACCTTCCTTTTCTAAGGTTTCCAGTGTGTGAGTTACGGCATGATGCTCAATGGGAGTAGAAATAGCATGTTCAAGCTGGTACGTATTGATGCTACATCGAATGAGTGTGTTGTCTGCCTCCGTGCCTCCAGAGGTAAAAATGATTTCACCGGGCGTACAGTTAAGTAGTTCAGCTACTTTTTTTCTAGCTGATTCAATAGCTGCGCGCACCTTGCGTCCATGAGCGTGAGTGGAAGAAGGATTACCAAAATCTTCCAGCATGAAAGGTTTCATGGTCTCAAATACTTCTGGATCGAGTGGCGTGGTAGCAGCGTTGTCTAGGTAAACTCTCATTTTGTTTCAAAATATATGCGCCTAATCTTATTCAATCTTTTCGATTCTTTTTGGGTCTCTACTCGTATGCATAAACCGAATGATTGTAACTTCATTCTCCGATACTTTGTATATGATCTTGTAATGCCATTGAACAACTGAACGATAGTTCCCTGGTTTCTCAGACAAGAAATACTCTTTTGAAAACCTCTCCGGTGAATTTTTTAGACCCTTTGCTATTTCTATTAATTTTTTTTGAACTTTTATGGCGGCAGAAGGGGATTCTATTTTTATGTATTCAACAATTTCACGAAGAGATTCCTTTGCAATCGGTGGAATGATTACTCGGTAGTCTTTTTTCATTTCCAGCTTTCTGCCTCTTTTTCCAGTTCTTCAATAGTTTGGTACTTCCCCATGGCAACCTCATCTTCTGCCTGCTCTACCATTTTTATAAAATCTTTCTGAGTTATGGCTTTTCCATTGGCTTCATAGCCTACCACCGGATTACTTCCACTTTGTAATAAATCTCGTACTTTTTCAATTAATTTTGTGTCGCCAATTTGAATCAATTGTTCAATCAACAATAATTTTTCCGTCTGTATGTCCATAACTGTCGAATTTACGTAGTGCAAGTTAAAAAATCTTTACTTTGAATCTTAGCCTTCAATTCTTAATTACATCTTGAATTTCTCTAATGATTTTCTTTGCCAACTCATCAGCCTTCTTTTCATTTTCGGACTCTGCATAAATACGAATAATCGGTTCGGTGTTGCTCTTGCGCAAATGCACCCACTCTTTCTCTTTTTCAAAATCGATCTTCACGCCATCGGCAGTATTTATTTTTTCTTGCGCATATTTATTTTTAACCTTTTCCAATACATCATCCACATTGATCTGCGGAGTAAGCTCAATTTTATTTTTGGAAATGAAATAATTAGGATATGTTTTGCGCAACTCGGAAGCCGTCATTTTTGATTTGGCCAAATGAGTTAGAAATAGCGCAATGCCCATTAGTGCATCACGGCCATAGTGTAATTCAGGAAAAATCACTCCCCCATTGCCTTCGCCACCTATCACAGCCTTGGTTTGCTTCATCGCAGTAACCACATTTACTTCGCCTACGGATGCTGCCGTATATTTTCCTTTTGCTTTTTCAGTCACATCACGCAATGCGCGAGTGGAAGAAAGATTCGAAACGGTGTTGCCCTTTCGTTTGCTCAATACGTAATCGGCCACCGCTACTAATGTGTATTCTTCACCAAATGGTTTTCCATCTTCTTGAATCAGTGCTAAGCGATCTACATCCGGATCTACTACGATCCCTAAATCATATTTTTCCTTTTTTACTTCCCGGCAAATGGCTTTGATATTTTCAGGAAGCGGCTCAGGATTGTGGGGAAATTTTCCTGTTGGCTCGCAGTACAATTTCTTTACCTTCTTTACACCAAGTGCTTTCAATAGCTCGGGAACTGAAATGCCACCTGTAGAATTAACTGCATCTACTACAATTTTGAATTTTGATTTTTGAATGGCTTTTTTGTCGACCAACCTATTTTTCAAAATAAGCTCGATGTGTTTTTTGATATACTTGTTTTTCTTTTCGTAGCTACCTAGTTTTTCTACTGGGGCAAAGTCGAAACTCTCGTCAGCAGCGATTTTTAAAATGGTTGCGCCATCTTCCGCAGAAATGAATTCTCCTTTTTCATTCAACAGTTTCAGTGCATTCCATTGAATAGGATTGTGACTTGCTGTCAAAATAATACCTCCGCCCGCTTTTTCTAAGGGCACGGCTATTTCAACTGTTGGAGTGGTGGATAGTCCAAGATCAATCACATCCAAACCCAGACCTTGCAACGTTGCGCATACCAGGTTGCTTACCATTTCACCTGAAATGCGGGCATCGCGCCCAATAACAATTCTTTCCCGCCCGTTTGGCAGGCGGGTACCTTGCCGGGATTTTACCCAAGTGCCGAAGGCTGCTGCAAATTTGACGGTATCAACAGGAGTAAGGGCATCGCCCGGTTTGCCACCAATGGTGCCACGGATGCCGGAAATAGATTTAATGAGCGTCACGAAATTGAGTTAAAGTGCGACCGCGAAGTTAAGGTTCTTTTGATGTCTATAAAAGGATCAGTTTGGTGGGCTTAACCACTAAATACTAGCCTTTCTTGATTTCAGGAAATGATTCAGCTTTCTCAGGATCGCCACATGCCTCGCCAGCACCCACCACTTTACCGCAATACCCGCAGGTAATTCCTTCTTTGGCGAGGAAAGGGCTTTGTGTGGCACAAGTGCCTCTGAATTCACCATCCTTTATAAATAGTAAACGAACAGACATTAGTGTAAAGAACAGTGCAAAGACACCAAGGGAAAGAAGAAAAACTGTCATGAAATAGTTATTTACGATGGTGAATGACGAATTTTACAGCGTGTGCAAAGATAACCAAAGTTTGATTGAATTAGTTTACACTTCGATTTGATCTTACTTGAACTTTGTAAACTGCGCTAAGCTCGGCCAGGGATAGCAGCGAAAATCCCACGCGCTTCGCGTGGATTGAAGCGAATAGCCCGCCCGGCCGCCAAAAAATAAATTGAAAACCTGTTAGTTTGAAATGAAGAAACCATACTCTGCCCCTGATTTGCAACGCGAAGAAAAACTGAAAGCGTTTGACCGATTACTTACCGTGATGAATGAATTACGTGAGAACTGCCCGTGGGATAAAAAACAAACGCTGGAAAGTTTGCGTCACTTGACGGTTGAGGAAACCTACGAACTTTCGGATGCGATATTGGAGGGTGATCTTAACGAAGTGAAAAAGGAACTGGGCGATGTGATGTTACACCTGGTATTTTATGCGCGCATAGCTTCAGAACTCAAAGCATTTGACATGACCGATGTGCTGAATGGCATTTGCGATAAATTAATTGAGCGGCATCCACACGTGTATGGAGATGTAGTGGCCGATGATGAAAAAGCTGTGAAGGAAAACTGGGAAAAGATCAAATTAAGAACAGGAAATAAATCGGTGCTGGAAGGTGTGCCTAAATCGTTGCCCGCGATGTTCAAAGCGATTCGCATTCAAGACAAAGCGCGAGGTGTAGGGTTTGACTGGGAGCGCAAAGAGCAAGTATGGGAAAAGGTAGAGGAGGAAATGACGATAAGGAAAAGGTGATGGCTGAGTTTGGCGACTTGCTTTTTTCATTGGTCAATTATGCAAGATTTGTAAATATCGATCCGGAAGAAGCATTGGAGCGTACCAATAAAAAATTTATCAAGCGCTTTCAATATCTGGAAACAGAGTCTGCGAAGGACGGCAAAAGGATGGGGGAGATGAGTTTGGCAGAAATGGATGTGTATTGGAATAGGGCAAAAGGGGCTTAAAATTACTGCTATAGCAGTAATTTTAAATGATCTATTTTCAATAAGTACTTCTGTAACTATTTATAAATCTTTTTACTGCTATAGCAGTAATTATTTACTATCTATAGATACTTATATAGTTTTATGCCTATTTTTACTGATATAACAGTAAAATATGTTAAATCAACCTGAGCTTGGTAACTATATTCGTACCCACCGAAAGATGAGTGGACTGACACAAGTTCAACTGGCAGAGATGGTAGGGATGGGAAAGTCGGTGATATATGACTTAGAAAAAGGAAAAGAAACGGTTCGGTTATCTACCCTTGTTAAAATATTATCAGGGTTGAACATCAAAGTAAAATTGCAAAGCCCGCTCGACCAATCATTATGAGAAAGGCAGCCGTATTTTTTGATAGTACATTGGCAGGTTATCTGACGGAAACAGATCGGAAGGAATATCGATTTGAATATCTGGAAGGTTATCAAGGTGGTGCTATATCGCTGACGATGCCAGTGAGTAAAATGAAATTTGAATTCGAAAGCTTTCCCGCATTTTTTGATGGGCTTTTACCAGAAGGGCAACAGTTAGAAGGCTTACTTCGCCAAAACAAAATTGATCGAACAGACAATTTCAGTCAATTGATGGCAGTAGGTGAAGATTTAGTTGGAGCGGTGAGTGTCAAACCGATAATCGAATGAATCGCTGCCCGATTACCTATGAACTATGTGGCGAGCAGAAGTATTCAGCCCAAGGACTTAAGTTATTGTCTCCAAAGTTGAAAGACTTACTTGATTTCCCTTATAACAAAGGTGATCAATTAAAAGAGGCGATGGCAAGAGCTACTAAAATGTCAATACAGGGTGTTCAGCCCAAGTTGAGTGTTCGACTAAATGTATCTGCTGGGATTTTTGAAATAGCCGATCAAGGAGGTACTTTTATTATTAAGCCTCAAAATGATTTGTATGAGGAGTTGCCGGAGAATGAAGACCTTACAATGCGGCTCGCAGCATTGGCGGGGATTGAAATTCCGCTTCATGGGATGATCTATTCAAAAGATGGCTCGCGTTCTTATTTCATCAAACGATTTGACCGATTGCCAAAAAAGAAAAGGGTAGCGGTTGAGGATTTTGCCCAACTTACTGGACAGACAAGAGAAACAAAATATAGTTCATCCATGGAAAAAGTGGCTGGCGTACTAGATCAGTTCTGTACCTTTCCATTGATAGAAAAACAAAAGCTATTTAGGCTTACGATCTTCAACTTTCTCTGCGGGAATGAAGATATGCATTTGAAGAATTTTTCGTTGATCAGGCGAAATGGAAAAGTTGAAATATCTCCCTCGTATGACCTATTGAACACAACTATTACGATGCCCAATCCACAAGAAGAGTTTGCCCTTACCTTGGCAGGTAGGAAAAGCAAAATCACAAAGGAAAATCTAATCGATTATTTTGGGAGTGAAAGACTTGGGCTGACACCAATCATTATCGAAAAAACACTTCAGGAAATAGAGAATCAAAAATTGAAGTGGTACAAACAGATACAGATTAGTTTCCTTTCAGAAGAAATGAAAAAAAAGTATGTTGAGTTAATGAGCCTCAGATGGGCAAGGATTTTCACGACAATCAAAAAGTAATACCAATGGGCAGAATCCTCGCTATTGACTATGGAATGAAACGCACCGGACTTGCAGTAACTGACCCGATGCGCATTATTGCAACGGCATTGGATACGGTGGAGTCGGGAAAACTGATCGATTACCTGAAAACTTATTTTGTTCGCGAGGCTGTGGACGAGGTCGTGATAGGTATGCCCAAACGACTTAATAACGAAGATTCTGAGACGGCACCTCTTGTTCGAAAGTTCGTAGAGGTTTTCAAAATTACTTTTCCAGACAAGCCCATTGCATTGGCCGATGAACGGTTCACCAGTAGTCAAGCGCAACGAACGATGATTGACGGAGGAATGAAAAAGAAGGATAGGCAAGTAAAAGGCAATGTAGATAAAATCAGTGCTACGCTTATTTTACAAAACTATCTTCAATCGAAAGGATATTGAGAGTTGCGATAAATACTTGTCAATTCCTACCTTTGCATTTTATTTTCATGATATGGTTTACCCGATTGTAATGTATGGCGATCCTGTTTTGCGCAAGAAAGCAAAGGACATCGTGAAGGGCGAAATGGATGTGAAGGCGTTTGCGGAAGATATGTTTGAAACGATGGCCGCTGCTCACGGAATTGGACTGGCCGCTCCACAAATTGGCAAGAGTATTCGCCTTTTTGTGGTAGACGGAACGGTGTTGGAAGAAAAGCCAGAATTAAAGGATTTCAGAAAGATATTCATCAATCCGATTATATTAGAGGAAACAGGCGAAGAATGGGATTTCGAGGAAGGTTGTCTGAGTATCCCAAATATACGCGAGGACATATGGCGTCAGGAAAGGATTCGGATTCGGTACTTTGACGAAAACTGGATTCAGCACGAAGAAGAATTTGACGATATGAAGGCGCGTATCATCCAGCATGAGTACGACCATATAGAAGGTAAATTGTTCATCGACTATCTCACCCCCCTTAAAAGGAAAACGTTGAAGGGAAAATTGGCAGATATCAGCAAGGGAGATGTCGACACCGAATATCGGATACTCGCACCATTGAGGAGATGATTCAAAATTTATGGTTCAAAATGACAGCACTAATTTGGAATTTTGAACGTTGAATTTTATGAATGTAAAATCCCGCCTTCCTGAAGTAGGCACTTCTATTTTTAGTGTGATGTCTAAGATGGCGCTCGAGCATCAGGCCATTAATTTATCTCAGGGATTTCCTGATTTTCCCGTTTCTGAAAAGTTGATTGACCTCATTCACCAAAATATGAAATTGGGGCACAATCAATATGCTCCCATGCCCGGTGTGCCAGCTTTACGGAAAGTTATATCAGAAGTAATTGCCAACACTTATCATCGCCCAACAGACTTTGAAACAGAAGTAACAGTCACTGCAGGTGGCACGGAAGCTATCTTCTCTACAATTGCTGCTTTAATTGGATCAAATGATGAAGTGATTTTATTTGATCCGGCCTACGACTGTTATGATCCAGCTATTCGACTAAACGGTGGAATCCCCATTCACATTAATTTGAAGCAACCGCATTTTGCTATTGATTGGCAAGAGGTTCAAGACAAAATTACACCGAACACAAAACTGATTTTGGTAAACACACCGCATAATCCAAGCGGAGCAGTGTTGAATGATTCGGATATGTTAGCCTTGCAGGAAATAGCGCTTAAACATAATCTGATTGTCTTGAGTGATGAAGTGTATGAACGTATTATTTTTGACGGAATACAACATCAGTCGATTCTCCGATATCCAACATTAGCTAAACAAGCTGTTGCCGTTTTTTCTTTTGGGAAGACGTTTCATGCTACGGGCTGGAAAATTGGCTATACAGTAGCCTCGGAAGAATTGACTCGAGAAATTAGAAAAACACATCAGTTCATTACGTTTAGTGTAAATACACCCATTCAATTTGCGTTGGCAGAATACTTAAACGAATAAAAGGCTCTTCCCTAAAACCTCTTCCCTGTTTTGGGAGCTATTTTCAATTGCTGTCATACGAAGGGGTGTCTACCAAAAGTGAAATGGAAATGGCGGCCTGGATGACTAAGGAGAAAAAATTGGCCCCTATCCCTGTTTCTGCTTTTTACAAGGACGGCTCAGATCAAAAACTACTTCGATTTTGTTTTGCAAAAAGTGACACTACGCTTGAGAACGCAGCGAAAATATTAAGATCTATCTAAACGATTATCTCTAAGAGAAAATCTAGACTAACTTAACCAGGTAGCACCTAAACTCGTCAAAAAGCGAATGTGCTATTTCGACTCACCTTCTTTTTTAGGCTGAATCATTTCCATCAATTTTAATCCGAGTAGCCCATCAATAGCGTTACCGCCACCTTCTTTTCCACCACTGATTAGGATATCAGGGATTAGCTTAATGTGCCCTTTCGACAGTTCTTCGGTGATTTTGTAGCGGGTAAAGTTTTCGCCACCAAGTGCTTTGACAGCTAATTGATAAGATTCTGCACTTGATTTACCAATCGCTAATATTTTTTCAGCTTCGGCATTTCCTGTCAATGATATTTGTTCTGCCTGTGCAGATGCTTTCAGTTTGATGGCTTCTGATTCTGCTTCTGCTCTGGCTTTGGTTGCTTCTGCTTCAGCAAAAGCGCGAAGCTTGGTTGCTTCTGCTTCAGCACTTACCGCCAGCTTCACGCTCGTTGCATCTCCTTCCGATTTTTTAACTGTAGCACTTGCTGTTCGTTCTGCAATTTCTACACTTTGCTGAGCTTTCACAATGTCTTTCTGCATATCGGCAATAGCCGTTTCCTTCTCCATGCCTTGACGGGTCTCTTGCGCTTTCTTTTGAGTTTCGTAAGTCACTTTTTGTTCCTCTGCAATTTTTCGATCAGTCAGGGTTTTCATCAGTGAATCTGGCGGAACGATGTCTCCAATCAAGGTATCAACGGCATTTACGTTATACTCATCCAACACTTTTTTGATGTGCTCTTTCGCGGATTCTTGTCTCTCCTTACGGGATGATAAGAAGGCAATCACATCGCTGCTTTGTGCCGAGTTGCGAAAATAATTGCCGATGGTTGGCTCCAATACCTGAGATACTAGATTTACCATGTTCCCAAATCTTGCAATTACTTTAGGAGCCTCTGTCGTGGGGACGTGGATAATTTGTGCTACATCAAGATTAAATGGGAATCCGTCTTTTGATCGAACCGTAATGGTTGACAAATTTTTATCAAGGTTATGGGCTTCACTACGAGCGGTCGCCCAATTCAAGACCAGATTAGTAGTAGGTACAAGTTCTACCTTCATCGTGTAGGAATTGATAGGATATTTTCCAGGGCCGAGTGGCTCTAACCAAACTCCCTTCCTACCTTTTTCTACTATGTTACCATGTTTGAACTCACTACCAGTTAAGTCTTTTCCTTCTTGTCCAATATAAGAAATCACCACACCCACATACCCGATCGGAATTTCCGTCATTGGGATTTCCTCCAATTGAACTGCCCATGGGTTGAGATTATATGAGCCAGCCAAAATCACTTGTGGTTGCAATCCACGATTACCTCCATTGTTCAAAAACGTATCAAAATTCTGAAAATTATTATGACCATCTACCAACTTGCCCGCAATTTGTCCCTCTTCAATCGGTAAACCATCTAGTGTTGTAACGATACCTACACGACTCTCTTGTATGCGTATCATGTCTGAAATTGACACGTTGAAAAGCAGGGTATTGATACGATAAGAGCCAGCTGTAATATAGGTGGTTTGCCGTCCCCGCATACCTCCACTACTCAGGAATTTTTCCGCATCTTGAAAGTTATCGCAGTCTACTCGCTTTGCTAAAATGCTGCCGGTAAAAATTTCTGCCCCGTCTTTGGACAGCACTAGGCCAATTTTGCCTTCGGGAATAACAGTAAATTCCTCCATCGCAACATCGAATTGCCACACCCATTTCCAAAAATAAAGACCAGGAGCCAACGACTGCGCTTGAAATCCAGCTTCCCCTTTGGTAGCAATTATCCGGCCGTCCGGCAACTCCTTATGCTCTCCAAATAGTACAAATTTCTTTGTAACTAAACCGATTTTGTCCTCGGGCACGATCACCATACCAAACAGAAAACGGAGTATTACCTTATAAAGAACAATACAAATTAAAAGCAAGAAAATCCACCAATAACCACCAAGAAAATCTTCCATAATTGAGATGAATAAATGTTTGAGCTTCAAAAATAAAATAATTCCATTGACGCTCAATGAAATACACAAAACATAGTGCAGATCATTTGACGCTTTAGTTCCAAGACCGCTTATTTTGGTATAAGTCTACTGTTGGACCAAATCTGCTGGTCGTTTGTGCTTCCATCGCTTGTGTGACCACAACCAATATTCTGGCTGGTTGATAATATCATTCTCTAACAGACTGTTCATTCTTTTGGTGATCTCCCCGTAGTTTGTTTTTGCCGGTTCCTGTATCGCTTCCACAAATTCCGTTGTATAATGCCCTCTGCTTAGTTTTTTGATTCGCGCGTAGACGACTGGAAAATTGTATTCTTTCGCATATTTTTCGGCTCCAAAAAGCATGGCGGTGTCTTGATTTAAAAAAGTAGCCCAGTAACTGTTTTTCGCTGAACCAGGAGATTGGTCAATGCCGAAGATGATCGTACGAAGTGGAGCGTTCATCTTTTTGAATTCTTCTTCTACGCTCGTGGTGGAAATCATTTCCAAACCATATTTACTTCTTGATTCACGCATTTTTTTATCAAAGAATAAACTGGTAAGCGGCTTATAAATAGCAACTGCTTTGTGTTTAAGAGGGCCATCAATGGCCATGGCAAAGAGTTCCCAATTGTTATAATGACCACCAGCCATGATAACATTCTTGCCTTGATCATAAAAGCGATCAATAAATTCAGGATTGATTACTTTCATTCGCTCATTCACTTCCTCCTGCGAAATAGTAAACACCTTTAGGCTTTCTACCACCAAATCGCAAAAATGCCGATAAAAATCACTTACAATTTGCAAATGTTCATTCGTGGTTTTCTCTGGAAAGGAATTAGCCATATTTTGAAGTACGACCTTTTTGCGATAACCGATCATTTTAAATAAAACAACATAAAGGCCATCCGATAGCACGTAGAGTAGACGAAACGGCAAATGCGAAACAGGGATGATCACCCCATAGTAGAAGAATGCAGTAAGAAATCTCATAGACTAGGTTCGCTGCAAGTTGGTAATTATTTTCTGATTTGAGCTTTTTACTGTGAATTTCCGTGGTATGTTCTGTCGAGATTTGCTAGCGTTGTATTTTATTTTGTTTCAAGTTATGAGTACAGAAATAATTCTTCGCTACGTTCGCTTCATAAGCATATTCGCCATTGTCGGGTCTTAGATTTCTGATTACCTGTTGCTTAAGAAGGAACTTACGCGGCAAGAGCTAGATCGCCTCTAACGTGTCGATGCGGTCGATGTTATTGCTGACGTTGTTTTGGTAGCCGCTGGGCTGACCCTGTGGCTTGGCAGCCTAGACAAGCGAGCCGATTACCATTCGAAAAATTGGATTTTTCTCACCAAGATTGGTTTGTTTTCTTTGATTGGGATATTGTCTATTTATCCAACCGTGTTCTTTGTTAAGAGTCGAAAAGGTAACCCCGAAGAAGAAATACAAATCCAATCAGCTATTTTTTGGATGCTGCGACTAGAGTTGCTTTTGCCATTTATTATCCCACTACTGGCAGGGTTGATGGCCAGAGGAGTAGGCTTTTTCGGATAAAGGCCAGATTGCCCAAATAAAAAAACCCAGAGAAATTAATCTCTAGGTTTTTTTGGCAGAGGAAGAGGGATTCGAACCCCCGGACCCCGTGAAGGGTCTCCGGTTTTCAAGACCGGTGCAATAAACCGCTCTACCATTCCTCTGTTTTACTCTCTGTAGCCTTGGCGAAAGAAAGTTTTTAGCGATTTAGGATTGCAAAAGTAACCGTTATTTTGTTTTTGGCAAATGCCTTGCTTCACTCTTCACTAAAATCAAGAAAAGTCTTTTTGATCTCCTTGTTGTCAAACTTGGGCTGAGCGGTCTGTTCTGCGCTCAACTCCAAAAACTCCAACTTTTGGTTATTAATGATGGGTAGCAATTTGTCTCGGTCAACATCAAAAGTCTTCTCTCTTCGTGCTGACTTCAGGGCATATTTTCGGGCAAAATTGTCGCCTTCCAATTGAAGTTGGTTGCGGATTTCAACGTTGATTTTTAGTTTATCTAAAATCTCGTTTTTTGATTTTCCAATTACCTCGGTTGCTTCTAATGTTCCCAGCGTTAACACTGTCGTTCCCCCAATGGCCGAAACTGCCCTATAGCTGTTTTGATCATTGGAAAGTATAACAGGTGATAAGCCAGTAGTGGCGCCAAGGGAAGCGTTTAAAATCGCCCGATGCTTTTTTCCTTTTTTAGCTTGCTTAAGGGTTTTGCTAAGTTTTTCATGGTTTTCATCTAGTCGGTCTATGAGTGCTTTGGCACTGACCAGTGAGTTCTTGTATTTCTGAAACAACGACTTGTCTTTTTCTTCCAGGTTCTCGGTATCAACGACTTTGATTTTTGCATGGCGTTCAACCCGATTGCCCGATTTATCCAAAATGAAAAAAGTGAGACGGAACGTTTTCGTTTTCTCAGATTCGTCAACAAAGCCGTAGCCAGGTAGCCAGGTAAACTCACCTTGTGCAGAGTTGCTCTTTTGCAGAGCGCTCTCAGGAACACCGCTGTCAGAAGCTACAAAGCCAAAGTTTGTCAGGTTTTCGTCTCCGTTGGGATCTGAGGCGTAAATCTTAATGTTTAAGCGTTCATCTTCTTTTATGGTAAAGACTGAATCTCCCGGAAGCAAAAGCAAATCGGGAGGAAGGTCTAGCTGCGTCTGGGCAATCCTAATTCGCGCCTTTGTCTCCAGTTTATCGGGTTGGTCTTGCGCAACAAACTCGACTGCCAACGGATTGTTTTTTAGTGCAATGAATTGATTGCGCGAAGGATTCCACGTGATAAGACCTTGAGATGAAAAATGCATTCCTTCGGGCATTTGCGAAACAATGGGTTTATAACTTATGGGATCGCCATCGAGGTCAGTTACATAGTCATCTGAAATCTGGTATTGATTCTGAGTAGATTGCTTGACATAGAATGTTGGCAGATCATCGACTATGGGTGGACGGTTTTGGTGGAACACGAGAAAAGAAACTGACTTTCGGATGCGATGCCCACTCTTCCATTCCGCTTGAAACAAAAGAGAAATCTCTTTTTGTTTTTCTAGTCGATCTACGAGATCGAAAGAGGGTGTCCACGAAAAATGCCCTAATGTGTCAAATGTAACCCGATAGCCATTTACTCCTTCCAGCGTGTATTTCGGTTTTTCTGCTTCCGTCACATCTAGTTTAAAGGAAAACGTCTGACCCTCCCTCAGTTCCGTCCAATTCTCGGCAGATGGAAAAATGAAACTTTGACTGCTCAGAAAGCCCGGTAGTAACAAAAGAAAAACAAAACACCTGTACATTCAACTTAGTATTTTAATGCCTGCAAATCTAGCTCAAGGATATCTCTTTTGGATAGGAAATATCTATTCCATCTCTTTTTTTTCCTCCAAAAAGGTAGCTTACTTTGAGGGAATGACCGCAAGAAAGCTGCCCGTCTCAACACAGAAAAAAGAGAATAATTTCTTTGCTGATGTGTATGAGGTAGTACGTCTAGTACCGAAAGGACGCGTAACTAGCTACGGAGCCATCGCAAATTACCTGGGAACCAAAATGAGTGCGCGCATGGTAGGTTGGGCGATGAATGCGGCCCACACAGAAAAAGGAGTTGCCGCACACAGGGTTGTCAATCGGCACGGGCTACTAACTGGCAAGCATCATTTTTCCCCGCCCAGCGCCATGCAAAAGAGCCTCGAGAAAGAAGGCGTGAAAGTGGTCAAGGATCAGGTTCAAGATTTTGACAAAAAATTTTGGGATCCGGCAAAGGAGTTATTATAAAAATAAAAAGCGAACAATTTTTTCTGCATGATAATAGATTTACGAAGTGATACGGTGACCAAGCCAACACCAGCGATGAAAGAGGCTATGTTTTCAGCTCCGGTGGGTGATGATGTGTTTAGCGAAGACCCAACGGTGAATAAACTGGAAGAAAAATGCGCGGCCTTGCTTGGGATGGATGCAGCCTTGTATTGCCCCAGCGGCACCATGACCAATCAAATTGGAATCAATGTTCTTACGCAGCCTTACGATGAGGTGCTCTGTTACAAAGGAGCACACATTTATAAATACGAGGGCGGAGGATTGATGGGCAATAGTCAGGTTAGTGTAAAATTATTGGCCGGTGACCGCGGAAGAATTTTGGTAGATGAAATTGCCGCCAACATTAACAATGATGATCAACATTATCCACGCACATCTGTCGTAGCCTTGGAGAACACGGTAGTTCGCGAAGCGGGAAGTTTTTATTCGCTGAAGGATATTGAGAAGATAAGTGCATTCGCACGTTCTAAAAACTTGCACATGCACTTGGATGGCGCGAGGCTATTCAATGCATTAGTAGCCACAGGAGAAAAGGCTGGCGACTACGGAAAATACTTCGACACGATTTCGATCTGCCTCTCCAAAGGATTAGGTGCGCCTGTTGGTTCCGTTTTGGTTTGCAAAAAAGAGTTTGCAAAAAAGGCGCGCAGGATGCGTAAGGTATTTGGTGGAGCTTGGCGGCAAGCAGGCTTTCTGGCAGCGGCTGGAATATATGCGCTCGATAATCACATTGGCAGGGTGAAGGAGGATCATGCACGCGCAAAAGTGATTGGCGAATGTCTCCAACAACTTTCGTTTGTTAAGTCAGTGATGCCCGTAGATACCAATATTGTGATTTTTGAACTAGTGGCTAGCGTAAGTCCTGCCCTGTTTCTGGAAAAAATAGCAGAACACAACATCAAAGCATTGGCATTTAGTGCTACCGAAATCCGATTGGTAACGCATTTGGATTTTGATGACGCCATGCTTCAAAGTACTATCACCATATTAAATCAACTTCACTTCTCATGATGGATGAGTTAGGAAAATCGATACCAGTGTCGGAGGGCATGATTGATGCCGAGCAAAAGGGCTTTGCGATCAATGTGTTGTTTCGTTTGTTTTTCATTTAGTAAATGCTGAACTCTTCTCCGCCACTAGCCGAACGCATGCGACCTTCTAAGTTAGAAGACTTGGTAGGGCAAAGTCATTTGGTTGGGAAGAACGGAATCATTAGAAAGGCAATTGAAACCGGCAATGTGCCTTCCATGATTTTGTGGGGGCCACCCGGTGTGGGCAAAACAACGATCGCAAACATTATCGCCAATGAGGTTAAGCGACCGTTTCATATTTTGAGTGCCGTCAGTGCGGGTGTGAAAGATGTGCGCGAGGTGATTGAAAAAGCGAAGTACAGCAATCGTGCTATTTTGTTTATCGATGAGATTCATCGCTTTAATAAATCGCAACAGGATGCGTTGCTTGGTGCCGTGGAGAAAGGAACCATTACACTGATTGGAGCCACTACAGAAAATCCTTCTTTTGAAGTGAACTCAGCGTTACTTTCCCGATGCCAAGTATATGTACTAAAATCATTGACTGATGATGAATTGATTCAATTGGCAGAACATGCACTTAGTCACGATGGAAGTCTAAAGAAGCGTTCCATTAAAATCAAGGAAAGACAGGCGCTCATTGCTATTTCAGGAGGAGATGCACGAAAACTGCTCAATTTGGTTGATTTGATTGCGGAAGCCATTGCAGGTGATGTAGTTGTTACCGATGAGCTGGTGATGAATCTGGCCCAAAAGCATATTGCCATCTATGACAAAAGCGGTGAGCAACATTATGATATTATTTCCGCTTTTATCAAGTCAATTCGTGGCAGCGATCCAAACGCAGCCGTCTACTACTTAGCACGGATGATTGAAGGGGGCGAAGACGTGAAATTTATTGCGCGGAGAATGGTAATTCTAGCTTCTGAAGATATTGGCAATGCCAATCCAACGGCTTTGGTAATGGCAACCACCACTTTTCAAGCTGTGAATTTGATCGGCTACCCGGAAGCAAGAATAATTCTTGCGCAATGTGCTACCTATCTGGCCAGTTCCGCAAAGAGTAACGCAAGTTATATGGCAATTGAATTGGCATTAAAATCTGTGCATGAAACAGGCGATCTATCAGTACCTTTGGCAATTCGAAATGCGCCCACGAAGTTGATGAAGGATTTGGATTACGGTAAGAATTACCAATATGCCCATGGATTTGAGGGGAATTTTGTGAATATGGAATTTTTGCCAGAACAAATTCAAGGGACTAAATTCTATGACCCAGGAAATAATACGCGGGAGCTGGAAATGAGAAGTCACCTCAGGAAACTCTGGAAGGAAAAATATGGATACTAGAAGGGATGATCATGAAAGCCCTTACAAAAAATAAATAAGTGAAAAGCCTTCAGTTTGAGTCATCACCATTTTATATTCTTTTTTGCCTGGCGGCAGGTCTAGGATATTCTTTTCTATTGTACAACGCAAAGGCACCTTGGTCGAAAAGAGTAAATCAATTTCTATTTGTATTGCGGGCAATACTGGTTGCGCTTCTTGCAGTTTTGCTGTTGGGGCCAATTTTAAAGATTACCGATCAAATCGTTGAAAAACCCACCGTAGCTTTTCTTATCGACAATTCAAATTCAGTAAATGAATCTACCGATTCTGTAACCCGAAGACGCCTCCTGAAAGAAATTGAGGAGACAAAGAACAAGTTTAAGGCGCAAGGCTATGAAATCACCACCACAAATTTAGACAATAGCCCGACTGATAAGGTTCATTTTACGAGTCCAACATCTGATTTGACCTCCGCTATACGAGGTGTCACTGCCCGGTATGAGGGAAAGAATTTGGCAGGCATTGTATTGATTTCAGATGGTATATATAATACCGGAACGTCACCTCTTTATTCTCCCGGTCGCGTGCCTATCTCTACAATTGGAGTGGGAGACACAACGAATCGCGTTGATCTGGTGCTAAAAAATGTTGCCTACAACAAGATTACTTATCAGGGAAACAAATTTCCCGTCCGTGCTGAAGTGATAGTTCAGGGATTGCCAAACCAGAAGGTAACGATCTCGGTTTTAAAGAATGGCAAAGTACTTTCCACCCAACAAAAGGATTCAGGCACAAATTCATTCCTTGGCTTTGACTTTTCAATTGAAGCGTTAGAAAAAGGTATTCAGCGGTTAGATGTTGTAGTAGATCCTGCTCGCGGAGAAGCATCACTAAAAAATAATAGATTTAGTTTTTTTGTGGAGGTAGTCGAAGGGCGAAAGAAGATTTTGTTGATTGCTCCAGCTCCTCACCCAGATATAAAAGCCATCAAAGCCGTAGTAGACAATAACTTCAATTATGAGTTAGTCGTACACATTCCGGGAGTGACGGAACTGAACCCTTCCATGCTTAAACCGAATGCTGCTGAATTGGTCATTTTTCATCAAGTGGCAGATCGCAACAACAGAACCGCAAGTTTGTACCAACAATTTAAAAATTCATCAGCATCGTTACTGTTGATTATTGGAATGCAATCCAATTTACGTCAACTCGTTGCTAATCAGATTCCGTTAAATTTTGAAGGCAATGGGCAATGGGACGAGGTGACACCAGTAATAAATACAACCTTTCGCGACTTTAACTTTTTGGAGAATAGCAATGGCGTGTTTACAAAGTATCCACCTCTGAATGTGCCCTTCGGAAAATTTTCGTTCCCCACAAATGCGTCTATTTTGTTGTATCAACGAATAGGAAGTGTGGCAACCGACCGACCCTTGTTACTCACTTGGGCAGAAGACAAACATAAGGTGGCAGCAATCGTAGGAGAAGGATTTTGGAAATGGAGAATGAGTGAGTATAGCAACACAGAAAAAACAATTGTATTTGATGATGTGTTCTCTAAACTGATCCAATACCTAAGCACGTTGGAGGACAAACGAAAATTCAAAAGTTTTGCGATTCAGAACGAATTCAGTGAAGCAACACCAGTGGTTATCGAAAGTCAACTATACAATGATTTATTCGAACCGATTTATGGCAACACTATCGCAATTGAATTAAAGAACGAAAAGGGGGAAATTACTTCTTATCAGTACACCACAAGCCCTGGCGGCAGTCGTTATCAAATAGGTGGCTTGGTTGAAGGTGTATATCAATTCAAATCTTCTACTGACATTCAGGGAAAGCGTGAACAGGTTGGTGGGCAGTTTTTAGTAACCGCACAAAATATTGAATCTCAAAATCTCACCGCAGATTTTGGATTGCTAAGGAAGTTGTCACTAGCGACAGGTGGTAAATTTTATCTGGCTAACGAAATTACCCAGCTAAAAACCGATGTTGAAAACGAGAAGCCCCAAGCCATTATTCGATCTAACGAGTCATTCAATTCACTGATTAACTTGAAATGGTTTTGCTTTCTGTTGCTTGCTCTAATTGCTACCGAATGGTTTTTTAGAAAGTATCACGGAGGATACTGATTTCGTTTATTGCATAAAGTTCAATTGCAGAAGGGCGCGAGAATAACTTCTTTTTTGTTGCCGATTAACAGGTTTCTCCCATTAGATTTATTACAAATAATAGAATTTTATATTGAAATTTGTAATATTATGGCCTATTTTTGCAAAAATGAAGACCTAAAATGCGTATAGTGACTTATAAAAGGATAACGGCATTTTCAGAATTACATCCCGATTCCGAAACCTCTTTAAACTTTTGGTACCATACCGTGACGAAAAAAAATTGGGAGAATCTGAACGATCTTAGGCTAGATTTTAATAAAGTTGACTACGTGGGGAATCATCGTTTCGTTTTCAATATCAAAGGAAATGATTACCGATTGGTAGCTATTATTTCATTTAATGCGAAAAAAGTTTACATCAGGTTTATCGGTACACACGCAGACTATGATAAGATTAAGGAAATTGAAAATATTTGACTTATGATAAAGACAGAAAAGGACTACAACGCTATTGTTGAGCGCGTGGAAGAACTTCTACAAAACCCAGATAATATTGAAAACAAAGATGCGAAAGGGTATGTAGAACTAAATGTATTGTCTGATCTCGTAGCAGAATATGAGGAGCGAAACTATCCGGTGAAAAAAACTTCGCTTGTTGAAGTCCTTAAATTGCGCATGGCCGAAATGGGATTGAATCAAAAACGGCTATCCGAGCTTTTGGGTGTAAGCACATCCAGAGTAAGCGAGTACCTCAATGGAAAAAGTGAGCCCACTTTGAAAGTAGCCAGAGAAATAAGCCTAAAGCTTGGAATAGATGCTTCCATTGTTCTTGGAATTTAGTTCACACGTATTAGTGATTTTTCTGCTACTTGCTCTCACCGAATGGTTTTTGAGAAAGTACAATGGAGGCTATTAATGCTATAAAAAAAGTCAGGTATTACGCCTGACTTTTTTTAAGCATTTCCAAGGCTGGTTTATTTTAGCTTCTGCGCGTCCTTGTGCATTTTGATTTGTTGATCTAGTTGTTTCTTATCACCCACTAGTACGAGCGTCATGTCCTCATATTTAAAATGATCTTTTGTTATTTGCGACACCTTCTCGGGGGTCACCGCATAGATGTTCTTTACTCTATCGGTCAGATAGCTCTCGTCCAATTCGTGTAGATCAATAAAGTTAAGTTGACTGATAATTCCGCCCGGGTTTGAATTTTGCAAAACGAACGTTCCGGCCATATAGCGCTGAATCCCTTCTAATTCTTCTTTGGAAGGATTGTCTGTTTGTAACTTTTTTATCTCTTTTGAAATTTCGCGCAATGACTCTCCCGTATGTTCACTAGTTACATCTGCTTCCTCGTACCAAAGGGAAACTCCTTTTCGGTTTTGTATTGTACTATAGGGTGAATAGGTATATCCTTTGTCTTCTCGAATGTTACTCGTAATTCGAGAACCGAAAGAACCACCCAGTAGTGAGTTGGTAACTTGAAGTGCCATGTAGTCCTTGTCCTTTGGTGTCAGTGTTGGCAATCCGAGAATAACCGTTGTTTGAGGTGCGTCCTTACGATCGATCATCGCAATCTCGTTTGTGCGCGTGGGAGTAGCAGCCGGGAAATCAATTTCGGCACCAGCTTTCCATGAGGTAAATGAATCATTAATTGCTTTTTTTACTTCAACCTCATCAAATTTTCCAACTACATAAATGACTGAACGCTTTGCGCCAAAATTTTTCTCAAAAAAGTTTTTTGCTTTTTCAGCCGTGTAGCTATCGATCATTTCTGCTGTTGGGTAGTACCTGCCATACGGGTGATCTTTGTAGACGATCTGGAAAAATCTTTCAGTGGCTTGAGATTGGGGACCAGACTTCTCAACCGTCAGTTGCCTTTTTAAATCCGCTTTTAATCGATCTACTTCCTTTGCAGGAAGAGCCGGATTCATCACTAAGTCAGCAATGACTCGCACGAGTTCTGGGACAAACTCCGACAAAACAGAACCGCTAATCGTAACATTATCCATTCCTGTGCTCACATTGATGTTTCCACCCATACCGGCCACCTTTTTAGAAATTTCTTTAAAGGTTTTGGTGGTGGTTCCTTCTTTCATCAACAAACCAGTCAGGTCAGCCAACCAAACTTCGTTTGCAGATTCATGAATATTTCCAGTTTTGATAATTAATTGCACCTCTGCTTTTGGTACAGCGCCATATTGAACCAATGTAGAGCGAAGGTCATTGGGAAGTTGGCTCACTTTCTTCTCTGGAAGTTTAAAATCTTTTGGCGTACCACCTGCAGGAGGTGTTTGTTTTTGCGCCTCGCTTTGATAAACGAAAGTGAGACAAAGCAAAAAGCCGATTGTGATCTTCAATGCATTTTTCATTTTACTTCAGCTTTAGGGTCAATAATTAAGATAGTACGATTTGTAGCCCGCAAATATTCAGTGGCTGTCTTTTTAATTAATTCAGGAGTCACTTTTTTAAACTCGTCTTCCAACGTATTTAATCTGGAAGGATCGTCATCAAAGAGCGCAAAACTCGCCAGCATATCTGCACGGCCAATGCCGAAGAATCCGCCAAGGTCATCATAAAGTTTAGACCTCATTTTTACGACTGCCAGGTCAATGTCTTCTTGCGTCACATTTTTCTGAATGTCGTCAACGGCCTTGTTAACCTCGAATAGGATTGAATCTGGCGATACATTCGAATCATAAATCAAATCAGCCATCCATATCATGGGGCCACTATAGTTAAACATATTCCCTAAGTAATTAATCCCGCCACTTATTCCGCCTGTATATCCTTTGCCTTGAACAAGAGCGAGGTATAGCTTGCTATCTTCGCCCTGTACTAACATTTGATCAATTAAGCCCATAGCAAAATATTCTGGGCTGTTTCGTTCAGGCATTTTATAGGCAAAAGCTATAGCCGGTTTATTCGCGAGTTTATCTTCTTTAGTGAAACGTTTTTCTTTTTCTTGTCTGGGTTCAGAAATATCTGGTTTAGGTGGGAGTTGGGAAGCTGGTATTTCTCCAAAATATTTTTCAACCCACTGTTTAGCTTCTGCAATTTCAAAGTCGCCAACGATAGCAAGCGAGGCATTGTTGGGTGCATAGAACGTGTTGAAAAAATTATCTACGTCTTCCAATTTTGCAGAGTCAAGGTCTTTTAAATCCCCGTAGAAGTTGTGGGCGTTGTGCCAATTCTCATTTGCGTATTGTGGCATGTCCAACCACGGGAATCCGCCATAAGGTTGATTCAGAACATTAACCTTTACTTCATTTTTTACCACACCTTGCTGGTTGGTCAGATTCTCTTGCGTAATAGCAAGACCTTTCATTCGATCGGCTTCTGCCCAAATGGCTGTCTCGAGTTTATGGGCGGGCATTACCTCAAAATAATTAGTAAAATCAAACCGAGTGGATCCGTTCAGGATACCCCCATTTTGTTGTACCAATTTGATGAACTCCATTTTTCCAAGATTTTGAGAGCCTTGAAACATCATGTGTTCAAACAAGTGAGCAAATCCTGTTCGGTTTTTTGGCTCGATTCGAAAACCGATGTTGTAATAGACAGCAACGGCCACCGTGGGCGCAGTTTTGTCTTGCGACAGAGCCACTTTTAGTCCGTTCTTTAATTTGTAGTATTCTACAGGGACTTTAAATGTGTTAGAGGCTTCCTCTTTTTTCTGATCGCAGCTTCCTAGAAAAATCAGGAGTGCCATTGCGATCATGATGATAGGTTTGTTTTTGATCGATTTGTTCATGTGGTTTGGATAATTTTTGTTTAGATGTATAAAAAAGAAATAAAGTTTGCTCAACGCTTTTGGTAGAGCTGGAATAATTGGATTTTTTTGATCAATTCTATTTCAGGTTTTTCGCCACCTCGTCCCAGTTAATGGTATTCCACCAATGGGCTACATACTCATTACGTTTGTTTTGGTACTTCAAATAGTAAGCGTGCTCCCACACATCCAAAGCCAATACGGGTGTACCTTTCAATTCACTTATATCCATCAATGGATTGTCTTGATTGGGCGTAGAACCAATTTTTAATTTTCCTCCATCGTTTATCAACCATGCCCATCCCGAACCAAATCGCTTCATAGCGGCATCATTAAATTGTTCTTTGAATTTGTCGAAAGAGCCAAACGCACCGTTGAGGGCATCACTCACTTTGCCAGCGGGAACTCCGCCACCGTTTGGCTTCATCGCTTGCCAAAAAAAGTTATGATTGTACACACCGCCACCGTTGTTACGTGCTTTTGCGGATAGCTTGGAGGCGTTCGCAAAAAAGTCTTTTTCGTTTTCGTAGACAATCTTGTCTGCAGCTATCGCTTCGTTCACATTCTTTACATAGGTAGCGTGATGCTTTCCATAGTGGATTTCCATCGTTAGGGCATCGATATTTGGCTCCAATGCGTTGAATGCGTATGGTAGGGGAATCTGTGCGAACTGTAGGGTAGTGGTGGCAGGTGCTTGCGCGGTTGACTCAGTAAAAATAAATGAAGTTCCTACCGCTACCGCAGCAGAGGCCCTTACTGAATCTTTAATAAATTTCCTTCTCGTGGTGCTCATTTTTTCAATTGGTTTAGTTGAAAGCAGAAAAATAACCTAGGTTGGACAATAGCTAACCTTACAATTTTTGATATCCTAAATTTACTTAAAAAATAGATAGCTTGCATTATACAACTCAAACAGCTATGACTGATATATTATACGATCAAGTACCCTCTTTGGATTTGGCCGATTTTACAGGCGGTGACCATATTAAAAGAGAGAAATTTGTTGCGGATCTAGGTACTGCCTACAAAGACATTGGCTTTGTGGCGATCCGAAATCACTACCTCACGGATGATTTATCGGCTAGATTGTATGATGTGATCAAGAGGTTTTTTGCGTTGCCCAATTCGGCTAAACAACGATATGAAATAGAAGGGTTGGCCGGTCAGCGGGGCTACATTGGTAAGGGGAAAGAACATGCGAAGGGGCGCAACACCGGTGATTTGAAGGAGTTTTATCATGTAGGGCAGGAAGTGTTAGATGGAGATCCAATTAAGAAGGAGTATCCTGACAATATCTGGCCTACCGAATTACCAGAGTTTGAGTCGATCGCTCTCGATGTTTATCAACAACTTGAACAAACAGGGGTGCAGATGTTGAGAGCAATTGCTCTCTATCTCCAGCTGCCGGAAAACTACTTTGATCAAAGGGTGAAGCATGGGAATAGTATTCTACGACCAATCCATTATTTTCCTATTGAAAATCCAGATGCTGTTCCAGCGGATGCTGTACGTGCAGCGGAGCATGGCGATATCAACTTGATCACTCTTTTGATGGGCGCCAGCGCAGATGGACTGCAAGTATTGAGACGTGACGGAAAGTGGATACCCATTACGGCATTGCCAGAACAATTGGTTGTAAATGTGGGAGATATGCTTGAGCGATTGACCAATAAAAAATTGAAATCAACGATTCACCGTGTAGTCAACCCACCGCGCAGTCAAATGAACAAGCCAAGGTATTCTATTCCTTTTTTTATGCATCCCCGCTCAGAGATGAGCTTGGCCGCATTACCGGGTTGTGTGGATGAGGCAAATCCTAAGCTGTGGGATGACATCACCGCTGGCGATTTTCTGAATCAACGGTTGCGCGAAATTGGATTGAAGAAGTAACTCAACTTGGTCAAGCATATTTCTTATCGAGGTTTTTTAAAAGACGTTTTGCTGCTGTCTGTTTCTAGCTTTGGAGGGCCTCAGGCTCACCTTGCCCATTTTCAGAATGTCTTGGCCACGAAGAAGAACTATGTTACTGAGAGCGACCTGCTGGAGTTAAATGCACTTTGTCAAGTCTTGCCGGGTCCCACATCCACACAGACTATTTCTGCAGTTGGCTACAAATTGGGCGGACCTGGCTTGGCCTATCTTACATTGTTGATTTGGATGTTGCCGTCAGTGACCATCATGACCGTTGCCGGTCTGTTGATTGGAAGTTTTGAATCGAAAAATATCTCCCTGGCCTTTACGCGATTTATACAACCCATGGCCGTTGGACTGGTAGCTTATGCCGCCTATTCAATTGGCTTAAAATCCATCACCCGATTTAGAGCTGCGTTAATTATGGTTGGGGCAGGTGTGGCTGCCTATTTTATCAAGACGCCCTTTGTTTTTCCGGTCACGCTACTGATTGCAGGCGCGCTCACAGCATTTAACTACAAGGCCCATCCCAGAGAAGCAAAAAAGAAATTTGAAGTCCGATGGGCCAATTTTTTACTTTGGCTCGGTGTACTCGTGCTGGCGGCTGTGTTGGGAAGCGTCACTAAATCAAATCCTTCTTTTTTGCCCATTCGACTATTCGAAAACTTTTATCGCAACGGAAGCTTGATTTTTGGAGGAGGGCAGGTTTTGACACCCTTGCTTTATACGGAGTTTGTTCAATACGCACCTAAGCAATACCTCACGCACGAGGAGTTTCTTTCCGGCTATGCGTTGGCACAATCACTGCCAGGGCCGGTGTTTTCATTTGCTGCATACATTGGCAGTTTAGCGATGCGAGACGGAGGAACAAGCGGAGCAATCTTCGGTGCGTTAATGTCAGCAGTCGGCATATTCTTACCGGGGACTTTTCTTATTTTTTTTATGACTCGCATTTGGGATAGCCTCAAAAAGTACAGGCCGATAAGGGCTTCTCTTGAAGGTATTCATGCCGCCAGCGCAGGATTGGTGGCCGCTGCAGCTATTCTATTGTTTCAACCACTTCAAGCCAATCTGCTAAATGTAACGTTTACAATCGCATCTTTTTGTTTGGTGGCCTTTACTAAGATACCTTCCTGGGCAGTGATACTGGTGGGGCTAGTTCTAGGTTTCGTACTAAAATAAAAAGCCCCATCTGTGGGGCTCTTTAAACTTTCAAAAAAACTGAGGATTAACCTAGTTTGAAAATAATAGGGAGAGTATAGCGTTGCTTTACTGCTTTACCGCGTTGTTTTCCAGGATTCCAAGGTGGCGCAGATTGCATCACACGAGCTGCTTCTTCATCACAACCGGCTCCAATGCCTTTAATGATCTTTACATCATTAATGGATCCATCTTTTCCAATTACAAACTGTACGAAAACCTTCCCCTCTACACCCATTCTGCGAGCCTGAGCAGGATATTTCATTTTGTCACCAACATACTTGTAAAAGGCAGGAAGACCTCCTTTTGGAGTAGCTGTTTCTTCCACCACTGAGAAGATCTCTTCTACTTCTTCTTTTGGCTCTTCGGCTACAACTGTCACAGCTTCTACTTTTGTATCTTCCGTTACTTCCACATCAAACTTGATGTTTAGGTCTTCTTTAATTTCTTCTTCATCCGGAACCTCTACGATTTGAGGTTGTTGAATAACGGGTGCTGGTGGAGGTGGTTGCTCGGTTGGCGGCACTTCAAGCATTTCCTCAAATGTATTCGTGCTTTTGTTTGTGAGCAAGTCCAACTTCTCATCGTAGCTCTTCCATTCGAAGGCCATGACGGTGAGGGACATTGTTAACAAGAGACCTATGCTGAAATACAGCCCAGTCTTCTTCGTCAAATCTGCTTTTTCTGACTTTTTCGCTTCCATTTTTATCAGTTTAGGATTTCAAATATAGGAATAGAATCCATTTGTGCATACCAAGTAACAAAAAGGGAGAAAATTTTTTCCCTTTTTTATGACTTTGGCATTTCCTAACTAGACAAGGAACGAAAATCGGGGCTACTCAACTTTTACATTTTGAAGCTAATTGGCATTATGCAGCGCTGTTTTACTGCTTTTCCTCTTTGTTTGCCGGGTTTCCATGAAGGAGCATTTTGCATGACCCGCACCGCTTCTTCATCGCAGCCTGAGCCAATACCTCTCAAAACGTTCACTTCACTTATTTTTCCGTTTTTGTCAACCACAAAAGAAAGCGTCACTTTGCCCTCCACGCCCAGTCTCCTTGCCTGTGCCGGATACCTCATATTATCCACCAAATACTTGTAAAAGGCGGGCATTCCCCCATTGGGCATGGCAGATTCCTCTACAATTGTAAAAATTTCATCTACTTCTTCTTCTGCCTCCGCAACCGCCACTGAAGCAACTTCTATTCTTGGAGACTCATTATCTAAGTCAATGTTCAGATTTTCTTGAATCTCTTCTTCATCCGGTACTTCTACAATTTTTGGCTGTTGTATGACTGGTGCAAGCGGTGGTAGTTGTTGGGTGGTAGGCACCTCAATCATTTCTTCGAACGTGTTGGTACTTTTTGCAGACAGCAAGTCCACTTTTTCATCGGTCTGTTTCCATTCAAATGCCATGAGAGCTACCGAAAGGGCTGAAAAAAGACCAATACTAAAGAAAAGACCGCGTTTGTTTGACAAATCTGCTTTCTGTGTTTTTTTTGATTCCATACTAATCCATATTATTTTGGTATGGAGTGGTTACGGCATCTAGTCGGTAAGGTTTTAGAATGAAGTGCTTATTTTGTTGCGTAAAAACCAAAAATTATTTTCTACTCCCGTAGAAAAGCGTAAAATAAAAGGTTGGAAAAACGGCTCGGTTTTCAGCTTTAGGCATTAAGACAACCTCGCTAAAATAGGCGTCTACTAAAACGCCCACCTCAAATCCTGTTACTTGACTCTTAACCACTCCTAGTTCAAAATTGATTCCGGCTTTAATATTTCCGCCAAGTTGAATTTTTGAATCTCCTAGCCCTTGAAAAAGGTAGCCTGTGCCCAGTATTCTACCTATCGCGTGGTCTTCATTAACGGTTCCATCTGGATTGTAAGGAGTATACTGTTCACTCTTTGTATTATTGAAACTTTGGTTACTTACCAAACGCTCAATATAGTAAGGAGCAACAATTCCAATACTTGGTCCCGCGGCCAACACTGCTTTTATTTCTATGCCCTGTTGGGGAGCTTTTGTGAAAAGGACTACATCTCGACCGCACTGGAAGCGAAGCGCATAGAGATAATTACTCTTTCCGGCAATAAACGAATTGCCAGTAATGCCCGACTGAACCCTTACTTCTTGTGGGTTCTTCACATTCATAATCTCCAAACCATACGTTTTGAAGATACGCTCATTAATTCGGGTGGCTTTCTTAAAAACAAAACCACCTATTAAACCGCCTGAGGAATTTTTATTTATACCCCACGTAAACTCGGAGTTGTATTCATAGCTATCTTGGGTTTGGCTCATTGCTGTAAAAGCGAAAGCCAGAAATAGGAAGCCCGTTATTTGTATTTTTTTTGTCATTGCTGAACCTAGAATGTCGAAATTTAAGGTAAATAGCCAACGAAAAAAAACACGGTAAAGTTTAACACTATGGAAACAATTATGGCAGAGGCAGAATATGTTGGTGGGTTGCGCACAAAGGCTACCCACCTAAGATCTGGAAATGCGATCACTACAGATGCCCCGGTAGATAACAATGGCAAGGGAGAGGCATTTAGTCCAACTGATCTGGTCAGCGCTGCGCTCTGTAGTTGCATGATGACGATCATGGGAATTGTAGCTGAGCGAGAAGGAGTAAATCTGACTGGCTTAAAATCTGAGGTTATAAAGGTGATGAATAGTTCTCCTCGAAAAATCGCTGAAATAAAAATTCATTTTGCCCACCCAGGGCTATTGGCATCGGAGGAACAGAAGCTAAAGTTAAAAAATGCAGCTCGCACTTGCCCTGTGGCGTTGAGCCTTTCATCAGAGTTGAAACAAACTATTTCGTTTGATTTTTAACTACCTTTTCAGCAGTTTTTCAATTTCTGCTTTGATGGTCGGGTAGTTGATATCAAAATGAGAGGTATCGTATACTGATTTTCCATTTTGTATAATCAGTACTTGAGGCGATTGGTGTTCTACCTGAAATTTTTCAGCAATTTGTCTTGATAGCTGACGATAAGATAGTAAGTCGAGGTAGTAGGCTTGTGTATCAGCAATATCCTCACTGTTCCAATTTCGCTCCAGCCGGTTGAGTGCTGTGTTACTAATGGAGCAGGTTGTGCTGTGCTTAAATAACACAACGGGCTTTGTTCTCGAAGCGGTTGTTGCTTCCGTTAATTTCTCTTCAGAATCTAAATGAATCCAGTTCATACTTTTTAGTCGTAAAGGTCTTTCCACAATTCGCGCTCATTTTTGTCGTAGCGCGGCCGTCTTACTTTTTCTTTCACAGCAGTAGGCTGTGTATCACTTTTCTTGAATAGCCGAGACCACCACAACTTGGCATTTGTCAAAATAGTTCGCTCTTGCTTCACATTGTTGATACGTCCATGGGCGAACTTCGCGTCAGGATGCAAGTTGCTTCGGTGAGGCTTACTCATGTTTAGATTTCCTTGGTAGTTGGAAATGTTTGCGTAGGCCTTTCCAGGCACAATCACTTTTAGTGCATCCTTGCTACTCTTTGGGTTATGTCGATAGTTTTTTGTGAGACGAGTTCGTCCTTGGTATTTATTACCTTCTGCAAAAGTGCGATTCGGGCGTACAACGTCTAATGCAAATTTGCTACTGCTTGGGTTGTGCTTGTAGTCCCAAATCATTTTCATTCGTCCAACGTACTCGCTGGCTTTCACTGTTGCCGAAGAAGGGCCAATAGCTCTTAGCGCTCCCGGTTTTGCGTTTGGATTCTTTTCGTATTTAGCTCGCCTCACTTTTATTTGAAGGCCCTCTGCTGCAAAAGCACCTTTCCCCGGCTCTCTTTTCTTTATCGAACTTTTTGAGGCAAGACGGTTTTGATTATAGTCTTCTTGTTTCACTTTTATCTGAAGACCTTCTGCCAAATATGCGCCTTTTTCCGGTTCTCGCTTTTTGGTAGAACTACGTGCCGAGCGTGGATTTTGTGCAAAGTCATGTTGTTTCACTTTTACTTGCAATCCTTCCACTTCAAATGCTCCCTTTTTCGGCTCTTTTTTCTTTAGCGATAACCTGGAAGTTTTTTCATTCTGGACATAATCTTCCTTTTGTTTTACTTTCCCTGAATAAATAGCAGCTTTTGCGTTACTGGACAGTGGAGTGCGACCATCAATTGGTTTTCCATCGTTATTCCAAAACTTTCGTTCGCCCCCGCGTCCGCCTTTTTTTGGTTTTCTCAACTTCAGAAAACCCGTGAACTCTTCACCTTGATCCCGTAAGGTGAATACATCTGATGATTTCAAGTTTCCGCTGTATGTTCCTGCTTTTGCCGCACCGGATGCGGGTATTCGAACCGCTATTGCGTTGCCCCCATTATTTCTAGACCTTAACTTGAAGCTAGCATGAGCTTTGTTTGGTTTCTTAGCTTTAATAAAGCCGGTGAATCCTTCACCCTGATCGCTAAAGCCGTGGGCTTGTGCTGATTTCAAGTTGCCACTATACGCCCCCGCTTTTGCAGCACCGGAACTCGGTATTCGAACCGCTATTGCGTTGCCCCCATTATTTCTAGACCTTAACTTGAAGCTAGCATGAGCTTTGATTGGTTTCTTAGCTTTGATAAAGCCAGTGAATCCTTCGCCCTGATCGCTAAAGCCGTGGGCTCGCGCTGATTTCAAGTTTCCACTATATGTTCCTGCTTTTGCAGCATCCGATGTTGGCATTCTGACGGCTATTGCATTGCCTCCATTGTTTCTTGATCTCTTGTTGGCGTTGGCGGCACCACCCGCTCTTAACCCTCTACTCTTAGCACTTCGAGAATACCCAAAACCACCCTTTTTTGTTTGCCTACTTCTTAAGTCTCCAGAGTACCCGGTACCTTGTCTTTGAAAAAGGGTTGAAAGCTCCCATCTTTTACTCGATCCTTGGTAGTACCCTGCCTTCGCTGCAGCGGTCGAAGGTGTCCTTACTGCAATTGCATTACCTCCGTTATTTCTTGACTGTCGCCAGATTCTACTAGCACCTCTTTGAGGTCGCTTTGTTTTGCTATTTCCAGCATAACCGGTTCCCCGCCTCGAGAATGGTTGAGTTGCCTCCCAATTTTTACGTCTGCCTCGAAAACTTCCAAAGTTGCTTCCGCTAGCCGGACGTTTGACTCCGATGGGCGTTCGATTCGGCTTGCTCCTACTAGGTTGTTCCCAAGGAATGAAACGTTGCTTTAAATTATGATTTCGGATTTTAGAATAGTTTTTTCGGATTGGTTTTTTGGAAACATCTCCGCGCCAGGCTCGCTCACGTTGCCTGTTTTCTGGAATATAGCCGGGAAAAACCGGCTCGCCACTAGTTTTGTCTCCAAATTTGCCCTGCCCGTAATAGGGGTCAGTTTGAGGCGTAATTTCCGGCTTTGGGCTCCTAAAATTCTTTCTGCGAAGTGGTCGGCCTGAAATATCTTTTGTTGAGCTTACTTCACCTCTTGGAGACGAGGTGACCCAGTACAATTTTTTTTTCCTTGGTGAAAAGAACTGTCTAGTCGTTGCTTGGCGCCTTGCGCTTGCTTGTCCGGCACCGGATGAAGATTTTTCTCGAAAACGAAATCTTTCAACCCGACCTTTACGCTGAAAATCTTTACGCTGAAAATACTGTTCTTCCTTTCTTGGTTTTCGCGAGGGATTATTGACGTAGGGGCCTCTGTTTGGATAAACATTGTTTCTAGCCATTTGTGCAGACGAAGATCTAATTCTAGCCCTGCGTCCACCTATTGGTTTGCCCGGCCTCTCACCCCGCCCTGAAATCCTGCCCTGATAGGGAGAAGAGGCCACTATTACTGCCCTTGCTGCCGCTGATTTGTTCTTTGTGCGTAGTCTTCGGCCTGAAATGTCTCTGGAAACTGACCTTATCTTTTTTTCTTTCTTCGGTTTTGATTTTTGGGAAATACTTGGAAACGGACTAATCGGCTTATCTCCCTTCGTATTTTGTGCAAAAGTGGAGCTGCAAATAAAAAAGAGTAAAATCATCCCAATCCACCGCCAGGTGAAGTAATGCTTAGGCTTTTCTACATGTGCGTTCAATGTCACCCGTTTAAACATGCTAATGTAGTGAAAAATGGGGTTTGGCCTTCCGGAAATGAATCTTCTCGAAACCCAGAAAAAAAACTTAGCACACAAAACCTTTTTACCTGTTAATTCGTAATATTGATCTAATATCATTTTAATATCATAAATATGAATAACGAAAAAAGTTACTCGCCCGCCTCCGGTTACTGGATGATTTTGATCTGCTTTGGCCTGTTGACATTAGGAATAGCGGGTTTGATTGCAGCACGTAGTCCATTTTTTATTTTGTTCGTTTTCACGGGTATTATGATAATGCCTGGTTTCTTCTTTTTGAACCCGAATAGTTCTATGGTGTTGGTGTTGTTTGGCGATTACCGTGGCACGGTGAAGTCAAGCGGTTTCTTTTGGGTCAATCCTTTATTCAGTCGAAAAAAAATCTCTCTTCGTGCGCGCAACTTCGATAGTGAAAAAATCAAAGTAAATGACAAGGTTGGGAACCCGATTCAAATAGGAGTAATTCTTGTGTGGCAAGTTAAAGATACCTACAAAGCAGCTTTTGAAGTGGACAACTATGAGAACTTTGTACGAATACAGAGTGATGCAGCCGTGCGCACGTTAGCAGGAATGTATCCCTATGACAATTTTGACAATGATGCGGAGATGACGCTGAGGTCGGGTCACACCGAAGTTAATCAGGCACTAGAGGAAACGCTAAGAAATCGATTGGACATTGCTGGGATTTATGTAATCGAAGCACAGATTGGCTAAAAAGAGCAAAACATAATTGAGTTGGACGAAGAGAAAAAAGCGGCCATGGTAAGTAACTTGATGGTTGTGCTTTGCGCTGACAAAGATGTCAATCCAGTTATCAATACCGGAACTCTTAATCAGTGATGGTAAAATATGGCACAAAAAAAACCATTTGTTCTGCGACTAGATCCTGAAATACTAAAGGCTGTAGAAAAATGGGCAGCCGATGAGTTTCGCAGCACAAATGGTCAATTGGAATGGATTATTAGTAAGGCATTAAAAGAAGAAGGAAGAGCGAAGTTGAAGGAAAAAGGCCCGTAAAAAAACCTCCCCAGATTCACACTTCAGTTCTGCTAGTTTGACAAAATCTTTAAATTGATTAACATTCTTGTCCGACTAAACTAGTCTAAAAAGTCATATTTCCGTAGGGGAATTAGGTCTTAAAATGACGCTTCGTTTTTAGGGGTAGTTGCCTTACGCGATGAACAAAGGAGGGT
>VYLZ01000059.1_pt1 | contig 43812 bp, 43 predicted proteins | sample 5115361 | NCBI WGS metagenome assembly VYLZ01 (sample SAMN12291805, study PRJNA351875) | freshwater metagenome | isolation source: freshwater lake | place: USA: Michigan, Sixteen Lake | collected 2013-08-07 | reverse complement strand
TTTTAGATTGAATTCGCCCTTCACATCGGAAATTGTGCCGATCACTTTGCCTTTAACCACCACGTTTACACCCGCTAACTTTTCCTTAGTAGTACCATCCGTTACTTTGCCCGATATGGTCGTTTGTGCCATGAGGCTGGCCGTACCGAACACCATAAAAAGTAGTGGCACAACTGCTTTATAGTAGATTTTATTCATACAGTATATTTGGTTTAATGCCTAAAACTACAAGAAAAACGATACATACAAACGATTGATATTAACTTTTTTTTAAATCGTTTGCGAGGAAATGTTAAGACGATATAGCAATTAGGCCTTCTCGGCAGAAACTTGTTTGGCTAATCGTTCACATAAGGCATTAATCTCTCCACACATTTGCTCATCGCCCGTTGAACTCAAGATGCTCTGTGCCAGACCGCCCAAGCAATCAATGTAGAACCGTTTCATTTCTTCCACCGGCATCTCTTTACTCCAAAGATCTATGCGCATAGTATTTTTTTGAACGTGATCCCAAAGAGAGATGCTGATGGCCTTGGTTTCACTTAGCCCCGGATCGGGTTTTTCGGTAGCATCCCACCAAATTTTTTCGGGAATGTTATTATTATCTAGTTCTACTCTAAAATTGATTTCGGAGGTTTTCATTATAATTTGAAAATTTGAAGATTCGGTGATTTAAAGATGAACCGGAAGGACTAAAACTTTTATTGTATTGGTTCAACTCGTTTGACAGTAACTTTCTGCCCCTCGTAAGAATAATTCACTCCTTTTTTTCTGGTAAGTTCCCTTTGTTTCATCATTAGTTCTAAGCGTTGCTCTCCTGTTAGCCTTAGCCAAGCTTCTTCATTTTCACCTAGATGGTGAATTTCAAAATTAGTTTTTACTACTTTCATCTTACCTGCAAATTAAGCAAATCATTACAATACCATTTCAGGAATTTCGCCATCAATAAATAGTTTACCTTCTGTAGCATTTTTTATTTGTTCTATAGATACTCCGGGTGCTCTTTCTAGTAGCTTAAATCCGCCTGAAGGAAGAACATCGAGCACAGCCAAGTCGCTGACAATTTTCTTTACACAACCTAACCCCGTTATAGGTAAGCTACATTTTCGTAATAACTTAGATGCACCCTCCTTACTACAATGCTGCATGGCTACTATGATGTTTTTTGCCGAAGCAACCAGGTCCATTGCGCCACCCATACCCTTCACCATTTTACCTGGTACTTTCCAATTAGCGATGTCACCCATTTCAGATACTTCCATGGCGCCAAGAATTGTCAAATCAACCTTGCCACTGCGGATCATTCCAAAACTCTCTGCGGAACTAAACAAGGCTGAGCCAGGCATCATGGTGATGGTTTGTTTGCCCGCATTAATTAAATCGGGGTCAATATTTTTTTCTAGTGGAAATGGCCCGATGCCGAGTAGCCCATTTTCCGATTGCAGAACTACATTCATGTTTTTCGGGATGTAGTTTGCGACCAATGTCGGAATACCAATCCCCAGGTTGATGTACATTCCGTCTCGCACTTCTTGTGCGATTCTTTTTGCAATCCCAACTTTGTCCAACATATTAATTTTCGGTTATCGTCTTTTGTTCAATCCGTTTCTCGTAGTTAGTGCCCTGAAAAATTCGATGTACGTAGATGCCCGGTGTATGAATTTCGTTCGGGTCTAATTCACCTACCTCCACCAGTTCTTCGACTTCTGCTATTGTAATGTTACCTGCCGTGGCCATCATCGGATTGAAATTTCTAGCCGTTCCTTTGTAGACCAAATTTCCAGCCGCGTCTCCCTTCCACGCTTTCACAATTGAGAAATCAGACCGGAGCCAGTTCTCCATCAGGTAGGTCTTTCCTTCAAACACCCGAGTCTCTTTTCCAACCGCGACTTCTGTTCCGACACCCGCAGGTGTGAAGAACGCGGGAATACCTGCACCACCTGCTCTCACTCTCTCAGCAAGCGTACCTTGTGGTATCAACTCAACTTCTAATTCCCCTGACAAGAGCTGTCTCTCAAACTCTGCATTTTCACCCACATAGGACGAAATCATTTTACGAACCTGTCTGGTCTTTAGCAATAGGCCAATGCCAAAGTCATCTACACCGGCATTGTTTGAAATACACGTGAGTCCTTTGATCCCTTTTCTCAGCAGTGCCGAAATGCAGTTTTCGGGGATGCCACACAATCCAAAGCCACCTAACATGAGAATAGCATTGTCAGAAATATCTCGAACGGCCACGTCCGCATTCAATACACGTTTGTCAATCATAGAATATGCGGTTAACTAATTTTTAACAGCTCCAAAATTATCAATAATTATGATGCTGCGGAATCTTGGTCTAATTTGCAACCTGGAAATCATTAGTTCGATGTAGCCGATGGGTCGTTTGAAAATGAATGTGGGTTTTCTGGTATTTTGTACTCTAGCAGCTCTTGTTCTTCATGCGCAAGATGATGTTCCTTTTATGCCGGCTGATCAATTTGAATCCAAGATTGATTTGGCCTTCAGAAAAAGGGAATCAAGTGACCAGGTACCTACACTTTTTCCGATGGGAGCCAGCCCAAGAAGACAACGGATACACCGATTGCGTTCTTATCTATCAATTTTACATTGCTTCGGGCGGAAGGTGAGGTGAAAGTAAATGTGGTCAATGGTCGTTCTGAAAGAGTAAGTAAAGTGAAAGTAGGTAGCCCAATGAAATTAGAGGTCGGGTTTATAGAAGATGTCAAAAATAATGACGAGGGCGTTGAAATCAACTTGATTTTTTTAAATGATCTTAAGAAACCAATTCGCAAAGTCACTTTCAAGATTGGAGAAGATGGATCGTATTTTGTCAATGGCGAGAAACGAGGAAAGTTCTAAATAAATAGCTTGGGGTTTTCTGAGTCCCTTTCTTAATTTCGCCCGATTTAAAAAACGAGGAATAACCAGTTTAATAATTATGAGATTTCTAGTAGTAGCATTAGCACTGTTCTGTTTCTATACAACTTTCTCGCAACAGCGAAAGCAACCTAGTGCTGCGGAGATTAAACTCAAACTCAATAAGCTGAATTTTTTGGGATCGGTCCTTTATGTGGCAGCTCATCCTGATGATGAAAACACCCGAGCTATCGCTTTTCTATCCAACGATCGACTCGCTGCAACGGCCTACCTATCTATGACCCGGGGAGACGGTGGACAGAATTTAATCGGGCCCGAAATACGTGACCAGTTGGGTTTGATTCGTACGCAAGAGCTTTTAGCTGCTAGACGAATTGATGGTGGCGAACAGTTTTTCACCAGAGCAAATGATTTTGGGTTTTCAAAAAATGCAAAAGAGACCTTTGAGATTTGGAACAAGGACGAGATACTCTCCGATGTAGTAAAGGTGATCAGGCAGTTTCAACCCGATGTTATTCTTACTCGTTTTCCACCCGATGAGCGGGCAGGCCATGGACATCATACCGCATCCGCAATCCTTGCGCAAGAGGCTTTTGATTTATCTAATGACGCAACTAAATATCCCGCGCAGGTCGAAGACTATGGAGTATGGCAAGTGAAGAGAATGTACACCAACACAGGACGCGTAAATGTGGGCGGCTACAACATGCTGCTCGGTAAATCTTATGCTGAGATAGCAGCTGACAGTCGCACACAACACAAGAGTCAGGGATTTGGCTCACCCGGCAGAAGGGGAGACGCAATGGAATTTTTTGAATTGAGTAGGTTGAAGGGAACTGAGAAGATTCAACCACTGGTAGATAAAGTTATAGCAGAGTATAAATATGAGAACCCATCGGCTTCACTCTCATTGCTCGTACAAATCAGGAAAGAGATTAGTGCGTTGGCGTTTTCAGTCTGGCGCGACCGAAAGTTGAAAGAAGTGAATCAACTCATTCAAGACTGTGCCGGATTGTATGTTGAAGTAGTGGCAGGTTCCTACTGGGGCACCCCTGGGGAATCGACAACCGTTAATTTTGAAGTCATTAATCGGTCACCAGCCGAGGTTACGATGACAGGGATTCATTCCGATGCGATATTGTACGATACCACATTCTCGACAGTCCTTAAAAACAATGTTCCGTTTGTTAAGAAGTCAACTCACTCACTGGCTGCCACATTGCCTTACTCAAGTCCATATTGGTTAAAGGAGCATCACTCAATCGGGTTGTTTACCGTGAATGATCCCAAAATGATTGGCAAGCCTGAAAACGATCCTGCAGTTGTTTTCAATGTTAGGTTTGTTATTAATGGCGAAGCAATCAATATTCCTGCCCCTTTGGTTTACAAGTGGACAGATCCTGTGAAGGGCGAACTCATGAGACCATTTGAAATTGTACCTCCGCTGTTTGTCAATCTTACCAAGCCGGTCTATATTTTCAAAAATCAAGATCCACAAGAAGTTACGGTGCTATTGAAAGCAACCAAAGATGGCGTAGACGGAAAGATTAAACTGGAGTTGCCAAAAGGGTGGAAATCAGTGCCTACCTCGATCCCCATAGACTTGGCAAAAAGAGGACAAGAACAGTCGGCAACCTTCCGTGTAATTGCCAGTAAGGACGAATTAAATGCGACCTTGAAAGCAGTAGCAGAGATCAATGATAGGGCGTACGACTATTCTCTCCAATTGATCGAATACGATCATATTCCGACACAAACATTGATGCCAAAGGCCGAGGCAGAAGCATTGCGCATAGATTTGAAAAAGGAAGGGTCGGTTGTCGGTTACATACGCGGAGCTGGTGATGATGTACCGGCAAGTTTGCGCAATATGGGCTATGAAGTTTGGGAAATGAAAAATGAAGAAGTTACTGCCGCCAATCTGAAAAAAGTGGACGCAGTAGTGTTGGGTGTTCGAACGCTGAACACCAACGAACGCATTAGATTTTTTATGCCGCAGTTATTGGATTATGTAAAGGAAGGCGGCACGTTGGTTGTTCAATACAATACTAACACTGACTTTGAAATAGAGAAGGATAAATTCGCCCCTTATCCAATTACTCTTTCCCGCGATCGTGTGACGGAAGAAAACAGCGTGGTGAGAATTCTGAAGCCAGAACATCCGGCATTAAATTATCCCAACAAAATAACCCCCAAAGATTTTGACGGGTGGGTGCAGGAGCGGGGGCTATATTTCCCCTCTAACTGGCATGAGAACTATGATGCACTGCTCTCTTGTAACGACACGGGGGAACCAGCTAAGAATGGAAGCTTGCTAATCGCCAACTACGGACTGGGACACTATGTGTACACGCTTATAGGCTATTTGCAAATTTGGTGTCATTAGGGAAGCCTAAACAGCCAATGGGCAATGTAAAAGCTAAAAGAAAGTCGAAGTAAATTGTTGATCGATTAAAATCAGTAACTTTAACTTCGAAAAAACTCACGCAGATGGATATTACCACTGAAAAAGCGGAAATTTTGAAGCGCCTTGACCAAGTCAATGACCTTTCCTTGGTAAGCGCGATAAGAAACCTTCTTGATTTCGGTCTAAGTAAACAAAACTTGGAAAACAATGAGATGGAAAATTCTATCAACCGTGGTCTTCAGCAGGCGGAAAGAGGCGAGTTAAGACCTCATGAGGAAGTAATCGCAGAAATTAGGGATCGCTATAAGTCGTGAGTTTTTCTTTGCGATGGACTCCTGAAGCAACAAAAACGCTTCAACAAAATGCCGACTATCTGTTTAAAGAGTGGGGCGATCTGGTTGCCAATGATTTTTTAGATCGAGTAGAGGGGTTGCTAGATTTAATTAAGCAAAACCCTCGTATTTACCCACTACACAGTTCATCAAAGACTGTACATAAATGCATCGTCAACAAACGAATTATTTTGTTTTTCGAAATCAAGAGCGATAACTTCATCAACTTGCTTACATTCTGGAACACCTACCAGGATCCGGAGAAATTAAAATTATAGTTCTTTTATGGAAGAAAAGCCCCCCGTCTTTACCTCGTGGAGTAGCTGGTACTGGTTAGTGCTCGCGGTGATGGTTTTCCAGGTCGTACTATTCTATTTCCTTACCCAATCTTTCCAATGAATGTAGTTGATTGGATTGTTCTTTTCGGAACTATTTTTTCCATCGTACTATATGGCGTTTGGAAAACAAGAGGATCAAGAAATATTGAAGGCTATCTTAAGGGAGACAACACCATGAAGTGGTGGATGATTGGTGTGTCCATCATGGCTACCCAGGCAAGTGCAATTACTTTTCTATCTACTCCAGGTCAGGCCATCGAAGATGGAATGCGCTTTATTCAATTTTATTTTGGCTTACCACTCGCGATGGTAATCATTTCCGTTACAATGGTTCCTATTTACTATCGACTAAAAGTGTATACGGCCTATGAATATTTAGAAACGAGGTTTGACTTGAAGACACGGACTTTAGCTGCCATCTTGTTTTTAATGCTTCGAGGATTGTCTGCAGGAATTACTCTGTTTGCTCCTTCACTTGTACTCTCAACGATATTGGGCTGGAATATTTTCCTCACTACTTACCTGATTGGCGCACTGGTTATTGTTTATACAGTATCTGGAGGGACCCGAGCCGTGAGTCTTACTCAACGGCAGCAGATGACGGTGATAATGGGCGGGATGATATTGGCAGGAATCATTGCTTATCGGCTCTTGCCAGATCATGTTTCGTTTGGCGACACTATTCAGATTGCAGGGGAGTTAGGCAAACTCAACATTATTACCACTAACTTCAGTTGGAACGATCGTTTTAATATTTGGTCGGGATTAATAGCATCTACGTTTTTGTTTCTGTCTTATTTTGGCACCGATCAATCACAAGTAGGGAGATATCTCGGTGGTAAGTCAATTCGCGAAAGCCGCATGGGCCTCATCATGAACGGCCTGTTAAAAATTCCCATGCAATTTGTGATCCTGTTTATCGGTGTGTTAGTTTTTGTTTTCTATCTTTTTGTTCAACCACCTGTTTTCCATAATCAAACGCTAAAAGGTCAGGCAATGCAAACAGGGCAAGCAGACTCACTTCGTTTGCTAGATAGGAGATATGATGAGTTGTATAATAGAAAGCAGGTTGCTGTAAATGGTTTGGTTCAGGGTATTCAGGAAAACGATCTGAAAAGAAAGGAAGAATCGAAATTGGAGTATCAATCCATCAAAGAAGAAGAAGCCCAAATCAGAAAAGAGGTGAAAGCGAAAATCGCTGCGGCTATTCCTGGAGCCAAAACACAAGACCGCGACTATATCTTTCTAAACTTTGTACTTAACTATCTGCCGCATGGAATTATCGGTTTACTACTGGCGGTCATGTTCTCAGCGGCCATGTCATCCATGGCCTCTGAATTGAATGCGCTTGCTTCGACCACCACAGTTGATATTTACAAACGATCTTTCAAGCCAGAGGCATCGGCCTTACATTACCTAAATGCATCTAAGTATTTTACCATATTGTGGGCCGTCATTGCCATGGTCTTTGCGGCATTGGCCAATTTTGCCGAAAACCTCATTCAGTTTGTGAACATTGTGGGTTCACTCTTTTACGGAACGATCCTCGGAATCTTTTTAGTGGCTTTCTATTTAAAGCATATCAAGAGCAATGCTATTTTCATTGCTGCACTAATAGGGGAATCGTGTGTGCTGGTATGCTACTTTTATTTCTATGAAGAAATCGCTTTTCTATACTACAATATCATTGGCTGTGTAGTAGTGGTAACACTTGCTTTGTTAATTCAAGTCGCCTCTAAAAAAGAAAACCCCTCTGAGCATCTCAAAGGGGTTTAACTTGTCAAGTTGAATAAATTACTTCAATGACTTTTGAAGCTCTTCGTTCATCTTTTGATAGTCAGCATTTTTTGCTTTGATTGATTCTTCCAAAGAAACTTTAGATGTGGCCAAAGCACCTGCTTTGTCATTCAGTCCTTTTTGGATCCGGGCTTTTTGGTAAAGGATCCAGAAAGCTGTTGGGTTAGCTTCCACTGCCTTATTCACAAAAGCTAACGCTTGGTTCAGATCTTTTCCGTTTTCTAAATAATACACGGCAGCATTAAAGTAGTTGTTCGGATTAACCTTTGTGTTAGCTTCGATGGACTTCATCACTTTTGCATCGAAGTCTACAGTGATTGGTACTTTTACCGAGGTATTCTCCCACATGATTTGCAAGTTGGCTGACTTGCTGTTTTCAGCGAAGTCGGCAATCTCAAGAGTAAACGTTTCTACCTTTTCGGTTAATTTTTCTGACTTAACTACAACGCGAGCTTGATCCTTAGTTTGATCATAGCCTTCTGTGTTACCGCCCATAGCCACATCTTTGTAAAGAATTACAGTCCATTCAGCAGCGCCAGGAATAGAAAGCAACAAATAAGTTCCTTTAGGAACATCTACACCGCCAAATTTCACATCATCGCTAAATGTTACTTTTGATCCTGTGTTTGCGGCTGTGCGCCACAATTTCCCGTAAGGAGTTAAAAAGTCACCCGTAGCTCCAAAAATCTTGCGGCCTTTTGCCTTAGGACGAGAGTACTCAATCTTCACCTCGGTAAGACCGACTACGTTCGTAACAATGTTTTTCATATGCGTTTGTGTGTTTAATTTGAGCCGCAAATTTATAAGAATTACTTTACCAATGGCCAAACTGACTAACTCCTTTTACCAGCGGCAAGACGTTGTGAAGATTGCACATGAGTTAATTGGTAAAGTATTGGTAACCAACGTTAACGAAACGTTAACAAGTGGCGTGATTGTAGAGACGGAAGCGTATTCAGATCGAGAGCGTGGTTGCCACGCATACAAAGGAATGACTGCACGGAACAAAGTGATGTTTGATGAGGGTGGTAGAGCATATATTTATTTGTGTTATGGCATCCATCAAATGATGAATGTGGTGACCAATGAGAAAGGAAAAGCTGATGCGGTGTTAATCAGGGCACTTAAGCCGTTGGCAGGTATTGACCGCATGCTGGAAAGAGCGAAAGCAAATTCAATCAAGAGAATTACAAGTGGCCCCGGAAAACTGACGAAAGCATTAGGCATTGGTCGAGAGTTGAATGGACAATCCCTAAAAGGTTCCGACATTTGGATCCAAGATCAAGGAATCAATATTACAAAGCATCAGATTGTATCTTCGCCACGCATTGGCATCGACTATGCGGGGGAAGATGCATTGTTGCCCTGGCGATTTTCGTTGAAAGACAGTGAATGGGTAAGCAGATAAAGCAATGACGAGAAAAATGGTAAAAAGTAAATGGTTTAATGTTAGTTGTAGATCGATCTCATTGTTGGGAATATTACTTTTTCACTTAACGCATTCGGTAAACGCACAAGAATCAAATCCATTTAAGCTTGTCAATACTGTTTATGATGAGCAAAGCCCGGTAATCAGTCCCGATAGAAAGGTGCTTTACCTTACCATTGCAAACCACCCACAAAACCTTGGAGGAAAGAAGGACCCAGGTGATATTTGGGTTTCGCTAAGTTTAGATGGGGTATGGCAAGCACCAATACACGGTGGCAGTGAAATCAATAACGAAAACTATAACGCGGCAATAGGTTTTAGTCGGGACGGAATTTCATTTACTGAAAAAACGAGCAGTGGGTGGTCATTGCCAAAAAATATCTCGATACCCTATTTCTTAAATAAGTCCGATCTGTTTAGCGCAGCGGTTGATGATGATCAAAGAGTTCTTGTTTATTCTGCTGAATCCTATTCGACTATTGGTGCAGAGGATATTTATATCAGCACAATACAAAACGGAAAATGGAGTGAGCCTTTGAATGTAGGAAAACAAATCAATACGGCTCGACAAGAAGTGAGCCCATGGCTTAGTGCCGATACTAAGACTCTTTTTTTTGCCTCTAATGGTTGGCAAGGCTTTGGTAGTTTCGATATTTTCAAGTCGGAAAGACTAGATGACACGTGGAAAAATTGGTCTAACCCAATCAACCTGGGCAGCGCAATCAACTCTGAAGCGCGTGAACTTTTCTATCGAAACACGAATGGAAAAACTCTATTTGCAACTACCCGAGATAGCGATGGATATGGCGATATTCGTCAACTGTTAGATGCCAACGAACCACTGGCAGCAGATACAGTGATAAAAATAGTTGAACAAAAGTATGTGCCCTTAAGCTCCAAATACGTTTTGATTTCCGGAAGTGTCATAAATAGTAAGGGAGGCAACGGCTTAGCCGCCAAACTTACTTTCAAAACTGATTCAACGTACGTTGTCAACTCTTCGGGCAACGGAAAATACCAAATTGAAATCCCTACTACCAAGGCCTACACAATCGAAGTTCAAAAAAAAGGATTTGTAAATGTGGTCGAACGACTGGATTTGAATTCTATGAAACTGAACTCACTTCAAATGGATTTTAGGTTGCAGCCTATTGAAATTGGAACTGTTGTAAACTTAAAGAGTCGTACCCCGAACTTGATGCGGTGGTTGATTTTCTCAACGAAAACACAAAAGTAGAAATTCAGTTAGAGGGTCACACGGACAATAGAGGAGACGCCAGGAAAAATTTGACTTTGTCGCAAGAGCGTGTCGCTAGAATCAAGTCCTACTTGGTTTCAAAAGGAATTTCGGGGAAACGGGTAAAAGGCAAAGGCTTTGGAGGAACGAAACCAATTGCCACAGGGGACTCCGAAGAATCTAGAAAGCTCAACAGGCGGGTGGAATTCCTAATTGTGAAGAGTTAGAGTTGTTGTCCTTCTATAGAACACTATCGTTTGTTCAACGGGCTAATTGAGTTTGTTTCCCGGGCAAGGGTCACAACGACCAAATCGTTACAAAGAACAAGATCGCCCGGTACACCTCCAGTGCAAACTTTAGAAACAAAATCATAAGACCTGCTTTTAAAAAAAGCCGCCATCCTCGCTCGCCATAGAATACACCACCGGAACGGAGTAGAAAATAGAGATTGGTAGAAATAAAAATCGCTGTAAGTACTTCTTCATTGAGATATTGGCCTAGTCCAAAAAATGCCGCTAAAATGGATAGCACAATTGCATTTACGAATAGGTTAAAGCAGGCCAATTCAACAAGGTAGCCTACATGATCTGTGAAGAATCGATTTCTTTTTCGATAAAGGAGATTTAATGGAAGAGAGCCGATAAAGACAAAAATCATTACCATTAGTTTTGCAAATCCGGTTGTCTTTAGATTATATACTAAACTGAAACTACTTAGCTCCATGCCCAGGCTAACGATCTTATGGGCAATAATTGATTGATAGAAACCACGAAAAGGAGATAGCAATTGGGTGTTAAGTGATGCATTGAACAATTGAATCAGTGGAAAGAAGAAATAAATAAGGTTTAATACAAAGAAAATGGAAGTCGGATTAAGGTACTTTACCCGCCTTCCTTCGGCAAATTCTCTCGATATGAATCCCGGCTTTTTCAAGACAAGCCAAAGCGTTTTAATCATTTTGCTGTCCGCAAAAGTGATGGAGATCAATACGTTATTCAAAAACGTTTTGAAGGAACGCTCAGATGCCTTGATAACTTTCTCGCCACATTGGTTACAGTAGTTTCCCTTAAAGGTAGAGCCACAACTTTTGCAGGTTATTACAGATGTATCAGGTAAATCCATATTCTGAGCAACCGCAAAGTTATCGCTTTAATTCGTTCAGCACGCGGGTGCCACGAGATCGGAAGCCTGCGCTTGCAAAGGGCAATTGATCTTCAATAAGCGGAATGATTTCGTTCTTCAGTTCCGGGTTTTCTTTCGCCAGATTGCTTAACACAGTCATAGAAAAAACGCGCACCGCAATTGGCTCCTTTGGATTAGCTAGACAATGGAAGCAAAAATCAAAAACCTTGCCCTGAAGATTTCTTGGTATCGGGATAAACTGCAACAATCTGGTCATATTTCTTTTCAACGCATCATCTACTCCTGGCTGGTCGGCAAAGTCAATCATCTTTTTTAGGTGCCCTTTGATCAATTCAGGATGGTTTTGCACGCAATAGCTAATCGGCCAGGCAGCACGTTGCGTAACACGGTAGGGGCCTTGCATGAAAATCTTGACCAAGGAGGCAAATCGCACTGTGTCAGATCCGATGTACCCAACGATCTTGCTTGCAGTGGCTTTTGAATGTTCCTTCAGAATCAATTTTAATAAATTCATTATCAGTAATTTAGAATAAACTTAAAATCATAACTGACTGATTATTAGGTTTTATGTATTGTCTTGATTAAGTTTAAATTCAATTTAAACGGTGTGTGCTATGCAGCTACTTTTTACCATCGCTTCCATTACTTCTTTTCAGCTAGGCCTTTGCTTTTTTTGTTTTTACAAGAAGCAATATAAGCCAGCATAAGAAAGGTTAATCGAAGTATCCTATTTTAATAATAGCCAACTAGTGATGGCATGGATAGGTTCTGCTAACTTGCAGGCTTAATTTTTTATTAGTGAATTACCTATCTGCTGAATCACTCTCCAAATCATTTAATGATCGTTGGCTTTTCAAAGACATAACACTCGGCATTGCTCAGGGCGAGAAAATTGCGCTGGTTGGCGAGAATGGAACGGGCAAAACTACGCTCATTAAAATCCTTACCGGTCAGATCAAGCAAGATGATGGCGTGGTCAGCCTGAGAGACGGTATTAAGCTGGGATACCTCACCCAGCAGCCACAAGTAGCCCCTCAACTGACCGTCAAAGAAATCTTGTTTGACGACAAGAATAAAATCGCCAAGACAGTAGGTGAATACGAAGAATGCATTCATGATCCCAACACCACGCCTGAGCGAATGCAACATGTGCTTGAATTGATGGAGGAACTCAATGCGTGGGATTACGATGCTAAAGTTCAAGAGATAACAGGAAAGCTAGGTATTACTGATCTAGATCAGAAGTTTAAGGAGTTATCAGGGGGGCAGAAGAAGAGGATTTTTCTTGCTCAAATGCTGTTGACCGAGCCCGATCTGATCGTGATGGATGAGCCTACCAACCACCTTGATCTGGAAGCGATCGAGTGGCTGGAATCATACTTAAGTGGGCAGAACATCACCTTGCTTATGGTGACCCACGATAGGTACTTCCTGGATAATGTCTCCAAATCGGTATTAGAACTTGACCGAGGTAAACTTTATAGGTACAACGGCAATTATGCCTACTTTCTTGAGAAGAAGTCTGAGCGGGAGGAGATGCTGAAAACGGAGGTGACCAAAGCCAGAAACCTACTGAAGAAGGAGCTGGAATGGATGCGCAAGCAACCACGAGCCAGGGGAACAAAGGCAAAATACCGCATCGAAGCATTTTACGAACTGAAAGATGTCGCATCGCAAAATCTGAAGCGCGACAAACTAGAGTTGGACATTCAAGAAGCCCGGCAGGGGGGCAAGATTATGGAACTCCATCATCTTACCAAAAGCTATGGCGACCGCAAAATGGTCGATAACTTTTCCTATGTATTCAAGAAGAAAGACCGCATTGGCATCGTGGGAAAAAATGGAATCGGAAAATCTACGTTCCTTGATTTGCTTACCAGCAAAACCAAGCCAACAAGTGGTGAAATGATTCCGGGTATCACTACGAAGATTGGCTATTTCACTCAAGAGGTAGAAACACTCAATCCGGCTCATAGGGTGATTGAAGAAATAAAAGAGATAGCCGAATACATTACCATGTCAGACGGCACTCAAATGTCGGCATCTAAATTCTTAGATACTTTCTTGTTTCCACCCGAAAAGCAATATAATTACATTGAGAAACTAAGTGGGGGAGAGAAGAAACGATTACAACTGATGAAGGTGTTGATCACGAATCCCAACTTTTTGATTCTGGATGAACCGACCAACGATTTTGATATAGATACACTCAATGTCCTAGAAGATTTCCTGGAAAAGTTCAGCGGATGTTTGTTGTTGGTATCACATGATCGCTACTTTATGGATCATCTGGTCGATCAATTATTCATTTTTGAAGGGGATGGAAAGATTAAGCCTTTTAATGGAAATTATTCAGACTATCGTACTTGGCTTGAGGAGAAAGAAGAGGCTGAAAAAGCACCTGTTGTATCAAAGAAAATAGTCGAAGAGAAAAGCAACGGAAAGAAGAAGGCAACTTTTTTAGAAAGGAATGAATTCGATCAGCTTCCCCTGGAAATCGAACATTTAGAACTTCTAAAGTCGGAATTCGAAACGTTGCTGAGCGCAGGCAGCACCGATCATCAGCAACTTGAAGAGTGGTCTACAGAAATAGGAAAACTCAATGAACAGATTGAGTTAAAAACACTTCGTTGGATGGAACTGGGAGAGTTGGTAAGTTAAAAAAAATTAAATTTGTTCTATCTAAGCGATTAAGATCGAAAAATGATTAAGATTCAACTAATAGGTAAGGACAAAAAGAAAGACGCGCAGATACTTCAGGATCTTTCATTGACGCCTTCGCAAAGATTTATTCGGATGTTTGATCTGATTGAATTTTGTATAGCATTTTCCAAAAGTGAAATAACACCTTTGAGCAACTCAGATTATCATGTAATAAATCTGAAGAAGAAGGCAACATGAATAAGTATCTAGTTGAATCCATCAAATTCCTAAAAGGTCTTGAAAAGGAGCAGGTAGAATACTTGATAATTGGAGGTGTCGCAGTAAATATCCATGGATTTCAGAGAGCTACTGGTGATCTTGATATTTGGTTTAACCCCACGAATGATAATTTGCAAAAACTATTAGCCGCTTTTGTAAGTCTGGGATATGATATTACTGAATTTCAAAGTTCAACCAAGGAATTATCGGAAGTGATAATACGGCTCCCATTAGAATCATTTTACATCGAATTGCTACCTTTCCTAGATGGCAAAGGAGATTTCAAAACGATCAAACAGAGAGCTGATTCAATAACTGTAGAGGGGTTAGAAATACCAGTAATTTCGTACAACGATTTAATTGCTTGCAAAGCAAACGAACACAGGGCAAAAGACTTGGAAGATATAGCCCAGCTTGAACGAAGAAAACAAGAACAAACAAGAAACACTGAAAAAGACAAAGGCCGGGAAAGCACTTGAGAATTTAGCGGCAAACCGAGCACCTTTTTTCTGACAAAATTGCCTAACGAATTGGCTATAAATGGGCGTTGCTGCTCAAAAGGATTAAGTCATAAACCTTTTTTTGTTTTTTGGTGCTCACAACCGTTAGTTCCACTTATCGACAAACATTTATCTTTCATTTCGTGTCAAAAGAGCCTACCTTTGTAACATTGAAAATAGGGTTATTTTGAATCAAGCTCAAGCCATTACTCTCTATCAGCCAATGTTGCACAACATTGCCTACAATCTGCTTCGTTGCAAGGCGGATGCTGAAGATGTTGTGCAAGACACTTTCGTAAAATGGCTGAGCATCGATACGACCAAAATACAAAACACAAAAGCGTATTTGATCAAAGCGGTAACTAACAACTGCCTCAATCACCTCAATGCATTAAAGCGAAAAAAAGAAGAATATTGGGATTCGATCATGTTGTCGGAATTGGTAGTAAAGTTCAAAGAATCGGACTTTGCTCATATTGATTTCGAAAAGGAATTAGCGGCTGCTTTTAAAGTGATACAGAGCAAGCTTGAGCCACTCGAGCGGGCTACCTATTTGTTGAAGGAAGTCTTTGATTTTGACTACGAATCCATCCAAAAAGTAATTGATAAAAAGGCCGACCATTGCCGACAATTATTTAGTCGCGCAAAAAAGAAATTGAATGAGGCTAGCCCAAAGATCAAGGCCGAATTCAATGATGCCTCTGCTTTGTTTGATACGTTCAAAAAAGCCTGTACAGTAGATAACGCCACTGAACTTATTGGCCATCTTAAGAAAGACATTGCAGAGGCGTACTTGTCTAGAAAGCAGAGCTCTTTACCCGGTAAGTAAGCGGCCATAAACTTTTTCCTTTTTTCTGTCACAAATCCATTTCCAGTTTGTCTTACAGTTAAATCAGCCAAAATAGGCTGAATTACTGTTATTACCTTTTTAACCTAACCTGTTGACATGAAGGCAATTTTGATCTTTTTTGTAGCGCATTGGTACTTATCTCTGTTTTTTCAGACTTTCTTCCTTCACCGCTACGCATCTCACAAGGCATTTACAATGAATAAATTCACCGAGAAGGTGTTCTTTGTATTGACCTGGATATTCCAAGGCTCTAATTATTTAAGCCCCTTTGGCTACGGAGTGATGCATCGCATGCATCATGCCTATGCCGATACAGAAAATGATCCACACTCACCCAAGTATGACGAAACCATTTGGAACATGATGTGGAAAACAAAAACGATCTATTCAGATATTGCCAGCGGAAGAGTAGTTCCAGAAGCACGTTTTACAGATGGTGTTCCTCGTTGGGATTCTTTCGATAAGTTCGCACGCTCTTGGCCTTCCAGAATCTTCTGGGGTGCTCTTTATTTTGCTTTCTACTGGCAGTTTGCAACAGTGTGGTGGCTTTGGTTGTTGCTTCCGTTGCAGTGGATGTTTAGCCCTATCCACGGAGCTATCATCAACTGGTTTGCTCACGTGTATGGATACCGTAATTTCGAAGTAGGAGATACCTCTAAGAATTTTTTACCTGTTGATTTTTTGATGATGGGCGAAAGCTATCACAACAATCACCACAAGTATGGCTCACGCGCCAATTTTGGTGGCATCCGCTGGCATGAGATTGATCCGACTTATCAAGTGATAAAAGTATTGGATAAGTTGAATGTTATCAAGCTCGTTCAGCACAAGTCAGTAAGCATGGAGCGCGTACGCAAAGCAGCTTAGGAATCAAAATCAAGAAATTGAAAGCCGGGGTAACCCGGCTTTTTTTATTGTGCATTTTTTGCCAGCAGCGTATTCATTGCCTGATCGATTCTTCTTGGCTTCAGTGTTTTCGCATCTAACAATGCCCAGACAGTTCTGGATTTGGTAATCACTTTGCCATCCTTTTTCAGCTCAACAAACCGTTCGAAAGTTGCTCCTTTGGCTTCGTCTACCCAAGTAGTGCCAATCAGTCGATCACCCAAAAAAGCCTGACCCAGGTAGTCTATTTCGTGTCTCAATAGCATCCATGAGTAGCACGCACGCAGTTCGTCAGTGGAATTCGCCATCCAGTGAGCAGCGGCTACATCCTGAACCCAACGAACAAAAACAACATTGTTAACATGGTTCAGTTCATCAATATCGGCTGGGAGTGCCACAATTTCAATTGAAAAGGGGTTAGAAGTGGTTTGGTTCATTGTGGAGGTGAAAGAATATAGCCTTAATTTGAAATTTATGTTATCTTTGTGAATTAATTATCAAATATCAATAACAAACACAATGAAAGAAGGAACAGTAAAATTTTTTAACGAAGCGAAAGGTTTTGGCTTTGTAAAAGAGACATCAACAGGACAAGAGTATTTTGTTCATGTAACGGGCTTGGTTGACAAGGTACGTGAAAATGACACCATCACTTTTGATCTTAAAGAAGGAAAGAAAGGTTTGAACGCAGTAGAAGTTCGCTTAGCAAACTAATATCTGATCACCTTAAAGTTAAAAAGCCCTACCCCGATGAATCGGGGTAGGCTTTTTTTTGACACTACAACAAACACCGCACTTGACATTCCAGGATTTTAGTTTCGATCCCAAGCTTACAGAAGGTTTGGAATCCATGGGTTATAATAAGCCTACCCCCATACAAGAGATGGCTATCCCGGCCATCATGGCCAGAAAGGATTTAATTGCCTGCGCTCAAACGGGAACCGGAAAAACAGCGGCCTATCTATTACCCATTCTTAACAACATCATTCATTCTGAGAAACGACACCTTAACACACTCGTTATTGCTCCAACACGCGAATTAGCACAACAGATCGATCAACAGATTGAAGGGTTTGCTTATTTTTTAGGTGTCAGTTCCATACCCGTTTACGGTGGCGGAGATGGCGCCATATGGGAACAACAGAAGAAAGCACTAGAGGCAGGAGTTGATATCATTATTGCGACCCCCGGTCGCTTGATGGCCCAATTAGCATCAGGCGTGATAAAACTAGATGATGTTGAGCATTTGGTGTTGGACGAAGCCGATCGCATGTTGGACATGGGCTTTTATGAAGACATCATCCGAATCATCAAATACTTACCTGCACACAGACAAACGTTGCTATTTTCTGCTACTATGCCACCGAAGATTCGGGCGTTAGCTGCCGAAGGAATTTTGCAACAGGCGTATGTTGTTTATGACGAGCAAAAAGAAAAACTCATCAACCATATTTTCAAAACAGGCCAATACAACAGCGTATTGATTTTTGCCTCTACTAAAGAGAATGTGAAGAAATTGGATCGTGCTTTGCAGAAAATCGGCATAATGGCCAAAGCCATTCACTCTGATTTAGAGCAGGTAGAAAGAGAAAATATTCTGAGAGCATTTAAAAATAAAAAGCTTTCCATTTTGGTGGGAACGGATGTTCTTTCAAGAGGAATTGACGTAGAAGGAATCAGTTTGGTCATCAACTTTGATGTGCCACCGGATCCTGAAGATTATATCCATCGGATTGGTAGAACAGCGAGAGCCGCTACTACAGGGACAGCGATTACGTTCATCAATAGCAAAGATCAGCGAAAGTTTTCGCGTATCGAACAGATGATTGGCAAAGAGATTAAGAAAGTTTCGCTACCTGTAGAATTGGGCGAAGGCCCACTCTATCAACCCGAAAAAGCCCCCGAAAACAAGTATCAAAAACCGAGAGGGCCAAAGAAAAATTTCGGGCACAAGCCGAGGAGATAGAAATTTGTCTGAGCAGCTTTCGAAGTTGAAGGTAGTTTGTTTAAAATTACTGATTTTTGCCTTAGTTTTGAGTGTCACTTATGCGTGTATTTAATTTCAAAAAAAATGTTTAAAAATACTTGACTGGTGTATTTTTTTTTTTTTTTTATTTGATGGTCGAAAAACTAAAAGATGAATGACTATCTTTTTTATCCCTTTTGGCAGAAAAAATCATGAAAAAATTGTTCACTCTAGCGCTTGCATTTTTTTTAGGCCTATCGTCTTGCACCAATGATGAAGTCAAGTTAGAACCGTCTTTTGAGGAGAAATTACTTGCTAAAGTAAAATTTGATAACGAGGTAAGTATAGCCAATAAGGAAAAATTTACTACCAATTTACAAAAAATAAAGCCTATAATTGCTAGCATTGTAGATGATATAAACCTCGAGCAAATCAATTCACAAGAAATCTATAGTATCAACACTAGAGACAATTCTAATGCTAGATTCGTTACCTTTAATTTTAAAAGTAGCAAGTATGCAAGTATAAGTTATACGCTTTCTCATTATAAAAATGTAAACAATGAGTATAAAACTGTGCTGACTAAAACTGACAAGGATTTGAAATTGGTCTTTTATTACTTTCTTGAGGACAGAGAGTTTGTTTCAATTGATATCGAAAATAAGGGCGCAAATTTTGAAAAATTGATCACCCATAATACCGGAATGAGAAGTGCCGGTTGGGGACAACGCACCGCTGATTGTATTGTTGATGCCTACAGCAATTATGGTTGGGCTTCGGTGGCCGCGATCCTTGTTACTGGATATATGCCAGGCGTAGGTGTTGCAATTGCGGCTGTTTGTGCTTATAATCAATATTAAAAATTAGACATTATAAAAAATGAAACTAGAAAAGCTTTGGTTATTTTACATCGCGCTGATGCTACCATTTTTTTTATTGGTGTTTTTTTTGAAAAAAAATTTATTGGAATCAACAGCGTTCGTTGTTTTGACTTTGATTTATGTATTATTTTATAATCCTTTGATGCAAGGATGGAAATTGTTTAATAAAGGAATCATAAAAAAGAGTGAGATCTTTAAGATGATGATACCGTTTTATCCAACAAGATATTTTAAAGAGGTTTTCTTTAAGTAGGTAGCTGAGGTTCACTTGAGGTCAATGAATTTAGATCTTATTGCGATTTCCACCTAGATTTTACTAAAAAAGTGGGCTGATCATTTCGATGGTCAGCCATACTTTTTTTATCATTCTAATGGCTTCGAAATACACACCTGCATGACGCTGGCCTGTAGTCATGTAGGTTTTTCATCTGACTAGAAGACACTTCCTAGTTACAGCAAACCAAGTACTTTTCTCCAAACAAACAGCTCCGACTATTGCTTTTCTTCTACCACTGCCACCCGCTTTGATAGCGAAATTAGTTCTTTCAGCATCACTCCTTGGTCTTCGCGAAGGCCCTTTAACTCTTGATTGAATTTCTCGCTAAATGAGTTAGAGTTCTCGCTCATCGAGTTGAAGTTCTTGCTCAATGAGTTGAAGTTCTCGGTCATAATGTTGAAGTTCTCGGTCATAATGTTAAACTTCTCATTCATCGTATTGAACTTGATATCGTTCGCAGCTATCGCCCGGCTCATCACTTCAATGCTTTTGTTAGCCTGCTCGGCACTCTTTTCCAAGCGATCCGTTCGGTCGGTCAGCTGATCTGCCTTTTTTAAGTACTCGGCTAATAACTTAATAATCCGATCTTCTCCTTTCATATGTAATTACTTCGTTTAACGTAAACATTGATAACCAAATATACAAAATGAGACAACCTCTTACAAACACGTAAAGGTGTTGGGCTTTCAGTCGGAAAGGACTAACGAAAAAGCTTGGTTCTCTACTTAAAATCCAAAATTTCTCTGATCATTTCGGTGTAATATTCCCCAAAAAAAGGACCCACCCAATTGAGTGCCATCACTTCCTCTTCGTTCCCTTTGGCATAGTGTTGATCAGCCGTTACATAGCCCGTGTAATTGCCATTAAAGCTGGTTACAAGTAGTTTCTTTCCTGTAGCCTCGGCAATAGCTTCCAATTTTTCCTGTGCAAATATCTCCCCAGAGAAGTCAGAAGGTGTTCCAATGAATACGACATGCCCCACTTGCAAATAGGTGAACTCACCATGCAGTGGATTGAGTAACGAGCGAAAAACCCAGTCACGCACTCTCAAATCTTTGGCTATTCGAAGTTGCGAGGGGCCAAAGGCTATTGGGATATGTGCAGACGAAATAGAAATTGAGTCGGCTAAATTCTGATTAGTTGCTGAAACAATTCTATCTGCCAGTATTAATCCTGCTTTATCAATTCTTTCAAAATCCGTACCTTCTATACCCGTCAAGCGATGGCTGCCGACCATGCCGGCCATGAATAACCCAAAATCAAATCCTTTTTTTTCCAACTGTTTGGTAAGTGCTGAAGGGTAATCGCCCGAGACTACCCTAAGTAACAATCACTGCTTTGCTGCTATCCGCACGAATGAATTTTAATCCTCGGAGTTTGCCATCCACTTGTCCGTTGGCCGCATCCAATCTATTTTCAACAAACTCAGAAGCATCGTTCTCCCAATATTGGGTAGCCGAGGGCAGGGAAGATGTCTTCGCTTTTTCGATGTTGTCCAGAATGTCGTTCGCGGTTTGATCGACCCATTCAGTATGGTAAGAGCCCAACGCAAGACGCCCGACTAAACTCGCATCCCAGCCACCTAGACTGCTATGGGTGTGCGTTCATTCACTCTATTTTTTATTGAGGGAGGAAACAACATTAAGTCGAGTGAGACAAAAACGTTTACGCTGCTTCCATTAGTCATGGCGATCACACCTCCATATATTGAATCGTGAATGGATTCGTATTTGTCTTTCGGTGTATAGCCCGCCATGGGCATTGAGTAGCTTGGTGTAATGTTAAATTTAGCCCAACCCACTTTTACTTTATCCTTTCTTGATAGGTTAGGATGGATCGTATCTAGCCGACTGACCATTGTTTGATAAAAAGGTTGTTCTTTAAGTGGGGTTTTGTCAATAGGACCAACCAGTAACATCGCCAAGACAAACAGTCCCAGCACTGCATAAACCAGCCATTTGATGAGTTTTTTCAAAATAGATCCGTTGCCAACACGCAACAACTATCGAACCATAAATGATTTTTACTTGTCACTTCATGCATAGGTTTTGGATCTAGATTCTTGAATCTTGAATTCTTAACCCCTTCTTTTTATGACCTTTTCTACAGCTTTAATTATATCATTCGGACTGAGACCGTACTTTTCCAGCAATTGCATTGGAGTACCACTTTCTCCAAAGCTATCGTTCACAGCTACCATTTCCTGAGGAGCAGGGTAGAAGCGGGCTAAGACTTGTGCTACACTATCACCCAGGCCACCGTTGATTTGATGCTCTTCGCAAGTAACTACACATTTTGTCTTTTGAGCAGAAGCGAGAATTGCTTCAACATCTAAAGGTTTAATAGTATGTATGTTTATTACTTCAGCGTTGATCCCTTTTTCCGCCAGTTTTGCTTCCGCTTCAATCGCCTGCCAAACCATGTGGCCGGTCGCAATGATAGTCACGTCTCTGCCATCTATCAATTTGTCAGCTTTCCCAATTGTAAAGGGCCTATCAGCCGCCATGAAGATAGGCCAGCTAGGCCGACCAAAACGCAAGTAAGCCGGGCCAACATGTGTACCTAAAGCAAGAGTTGCTGCTTTCGTTTGGTTATAGTCACAGGGTACGATCACTGTCATTCCAGGCAACATTTTCATCATACCGATATCCTCCAAAATCTGGTGAGTGGCACCGTCTTCACCTAGTGTTAGGCCTGCATGCGAAGCACATATCTTCACGTTCTTATTCGAATAGGCAATCGACTGACGAATCTGGTCGTATACTCGTCCAGTTGAAAAATTGGCAAAGGTTCCTGTGAAAGGGATTTTACCGCCTATGGTCATTCCTGCTGCCAGCCCCATCATATTGGCCTCTGCAATTCCTACCTGAAAGAAACGATCTGGAAAATCCTTTTTAAAAGCATCCATTTTGAGAGACCCGGTAAGATCCGCACAAAGTGCGACAACATTTGAATTGTTCTTTCCTAGCTCGTGGAGCCCGGCTCCAAAACCCGAGCGTGTGTCTTTCTTTTCTGTAAATGTGAACTTCGTCATGAATGGATGCTTAAGTAATTGAACGCAATTTTAGTGAATCGTTTATTCAATTCCTTCAGGTGTTAATAATATGTTAAAGACCCAACTCTGATCAGTATGGATCGTTCAAACTGAGTATGTCTGCGTCCAGAACTACCGATAAGCAATTTCTCTTTTGGCTATTCCTTTGCTTACTCCTTGCGATCCTACCTTGGTTTATTTTGTAAGAATTGAAGCGCGGCCGATACAGTTTCATTTGGAATTTCTTCCATCGGCACGTGTCCCGCTCCCTCAAATACTTTTAGCTCCGCGTCTTTGATGTCTTCCTTAAATCGGTAGGCGTTGGACACCGGTATCCACGCGTCTTTTTCTCCCCAGATAATCAGCGTAGGCGCTGAAATATAACGGATGCTATCTTGCAAATCTTTTCCCGGCTGACGGAGGCGTTGCATAGTTGAGGCGCGATTTCCTTCTCTCAACATTAAGTCATAAAATCGATCTACGTCCTCTTCCTTAACTTTTGTGGGATCGCCATAGACCTGCTTTAAATTCATCTTGAATAAAAAGCGAGGTGTAATCTTGATCATGCTTTTAGCAACAAAATCACTTTGTAAGAGTTTGAAAATGAACGGCCTGCTTTGTTTCTTTGAAGAACTGTCTGGGCTGATTTTCCAATAGCCTGCAGCGTCTATTAGGATTAGTTTTTTTACTCGTGCTGGATAGTGCAACGCCAATTTGCTACAAAAAAAGTATCAATCTCTAATTGATCGGCTAAATGAATCACAAGTCGTTCATAGTCATCGGTTGAATATTTTTGGGAAGCAATAGGCCCTGTCAATCCGTGTCCGGGGAAATCGAGAGAGATGGTTTTGTAGTGCTTGCTCAATTCCTTCTCCCAGCCATCCCAGGTATGCAACGAAGCAAAGCTTCCGTGCAGCAAAAAAAGAGGTGTTCCTTTTCCTTGTTGGCGAATATGAATGTTCGAACCATCCACAGTGATGTACGATGACTGAGGTGTTAAGTAATTGGACTCCAAATCAGTAACAGAAACATCCCGCCTGTACCACAAAGCGCATAAGACAACAACTATTCCGAGAATAAACAGAATTGCAAGCCCAAAGAATTTAAAGAGACGTTTGATCATCAATAGTTATTTCTGACTTTCTCTTTTTGGTACCGGGTCATAACCACTTGTTCCCCAGGGATGACATCGACCGATTCGCTTGGTCCCCAACCATATGCCTTTCAGCACACCCCATTCTTCGATTGCTTCTATCATGTACTGTGAACAGGAAGGAGCATGTCGGCAGTGACTGCCAAGGTAGGGGGAGATAGCACCCTGATAAAAACGAACCGGTATGATGAATATCTTCTTTAACACAAACTTGGATAACAGATGTACTTTTTCGCCCTCAGGTGAAGACTTCAGCTCTCAAATAAAAGGCAGTTTTTACCAAGATAATTGATTAAGTCCCTTATAAACTTACCTATAACTCAATCGTATAACTAATTTCTCCCCCCTTTCCATCTTTCAACTGCACGCCAATAGCTTGAAGATCGTCTCGGATTTTGTCTGACAGCGCGTAATTCCGATCGGCCCGTACTTTTTTGCGCAATTCGATGAGTACATTGATTGTTCCTTCCAGCAATTCATTGTTGGTCGTCTTGTCTTCCACCAAGCCAAGTACGTCTTCCATTATGCCGACAAAGGTGGCTTTCAACTTTTCAAAAGTTAGTGCATCAACACTACCAATTGGTGTGTTGCCAGACTTAAAATCGTTAATCCGGGATGCCATTTCAAATAGTACGGCCAGCGTTTTTGCTGTATTGAAGTCATCGCTCATGGTGCGATAGCAATCTGCTGTTAATCGGATAATCTCATCCTTTAACTCCTTATTTGTAACTGCCGCTGTTGGGTACACCATACCCTTAATGGAGGCTAGTGCGGCACTCAGTTTACGATAGCCTTTTTCTGCTGCACCTAGCGCCTCGTTAGAAAAATCAAGTGTGCTACTGTAGTGCGATTGAAGCATGAAAAAGCGCACCGACATTGGGCTATATGCCTTGTCAAGTAACGGATGTTCACCCGCAAACAACTCGCGTGGCAAAAATGAGTTGCCTTTTGACTTACTCATCTTCTCACCATTTACGGTCAACATATTGGAGTGCATCCAATAACGAACTGGTGCCTTACCATAGGCGCCAACACTTTGTGCGACCTCACATTCATGGTGTGGAAATTTCAAGTCCATACCGCCTCCATGAATGTCAAACTCCTTTCCCAAATACTTGGTGCCCATGGCCGAGCATTCTAGATGCCAGCCGGGTATACCATCCCCCCATGGTGAAGGCCACCTTTGAATGTGACTTGGTGTAACGGCTTTCCAAATTGCAAAATCAACTGAATTCTTTTTTTCTTCCTGTGCGTCCAACTCCCGCGTCCCCTCCAATAAGTCATCAATATTTCGGCCACTCAATTCCCCGTATTTGTGCCTTTTCATAAACTTGCGCACGTCAAAATATACCGAGCCATTCTTCTCGTAGGCGAAGCCATTATCTAAAATCTTCTTCACCATTTCAATTTGCTCTACGATATGCCCGGTGGCCGTGGGCTCAACACTGGGCGGCAGAATATTGAAGATGCGGCATACTTCATGAAATCCATAGGTATATTTCTGCACCACTTCCATTGGCTCCAGCCTTTCCAATTTGGCGCGCTCCTCAATCCGATCTACGCCTTCTCCCGCATCGTTAGTCAAATGACCTGCATCTGTAATGTTGCGCACATAGCGTACTTTATACCCGATATGGGTCAGGTAGCGAAAAACTACATCAAAAGCGGTAAACGTGCGTAAGTTTCCCAGGTGCACTTCGTTATAAACGGTTGGCCCACAAGAGTAAAGACCCACGAAGGGAGGGTTGATGGGCGTAAACAACTCTTTACGACCGCTGAGAGAGTTAGTGATGGATACGGGATAAAGTTCAAATAAATTCATACACAATAAATCGGGGCGAAGCTACTATAAATTGAGTACAGTCGGCAATCAAAATGATCTTGAACAGCTATCTTTGAGCGATATAAAACGCATCAACGAACATGAGTAAACCCATCATAGCCCCCTCGATTTTAGCCGCTGATTTTGCCAACCTAGAGCGAGAGGTGAAAATGATTAACGGAAGTGTAGCCAATTGGATTCATGTAGATATCATGGATGGCGTATTTGTGCCCAATCTCTCCATGGGTTTGCCAGTAGTTGAAGCGATTAAAAAACATGCCACCAAGCCACTGGACGTTCATTTGATGATCGTGAATCCGGAAAAATACGTAGAGGCCTTTTACAAGGCAGGAGCGGAGGTCATTTCCGTCCACCAGGAAGCCTGCGCACACCTACACAGAAACATACAGCAAATCAAAGCGATGGGCATAAAAGCAGGAGTGGCGCTAAATCCACATACACCTGCTGCGAGCCTTTCTGAGATTATCGCAGATGTTGATTTGGTTTGTGTGATGTCGGTGAACCCAGGGTTTGGCGGTCAGAAATTTATTGAAAACACGTATTCGAAGGTGAAGGAAATCAAGCAGTTAATTCTGCAAAAGAATTCTAAGGCTGTTATCGAAATTGACGGTGGAGTGAACATGGCAAATGCACGACCACTTCTTGATGCCGGTGCTGATGTACTGGTTGCCGGCAACTTTGTTTTCACCTCAGAACATCCTTCTGATACTATTCAACGTTTAAAATCCGTGTGACCATTGGTCTGATTTTGGCTAATTTCAAAAAATAGATTGTCAACATATGGCCTCTCAGTTTCGAATATTTCTCCTAGCAGTGCTGCTTACCTCATGTGCAAGAACTGTCACCCGGCTTGACCCCGGCCAGCAGGTAGATTTGAGTGGCCGATGGAACGATGGTGACTCTCGACAGGTTGCCGACCGCATGGTCAATGACCTGCTCAATAGCGAAAAATTCAAAGAGTACTGCAAGAGTCACTCTCGAAAACCCGCTATTATTGTTGGCACTGTTCGAAATAAAACAAGCGAGCATATTGATGCGGCCAACTACATTAAAAAGATAGAATTAGCCATCTACAATTCAGGTCTGGCCGATCTGGTTGAGTCGGCTGATTTCAGAGATAAAATTCGATTGGAACGTGCCGATCAGCAAGATTTCGCCAGTCCAAAAACGGTAGCCAAATGGGGTGAAGAAACCGGGGCCAATCTGATGCTCTTGGGCGAGATGACTTCCGAAACAGATATCTACAAAAAGCAGCGAGTCGTCAATTATACCACAACACTTTTTCTTACCGACATGGAGACAAACCAGCGAGTCTGGTATGGGCAACAAGAGATCAAGAAGAATATTCGAAATTAACGATGGACACCAATCTAAGGTCAATAGTCAATGGTCAACAGTCCTCCAGACGACTATCGACCATCGACTATCGATTGGCCGCCCTAACTTTTATTCTTGGCGGATTGCTCTCATCCTGCGCTACTTATTATCAGGCGAACCACGAATTTAATCAGTCATTCGAAACAGGCCAAATTGAACCTGCTCTCAAAACACTGCGGGGCAACACACGTCAGGCTACAGGGCGCGATCGGTTTCTACATTTTGTCAATAGGGGCTTGGTTTTATCAGTGCTTGGCAAGTACGAAGAGAGCAATGAGTTTTTTGAGCAGGCCTTTTTATTCTGGGAGGACTTCAAAATCGACTATTTCAGCGAGGGCGCATCCTATTTGTTGAATCCAACCATTACTGTTTATCGGGGGGAAGATCATGAGCATCTGATGTTGCTTTACTACAAGGCACTCAATTTTCTAAAAATGAACAAGATCGATGAAGCACTGGTGGAGTGCAGGCGATTGAATATTCGGCTTCAGCAGTTAAGTGATCGGTACAGCTCGGGCAATAGGTACAAACACGATGCGTTTATCAACAACCTGATGGGAATCATTTATGATGCCGACAAAGACTACAATAACGCTTTCATTGCTTATCGTAATTCATGGGATGCCTACAAAAATGAGTATGAACAAATGTTTCAGGTAGGAGCACCTCTTCAACTTAAGAAAGACCTTCTTCGAACTGCCTGGCTCAGCGGCTTGACCGAAGAGTTCGATCACTACAAAACCGAATTTGCCATGGGGGATTATCAATTCAAAAAAAGTGACGGTGGCGAATTGATCTTTTTTTGGCATAACGGATTAGCTCCGGTAAAAACCGAATGGTCAATTAACTTCTCGATTGATCATAGATCTACTAATTTCCTGATATTCAACAATCAAGAGCTAGGTCTTTCATTTCGTTTTCCAAAGTCGAATTATTCTCAAGATCAGCTACAAGGCCTTGCCCGTATGGAGTTCTTTAGAGTTGCCTTCCCAAGATATATCGAACGGCCTACTTTTTACGACAAAGCAGAAATAGAAGTCGAGGGAGTCAAGTATGGACTTGAGCCAGCTGAAAATATTAGTAAAATTGCATTCAAGGCGTTGGAAGAAAGAATGGGGTTTGAATTTGGAAAAGCGCTTGCAAGAGTAGCCCTAAAAAAAGCCGCAGAACATGCGCTGAAAAAGGAAAACGAAAACATGGGTGCGGTGCTTGGTCTATTCAATTCGCTTTCAGAGAAAGCGGACACACGAAATTGGCAAACTCTGCCACACTCAATTTACTATGCAAGAATTCCGTTGCCTGTCGGAGAAACCACAATTAGGCTCAATTTGGAATCCAAATCATCTCAGCCACGCGACCAGTCGTTTACCTACAGGGTAACAGATGGTCAGGTGCTTTATCACACGTTTACTTCCTTGGAAGTTGCCTATTCAATTTATCAGCACTAATCTGGGTTAATTCTTATCTTTCAGCTCCAAAATGCTTTACACTGGCTAAATTTTCAAATATCGTTCTGCTAATTGCCGCGATGGTGCTTTGGCTACCTCTTGAAAGCATTTCTCAAGATCAGGAGAAATCGCCCATTCCGCTCGATCATTTTTATGCAAAGCCACGGAAGGGTGCAGATTTCATTGGCCGGGTATTCAAGAACATCAACTTCGGTATCAGCATTGGTTACGGCAATACCTTTTTTAGCCATCAACTACCCGGATTTGGAATCTATCAGGCACCTGATGCCGCACCTCAAATTTTCTCCAGTTCAACCGCTACCCGGTATGGAAACTGGGTAAACGATGTAACGATCGACAAAACGACACCTGTCGCAGGTGCCTTCATTGAAAATCCCGGCACCTCCAGTTTGGGTTTTAAAGGCAATGGACTCAATATTCCACTTCAGGTTTTTCTTTACTATGGAATTAAAGATCGCTATCGAATTGGTGCGGGATACTCTTATGAACTATTGAGTATTGGAAGTTTTCAACCTACTGCCTTATCCGGCAGCGTTGGTAGTTTTCAACCTACAAGTTCTTCAGGCTTTGTTCGAAAATTTTATGGGCTTTTGGGTTATTCTTTTTATCGCTGGAATGATTACCTATTTACTGGTGAATTACAGATAGGTGATTTTAAACCAGCCCCCAACTTTAATGCTGCTGTGACTGGTGGGATGTATTACAACCTAGGCGTCACGATCGAACGCGATCTATCTGAATATTTTAAGGTTTTTGCCCGGCCGTCTTTCGAGCTAAAAAGCTACGTTCTGCCAATACCTGAAAGTGGACGCGGCATTGACCATTCAATGAACGCGTTATACATTAACATTGGAGTGACGTATAGAATCCCCGAGCTTCCGCGTTGTGTGCTGAAAGACTGCCACGTTCAAGTCAACCATGCGCATGGCAATAGGGAGTATAGAAGTCGCAGGCATCCCGTCTACAAGAAGCAGAACCCTGGCTATGGCGAAAATTATCAGACTCCCCTAAGATACAAGGGAAAGAATAAACGAAAGTTGAATCCTTATTAGCTGGTTTTCAGAAACAAATTCGTGTTCTTTCCGTCCTACCTTTAATTCTAAACATCCTAAAATGAAAAATTTATTCGTTGTATTTTTCATCTCGTTATCCCTTTTTTCTTTAGATACAAAAGCTCAAGAAATGAAAGTGGTGACGATTGTTGAATCCATAGTTCCCGGTGGGCTAGGGCGCTCAAGAATAATTGAAGCCAAAGAAGTACTGGATGCTAAAACATTGACGACCACTCGCGTGGATGGAAAAAAAAGCGATCAAGATGACGTCAAACGATCTGATGCTAAAATTGAAAATTTTGAGGAGACCAAGCTGCTTAACTTCTACAGTTTAGTTGGTATTAATTTTCAAAACATCGCTTCCAATGATGCGGCCATCACTTCTAAAATCAACGACTTGTTGAAAGACGGCTGGCAGTTGCAGTTCGTGACAAGTGGTGTAGAAAGTGACGCGGGCAAGAGCGATGGAAATGGTATTTTCATCACCCGGCTTTACTTTAAAAAATAGGGTCAAAAACACGCCCATTTTCGTGCTTTTTCGTACTCGTTTTCGGGTGTTTTTAGTACATTGCACCCTTATTAAATTAGGAATTCAAACGTGGCCGAAGAAACAAGTGACCTACCTGCAAGGCAGAATATAATCCCGATTAATATTGAAGATGAAATGCGTGGCGCATACATCGATTATTCGATGTCCGTCATCGTTTCTAGAGCGCTGCCCGATGTGCGTGATGGGTTAAAACCGGTTCACAGAAGGGTTCTCTATGGCATGCTCGAATTGGGCGTCAATTACAATAAGCCCTACAAAAAGGCAGCCCGCATCGTAGGTGATGTAATGGGTAAGTATCATCCCCACGGAGATGCGTCTATTTACGACACGATGGTGCGTATGGCGCAGGAGTGGTCGATGCGTTACATGCTGGTAGACGGGCAGGGAAACTTTGGGTCTGTAGATGGAGATCCTCCGGCAGCAATGCGCTATACCGAAGCCCGTCTACGGAGAATAGCCGAAGAACTTCTGGCAGATATCAACAAGGAGACAGTTGATTTTCAGCCCACCTATGACGATCAGAATACAGAACCAACTGTACTGCCTGCAAAGATTCCTAATCTTTTAATCAACGGATCTTCAGGAATTGCGGTTGGAATGGCCACGAATATGGCGCCCCATAATTTATCGGAGGTGGTAGATGGCATTACCGCTTACATTGATAACCGCGACATCACAATAGCTGAGTTGATGAAGCATATTACTGCTCCTGACTTTCCAACGGGTGGAATTATCTACGGCTACCAAGGAATTCAAGAGGCGTATTTAACAGGTCGTGGTAAGATTGTTATTCGTGCCAAAGCTGAAATCGTAACAAACGCCAACGGGAAAGATCAGATTGTGGCCACTGAAATTCCCTATCAGGTAAACAAGGCAAATATGATTGAGCGGACGGCCGCTTTGATCAACGAGAAAAAAATTGAAGGCATCAGTGCTATGCGCGATGAATCCGATCGCGAAGGATTCCGTGTGGTGTATGACTTGAAGAAGGACGCCATTCCAAATGTCGTTTTAAATAATTTATTTAAGTACACCCAGCTACAATCTTCTTTTGGTGTAAATAACGTGGCCTTGGTAAAAGGAAGGCCGCAGACGCTCAACCTCAAAGATTTGATCGTTTCCTTTGTGGAGCACCGCCACGAAGTAGTAGTTCGCAGAACCAAGTTTGAGTTGGACGAGGCGGAGAAAAGAGCCCATATTTTGGAGGGCTATTTAATTGCCCTCGACCATCTTGATGAGGTGATTACATTGATCCGAAATTCAAAAGACCCAGAAGTTGCCAAGCTTGGATTAATGGAGCGTTTTAGCTTATCAGAAATTCAGTCCAAGGCAATTCTGGAAATGCGTTTACAGCGCCTTACCGGCCTAGAGCGTGATAAGATTCAAAATGAATATGCGGAAGTAAAAGCATTGATCGAAAGGCTAAACGAAATTTTGGATAGCGAACCTATTCGAATGGGTATTATCAAAACAGAGCTGCAAGAAATCAAAGAACGTTATGGCGATGCGCGCAGAACCTTAGTGGTTCATAGTGAAGACGACATCACAATGGAAGACATGATCGCCAACGAAGAGATGGTAATCACTATTTCCAGTCAGGGATATGTAAAGAGAACTTCCTTATCGGAGTACAGAACGCAAGGTCGCGGGGGTATAGGATCTAAGGCGGTATCCACAAAAGATGATGATTTCACAGAACACCTTTTCGTAGCACAAGCGCATAACTACTTATTGATATTTACAGCGCTCGGTCAGGTGTACTGGAAGAAAGTGTATGAAATACCAGAAGGTACCAAAACTTCTAAAGGCAGAGCTATCCAAAACCTCTTGAATATTCAGCCGGGAGATAGCGTTCGTGCCGTCCTAAATGTAAAGAGCATCGAAGACCAGGAATACATCAATAACACCTTCGTCATTCTTTGCACAGAAAAAGGAACCATCAAGAAAACCTCTTTGGAAGCATACTCTCGTCCCAGAGCGAATGGCATCACCGCGATCACCATTCATGATGGCGATCGCTTGTTGAACGCTGCCCTCACCAACGGAAAAAACCATATCATCATTGCCAAGAGCGAAGGCAAGGCGGTCCATTTCAACGAATCGGATGTACGCCCAATGGGTAGAACAGCCGCAGGTGTGCGTGGAGTAACCTTGGAATCTGATCAGGACAATGTGATTGGAATGGTTTGCATCTCGCGTGAAGACGCCAACTTGTTGGTGGTTTCTGAAAAGGGATATGGAAAGAGATCTGATATTTTTGATTACCGAATTACTCGTAGAGGAGGTAAGGGTGTTAAGACCATTAATGTAACGGAAAAAACTGGCAAGCTTGTTGCAATCAAAGAAGTCGTGGATAATGACGACCTTATGATTATCAACAAATCAGGTATAAGTATACGCATCAAAGTAGAAGAACTTCGCGTGATGGGTAGAGCAACCCAAGGCGTGCGTTTGATAAAATTAAACGAAGACGATGCTATTTCATCAGTAGAAAAGATCCAGCAGATCGAGATCGAAGGTGAAGACAGTGCTCCGTCTGTCGATGAGCCAACAACCAATTAACAATTAACCTAAACCAAAACTCGAACTATAAACTAATCAAAAAATGAGAAAAATTGCGATCGGGCTCCTATTTGTAATTCCTCTTTCTGTGCTTGCCCAGAAGGAGATTAAACCAAGTATTTCCAAGGCGGAAAAAGCCCTCAAAGCCGGTAAATTTGATGAAGCCAAAGCCATCATTGATGTGACGGTGTCCAATCAGGAATTCATGGTTGATAAGAAAGGTAATCCTTCAAAAAGTGCAGCCAAAGCCTGGTACCTGAAAGGATTGATCTATGCGGGCATAGACACAACGAAGGAAGCTAAATTCAAATCGCTGGAAGCCGAGCCTTATAAAGTAGCGGTGGAAGCTTTTTCAAAAAGCAAAGAAATTGGAAAGGGAGAGCTTACTTTCTTTAGCGATGACAATGGATTTCCTGTTTTAAATTCTGTTTATGATGGAAAGTTAGCTCAGGCCTATCTAAACATAAGCTTGAAATTGTATCAAGAAGAAAAAGACTACAAAAAAGCTTTTGATTATATGGAACGTGTGGTTTATTTCATCCCCAAAGATACTACCATGCTTTTAAATGCAGGTGTTTATTTTGCCCCCTCTGCCGAGGAATACGAAAAAGCACTTGACTATATTGACAGATATCACGCTGCTGGAGGAACTAACCCTGATTCATATATTCAGAAATTGAGTATCTATCTCAACAAGAAAAAAGACTTGGATAAGGCACTCGCAATTACTCAGGATTTAATGAAGAGATATCCTGCTAACACCGATTATCCTAAATACGAATTGGATATTTACATAAAACAGAATCGCCTGCCCGAAGCAAAAGCCGCCATGGAAAAGAGCGCCATTGCAAACCCGAAAGACATCGAATCGCGCTACTATCTGGGCGTCATCAGCAATGAAATGAAAGACCCCATGGAAGCGAAAAAGTGGTTTAACGAAGCATTGAAGCTAAACCCTGATCACTATGAGTCTACCGCTTCACTTGCCGATATGAGTTACAAGGATGTAAGAAAGGTGAGAGAAGAGCGTAATGAAATTTCCGGTACTAAAGATGCGGATCTTAAGAAAAGAGCAGAACTATTTAAATTGATTGAAGTAAAATTGAAGGAATCAGTTCCTTATTGGGAGAAGTGTGAAGCCCTAAAGCCTAACGAAGAGACTGTGCTTTATGGTCTGCTTTCCGTTTATGGAGATCTAGCAAACTATGATGAGGTAACCTACAACCCGAAATTGGAAAAGCTGAAAAAGAAGATGAAGTCTTTGAAGCTTGAAATAGACTAAGTACAGAACAATTGTCTTAAAGAAGCGGCTGGGTTAAATACTCAGTCGCTTTTTTTTGCTAAATTAATAAGTAAAATAAATTTACTTAGGTAAGTATTCAATTTTTTAGATGTGATTAAACAATTGTAAGTAGGTATTTGCCTATAATAATCAAAAAATAATTACTAATATTTTTAGTATTTACTTACATTTGGGAATCTAATCTCATGATTCCCCTAAAAAAGATTGACATTTTTAATCAACTCCAATCGGAGATACTAAAGCTGCAAGGGTTTAAATCAGCCAGTCAGATGGCATTGGGTGCCGGACTGGGAGTCATTGAAAAGGCATTTCCAAATGCTACTTTTCCCCTTGGAGCCATTCATGAATTCATATCCCAGGAGTCAGAAGATGTTGCAGCAACGAGGGGCTTTTTAGCTGGTTTGTTAGCTTCTCTCATGAGGAATGATGGAACAGCCATCTGGATCAGTTCTCAGCGAACCATTTTTCCTCCTGCCCTAAAGAACTTTGGCCTGTCGCCTGATCGGTTTCTATTCCTCGATTTATCTAAAGAAAGAGATGTGCTTTGGGCAATGGAAGAAGCTCTGAAATGTGCAGCATTGACTACCGTAATAGGAGAGATGCGCGAAATCAGTTTCACCGCTTCAAGACGTCTGCAATTGGCCGTGGAGCAAAGTAAAGTGACGGGGTTCATCCTTCGCAACAATGCAGCTCGCTTAGGAACAACGGCTTGTGTATCAAGGTGGAAAGTTAGTTCACTTCCCAGCGAAGCAGTAGATGGACTGCCTGGCATCGGCTTTCCACAGTGGCGTGTCGAATTACAGCGCGTACGCAATGGCCAGCCTGGTGTGTGGAATCTGCAATGGAGAAAGAACTGCTTGGTTCACATCAGTGGCTACGACCAAGCATCAAGTATTGCTTACCCGGCCAAACAAGCAGGATGAATCCATGGACAAGCGCTTCGTGTCGATATGGTTTCGGTATTTTGCTACCGACTGGTTCAGCCTCCGGCAGCCTGAATTAAAAAGGCGGCCACTGGTGCTGCGAATGCCTTCGCACGGACGCATGATTGTCACCGCAATAAATGCAGAGGCTGAACGCAATGGCCTGAAGCGCGGTATGGTATTGGCCGATGCCCGCGCGCTCGTTCCAGCATTAGAAGTACTCGATGATGAGCCTGACAAAATCAGTCGTGTGCTCACTAAATTGGGTGAGTGGTGCATTCGCTTCACCCCTTTTGTAGCAATCGATTCTACTGATGGTCTCTTCTTTGATGCCACCGGTTGTGCACACTTGTGGGGCAGTGAGGAGAAGTACCTGAGCGACATCATCCAAAAAATAATGGTTCGTGGTTATTCCGTAAGAGCCGCTATGGCCGATACGCCCGGTGCTGCTTGGGCCATAGCGCGCTATGAAAAGAAGGGCGGAGTCATTTCGCCAGGCAAACACATCGATGCTTTATTGCCGCTGCCGCCCCAAGCATTGCGGCTAGAGCAAGAAACCGTAGAGCGATTGCATAAGCTGGGGCTTCATCAGATTAAACAATTCATTCGCTTGCCACGAACCGCTATGCGCAAGCGTTTTGGTCCGCCATTTCTACAGCAACTGGACAAGGCAATAGGACAGGAGATGGAAATGCTAGAGCCCATACAACCTGTGGAACCATATCAGGAAAGACTGCCTTGCTTAGAGCCGATCGTTACCTCGGTAGGCATTGAGATGGCGTTGAAGCAATTACTTGAGAAACTATGTCTGCGCTTACAGCAAGAACAAAAGGGATTGCGCACCGCTGTACTAAAAGGCTATCGGGTAGATGGAAAGCTGGAATATATTTCAATCGCCACTAGTCGCCCTTCGCATCATGTACCACATCTGTTCAAGTTGTTTGAAATCAAAATATCTTCTATGGAGCCGGCTCTTGGTATTGAACTGTTTGTGTTGGAAGCTCCTAAAGTAGAAGATCACTTGCCTCAACAAGAAAAGATGTGGGAAGCTGCTGGTGGACTGGAAGACTTGCGCTTATCGGAGTTGGTAGATAGGTTAGCTAATAAAATTGGTGCAGACCGTATTCATCGCTACTTGCCAGCCGAGCATCACTGGCCAGAGCGCTCGTATCAATCTACAGACTCGCTTCAAAAAATGCCCGAGGCAGATTGGCGTACTGATGTAGTTCGCCCTGTGCAATTACTTTCGTCTCCGGTGCGCATCGAGGTAACAGCGCCCATTCCTGATTATCCGCCTTTGTTATTTCGACACAATGGAAAAGTGCATTCGATAGTAAAAGCAGATGGACCCGAGCGTATTGAGCAAGAGTGGTGGCTGCAACAAGGCCAGCACCGCGACTACTACCGAGTAGAAGACGAGGAAGGACATCGGTATTGGTTGTTTCGGTTAGGTCACTATCATGAGGAAACGTATACGTGGTTTTTGCATGGCTACTTCGCTTAAATAGACTTGAGATTTGAGATGTGAGTATTGAGACACTCTCACATCTCACATCTCAAGTCTCAAATCTCACATCTAAAAATGAACTACACCGAACTTCAAGTCACATCCAATTTCAGTTTTTTGCGAGGCGCTTCGCACCCGGAAGAATTGGTGAAGCACGCGGCTGCGCTCGGCTACGATGCCGTTGCGATCACCGATCGAAATACGCTGGCGGGGATTGTTCGTGCACATGTAGCGGCAAAAAAATTTGGTATTAAATTTATACCTGCCTGCCGGGTTGATCTTCAAGACGGGCCGAGTTTACTGGCATATCCTACTAACAAAAACGGCTATGCGCGCTTATCGCACTTACTCACGGTAGGGAATCTTCGTACAGAAAAAGGAAAGTGCGAATTGTACAAATTAGATGTATACCAACATGCCGAAGAAATAAAATGGATAGTAGTGTCACCCACTGTACTCAACGATGATTTTCAGTTTGACAGATCGTTCATTGAAGCCGTAAAAGAATATCGCCATGCATTGGGCACATCGTTATCGATCGCTGCTACCCGCGTGTATCATGGAACAGATGCTAAACTATTGCACCGCATTCACCAACTCGGCCTACAGCTAAAAATACCGATGGTAGCTACTAACGATGTCCACTATCATTCTGCTGAGCGAAGAGAATTGCAAGACATAGTAACTTGTGTGCGTGAGAAGTGTACGATTCATACGGCTGGTTTTCGGCTTCATCCCAATGCCGAGCGATACCTGAAGACGATCGAAGAAATGCATCGTCTGTTCAAGCCTTACCCAGAGTCTATTGAGCAAGCACAGTTGATAGGTGAGGCCTGCACTTTTTCGTTGGATGAATTGAAGTATCAATATCCGAAGGAGATTACCAGCGATGGACGTACGCCTCAAGCTGAATTAGTGTACCTCACCTGGCAAGGAGCACATGAGCGTTTTGGCGAAACGATACCCGAAAAAGTAAAAGGCACGATTCACTACGAGCTAAACTTTATCGAGCAGATGAACTATGCCGAATATTTTCTTACGGTCTACGACATTGTGCGGTACGCTCGTCAGCAAAAAATTCTTTGTCAGGGAAGAGGCTCTGCTGCTAACTCTACCGTATGTTATTGTTTGGGTATTACTTCGGTAGATCCAGCCAAATTCGATTTGCTTTTTGAGCGATTCATTTCAGCGGCCCGCAACGAGCCTCCGGATATTGATGTGGATTTTGAGCACGAGAGGCGTGAAGAAGTGATGCAATACATTTACAATAAGTATGGCCGTGACCGCGCAGCGATTGTAGCCACGGTAACCGAGTTACACCACAAGGGCGCCATCCGCGATGTAGGCAAGGCAATGGGCTTATCGGTAGATGTTATCACCCGATTGTCAGGATTGATCTGGAGTTTTTCTGAAGATGGTTTTGATCGTGAACGAATTATCTCGCAGGGCATCAATCCCGATGAGCCAACGATTCGAAAAGTATTAGAACTCACAGCTCAGTTCATGGGATTCCCCCGTCAGTTGGGGCAGCATACGGGAGGTTTCGTAATTACGCAAGGTAGGTTATCTGATTTATGCCCGATCATAAATGCGCGCATGGAAAACCGCACCAACATAGAATGGAACAAAGATGATATTGAAGCGCTTAAGTTTTTAAAGATTGACATACTGGCGTTGGGTATGCTCACTTGCATTCGAAAAGCATTTAACTTGGCGAAGAAGCATTACAACCTGGATTTAACATTAGCCAATATTCCGCAAGACGATCCTGCCGTGTATGAGATGGTGAGCCATGCCGATACGATTGGTGTTTTTCAAATTGAAAGCCGTGCGCAACAATCCATGTTGCCGCGCTTGCGTCCAAAATGTTTTTATGATCTCGTAATTGAGGTGGCCATTGTACGGCCGGGGCCTATTCAAGGTGATATGGTGCACCCGTATTTGCGCAGGCGCAATGGCGAGGAACTGATCGAGTATCCATCACCAGAACTGAAAGAAATTTTGGGTCGCACGTTGGGTGTTCCTTTGTTTCAAGAGCAAGCCATGAAGATTGCCATTGTAGCAGCGGGATTTACACCAACAGAAGCAGATGAATTGCGAAGGAGCATGGCGACTTTTAAAGCAAAAGGAAAAGTTTCTTATTTCCGCGATAAGCTCGTGAATGGCATGGTAGCGAAAGGCTACGCGCCTGAGTATGCTCAACGGGTTTTCAAACAGTTGGAAGGTTTTGGTAGTTATGGATTTCCTGAAAGTCATGCAGTGAGTTTTGCATTACTCGTCTATGTCTCTTCTTGGCTCAAATGCTATTATCCCGATGTGTTCACAGGCGCATTGCTAAATAGTCTGCCGATGGGCTTTTATCAACCTGCGCAAGTGGTGATCGATGCGCGCAACCACGGAGTAGATGTTCGGCCTGTGGATGTAAATTTTTCTAACTGGGATTATCAGTTAGAGGAGAAGTCAGGAAAGTATTGTGCCGTACGATTGGGCTTCCGGCAGGTAAAAGGATTGCGAGAAGAAGAAATGAAACTATTGATCGATCGGAGAGGCGAGGGATTTACATCTATGCACCAATTGCGCGAGTTAGGTTTAGGCGAATCTACCCTGGAAAAACTGGCCGATGCAGATGCCTTTCGTTCGTTGCAGCACGATAGGCGAGAAGCATTGTGGGAAGTTTCCACGCAAGAGAAACCCACTGCTATTTTTGGAAGCCAAGTGGTAGAAGAAGCATCCGTGGAACTTCCTTCTATGACTGCTTCAGAACATGTGGTGTACGACTATGCATCAACAGCGTTGTCACTCAAGGCGCATCCGGTTAGTTTTGTGCGCGAACAGCTTCGACAGTTACATGCAATTTCTACTGCTGAATTGGCAAGTGCAAAAGAAGGAGCGCTTGTTAAAGTAGCGGGTCTGATACTCGTACGACAGCGACCTGGCACAGCTAAGGGGGTTTGCTTCATCACACTCGAAGACGAGACTGGTGTGGCCAACTTGGTGTTGTTCAAAAAACAATTTGATTACTATCGCAAAGAAGTTATCCAGTCGCGTCTGTTGATGGTAGAAGGTAAGTTACAGCGCGAAGGCGAAGTGATACACGTGATTGTAAAGCGCTGCTTCGATTTATCATCGCTGCTTCGCACCCTAACGGCTTCATTGAGCGAAGAACTATCCGTTGCGCCATCTCGCGCAGATGAAAAGACAGCGGTGCACGACCCGCGTAACAAAAAACCTGCGCCCGTCTTTGAGCAAACTAAGATATGGTCGGAGGGTAGGAATTTCAGGTAGGGTAAGGCAAGTCACTTTGTTAGTATGGAACAATATAGTTATGTACTTTTAAGCACTGCTTAAAACTAATAAGCACCTGATGAAAGTATATATTCATATCTTCTCTTTCCTTCTTATTTCAGCATTAGCGAATGCGCAAAAGGCAACCCAATTCAGTTGGCTGGTGGGCACATGGAAGATGAATGCTGGGAGCGGTTATGTGATCGAGCAATGGAAGCAATTGAATGATTCCACATTTAGAGGAAAAAGCCTATTCGTAAAGGCTCCTGGCGATTCTATGTTACAGAAATCCATCGAGTTGAGTTTTCGAAAAGGGGAGTGGAGCTATAATCCAACGGTAGTCGATCAAAACAATAGGCAGCCTGTAAAATTTCAAGTCATTTTTATTGGCAAAGGAGAATTCATTTGCGAAAACCCAGTCCATGATTTTCCACAACGAATTGCTTATCGAAGAATCAAAAATTCTCTTTTTGCAAGTATAGAAGGAACAAGAAATGGAAAATACTCAAAAGTAAATTTTGACTTTTTGATCGAGTAATGGAACTGTCAAATTTAGCTCGTAAATTAGCAAGTGAAGATTGCGATTTGGCATTTCTTTTTATCCTATTCAACTGATTTCGCAAACGGGAAAATAGTCTCTATCTTAGGGTATTTAAACAACAAGGCATGAAAGTACTTTTTTACACTCGCGAGTACCCACCCAATGTGTACGGGGGAGCAGGTGTGCATGTAGAATACCTGGCGCGCGAGTTGGCGCACTTGATGGAAGTGGAAGTTCGTTGCTTTGGCGATCAGCAAAGTAATGATGAGCAGCCCCGAGTTCTTGGATTCAATGCTGATTCATTTTCCCTTGACAATACTAAAAAGGAACTAGCTCCGATTTTCAAAACGCTGAATACCTGTATTCAAATGAACACCGGAGTAATGACAGCCGGTGTTGTTCACTGTCATACCTGGTATGCACAGTTTGCGGGTATCTTATCAAAACTCTGTTATGGCACACCGTTGGTGGTAACAACTCATTCTCTTGAGCCACTCCGGCCGTGGAAACGTGAGCAACTGGGTAGGGGATATGATGCCTCATCCTGGATCGAAAAGACAGCGATTGAAATGGCTGATGCTGTGATAGCCGTGTCTCAGGAAACCAAACAGGATGTGTTGAAGTATTTTGATGTCGATGAGAAAAAGGTAAGCGTTATTTACAACGGGATAGATTTGGATGAATACAATGTAACGAGCGACAGATCTGCACTTGACAAATATGGGATCGATCCATCTAAACCATTTGTACTTTTTGTAGGACGCATCACGCGGCAGAAAGGAATTATACACCTGGTAAATGCCATACAATATCTACATCCAGATACCCAAGTTGTATTGTGTGCCGGTGCCCCCGACACAGAAGAGATTGGTCGGGAAATGAAACAGCGGGTGGAGGAAGTGCAGAAAAACAGGAGTAATGTAATTTGGATTGCTGAAATGATTAGCAAGAAGGAAGTAATTCAATTGTATTCCCATGCAGCTGTTTTTTGCTGTCCGTCCATTTATGAGCCATTTGGTATTATCAACATTGAAGCGATGGCTTGCAAAACAGCGGTGGTAGCGAGTAGTGTGGGTGGCATTAAAGAAGTAGTTGTGCATGGTGAAACAGGGTTTCTGGTTCCATTAGAACAGGAAAAAATGGCTCCGTTTGAAGCTTCTCACCCAGATAAGTTCTCGAGAGATATGGCAGCAGCAATCAATCAATTGATGGCCGATGAGCAGCTCCGAATTGACATGGGCATCAACGGTAGAAAAAGAGTAGAAAAATACTTTGATTGGAAGGCGATTGCAAAACAAACGGAGAGTCTTTATAAAACAATTCTAAGCAATGATAAAAGATGATGTTTTAGCGATTATTCTTGGCGGTGGCCAAGGATCGCGTTTGTACCCTTTAACGGCAGATCGGTCTAAACCTGCAGTACCGATTGCGGGAAAATATCGATTGGTGGATATTCCTTTGTCCAATTGCATTAACTCTAGCATAAACAGAATGTTTGTGCTTACCCAATTTAACTCAGCCTCGCTAAATCGTCATATCAAAAACACGTACAATTTCAGTGTCTTTAGCAATGCGTTTATTGATTTGCTTGCGGCCGAGCAGACCATGTCCAACAAAAATTGGTTTCAGGGCACGGCAGATGCGGTGCGTCAAAGTATGCATCATTTTCTCAACCATGATTTTAAGTATGCACTCATTCTGTCTGGAGATCAGTTGTATCAAATGGATTTCAACCATTTGATCGAGCGCCACATGGAAAGTGGGGCAAGGATTACCATTGCCACGCTCCCTGTAACAGCCGGTGAAGGTACTGAGTTTGGCATCATGAAGACGGACGAAGAGAACATGATCACCCAGTTTGTGGAGAAGCCAAATGCAGAAGAAATTCTGAAATGGAATTCTGATGTGAGTGACTACATGAAATCAGAAGACCGGTTGTACCTGGCTTCAATGGGTATTTATGTATTTGAAAGGGAGCTACTGATCGAACTCATGAATGATCCCAAAACGAATGACTTCGGAAAAGAGATTATTCCTCAATCCATTGGGAAACACAAAGTCTTGAGTTACCAGTTCGAGGGGTATTGGACGGACATCGGGAACATACGTTCTTTCTTCGATGCCAATCTTGGATTGACGGATCCTATTCCAAGTTTCAATCTATTTGATAATAAAAATCGGATTTACACACATGCAAGGCTTCTTCCCCCGTCAAAAATTTCAGGCACACTGATCACTGATTCGGTCATTGCAGACGGATGCATCATCCATGCAGGCAAAATTGAGCGATCTGTGATTGGCGTTCGCTCAAGACTCGAGATTGGAAGTACCGTTATTCGAACATATGTAATGGGGAATGACTCCTACCAAACACTCAAAGAAATAGCAGCAAAACCGGGTGATATACTAATGGGGGTTGGCGCTGGTTGTCATATTGAAAATGCCATACTTGACAAAAATTGCCGAATTGGAAGCAATGTTACTATCATTGGTGGTCCTCATTTAGAAAATTGCGAAACGGACTCGTATGTGATTTCAGGTGGAATTGTAGTAGTAAAAAAAGGAGCTACTATACCTCCCGGATTTGTAATCAAATAGAAGTTTTTTAAACCAAGATTTTTCAGCAGAACTATCCAGTCAGACTTATTGGCAATTTTATATTTTGGACATTTTAGAATCATCCATCATGCCATTGCCTTGATTTCTTCAACTTGCTTGATGACCACAATCCTACGGGCTTTGCCCCAGTCGCCTTGCTGGTAGTTTATTTCCGATACCCTACCTGGCGCAACACTTCATCAACCTGCACCACCGCTGTGTGACTGAAACGAAAGCAACCAATCCAGATGCCCACCCAAAAACTCTCTATTATACCCACGGCATCTATCCTGTTGTTACTCTTGCTCTCAGGCAAACCAAGCTCGGCCAACTTCTTTCTGGTCCCAGTTTGGTCAACCAATATTTTCATTTCTTTCATCACGCCACAGGCTGTTACTAACTTATCGGTGTAGTGGTATATTCAAATATAGGACACCTTGTCACTAATTTATTCTACTGCAAAATATGGGTTTATGATTTTATGTGTGGGAAAGATAGAAAATCCTGCGGCATAGTGAATTAAAATTCTTGCCAAATTCAAGTCCGAGCAGTAAATCACGATTCTAAATGGAATTTGTCTTAAAGAAACCAAAATGTGCTATTTGATAACATGCACCCAGCTTTTGCAGGTTGTGAGATCGCCCACCTTTAGGTTAAAGGGAACCTCTAATAACTCTGTTTTTAAAAATCAATTTGGCGATAAATTTATTTGGTCAAGATATTTCATCCAAAAAAAATTGAGTCGGTGTTTCTTTGATGTTTTTCGGC